>JADMIO011210305.1_pt1 | contig 63823 bp, 74 predicted proteins | sample 8958161 | NCBI WGS metagenome assembly JADMIO01 (sample SAMN16585339, study PRJNA669376) | soil metagenome | isolation source: Crop rotation soil | place: USA: Cullars Rotation, Alabama | collected 2011
CCGCGACTTCAAGTCACGTGAATTCCAAGCTTCGGATCCCACTGTGCTGGAAAGAAGCTTCCGCGCGATTCCAGCCCGTGCCGCGAGCGCAACCGCTGCGCGCTGTCGGGCCGCTCGCGCGGCACCTACGCCAAGTTCGGCCTCGGCCGCAACAAGCTGCGCGAAGCCACCATGCGCGGCGACGTGCCGGGCCTGCGCAAGGCCAGCTGGTAAGCAACAGACGTTCGGCGCCGTCCCACGATGGACGCGCCGGACAAGGCGGGTCCGGTCAGCCGGACCCGTTGCCGCGAATCGACCTGGTCGGTCCGCGGACGGCACATTCCCGTGCCAACAGGCTTTCGCAGACCTTTTCTGCGGATATCGGTGCTTAGACAAGGAACCATTCAATGAGCATGACTGATCCCATCGCCGACATGCTGGTGCGCATCAAGAACGCGCTGGCCGTGGGCAAGCCGACGGTGTCGATGCCGTCGTCCAAGATCAAGATCGCCCTCGCGGGCGTGCTGAAGTCGGAAGGTTACATCGCCGACTCGCGCGTCACCGAGGCGGGCAAGGGCAAGCTGAAGCTGGAAATCGTCCTCAAGTACTACGAGGGCAAGCCGGTGATCGAGCGCCTCGAGCGCGTTTCGCGTTCGGGCCTGCGTCAGTACCGCGGCAAGGACGAGCTGCCGCAGATCCTCGGCGGCCTCGGCGTGTCCATCATTTCGACTTCGAAAGGCATCATGACCGATCGCCAGGCGCGCGCTGAAGGCGTGGGCGGCGAAGTCATCTGCTTGATCGCCTAAGGAGAGCCCCATGTCCCGAGTTGCCAAGAAGCCGATCGCCCTGCCGAAGGGCGTCGAGTGCAAGATCAGCGCCGACACCGTCAGCGTGAAGGGCCCGAAGGGCACCCTGAACCTGGCGCGCCCGCAGGGCGTCGACGTCGCGCTGGAAAGCGGCGTGGTCCAGTTCTCCACGACCGATGCCGATCGCCTGCCGATGGCCGGCACCGCGCGCGCGCTGCTCGCCAACATGATCACCGGCGTGTCGGAAGGCTATACCCGCAAGCTCGAACTGGTCGGCGTCGGTTACCGCGCCTCCATGGCGGGCAAGGACCTGAACCTGAGCCTGGGCTTTTCCCATCCGGTGCTGTTCAAGGTTCCCGAGGGCATCACCATCACGACCCCGACGCAGACCGAGATCCTGGTCAGCGGCGCGGACAAGCAGGGCGTCGGCGCGGCCGCGGCCAAGATCCGCGGCTACCGCCCGCCGGAACCGTACAAGGGCAAGGGCGTCCGCTACAGCGGCGAGAAGATCAACATGAAGGAAGCCAAGAAGACCTAAGGGATGTGGCCGAAGCCGGCCATGTTTTCAGTCGATCCGCTTCTTCGAGGACACATACCATGGAAAAGAAAATCGCCCGCCTGCGCCGTGCCAAGAGCACGCGCTCCCACATCCGCATCCTCGGCGTGCCGCGCCTGTCGGTGCTGCGTACCGGCCAGCACATCTACGCGCAGCTGTTCACCGCCGACGGTTCGAAGGTCCTGGCGGCCGCATCGACGCTGGAAACCGGCGTCAAGGACGGCCTGAAGGGCACCAAGAACCTCGAGGCCGCCGCCAAGGTCGGCCGCGCGATCGCCGAGAAGGCCAAGGCGGCCGGCGTCGAGAAGATCGCCTTCGATCGTTCGGGCTACCGCTACCACGGCCGCATCAAGGCCCTGGCCGACGCGGCCCGCGAAGGCGGCCTGCAGTTCTGACCGGAAGCCCCGGCATCCGGTCGAAACAGGAAAACGTTCCACCGCGGACTTGAATCCGCACACGAAGCATCCACAACCATAAGCGGCCACAGGCCGTAAGCAAACGGAACTCTCATGGCTAATTTCGAACGCAACGACAACAGCGATGGCTTCATCGAGAAGCTGGTCGCCGTCAATCGCGTCTCCAAGACCGTCAAGGGCGGCCGCCAGTTCACCTTCACCGCGCTGACGGTGGTGGGCGACGGCAACGGCAAGGTCGGCTTCGGCTACGGCAAGGCGCGCGAAGTGCCGGTGGCGATCCAGAAGTCGATGGAAGGCGCGCGCAAGACGATGGTCAACGTCGACCTCAACAACGGCACGCTCTGGCACTCGGTCAAGGCCGGCCACGGCGCCGCCCGCGTGTTCATGATGCCCGCGTCGGAAGGCACCGGCGTCATCGCCGGCGGCGCGATGCGCGCCGTGCTCGAGGCGGTGGGCGTCAAGAACGTGCTCGCCAAGGCCGTCGGTTCGCGCAACCCGATCAACCTGGTGCGCGCCACCGTCAAGGGCCTGACCGCGATGCATTCGCCGGCGCAGATCGCGGCCAAGCGCGGCAAGACCGTCGAGGAGATCACCCATGTCTAAGCAGAACGACTCCGCCAAGACCGTCACCGTGCGCCTGGTCAAGGGCCTGCGCGGCTGCCAGTCGCGCCATCGCCTGTCGGTGCGCGCGCTCGGCCTGAACAAGCTCAACGACGTGCGCGTCCTGGTCGACAATCCCAGCGTGCGCGGCCTGATCAACACCGTGCACTACCTCGTGCAGGTTGAGGAGTAATCCAATGAAGCTCAACACTCTCAAGCCCGCCGAAGGCGCCCGCAAGGAGCGCGTCCGCGTCGGTCGCGGCATCGGTTCGGGCCTCGGCAAGACCTGCGGCCGCGGCCACAAGGGTTCGTTCGCGCGCGCCGGCAAGGGCAAGATCAAGGCCGGCTTCGAAGGCGGCCAGATGCCGATGCAGCGTCGACTGCCGAAGATCGGTTTCCGCTCCAAGCTCAAGGCCGACACCGCCGAAGTGCTTCTGTACCAGCTGGCGCAGGTCGAGGGCGACACCATCGACTTCGCCGCGCTGCGCGCCGCCAGCCTCGTGCCGGCGACCGCCAAGCAGGCGAAGATCGTCAAGAAGGGCGAGATCGGCCGCAAGGTCGTGCTCAAGGGCCTGCTGATCACCGCCGGTGCCAAGGCCGCCATCGAGGCGGCCGGCGGCAGCGTCGAGTAATCGATGTCGCGGGATCCGAAATCGATCGCGGGCCTGGCTTCGGCCGGCAAGTTCACCGAGCTCAAGCAGCGGCTGCTGTTCGTGCTCGCGGCGATGATCGTCTACCGCCTCGGCACCTACATCCCGGTGCCGGGCGTGGACCCGGCGCGCATGCTGGAATTGATGAACCAGCAGAAGGGCACGATCCTGGACATGTTCAACATGTTCTCGGGCGGCGCCCTCAAGCGCATGAGCATCCTCGCGCTCAGCGTGACGCCGTACATCACCGCGTCGATCGTGATCCAGATGCTGGCGCAGATCCTGCCGAGCCTTCAGGGCCTGCGCAAGGAAGGCGAGAGCGGTCGTCGCAAGATCACCCAGTGGACGCGCTATGCCACGGTGGGACTCGCGGCGGTGCAGTCGTTCGGCGTCGCGGCGGGCCTGCAGGCGCAGCACGTGGTCTTCGCCCCGGGTCCCGGCTTCGTCCTGACCGCGGTGGTCTCGCTGACCGCCGGCACGATGTTCCTGATGTGGCTGGGCGAGCAGATCACCGAGCGCGGCGTCGGCAACGGCGTGTCGCTGCTGATCCAGGCGGGTATCGTCGCCGGCCTGCCGGCCGCGGTGATCTCGACGATCCAGCAGGTCAACAGCGGCGAAATCGGCCTGCTGGCGGTGTTCATGATCGCCGCGCTGGTGTTGCTGGTGTTGTGGTTCGTGGTCTTCGTCGAGTCCGGGCAGCGTCGCATCACGGTGAACTACGCGCGGCGCCAGGGTGGCCGCCAGGCGTACATGAACCAGACCTCGCACCTGCCGCTCAAGCTCAACATGTCGGGCGTGATCCCGCCGATCTTCGCGTCGAGCCTCATCGTGTTCCCGGCGACCGCCGCGGCGATGGTCGGCAAGAACGGCAACTTCGCCTGGCTGCACCGCGTGAGCGATGCGCTGTCCCCCGGCGAACCGCTGCACATGCTGCTGTACGGCGGGCTGATCATCGGCTTCGCGTTCTTCTACACCGCACTGACCTTCAACTCGCAGGAAACCGCCGAGAACCTGAAGAAGTCCGGCGCGCTGATCCCCGGCATCCGCCCGGGCAAGGCGACCGCCGACTACGTCGACTCGGTGCTGACCCGGCTGACCCTGGCCGGCGCGCTCTACCTGACCCTGGTCTGCCTGCTGCCGGAAACCCTGCAGAAGGCGTGGTCGGTGCCGTTCTACTTCGGTGGAACATCGCTCCTGATCGTGGTCGTGGTCATCATGGATTTCACCGCGCAGGTCCAGGCGCACCTGATGTCGCACCAGTACGAGAGCCTGCTGAAGAAGGCCAATCTCAAGGGCGGGGCCAAGCCCCGCTGATGGTCCGGAAGGCCGAACAAGCCTTCCGGCAAGAGAGGATCTACCGCCCCTCCCCGGACGGGAGGGAAACGATGGGCGATCCGCGCGACGCTTCACGCGCGGATTGGCCGGACGCGGTGCCCGCGCATGAGGAGCGCGGGCCGACGGGAGGGCGGGAAACCGCCGTTCCGCCACGACCGGCCTGTCGCCAGAGCATGGGCACGCTCCCCATGCCGGGTTTCCGGGTCGAAAGATCCGGGGACTTCACTAAACCCTGAAGCCCTGTTACAATTTCCAGTTCACCGCGCCCGGCTTTTGTCAAGGGTGCAGAAATCACAGTCGGAGATCGCCTGATGGCGCGCATTGCCGGTGTCAATCTTCCCGTCCAGAAGCACGTCTGGGTGGGGCTGCAAAGCATCTTTGGAATCGGCCGCACGCGGTCGAAGAAGGTCTGCGAGGACGCCGGCGTCAAGCCGTCCACGAAGATCCGCGACCTCGCCGAGGCCGAAGTGGAGCGCCTGCGCGCTTCCGTGGCCAAGTTCACGGTCGAGGGCGACCTGCGCCGCGAGGTCGGCATGTCGATCAAGCGCCTGATGGACCTGAGCTGCTACCGCGGCCTGCGCCATCGCCGTGGCCTGCCGGTCCGCGGCCAGCGCACGCGCACCAATGCCCGTACCCGCAAGGGTCCGCGCAAGGCCATCAAGAAGTAATTCCCGGGAATCCTAAAAATGGCCAAGCCAGCAGCTGCAGCAGCTAAGACGAAGAAGAAGATCAAGCGCGTCGTCACCGACGGCATCGCGCATGTCCAGGCTTCGTTCAACAACACGATCATCACGATCACCGACCGCCAGGGCAATGCGCTGTCGTGGGCGACTTCGGGCGGCGCCGGTTTCCGCGGCTCGCGCAAGTCCACCCCGTTCGCCGCCCAGGTCGCCGCCGAGAAGGCCGGCAAGGCCGCGCTCGACTACGGCGTGAAGACGCTGGAAGTCCGCATCAAGGGCCCGGGCCCGGGCCGCGAGTCGGCCGTGCGTTCGCTCAACAACGTCGGCTACAAGGTGCTCAACATCATCGACGTCACCCCGATCCCGCACAACGGCTGCCGTCCGCCGAAGAAGCGCCGGGTCTAGTGGAACGCGTTTAGTGGAACGCGCGATCCGAGCGATCGCGATTGTCCCCAACGGGCGCACCAACGCCTGACCGACCAGTCAAGAGAAGATTCCAATGGCACGTTACATCGGACCCAGCTGCAAACTCGCCCGTCGCGAAGGCGCCGACCTCGGCCTCAAGAGCCCGGCGCGCGCGATCGATTCCAAGTGCAAGCTCGAGAACAAGCCCGGCCAGCACGGCGCGGCCGGCGTGCGCAAAGGCAAGCTCTCGGACTACGCCACCCAGCTGCGCGAGAAGCAGAAGCTCAAGCGCATCTACGGCATGCTCGAGCGCCAGTTCCGCACCTACTACGCGAAGGCTTCGCGTCGCAAGGGCAACACCGGCGACACCCTGCTCCAGCTGCTCGAGATGCGCCTGGACAACGTCGTCTACCGCATGGGCTTCGCGGTCACCCGCCCGCAGGCGCGCCAGATGGTCTCGCACTGCGCGGTGCTGGTGAACGGCAAGTCGGTCAACCTCGCGTCGTACCAGGTCAAGGCCGGCGACGTGATCTCCCTGACCGAGAAGGCGCAGAAGCACCTCGCCGTGCAGGAAGCGCTGACCATCTCGCAGCAGATGGACCTCGTCCCGGGCTGGATGGAAGTGGACGCCAAGAAGTTCAGCGGCGTCTTCAAGTCCGTCCCCGAGCGCTCCGACCTGCCTTCGGACATCAACGAGGCGCTGATCGTCGAGCTCTACTCGAAGTAATCGCCGTGCCGCCGCGGCCGTGCACGGTCGTGGCGTTGCAACACCCTACATTCCAGGAGTACGCGTAACCATGTCGGTTTCCGCCCATCAGGTGCTGCGTCCGCGCGGCCCGAACATCGAACGCATCACCACGCACCGCGCCAAGGTCGTGATCGAGCCGCTCGAGCGCGGCTACGGCCACACCCTCGGCAACGCGCTGCGCCGCGTGCTGCTTTCGTCGATCCCCGGCTATGCGATCACCGAAGTCGAGATCGACGGCGTGCTGCACGAGTACACGACGGTCGAAGGCCTGCAGGAGGACGTGATCGAGATCCTGCTGAACCTCAAGGACGTCGCCATCCGCATGCACAACGTCGACCACAGCATGCTCACGCTCGCCCGCCAGGGCAAGGGCGTGGTCACCGCCGGCGACATCAAGACCGACCACAACGTCGAGATCCTGAATCCCGAGCACGTGATCTGCCACCTGACCAAGGACACGGCGATCAACATGCGCCTGAAGGTCGAGCGCGGCTTCGGCTACCAGCCGGCCACCGCCCGCCGCAAGCCCGACGAGGAGACCCGCACGATCGGTCGCCTCATGCTGGACGCCTCCTTCTGCCCGGTGACCCGCGTCGCCTACGCGGTGGAAGCCGCGCGCGTCGAGCAGCGCACCGACCTCGACAAGCTCGTGATCGACATCGAGACCAACGGCACGATCGACGCCGAGGAAGCGATGCGCACGGCCGCCGACATCCTCACCGACCAGCTGTCGGTGTTCGGCGACTTCACCCGCCGCGAGACCGGCGTGCCGAAGGCCGCGACCGCGGGCGTGGATCCGGTGCTGCTGCGCCCGATCGACGACCTCGAGCTGACGGTGCGCTCGGCCAACTGCCTCAAGGCCGAGAACATCTACTACATCGGCGACCTGATCCAGAAGACCGAAGTCGAGCTGCTCAAGACCCCGAACCTCGGCAAGAAGTCGCTCACCGAGATCAAGGAAGTCCTCGCCCAGCGCGGCCTGTCGCTCGGCATGAAGCTGGAGAACTGGCCGCCGGCCGGTCTGCAGCAGGGCATGATGGGCTGAGGACAAGCGCTCAGCGGATGCGATGAACGCATCCGCTGCTTGGCCGAAGGCCCGGTCGCAAGACCGGGCCGGGCGATCCAGAGCCCGCTCCGTGGCACCAGTTTCAACGCGGTGAAAGCGGCAACCCCGCAATCCCGCCCAGCATGGCCCGGCCGAACGTCTGTCGACCGGGTTCACGCCAACGATGCTGCGCCGTTTCGCGCAGTCCAACGTGCAAGACAGCAGGCGCCGCGACGCGCCTCCATCCAGGGAAAACGACCATGCGCCACCAGAAAGCCGGACGCAAATTCAACCGCACCAGCTCGCATCGCCAGGCGATGTTCAGCAACATGGCGGCCTCGCTGATCAAGCACGAGCTGATCCGCACCACCCTGCCGAAGGCGAAGGAACTGCGTCGCGTCGCCGAGCCTCTGATCACCCTCGGCAAGATCGACGGCGTCGCCAACCGCCGCCTTGCGTTCTCGCGCCTGCGCGACAAGCAGGCCGTCGGCAAGCTCTTCGTCGAGCTCGGCCCGCGCTACAGCGCCCGCCCGGGCGGTTACCTGCGCATCCTCAAGTGCGGCTTCCGCGCCGGCGACAACGCGCCGATGGCCTACGTCGAACTGGTGGACCGTCCGCGCGCGGACGCTGTCGCCGCGGAGTAAGTCCAGCGCGATCGCTTGACGAGAAAACCCCGGCGCGTCCGGGGTTTTTCCTGTCTGGACATCACGAATCTCGATGGTTGTCGTCCAATCGAGTCCGGGGAGGAATCCCCCGATCGCGGAGGAATGGAATGTTCGGCTGGTTTCGCAAGCGCCCGCTGCTCGACCTGGTGGCTTCGGAGTGGATTCTTGCCGCTTTCGGATGGGCCCTGGAAAACTTCGGCACGGATTTCTTTCGCGGCCACACCGTGCTGGTGAAGCCGACCGATCGCCATTTCCCCGATCGCATCGGCGACGCCGATCAGCTGGTGACGAGGATTTTCGCGCGCGTGCAGGCTTTCGCCGGGATGCAGGCATGGCCCTGCAGGCTGGCGGTGCAGCAGGCTGACCCGACCGTCCACGTGGCCCCGACCGTGCTGGTCAAGGGCACGCCGCAGGGTCCCGCGGGGACTTTCAGGATGAGGGCGGCGGAGGACGGCAGCGATCGCCACGCCTTGATCACCTTCAACCCGTCGCAGGTGTCGGATCCGGAAGCGCTGGTGGCGACGTTCGCGCACGAACTCGCACACTTCCTGGCTCATTCGGTCGAGGAGCTGCCGCCGGGTGGCGAGGAGTTCGAGGAGCTGGCGACGGACGTGCTGGCGATCGTGATGGGCTTCGGCCTGTTCACCGCGAACAGCGCCTTCCGATTCCGCCAATACCAGTCGGCCAGGACGCAGGGATGGTCCGTGCGCCATCAGGGTTACCTCGGGCGCGAGGAGGCGACGTACGCGCTGGCGGTGTTCTGCATCCTCAAGGACATTCCGCAGCGCGAAGCGGTGCCGCATCTGCAGGCGGCACTGGTGCCAGCGTTCCGCAAGGCCTGTCGCGAGCTCCAGCGTCCGGACGCGCTGGAGACCCTGCGGGCGATCGATTCGCGAAGGAATCCGGATGGCGTGCGCAGGCTGCCCGAATCGCTGGCAGCCGCGCTGCCGGCCTGATGCCGCTCAGCCCTTCTTCCGGTTCGCCAGCCCGTGATACGCCAGCATGCCCACGCCGGCCGCGCCGATCAACAGGCCGAGTGCGCCCGGGTGGTCGTCGTCGAGGTGCAGGCGCAGCATGTCGATCAGGCCGAAGGCGAGGCCGACCAGGGACAGCACCAGGCCCCATTTCAGCGCCGACAGGCGTCGGGCCTGTTCATCGGCCGCCAGCATCGACCTGACCAGTTCCTCGGAGACGTGGTTCTCCATCATCTGCTTGCGTGCCCGGGCATCGACCACGATCTTGATCGCCCAGACGATGCAGACGAACAGCACCATCGGGACCAGTTCGGCAATGTTGTCGCTCATGACTCACTCCAGCGTTCGTGGGCACCATGCCCCGTTCACGGCGATGGACAGGGGCAGGTTGCGATCGGTTGCAGGGCGCGACATCCACGACGTGACGATGGAGGACGTCGCTTCCGGCTGGACGCCAGCGTAACCTGATCCGACCTGCAACCTCGGGGCGCCTGGTGGCGTCCATTCCCGCATGAGCGAAGACCGGGAACTCGTGACGGCGGTGCTGGAGCGGACGCCGGGGGCGTTCGAGCGCTTCGTCGAGCGCCACAAGGCCCTGGTCTGGCACGTGGTGTACCGGATGGTGAAGCACCCGGAGGACGCGCGCGAGCTGTCGCAGGACGTGTTCCTGCGCGTCCACCAGCGGCTGCACCAGTATCGCTTCGAGAGCTCGCTGGCGACGTGGGTCGGGCGGGTGGCGTTTTCGGTGGCGAGCCGGCACCTGCAGCGCAAGCGCCTGCCGCTGGTCGAGACGGCGGCGGACGAGGAGGGCAGCGCGCTCGACGATGTCGGCGACGGCTTCGACCTCGAGGCGGCCTGGGCCGACCACGAATCGACGGAGCACCTGAATGCCGCCATCGAGTCGCTGTCGCCGGTGCAACGCACGCTCGTCACGCTCTACCACCTCGACGAATTGCCGATCGCGGACATCGTCGGGATCACCGGCCTGCCGGAAGGCACGGTCAAGAACTACCTGTTCCGCGCGCGCCAGCAACTGCGCCGCAAGCTCGAAGCCAGCATGGGAGCGATCGCATGAATACCCGTGATCCCCGATCCGCCGTCGAACGCGAGGCGCGCGCGCAGGCCGAGGCCGAACGTGCCGAGCGCGAAGGCCTGCCCTCGGGTGTAGATGCCCGCGTCGACCGTTATCGTCTGGTCGTGCGCGCGCTGCGCCAGCCGTTGTCGCCGCAGTTGCCGCAGGACTTCGCGGCCCGCGTGGCGGCACTCGCCGAACGCCGTGGCCGCGGCGATGGCTTCGAGGAGTGGCTGGTCGTGCTGCTGCTGTTCGTGATGGGAATCGTCGGCCTGGCGTTCGTCGGCCCGACCCTCGTCAATGCCTTCCACGCCGTCGCCGCCGTCGCGCCCCCGCACCTGCCCTGGCGCCAGCTCATGCTGGGCGCCGTGGGCATCGGCATCGTCGCCGCGATCGACCGCGGGTGGATGCGGTTGCATCCGGGAGCGCCCCAGGCGCGCTGAGTCCGACGATTGATCGCACACACGGGTGAGGCTTTCGCTGGTGCCGTCATCCCGGCGCAAGCCGGGATCCACTTTGATTCGGCTTGTCGCGGTCTTGACCATGACCAGGCAACTGCAAGATCAGGATGGATGACCAACTTCGCTGTTGTGGAGCGCTTCCGGCGTGCGCCGGGATGACGGGCGAACCAGGACCCAGCTCGAGAAGAATGCGTCGACACCGCATTCGCTGGTCGATTCAATACGCCTTGAACGCCGCCCCCCACACCGCCTGCAGCCGGCGGTCGCGGCCGCAACCGACGCGGTAGCGCTCGTAGTACTCGGGGTTCTTCTTGGTGAACTGCTGGTGGTAGTCCTCGGCGGCGTAGAACGGCCCCGCGGCGCGCAGCTGCACCGCGATCGGATCGTGGAACAGCCCCGAGTTCTTCAGCGTGTCGATGTAGGCCTGGGCCTGCTTGAGCTGCACCGGGTCCTGCACGAAGACCATGCTGCGGTATTCGTCGCCGTGGTCGCAGGCCTGGCCGCCGACCTGGGTCGGATCGATCCGGTGGAAGTAGATGTCGAGCAGGTGGGCATAGCTCACTTTCTTCGGATCGAAATGCACCTCGACCGATTCGACGTGGCCGGTGGTTCCTGTCGACACCTGGTCGTAGCTCGGATTGGCGACGTGGCCGCCGGTATAGCCGGACACCGCCGAGACCACGCCGGGGACGTCGTCGAAGGCGTGCTCCATCGTCCAGAAGCAGCCGCCCGCGAAGGTCGCGACCGCGAGCTTGGCGTCGCTCACCGTGGTGATCAGGGTGACGTTGTCGGGCGTGCTGGCCGCCCAGGCGTGGCCGGCAAAGGCGAGCGCGGTCGCGGCGGCGATGGCCGCGAGGCTGGCGCGGAGGCGGGTCGGGCGCCTGGTGGTCGCCAGCGTGGATGTCGTCGACATGATCAGGTCCTCCATGCGGGCAGCGCCTGCCCCTTGGCCACGAAGTTCAGCGCGACGCCGTTGTTGCACCAGCGCTTGCCGAGCGGCGCCGGGCCGTCGTCGAAGACATGGCCCTGGTGGCCGCCGCAGCGGGCGCAGTGGTACTCGGTGCGCTCCTCGAACGCCAGCATGTGGTCGGCCTTGAAGCCACAGTGGCCGGGAATGCAGCGGGTGAAGCTCGGCCAGCCGGTGCCGCTGTCGAACTTGTCCTTCGAGGCGAACAGCGGCAGGAAGCAGGCCGCGCAGATGAAGGTGCCTTCGCGGTGTTCCTCGAGGAGTGGACTGGTAAAGGCGCGCTCGGTGGCTTCCTCGAACAGCACGGCGTACGACATCGCCGGCAGCAGTTTGCGCCAGGCGTCCTTCGGCTTGTCGAGGGGCGGGACGACGACGTTGACCGTCTGCGTCGCGGCGCGCGCGATCGGTGCGACGAGCGGCAGCGCGACGAGCGCGGCCATCGACTGGAGCAGGTTGCGGCGTTGCATGGTGTCCTCACGGGAGCCGCCGACGGGAGGTCGGCTGGTCCAGCATTCGCCAAAGGACGTTTGGCGCGCGTGAACGGCGGGACTCGCCGTTCATGTGATGGGACGGGGAAGCGGCGCATTCCTTACAGCGATCGCCGTCGCCGGGAATCGCCCCGAATCGCCCGGAAGGGCTGCCAGGTCAGGCCGGCACGGCCGCGCCGAGCGGGAACCGCTCGAGGAACTGCGCGAACAGCGGTGCCAGGCTCGCGCCGAAACGCGGATTGATCTCGAAGATCAGGGGCTGCGTGCCCACCCGCTTGTAGTTGAAGCAGCACAGGCCTTCGAATCCGATCGCCACGAGGATGCGGGTGAACAGCTCCTCGTCGGCGCACGCGCACTCGGTCCGCTCCAGGTCGGCCTCGCGTCCGCGGATGTAGACCTCGTTCCCGAACCGCAGGGCCAGGGTCATGCCGCAGACGATCCGGCCATCCCGGAACACGATGTGGGTGGTCAGCTCGGTCGAGCCGGGAATGTATTCCTGGCAGAAGAATTCTGGATCCGCCAGTTCGGCGGCGAGCCGCTCCTCGTCGCCGCGATCGCGCACGATGTGGCTGTTGCGTCCCCACTCGTCGTGGCGCTTCTTGAGGATGTAGGGAAAGGACTGGAATGGCCCGATCGGCGGCACGCAATCGACGAAGCCGTTGCCTTCGAGGAAGCGGTTGAACGCGAGCTTGTCGTCGCACAGCGCCATGCTTTCCGCGCTGGGGATCGCTATCGGATTGCGCGCGGCGGATTCGGGGCGCGCCTGCAGGTCGCGCAGCGCCGCGAGCGTGATCGGAACGAGCAGGTCGTGCGCTTCCAGGTCGGCGTCCGCGAATTCGGCGAACGCGATCGCGTGACGGCTGCCGGTGAATCCGTCGCGGATCCACTGCTCCCAATCGGCCTTGGGCGAGAACAGGATGTTCATCGCGGCAGGCCTTCAGCCTTCGCGCGGCAGCGCCTGCGCAAGCGAGATCGCCAGCCCATCGGGATCGACCATCACCGCCAGGCGGATGCCTTCCCCGGCCTGCGTGGTCGGCGGCATCACGAACACAGCGCCGCGCGCCTGGAGCGTCGCCACGGTCGCATCGAGGTCGTCGACCGAGAAGCCCAGCGTGCATGTTCCCGCCGCCGGTCCGTGGCTCGGGGCCGCCGCCATCGCCGGTGCGTGGTGCAGGGCGAGGGTCGTGGCGCCGGTGTCGAATTCGCTCCAGCCGGGCGACTCGAACTTCAGCGCGATGCCGAGCACGTCGCGGTAAAAGGCCACCGAACGCCCCATCTGCGACACGTTGACCATCGCGTAGTCGATCTTGCCGAACATGGTTGTTCTCCTCCCCAGGAGAACCCGATCATGCCCCGGAACGCGGCGCGGCGGAAGTTCCCTCGTGGGCCAGCAGGGCGACGCCGAGGTGGCGCGCCAGGCCGCTCCCGCCCGCGCGCATGACCTGATCGTGGTTCCATGCGAACACCGGCGCCAGCACCGGCGCGAAGGCCCGCATCCAGGCCTTGTCGAGCGCCACGGTCCAGTCGTAGCGGACGCGCGTGGTGGCGCCTTCGGGTTCGAGCTCCCAGCGGCCGTGGCCCTCGAGGTCGCCGCTGGCGCTGCCTTCCATCAGGTGCGGTCGCCGCAGCGCCGTGGTGCGCATGGCGAAGCGGATGCGATAGGGGAGGCGGCTGGTCCAGGTATAGCGGCGCAGGGCACCGATGCCATCGGCGTCGCCGCCATCGATCTCCTCGACCGCGCGCACATACCGCCACCAGCGCGGCCATTCCTGCGGTTTCGACAGCGCTTCCCAGACGCGCTCGACCGGGGCATCCAGGTGCCAGCGGGTCGTCAGCGCGAACTGCCGGATGGCCGATGCCATGGCGGCGGCATCACTGCATGTAGGCGTCGGCGAGCTTCCTGAATTCGGCCTCGGATCCGCAGGTGCGGCGCTCGCCGGTGGGCATGGTGACGTCGCAGCTGTAGGGCGAGATTTCCGCGGCCGGCCGGTCGCTGTCGCTGTGCCAGCCGTAGGTGGCGAAGACCTTCCCGTCGACGTCGTAGAGGGTCGCGTTCATCCAGTCGGTTCCGGTGGCGGAGTGGCGGTACTCGACCAGCTCGTAGCACTGGTTCAACGCCGTGTTGAAGCGCCCCGTGTACTTCGCCCCCGGATGGCCTTCCATGCCCAGCGCGCGGAAACGCGTCAGAGCGCTTTGCTCGCACTGCAGCTGCTGGAGGCTGACCTGGCTGGCGACGGCTTCCTTCTTCTTCTGCTCGTGCTGCTCCAGCACGGCGTACTGCACGCGGTATTGCCAGATCAGGGCGCCGGCCATGGCGACGAGCAGGATCAACGCGATGATGCGACCGAGCATGGCACTCCCCTTGGCGTTGGATGGAGGGTCGGGGAAAGGAAAGGTCGTTGGAGGGTGGTCGCGCCGACGTGTGGGTAGCGTGATGCCGCAGGCTCAGCGATGCAACAGCAGCAGCGTCGACAGGCCGAGGAAGGAGGCGAAGCCGCAGCAGTCGGTCACGGTGGTGAGGATGGTACCGCCGGCGAGCGCCGGATCGATGCCCATGCGCTTCTGGATCAGCGGGATGAAGACCCCGGCCAGGGCCGCCAGGCAGAGGTTGACGACCATCGCCGCGCCGAAGGCGATCGACAGCAGCAGGTCGCGGTAGACGCCCAGCGACACCAGTCCCACCGCGAACGCCCAGAGCACGCCGTTGAGCAGGCCGACAGCGACCTCCTTGCGCACCAGCGGCACCAGGTTGGTCATGCCGACCTGGCCGAGCGCCAGCGCGCGCACCATGATCGTCAGCGTCTGGGTGCCGGCGATGCCGCCCATGCTGGCGACCACCGGCATCAGCACCGCGGTGGCGACCACCTTCTCCAGCACCGGCTGGAAATTGCCGATCACCCACGAGGCGAGGAAGGCGGTGAGCAGGTTGATGCCCAGCCAGATCGCGCGGCTGCGCGCGGTGCGCGCGATCGGCGCGAACAGGTCGACGTCCTCGTCGAGGCCGGCGGCGCCCATCGCCTGGTGCTCGGCCTGCTCGCGGATGATGTCGACGACGTCGTCGATGGTGATGCGGCCGAGCAGGACGTTGCTGGCGTCCACCACGGGCGCCGACACCCAGTCGTGGTCGGAGAACTGGTTGGCTACTTCCGGCGCCGGCGTGTGCACCGGGATCGCGGGTTGCTCGTCGTCGAGCAGTTCGTTGATTGGGGTCGTCGGATCGGCGGTCAGCAAACCGGTCAGGGCGACCCGGCCGAGGTACTGGTGGCGGCGACTGACCACGAACAGGTGGTCGGTGTGCTCGGGCAGCTCGCCGCGCAGGCGCAGGTAGCGCAGCACGACGTCCACGGTGACGTCGGCGCGCACCGTCACCACGTCCGGGTTCATCAGGCGGCCGGCGGTGTCCTCCGGATAGGACAGCACTTGTTCGAGGCGCTCGCGGTTCTCGCGATCCATCGACTTGAGGACTTCGTCGATGACCGTGTCGGGCAGGTCCTCGACGAGGTCGGCGAGGTCGTCGATGTCGAGGTCCTCGACCGCGGCGATGATCTCGTCCGGATCCATGTCCGCGATCAGTCCCTCGCGCACCTCGTCGCCGACGTGGACGAGCACCTCGCCGTCGTCCTCCGGGTCGACCAGGCCCCAGACCACGTTGCGCTGTGTCGGCGGCAGCGATTCGAGCAGGTTGCCGATCTCGGCCGGCGACAGGCTGTTCACGAGCCGCCGCACCGGGCCGAGGCGACCGGTGTCCAGCGCTTCCGACAGGAGTCGCAACTGGCGCGCGGTCTTGTCGTGGCGTGCGGTCTCGGCCATCAGGAGGCTCCCGGGGTTGCGGTATTATGGGCGGCCTTGGCGATGCGGCACAGCACTTCGCGCGGCCATGACGACACATGGTGGCGATCGCCCGCCGGCATTCCGCCTTGCCTCCCGAACGGACTCCAGGAGCCGCCCATGCGCCCTTCGCTCGCCGCCATCGCCCTGATGGCCCTGTCCCCGATGGTCATGTCGCTTTCGGCCTGCAACCGCACCGCCGAGATGCCGACCAGGGCCTTCACGGCGCCGGGCGTCACGATGAAACTCACCCCGGCGCAGGCGCCGGACTGCAAGCCGGGTACGACCTACGCGGCGGTGCTCGAGTGGTCGGTGCCCGCGAGCGATACCCCGAAGACCGACGTGCGCATCGATTCGCCGACCGGCCAGATTTTCGGGCGCAGCAACGACATCAAGGCCAGCAAGCAGACCGACAAGTGGGTCAAGCCGGGAACCTGGTTCCTGTTGCTGGATCGTCGCAGCGGCGAACTGCTGGGCGCCCTGCAGGCCGGTCCGAAAGCCTGTCCCTGACGCGGGGAACGCGGTGCGCTAGATCGTGCGCGTCCGGGCGGCGCGGCGCGGCGCGTGGCCTTCGAGCAGCCAGCGCTCGATCTGTTCCCTGTCGCGGGCGCGCAGGAGGGCGCGCGTGCTCGTTCGGAGGCGTTGCAGGTCGCTGTCGCGCACGACCTGGCGCACTTCCAGCAATGTCGAAGGGTGCAGGCTGAAATCGGTCAGCCCGAGCGCCAGCAGCAGGCGGGTGAAGCGCATGTCGCCGGCCATCTCGCCGCAGACCGCGACCGGCAGGCCGCGCTTCTGGCCGACCGCGATGATCTCGTGCAGCAGGCGCAGGAAGGCCGGGTGCAGCGGCGAGTAGAGGTCCGACAGCGCCTCGTTGTCGCGGTCCGCGGCCAGCGTGTACTGCATCAGGTCGTTGGTGCCGATCGAGACGAAGTCGACCTGGTCGGTGAAGCTGTCCAGCGACAACGCCGCCGCCGGCACCTCGATCATCGCGCCGATGTCGAAATGGTCGGCGATCTCGTGGCCCTCGGTGCGCAGGTCGCGCGCGTGCGCATGCACCAGCGCGCGCACGGCTACGACTTCCTCGCGACGGCTGACCATCGGCACCAGGATGCGCACCGCGCCATAGCCCGACGCGCGCAGGATCGCCCGCAACTGGGCATCGAACAGCGGCCGCCGCGCCAGCGACAGCCGCACGCCGCGCAGGCCGAGCGCGGGGTTGGGCTCGCCCTGCAGGACCACGCCGGTGCCGTCGGCCTTGTCGGCGCCCAGGTCGAGGGTGCGGATCGTCACCGGGCGGCCGTTCATGCCGAGCACGAGATCGCGGTAGATGCGGAACTGCTCGTCCTCGTTGGGCAGCTGGTGGCGCTGCAGGAACAGGAATTCGGTGCGATACAGGCCGATGCCCGCCGCGCCCAGCGCATGCGCCTCGGCGACGTCCTCGCGCGATTCGGCGTTGGCGAACAGGCGGATGTCGACGCCGTCGCGTGTCCGCGTAAGCGCGCCGCGAAGCTTCTGCAGGCTGCGCTGCTCGCGCTGCAGCTCGCGCTCGCGCGAGCGGTAGCGGCGCAGGTCGTCGCCGTCCGGCTCGCGGACCACTTCGCCGGTGCCGCCGTCGACCATCAGCGCGTCACCGTCGTTGATCGTCGCGAGCGCGTCGTGCGCCCCGACGACCAGCGGCATGTGCACGCTGCGCGCGAGGATGGCGCTGTGCGAGAGCATGCTGCCGGTCGATGTGACGATCGCGACCACGCCCAGCGCTTGCAGCTGCGCCAGCTCGGCCGGGCCGATCAGGTCGGTGACGAGGATCTCGCCGGCGATGCCTTCGTGCGGCGCCTCGTTGCCGCGGTGGAGCGCCGCGCGGACGCGGCCGACGACGTGCTCGATGTCCTCGCGACGGCTGCGGAAGTACGGATCGTCCATGCCGTCGAACACCGACACCAGCCTGTCGCGCTGCAGCTTGAGCGCGTACTCGGCGCCGTAGTGGCCGGTGCGCACCAGCGCATCGAGGCCGTGCAGCAGCTCGGGGTCGTCGAGGATGAGGGCGTGGATGTCGAGGAATTCGCCCAGCTCGTGCGCCAGCGCGCCGTGGAGGCGGTCGCGCAGGCCCTTGAGCTCGTCGCGGGCGGCGTCGAGCGCGGCGTGCAGGCGCGCGATCTCGGCCTCGACCTCGGCGTGCGGGATGATCTGTTCGCGGGTGTCGATCGCATGGGCGATGCGCAGGCGGGCGCGACCGAGCGCGAGTCCGCGCGACGCGCCCTGGCCCGCGAGCGCCAGCCGCATCAGCCGCCCTCGTCGAAGTTGCGCGCGAACAGCGCCGCGCCGGCGTCGAGCGCCGCGGCCTCGTCCTCGCCATTGGTGCGCAGGATCACCATCGTGCCCACCCCGGCGGCGAGCAGCAGCACGCCCATGATGCTCTTGGCGTTGACCTCGCGGCCGTTGCGCACCAGGAAGGCCTCCGACCGGAAGCCGGACAGGACCTGCACGAGCTTGGCCGAAGCCCGCGCATGCAGGCCGAGCTTGTTGGTGATGGTGATCTGGCGTTCGAGCATGGCCGTATCCGTTGCATTGGTTCGCAATTACAGGTGTGCGGTACTTCTACTTGATCTTTCCGTCATCCCGGCGAACGCCGGGATCCATCTTGATCTTGCTCGGTCCTGGACCATGAACCAAGGTCAAAATGGATTCCGGCGTTCGCCGGAATGACGAGCCAGCATCCACGAGTTACGCGTCATCGGCCACGACCCCGTTTCGCGCCCCGCTCACCGCCACCCTCGCCAGTTCGTCGAGCGCGCATTCGGAATGATTGAGCACCCGCAGGAGCATTGGCAACGACAGGCCCGAGGCGCGGCGCGCCGGCGTGCCGAGCTGGGACAGGTCCTTCGCGAGGCGGCTCGGCGAGGCGCCGTAGAGGTCGGTGAGCACCAGCACGCCTTCGCCGGAATCGACCTTGCGCAATGCCGCGCTTGCCTGCGGCAGGGCGATGTCGATCGGCGCGTCGAAACCCAGCTCGAATACCCCGACCGCGAGCGGCAGGTTGCCGAGCAAGCGCTCGGCCACCGCGCGGTGCATCCGGCCGATGCCGTCGTGGGTGACGAGGAGGACGCCGACGGCCATGGCTCACTCCAGCTCGCGGTGGAAGGTGAGCACGTCCTCGCGACCGGATTCGCGCAGGTGGCTTGCCAGTTGCTCGGCGAGGTAGACCGAGCGATGGCGCCCACCGGTGCAGCCGAATGCGATGGTGACGTAGCTGCGCGTGCCGCCGTCGAAGCCGGGCAGCCAGTCGTCGACGAAGGCGATGACCTGGGCGAGGAAGCGCTGTGCGTCGGGCTGGCTGTCGAGGTAGTCGCGCACCGCGGCGTCGCGGCCCGACAGCGGTCGCAGGCGCGCGTCCCAGTGCGGGTTCGGCAGCATCCGGGCGTCGAACACGAAGTCGGCATCGGGTGGCAGGCCGCGGCGGTAGGCGAAGGATTCGAACAGGACGTACACGCCCGAACGCGACTGCATGCCCAGGTCGGTGATGACCTGGCGGCGCAGCTGGTGGACGTTGAACTCGCTGGTGTCGATCACCAGGTCGGCGAGCGCGCGCACCGGCGCGAGCATCTTGCGTTCGAGCGCGATCGCGTCGGCGAGGGCCAGCCCGGTGCGGCTGAGCGGATGGCGGCGGCGGGTCTCCGAATAGCGCTTGAGCAGGACGTGGTCGGCGGTGTCGAAGAACACCAGGCGATGGTCGAAGCCGAGCGCGCCGACCGCGGACAGCCACTGCGGCATCTGGGTGAGGTAGGCGTCGCGGTTGCGCACGTCGATGCCGACCGCGAGGCGCGGGTGGGGGTCGCCGCTGGCGGATACCGAGCGCACGAAATCGGGAAGCAGCGCCGCCGGCAGGTTGTCGACGCAGTTGAAGTCGAGATCCTCGAGCGTGCGCAATGCGACCGACTTGCCCGAACCCGACAAGCCGCTGAGGACGGTCAGGATCGGCCGTTCCGCGGTCGTTGCGGGCGATGGCGTTTCCGGCTCGCTCATGCGCCGTCGCCCCGCTGCAGGAACTGGGTGTGGCGGGCCAGGAACGCGGCGCCTGGGTCGATGCCCTTGATGCGAAGGATGTGCAGGCGCGCCGCGGCTTCCGTCAGCACCGCGAGGTTGCGGCCGGCCGCGACGGGCAGGGTGATCTGCGGGACGTCGAGGTCGAGTACGCGGCGGCTGCCGACATCGCCGGTGAGCCGTTCCATGCCGTCCGAATCCTTGCCATCGGAGCCGCCCCCGCTGCGCAGGCGCTGCAGGTGCACGATCAGGCGCAGGTACTTGTTCCGCTTGATCGCGGTGTCGCCGAACATCTCGCGGATGTTCAGCACGCCCAGGCCGCGCAGTTCGAGCAGGTCCTGGAGCAGCTCGGGGCAGGTGCCGTCGAGCACATCGGGCGCGATCTGGGTGAACTGCGGGGCGTCGTCGGCGACCAGGCGATGGCCGCGCGAGATCAGCTCCAGCGCCAGCTCGCTCTTGCCCGAGCCCGACTCGCCGGTGATCAGCACGCCGATCGAGTAGATCTCCATGAACACGCCATGCAGCGTGGTCTGCGGCGCGAGCGTGCGCGCGAGGTGGTACAGCACCACGTTCAGTAGCTCGTGGCCGCGTTGCGGCGAGACCCACAGCGGCGTGTTGGAATCCTCGGCGGCCTCGCGCAGGTCGGCGGGGCAGGCCTGGCCCTTGCTGAGGATCAGCGCGAGCGGGCTGAAGTTGACGATCTTCTGCAGCGTCTCCCAGCGCAACCTCGCGTCGAGCCCGTCGAGCCACGACAGTTCCTCGGTACCGAGGATCTGCACGCGGTTGGGATAGATGATGTTGAGGTATCCGGCGAGCGACGGCCGCCGCGACACCGTCGCGGTGGCGTCGACGAAACGGTGCTCGCCGGCCTTGCCGCCGACCCAGCGCAGGGCAAGCCGCTCGCGCAGCTGGTCGAACAGTTCGCGCGCGGCGATGCGGTTCATGGTTCGCCGACGATGGAAGAAAGACAGGATTGAAACATCGGTCAGCTCCCCGAGCCGTTCGTGGTGAGTCCGTCGAACCACGGACGGCGGGCCCTCGCACCTTCAGAACCCGAGGGTCGCCCTTGGCGCTGCGGTTGAATCCTCCGAGTGTGGGAATCGCCGCACACCGAACCCCCACCCCGACCCCCGCGCCGGCCATCGCGCCGGGCGCGATGGCGTTCATCGTCGCGCGAACCAGTGGTTCGCAAGCGCTCCTCTTCATCCCGGAGGGAGAGGGGCTCCTGGACGTGGATGGCCGCGCGATGGCTCATGCCCTTCAGCCAAACGATTCGCTGCGCGCGGCGGCCTCGCCGCGGTGGTGGCGGACCTGCTTGCCCTTGTGCTTGTCAAGGATGCGATCGAGCTTGTCGACCAGCAGGTCGATCGACGCGTACATCGTGTCGGCCTCGCACTCGGCGAAGTGCGTCGCGCCGCGCGCGCCGATCTTCGCTTCCGCCTTGTGCAGTACCTTGGAGACGCTGAGGATCACGTGGATGTCGAGGTCTCCGTCGGAGTACCGCGCGAGGCGCTCGAACTTCGCGTTGACGTAGTCCCGCAGTGCCGGGGTGACGTCGATCTGGTGGCCGCTGGTCTCGATGCGCATGCTGTCCTCCTGCAGTGGGTTTTGCGGCGCCGGGGGCGCCACGTCCAGAGTCGCAAGTTTCGGCCCGCTGGGGAAGGGGCGGATGGCCTGCGACAAGGGCAGGTTCACCGCCGCCATGATCGTCGCTGGTGGCATTTGTGAAGATTCCGGAAAGCGTCGCCCGGATGGCGGTCGACGGCGCGGCCGGTCGATCCGGCGCAAGATCCCGGCCGGATGGATCCGGGCCATGGGCGCTGGCCTCCAAGCGATGGCGAACGCCGAAAATCGCTACTGGACGATACCCGGCTACAGCCGCTGGCGCTCCTGCGAGGGCGCGATCCGCAGCGCCTCGCGGTACTTGGCCACGGTTCGCCGCGCGACCGGGACGCCGCCGCTCTTGAGTTCCTCGGCCAGGCGCGCGTCCGAAAGCGGCTTCCGCGGGTCCTCGGCTTCCACGAGGCGGCGGATCATCGCCTGGATGGCGGTACTCGAGGCCGCGCCGCCGGCGTCGTTGGCGATGCCCGAGGCGAAGAAACGCTTGAACTCGAAGGTGCCGCGCGGGGTGTGCAGGTACTTGCGGGTGGTCGTGCGCGAAATCGTGGACTCGTGCAGGCCCAGTTCCTCGGCGACCTCGCGCAGGGTGAGCGGGCGCATCGCCTCCGGGCCGAAGTCGAGGAAGCCCGACTGCTGGCGGACGATCGCCTGCGCCACCCGCAGCACGGTGTCGGCGCGGGTCTGCAGGCTCTTGATCAGCCAGCGGGCCTCCTGCAGGCGACCGCGCAGGTAGCTGGCATCGTCGCGACCGGCCTTGGCGATCAGCGATTCGTAGTGGCGGCTGATCGCCAGCGCGGGCGTCTGGCCACCCACCAGCGCGACCTTCCAGACGCCTGCCTGGCGGTACGCCACGCAGTCGGGCTGGACGTATTCGGGCGTCGCGGCCGCGACCTGGCCACCGGGCCGCGGGTCGAGCGAGCGCACCAGGGCGACCGCTTCGTGCATCGCGCCGATCGCCACGCCGAGCTGGTTGGCGAGCTGTTCGGGGCCCTGCCGCGCCAGCGCTTCGAGGTGCCCGGACACGAGCTGGCGTGCCAGCCCCAGTCCGGGGGTATCGGGCGAGAGCATGGACAGCTGCACGCACAGGCATTCCGACAGGGTCGAACAGGCCACCCCGACCGGATCGAAACGCTGGATCCGGTGCAGGACGGTGCCGACCTCGTCGAGCGCGGCGTCGATCTCCGGGAGCAGGCCGTCGCGGATCGAGTCGAGCGGCTCGGTCAGGTAGCCGTCGTCGCCGACCGCCTCGATCAGGGCGGCGCCGATGCCGCGCTCGCGCGGGCTGAGCGGGCTGAGATGCAGTTGCCAGAGCAGGTGGTCCTGCAGGCTGTCGGGGGCGGCCGGCGGCTCGATGTTCGCGTCGTCGTCCGGGGAACCGGAGCGATGCTCGCGGACGGACCCGAAGTCGGGTTCCCAGTCGCCCGGGCCGTCGTCGCGGTCTTCCTCGCGAGCGCGTTCACCGTCCTCGGAACCTTCCGACGCGGGTTCCGCGGCGGACTGCTCCGCCGCGGATTCGTCGCCCGCGGCTTCGCTTTCCTCGGCGCGCTCGAGCAACGGATTGCTTTCGAGCGCCAGGTTGATTTCGCCTTCCAGCTCGGTCGACGACAGGCTGAGCAGGTGGATCGCCTGGCGCAAGGCCGGCGTCAGCGTGAGCTGCTGGCCGAGCTTGGTGGACAGGCTGGGTTTCATCACGGGACGGCTTCCATGGAACGTTCGGCGCCCGATCCATCGGGCGTCGTCCGATTTCCCTCCCTCGCTTGCGGGGGAGGGCAAGGGTGGGGGCGTCTGGTCGGAAACTGCGGGACTGCTCGCCGCGGCGACTAGAGCCGGAATTCCTCGCCCAGGTACACCCGGCGCACGTCCGGGTTGGCGAGGATCGCCTCCGGCGTGCCCTGCGTCAGCACGCTCCCCGCATTGAGGATATACGCGCGGTCGCAGATTCCCAAGGTCTCGCGGACGTTGTGGTCGGTGATGAGCACGCCGATGCCGCGTTCGCGCAGGTGGCGGACGATCTTCTGGATCTCGCCGACCGAGATCGGGTCGACGCCGGCGAACGGTTCGTCGAGCAGCATCAGCCGCGGCCTGCCGGCCAGCGCGCGGGCGATCTCGGTACGCCGGCGCTCGCCGCCGGACAGGCTGGCGCCGATCTGCCCGGCGACGTGGTCGATCTGCAGTTCCTCGAGCAGGCTGGCGCGCTCGCGCTCGCGGCCCTTGGCGTCCAGGTCCCTGCGCAGCTCGAGGACGGCATCCAGGTTCTGGGCGACGGTGAGGCGGCGGAAGACCGACGGTTCCTGCGGCAGGTAGCCCATCCCGAGGCGCGCGCGCGCGTGCATCGGCAGCGAGGTGACGTCGCGGCCGTCGAGTTCGATGCGTCCGGCGTCGGCGGGCACGAGGCCGACGATCATGTAGAAGCAGGTGGTCTTGCCGGCGCCGTTCGGTCCGAGCAGGCCGACGACCTCGCCGGCATCGAGCGCCAGCGCGAAATCGTTGACGACGGCGCGCGCCTTGTAGCGCTTGGACAGGCCGGAGGCGACCAGCATCAGGGCGTCTGGCCGCTCGCCGGTTTGCCCGCTGCCGGATCCTGGGTCGGCGAGCTGCCGGGTGGCAGGTCCGGTGGCGGCGATTCGGCCTTCGGCGCGGCCTGCCCGGGCTTGGTCTTGGGCAGGATGTGCATGTCCACCCGACTGCCGTCGTTGCCGCTGGTGACCTTGCCGTTGTCGATGTCGTAGACGATCTTCTCGCCGTGCATCTGGCCGCGCGTGGGCTGGTCGACGAGCGCGTTGCCCGTCAATACCGCGACGTCCTTGAGCATGTCGTAGTCGACCCGCTGCGAGGTGGCGTACATCGGCTCGTTGTTCTCGTCGAGCTGCTTCATATGCACCGGGCTGCCGAAGAGCACCGAGCTGCTCATGTCGCCGTCCTTGCGGGTGATCACCGCCTTGTCGGCGTGGATTTCCATCGTCCCCTGGGTCATGACCACGCCGCCGGTGAGGGTGCTCACGCCGTCGTCGGCGAGGTTGCCGTCGAGGTGGTCGGCGTGCACGTCCATCGGTTGCTGGCGGTCGGTCTTCTTCGCCCACGCGCATGTGCACACGCTGATGCCCAGCAGCAGCACGACGAGGGCGCGGCCGATGATGGAAGGTCCGATCACCGGAGCGGCGCCCATCACGGGCTGACGCACGACAGCCTGGCCGAAGCCGGCACGTTCACTTTTTCTTGGTGGGTACATCGTGGAGGCTCACCTTGGAGAGCAGCTCGACACGCGAGTCCTTGAGCCACGCGTTCATGCCGGTGCCGAGCAGTATAGAGGGGCCGCGGGTGATGGTCACAAGCAGCGGCGTGTGCGCGGTCTGCGGGTCGGGCAGGATGCTCAGCCACTCGGTGCGGATGCGGATCGGGTCCTTGCCGGGCTCGGCCGGCCCGTCGACCGCGACCGAACGCTTGAGCCGGATCTCGTCGCCACCCGAACTCACCCAGCCGGTCTGCGAATGCCCGGTCCATTCGCCCTTGCCGCCGCGATCGGGAAAGCTGAACTCCGGCGTGTTGAGGAACAGCTGCTGGCTGTTCGGGTCGCGCGCCGCATACGGGCCTCGGCTGCGGAAGGACAGGCCGCCGTCCTTGTTCATCATCACCAGGCTGTAGGCCTCCACCGTGTAGTCGCCGCGCTGCGGGCCCACGGCCTGCTCGACCGCTGGTTGCGGGCGCAGCTTCCATGCCCAGAACGCGCTCGCCAGCGCGACCGGCACGAGCAGCACGGCGATGACGCTGCGGCGGTTCATGCCTGGGTATAGCGCTGCAGGATGGCTTCGGCGTGGCCGCCGGCGGCGAGGATCAGGTCGCACAGCTCGCGTGCGGCGCCATGGCCCCCCGGATGCTGGGTCCGCCAATGCACGCGCTCGCGCACCCACGGGTGCGCGTCGGCGGGAGCGACCGCGAGGCCGACCGCCGCCAGCACGCGCAGGTCGGGCAGGTCGTCGCCCATGAACGCCATGTGCTCGTGGCTCACGCCCAGCGTCGCTCCCAGCGCGTCGAGGCAGGCGAGCTTGTCGCGCACGCCGGTGAAGACATGTTCGATGCCCAGCTCGCGCGCCCGCGCCTCGACGATACCGCCGGGGCGCGCGGTCACGAAGGCGACCGCCACCCCGAATTCGCCCAGCAGGCGAAGGCCGAGGCCGTCGGCGACGTGGAAGTTCTTGGCCTCGTGCCCGCGCGCGTCCAAGGTGATCCGGCCGTCGGTCAGCGTGCCGTCGACGTCGAACGCCGCCAGCCGGATCTTCGCGGCGCGGCCGCGGACGTCGGCGGGGAAGTCGTTGAGGTGGGAGTAGGGCACGGGGGCGAGTGGCGAGTGGCGAGTCGTGAGGGGCGAGTCGTGAGGGGCGAGTCGCGAGGGGCGAGTCGTGAGGGCAGGGGCGAGAAGTGATGGGCGAGAAGTGATGGTTGGTCGTGTGGGGCGAGGAAGAATGGCGGATGGGATGTTTCGAAAAGCTGGCGAGGTCGTGCACGATGCTCGATGGGCTTCCCGAAGGTGCCTTGCTACTCGTCCTTCATCCCTTATCCCTGGCTTTCACACCACCCTCGCCCTCAGCAGATCGTGGATGTTGAGCGCGCCGACCGCGCGGCGGGCATCGTCGATCACCACCAGGGCGTTGATGCCGTGGGCTTCCATCAGGTGCGCGGCCTCGATGGCGAGCTGGTCGGCCGCGATGGTCTTCGGGTTGCGCGTCATCAGCTCGGCCACGCGCGCGTTGCGCAGGTCGATGCGCGGATCGTCGAGCGCGCGGCGGAGGTCGCCGTCGGTGAACACGCCGAGCAGGACCCCGGCGGCATCGACGATCGCGGTCATCCCCAGGCGCTTGCGGCTCATCTCGACGAGGGCCTCGGTCAGGCTGGCCTCGGCGCCGACCTGCGGCACGTCGGCGCCGCCATGCATCACGTCGCGGATGTGGAGCAGGAGGCGGCGGCCGAGGCTGCCGGCCGGGTGCGAGCGTGCGAAATCCTCGCTGGTGAAACCGCGTGCCTCGAGCAGCGCGACCGCGAGCGCGTCGCCCATCACCAGCGCCGCCGTGGTGCTCGACGTCGGCGCCAGGCCCAGCGGGCAGGCCTCCTCGGGAACGCTGACGTCGAGGTGGACGTCGGCGAGTTGGGCCGCGCTGGAAGCCGGACGGCCGCTCATCACGACCAGCGGATTGCCCTGGCGCTTGAGCACCGGGATGATCGTCAGCAGTTCGTCGGTCTCGCCCGAATTGGAGAGCGCCAGGACGACGTCGGCATCGGTGATCATGCCCAGGTCGCCGTGGCTGGCCTCGCCGGGATGGACGTAGAAGGCCGGGGTGCCGGTCGAGGCGAGGGTCGCGGCGATCTTGCGCGCGACGTGGCCCGACTTGCCCATTCCCGTGGCGACGACCCGGCCGCGGCAGGCGAGCATCAGCCGGCACGCCTCGACGAAACTGCCATCCAGCCGCTCGCGCAACGCCCGGAGGGCGCCCATTTCGATGTCCATCACCCGCCGGCCGGTGTCGAGCAACCCGGCCGGGGCGTCGGCTTGCGTGCGTGGATCGACCTGCGCTGCCATCGATGCGGCATTCCTGAACGTGGTTTGGATCAAGCCGGGCCGTTTGCTTTAAGCTACGTGGTTCATTATCTCACGCCCCCGCGTGGCGGAGCACGGAAGCCTTGATGGACGCAGACCTCGTACGCCAGCTGATCGAAACCGGGATGCCCGGCGCGAAGGTCGTGGTGCACGGCGACGACGGCGTGCACTTCGAGGCCGAGGTCGTCAGCGATGCGTTCCGCGGCAAGCTGCCGATCGCGCGCCACCGGATGGTCTACGCCACGCTCGGCGAGAGGATGGGCGGCGAGATCCACGCCCTGTCGTTGCGCACGCTGACCCCCGACGAGGTCCGCTGAAAGGCGCCTTCCGAACCCTTCCCGCCGCCGTTCCGGCACGCGCCGGAATCCCGCCCTGTTCCTGCCCCGATGGCAGGAGCAAGATGGGCCCGGCCTGCGCCGCGGCGCTGCAACAGACGAGACCCACCCATGGCAAAGATCCTGATCTCCGGCGGCGAGCCGCTCAACGGCGAGGTGCAGATCTCCGGCGCCAAGAACGCGGTGCTGCCCATCCTCGCCGCCACGCTCCTGGCCGACGGGCCGATGGAAATCAGCAACGTTCCGCACCTGCACGACGTCACCACCACCATGGAACTGCTCGGCCGCATGGGCGTGCAGCTGATGGTCGACGAGAAGATGCGAATCACCGTCGATCCGGGGACGATCAACAGCCACGTCGCGCCGTACGACCTCGTCAAGACGATGCGTGCGTCGATCCTCGTGCTCGGTCCGCTGGTCGCCCGTTTCGGCGCGGCCGAGGTCTCGCTGCCGGGCGGCTGCGCGATCGGCTCGCGTCCGGTCGACCAGCACATCCGCGGCCTGCGCGCGCTCGGCGCCGACATCAGCGTCGAGAACGGCTACATCATCGCGAAGGCGAAGCGGCTGCGCGGCGCGCGGATCGTGATGGACATGGTCACGGTCACCGGCACCGAGAACATCCTGATGGCGGCCACCCTCGCCGATGGCACCACGGTGATCGAAAACGCCGCGCAGGAACCCGAGGTGGTCGACTTGGCGATGTGCCTCAACGCGATGGGCGCGAGGATTTCCGGCGCCGGCAGCGCGACCCTGGTGGTCGAAGGCGTCGAGCGCCTGCACGGCTGCCATTACGAGGTGCTGCCCGACCGCATCGAGACCGGCACCTTCCTCGTCGCCGGCGCGATCACCCAAGGTCGCGTGCGCGCCAAGCGCGCGCGGCCGGACACGCTCGACGCGGTGCTGGTCAAGCTCGAGGAGTCCGGCGCGCACGTCAACACCGGCCCCGACTGGATCGAGGTCGACATGCGCGGCAACCGTCCGCGCGCGGTGAGCCTGACGACCGCGCCGTATCCGGCGTTCCCGACCGACATGCAGGCGCAGTTCATCGCCCTCAACGCCTGCGCCGAGGGCACCGGCGTCGTCACCGAGACGGTGTTCGAGAACCGCTTCATGCACATCCAGGAACTGCAGCGCCTGGGCGCCGACATCCGCGTCGAGGGCAACACCGCGATCAGCCGCGGCGTAACGACCATGAGCGGCGCGCCGATCATGGCCACCGACCTGCGCGCCTCGGCGTCGCTGGTGCTCGCCGGCCTGGTGGCGCGCGGCGAGACCACGGTCGACCGCATCTACCACATCGATCGCGGCTACGAGAACATCGAGGAGAAGCTCGGTGGACTCGGGGCGAGGATCCGGCGCCTGCCGGGCTAGCCTGAACTCCCTCCCTTGCGCGAAGCGCAGGGGTGATGAGGCGCGCTTGCGGACTGCCGGTGGCAGTTCGCTCGCCGAAGAACGCCGGCAGGGCCGGACTGATTGGGGGCGCTTTTTCTCCAGTCATTGCTTGGAAGCGAAAGCAAAAGCGTTCCGTGCGCTGTCGCGCCCGGGTTACTTCTCTTGCGTGCCCAAGAGAAGTAACCAAGAGAAAGGCACCCCTCGCTACGCGCCCTTCGCACATCCATGTGCGAAGGGTTCGCGTGCGGGGACGGAATTTTTCGACGGCACGTCCGTGTGCCGACGAAAAACGATGCGCCTCCTGCGCATCGCCCTGCGGGTTGACCGCCCCCGCCCGCCGCTTCGCAGGGGCCCCGTAGAGGCAGCGCATCCATGCGCTTTCGAGCGGGCCTTGCGCGAGCCCGACCCTTCGCCCTGGCCTAGTTATTCGCTCGTCATCCCGGCGGCCCTCGACAGCCGAAGGCTGGTCAAGCCGGGATCCATCTTGATTTGCTTCAGAAGCAAGACGGATGACCAACTGCGCTGTTGAGAGGTGCTTCCGACCTTCGCCGGGATGACGAGCCAAGCGGCTTCGCTCTTGGATTCGTTCGCTAGGCTTGGTTGCGCTTCAGCTCTTACGCGCAGGATGCGCGCGCTCTTCGAGGGTCCCCGTGCGTTGCGGTGGAGGGCGGCGGAAAAGGCCCCGCAGGGGTGGCCGACAGGATGTCGGCCATCGTTTCGTCGGCACACGGATGTGCCGTCGAAACGACCCGACGCCCGGAACGAACCCATGGCACAGGGATGTGCCATGGGCGCAACGCCTCGGGGTGCCCTTCTCTTGGTGACTTCTCTTGGGCAAGCAAGAAAAGTTACCCGCCCGCTCGCGGGCGGAAGCCTTGCTTTCGATCTGCTGGGAAGGCCAGAAAAAGGAACCCGCCCGCTCGCGGGCGGAAGCCTTGCTTCGCGTTATTGGCGAAGGCGGCAAGATAAACGGACAACGCATGTCGAGCAGGGCCCGTGGCCCGCCACCGGGTCAGCGCGAGAGCGACACCAGGCTCGCCACCCACGACTCGCCGTTGGGTTCGTTCTGCACGATCCGCACCGGCACGAACCCGTTGTCGAGGCCGAACCAGTACGCGGTGACGCGGCCGTTGGGCGTGTCGCGCTGGCGGGTGACGACGATCGTGCGCAGCGAGCCGGCCGGCACCTGCAGGGTCTGTTCCGCCCCGATCACGTAATGCTGGACGGCGACCTCGCTGCGCGTGGCGACCGGGTAGCTGAGGGTGCCGCGCTTGCCGTTCGCGAGGTCCTGGGCGATCGCGAGGGTCACCGAGTTCTGGTCGAGCACGCCCGCCTGCATCGGGAAGCTCTGCTCGTGCTTCTTGTCGCGGATCACGATGGTGTTGCTGGAAGGATCCACGTCGATCGAACGGTCGGTCGACTTGACCAGGGTGGACAGGTGGTAGTGGTAGCTGCGGATCTGCAGCACGCCACCGGCCACCTCAAGCATCGAGCGCTCGTCGATGTTTGCCGCCGCGAGCGCCGCCATGCCGTGGGTGCCGCGCGTGGCCTGGTCGTATTCCCATCCGCCGGGCGCCCGGCGCAGGCTGAAGGTGGCTTCCCCGATCGCGTCGCCGCTGCGCTGCATCTCGTAGTTGGCGGTGAATGGCTGCAGGTCGGCGGCGCGCGCGTTGCCGGCGAGCAGGAGCAGGAGGGGAAGCAGGGCGGAGGCGATGGATCTGTTCATGGGTCGCGGGAATCCGTGGATTCGTGGAGGCGGTCGTCATCGCCCAGGAGCAGTGGCGTCGCGAGGGGCTGACTATCGAAAAGCACGGCTGAACCCCGCTGAAAGACCCGCCCCGCGGCGATCAGGCGCACGCACGCGAGGAGCAACGGATGTTCGCGGGCGAGGATGCGTTCGCCGAGGCTGGCAGGCGTGTCGTCGCTCTCCACGGGCACGCGCGCCTGGGCGATCACCGGGCCGGCGTCGAGCGCGGGGATCACGAAGTGCACGCTGGCGCCATGGGTGCGGTCGCCTTCGGCGAGGGCGCGGGCGTGAGTGCGCAGGCCCGGATGGCGCGGCAGCAGCGAAGGATGGATGTTGACCATGCGACCTTCGTAACGCGCGACCGCGGCCCCGGTGAGGATGCGCAGGTAACCGGCGCAGACCACGAGGTCGGGGGCAGTCGCGTCGATGGCGTCGAACAGGGCCGCGTCGAATGATTCGCGCGAGGCGTGGGCCGCGGGATCGACCGCGAAGGCCGGCACGCCGGCGGCACGCGCGCGCTCCAGCGCGGGCGCCTTGGCGCGATCGGAGAATACGCCCACGACCGCGAAACCCGAGGTCGGGGTCGCGTCAAGCAAGGCCTGGAGGTTGCTGCCACGCCCCGAAACGAGCACGGCCACACGCAGGGGCCGCGCATCGTGCGTCGTGGACGGCAGGTCGGACAAGACAGATAGCCCGTATCGAGCGAAGGATTGGCTACCCGATCCTCACCCGCTGTTCGCCCTCGCGGCGCACGACCTCGCCGATCGCACGGTGCTTCAGGCCCATCCGGTCCAGCGCGCCGCCGATGGCCGGCACCATCTCGCGCGCGACCACGAGCACGAAGCCCACGCCGCAGTTGAACGTGCGCCACATCTCCTCGCGCGGCACCGCGCCCTCGCGCTGCAGCCAGTCGAACACCGGCGGCAGGACGATGCTGGCGGCGTCGATGTCGAGGCCGAGGCCATCGGGGATGACGCGGATGATGTTCTCGGTCAGGCCGCCCCCGGTGATGTGCGCCATCGCGTGCACGTCCTCGCGCCATTCGCCGCGCAGCAGGTCGAGCATGGACTTGACGTAGATCGTCGTCGGCGCCATCAGCGCGTCGGCCAGCTTCACGCCGCCGACGTCGAGGTCGAGCGGGCGACCTGCGCGGTCGAGGATGCGGCGGATGAGCGAGTAGCCGTTCGAATGCGGGCCGCTTGACGCGATGCCGAGCAGGATGTCGCCGGCATGCACCTTGGAGCCGTCGAGCACATCGGACTTTTCCACCGCGCCGACGCAGAAACCGGCGAGGTCGTACTCGCCCGGCGGGTACATGTCGGGCATCTCGGCGGTCTCGCCGCCGATCAGGGCGCAGCCGGCCAGCTCGCAGCCTTTCGCGATGCCGCCGACGACCGATACCGTCGTGGCGACGTCGAGCTTGCCGGTGGCGAAGTAGTCGAGGAAGAACAGCGGCTCGGCGCCCTGGACCAGGACGTCGTTGACGCACATGCCCACCAGATCGATGCCGATGCTGTCGTGGCGGCCGAGCTGCTGGGCGAGCTTGAGCTTGGTGCCGACGCCATCGGTGCCCGAGACCAGGACCGGTTCGCGGTACTTGCCGCTGATGTTGAACAGCGCCCCGAACCCGCCCAGGCCACCCATCACTTCCGGGCGGAAGGTGCGCTGGACGAGGGGCTTGATGCCTTCGACAACGGCCTCGCCGGCATCGATATCCACCCCGGCGTCGCGGTAGGTGAGCGGGGTGATGGGCGAGGGCTGCAAGGGACGCTCCCGAAAAGGGTCAGAGTCGAGTTTCGCGACGGGGATTCCGAGTCCGGGCAAGGTGTCTTGCGCGAAATTGACTCTGATCCCTTTTCGCCCGGCCATTCTACCAGCCCGGCTGCGGCATAATCGGCCATCGGTTCCCGGATCCCGCCATGCGCCCAGTCTTGTTCCGCCGCCTCGCCGCGTTCCTGTTCGCCGCCAGCCTGTCCATCGTTGCCGGCGCGGCATGGGCGGACGATGGTTCGCTCTACGAGGGCAGCGTTCCGGTCAACAACCAGGGCGAGGGCGAGCGCGCCGGTGGCATGCAGCGCGCGCTGTTGCAGGTGATCGTCAAGCTGACCGGCCAGCGCAGCGCCGCCAGCCTGCCGCAGGTCCGCGGCCTGCTCGGCGCGGCGGGGCGGATGGCGCAGGAAACCCATTTCACCACCGAGTCGGAGACCCTCAACGGCGCGCCGATCTACCGCCAGCACATGGTCGTGCGCTTCGACCGCAACGCCGTCGACGCCCTGGTGGCCGGCGCGGGCCTGCCCTCGTGGCCGGCGCCGCGCGCTCCCGTCGTGCTGTGGCTGGTGATCGACGACGGCCACGGACCGCGCCTGGTCGGGTCGGCGCATACCAGCGTCGTGAAGTCGCTGACCGACCGCGGCAACGACCGCGGCGTGAACTTCGTGCTGCCCTCCGGCACGCCGATGGAATCGCAGGTCGCGCTGCTGGCCTCCGGCATCGGCCCGGCGCAGGCGGTGGTGCTGCCTTCCTCCAGCTACGGCCCGATGCAGCTGATCGGCCGGCTCACCCGCACGGCCGCCGGCTGGAGCGCGCAGTGGACCCTGCTCGACGGCGGCATCGAAGCCGCGCGCTGGAGCGAGACCAATGCCGACGCGCGCCTGGCGATGGCGAACGGCGCCGACGGCGCGGCGGATGCCCTGGCGAGGAAATACGCCAAGGTCGTGGCGGCCGGTCCCGCCGGGACGTTCGCGGTCGAGATCGACGGCATCCGCGACGCCAGCGACTACGTCCGCGCCATGGGCTACCTCGAAGGCATCGGCATCGTCCGCAAGATCGTGCTGGTCGGCGTGGCCGACAACCGCCTGCGCATGCAGCTCGACCTGACCACCGGAATGGAAGGCCTGCGCAGCGTGATCGGCGTCGGCCAGGTGCTCGAACCCGACGCCGATCCGGCCAGCCCGGTGCTGCACCTGCGGCCGTGAACCTGCGGCAGCTGCCCAATGTCGTCACCGGTGCGCGCATGCTCCTGGTGGTGCCGTTGGTCTGGAGCCTGAACGACGGCGACTACCGGGTGGCGCTCGCCCTGGCTCTGGTGGCCGGCGGTTCGGACGGCATCGACGGCTGGCTGGCCAAGCGTTTCGGATGGCGCACGTCGCTCGGCAGCCTGCTCGATCCGGTAGCCGACAAGCTGCTGCTGGCGGGATGTTTCGTCGGACTCTGGCTGGTCGGCGCGTCGCCGGGCTGGCTGACGGCGCTGGTGCTGGGGCGCGACGTGGTGATCGTCGTCGGCGCGGTGGCCTACCACAACTTCGTCGGACCGCTCCAGGGCGACCCGACCCTGATCAGCAAGGCGACCACGGTGGCGCAGATCGCCGCGGTGCTCGTCCTGCTGATCGGACTGGCGGTCCGGCCGCTGCCGCCGGGCGAAGCGCTGGCGATGCAGGTCGTGGTGGCCGTGCTGACGGCGGCCAGCGGCATCGACTATGTTGTGCGCTGGAGCGTGCGCGCGTGGCGCGGCCTGCGGGCGAAGCGCTCCTGATGGGTGCCGGCGCCGGACGGGGATCCGCCGGCCGGATCGGGGCGATTTCGGGAGCGAGCGGATGAGTGCACTGGATCCTTCCATCGCCGGCGAAGCTGCGGAGGCCCGCGAGGACCGCCGCCACTGGGAGTGGCTGGCGATCGTCGTGGTCGTCGGCGTGCTGGTCTGGCTGCTGGCGCCGATCCTGGTGCCGTTCGTGATCTCGGCGTTCTTCGGCTACCTCGGCGATCCGCTGGTCGACCGCCTCGAACGCGCGCGGATGAGCCGCACGTTCGCGGTATTCCTCGTGTTCTTCGTGATGACCTTCCTCGCCGCGCTGGCGCTGTTCTTCCTGCTGCCGCTGCTGGGCGCGCAGGTTAGCCATTTCGTCGCGCAGATGCCCGTCTACGCCGACTGGGCGCGCCACACCGCGCTGCCATGGGTCAACCAGCATGTCCACATGGACCTCGCGCCCTACCTCGATCCGCAGCAGCTGGTGGAGATGCTGCGCAAGCACTGGCAGGAAGCCGGCGTGGCCACGACCGTGCTCGGCCAGGTCTCGCACTCGGGCATGGTGCTGATCCAGGTGATCTCGACGGTGCTGCTGGTGCCGGTGCTGTCGTTCTACTTCCTGCGCGACTGGGACGTGCTGGTCGAGCGCATCGACATCCTCCTGCCGCGCGCGATCGAGCCGACGATCGCGCGACTGGCGCGGCAGTCCGACGAGATGCTTGGCGGATTCGTCCGCGGCCAGCTGTCGGTGATGGTGTGCCTGGGCATCTGGTATTCGGTCGCGCTGTGGTTCGTCGGGCTCGACCTCGCGCTGCTGATCGGCATGCTCACCGGCCTGCTCAGCTTCGTTCCCTACCTGGGCATCACGATCGGCATCGTGGTCAGCGTGCTGGCCGCGCTGGTGCAGTTCGGCGATCCCCAGCACGTGCTGATGGTGGCCGGCGCATTCGCGATCGGGCAGACCCTGGAATCGTTCGTTCTCGTGCCGCGGCTGGTCGGCGACAAGATCGGCATGCATCCGGTGGGGGTGATCTTTGCGCTGATGGCCGGCGGCCAGCTGTTCGGATTCCTCGGCGTGCTGCTGGCGCTTCCGGTGTCGGCGATCGTGATGGTGTTGCTGCGCTACGCCCACGAACGCTATACCACCAGCCGCCTCTACGCAGGCCGCGTGGTGACCAGGACCGAGGAGATCATCGAATTGACGGTCGTGGAGCAGCGCGTGCGCATCGAACGCAGCGACGACGCAACGCCGCCGGGCACTCCGTGACGCGCACGCCAGCTGCATCGACGTGGCACCACGCCATGGGACCGCGGAATTGAACACGCCGCAATTGCCGCTCGGCCTGCGTTTCCCGCGCGACCAGCGCCTGGACAGTTACCGCGGCGCCGCGCCAGGCCTGCTGGCCGAACTGGCGGCGCTCGCGCGCGGCGAAGGGCGGGGCGTGTTCCTCGCCGGGCCGGACGGTTCGGGCCGCAGCCACCTGCTCCTGGCGACCTGTGTCGAGGCGAGCGCCGCTGGCCATGCCGTCGCCTACCTGCCGCTGCGCAGTTTCGCCGCGCGCGCGGGCGAGGCGCTCGCGCACCAGGGCGCGGTGGGGCTGGCCTGTGTCGATGACGTCCAGGCGATCGCCGGAAACCGCGACGCCGAGATCGCGTTGTTCGACCTCCACAACCGCGTGCGCGACGGCGGCGGCGTGCTGCTGTATGCGGCCGATGCCATGCCGGCGGCATTGCCGCTGGTGCTGCCCGACCTGGGTTCGCGGCTGGCGCAGTGCGCGCGCTTCGCCCTGGCGGTTCCCGACGAAATGCAGCGCCGCGACATCCTCCGCGAGCGTGCCGCCGCGCGCGGACTGGAACTCGACGAGGCCGTGATCGACTACCTGTTCCGTCGCGTCGAGCGCGACCTCGCGTCGCTGACCGCGCTGCTCGATCGCCTCGACCAGGCTTCGCTGGCGGCGCAGCGCCGGATCACGGTGCCTTTCCTGCGCGGGGTGATCGAGGCTTCGTGAACCAGCGTGCGGCTACGGTTCGCAGGTCCTGATTTCGAGCAGGTGGTCATCGGGATCGCTCGACATTCGACGACGATGCCGGGAACTCACGATCCTGCTGCGCCGGTGCCCTTCCGGCGCGGGCGCTGCCTTGCGGACACGGACTTGATCACGGTGCTGCCCGCGGTACCGGCGGCGAACGGCACCTTCGCCTGCGCCACGGCACGGGCGATGAGATCGCGCACTTCGGGCCGGTCCAGGACCGCGGCCTCGGGAAGCCTGATGAAGCGGTTCTGCGCGCCGTTGCCCTGGAGCAGGTGGAGCGGATCGGGGACCGTGGCGCCGTGGTAGAACGACAGCCCGACCCCGTTCGCCGCGGCCGCGAGCGATACGACCGTGTCCGATGGCCGGCCGGTCGGCGAATAACCGATGACGAAGAAGTTGTAGTTGTCGTAGACGACCTCGACAGCCGACGGAAAGATCTTCCGGAGCTTCGCGCGGCACGCCCTGATCAGGGTCGCGAGGCGTGGTTCGAACTTGTCGATGAAGGACGCGAGCCCGGACTCGGGATCCGCGCCGGACGCAACCGGGGCGGCGGACTTTCCTTTGCGGGTCGTGGTCATGGGATCGTCCCGTGCGGCCTGAAGCAGATCGCGCCGCCATGGCGCCGTTGTCGAATCGTTGGATCCGTTGTTGCGGCTGCGTCGTTCCCGGCCTGCACGGTCAGGCGCCTTGGCCGAATCGTACATCCGTTCCAGCATTCGCCTGTGTCCCTGGCAACCGATCAGGCAGCGTGCCCCGAAGCCCACGCCATCCAGGCCGTCGCGCCGAACAGCGTGACCTCGCCGATGCGCTGCATCAGGCCGCGCATCGCGGCGGCGGGCAGCAGGGTGAGTGCGGCCGCCACGACCAGCACGATCATGCCGGCGATGCGCACGGGCTCGCCATAAGCCCTGGCCGCAGCGAGGAGCGACACGCCGCCGCCGATGTATTCGACGGCGCCGCCAAGGTTGTGCACGCCCTGCCGCGTGCTTCCGGACACCGGCGAACCCGGGTCGCACGGAAACGCCGCGGCGACGAGATAGCCGACGGCAATGCACAGCGATGTCGTCGCGGCGGCTGGTGCCGGGCCTTCCATCAGGAATGCATCCAGCGCGAACACCAGCCCGATCGGCAGGAACAGGCCCCACGCAACCAGCCGCTCGTCGGGCGCGCCGATCTCGCCCAGCTCGCTGATGGTGTGGCGAAGCTGGCTGTATCCAGGCTTGCGCGGGGCCAGCCCGATCAAGGCCGCCGACAGCCAGGCGAGCGCGAGCAGCGGAAGCACAGCGGCCATCGTCGTCATGGGTGGCAGCCGGATCGGTCGGGCGGTGGATCGACCGCGCATCCTGCCAGAACGGGCCAATGGCGTGTTGCGTGTCGCCCGGGTCGATCGCTAGTGGTCCTGGTCTTCGTCGTCGATCGAGCAGGTGTAACCGCCGCCGCGTTGCCGCTTGCGATATTCGGGGAGGTACTCGCTGCGCGTGCCATCGCGCAGCAGGTCGCAGGGATCGAACCAGTGCGACGTGCGCGCGACTTCCCGCACGTCGGGAGCCGGACCTTCGAATTCGGGATTGTCGGGGCATCGGTAGTGCCACAGGCCCCAGCGATCGGGGACGTCCGAAAGGCACAGCACTTCCTTGACGCCGCCATTGCAATTCGTGCTCACGACCAGGACCGGGCCCGGAAGCCCGGGAGGTACCTGCCGGATCCGGACCACGACATCATGGTGGAATTCGCCCTGGGCCCAGTGGTCGACATGTTCCCACCCGTAGGGCTTCAGCCCGTCCAGCACGCCCTTGAGGCTCAAGGTATCGGCGAGGGACTGCAACACGGCGGGGTTCTCCCTGGTGGGCGTGTCGTTCGATCAGGGCTGGTGTGCTGGCTGCGATCGATGATGGCACGGAGAGATCATTAGCATTCACGAAAGCGGAAGCTGCCGCAGGCGTGCATCCAGTTCGGCAAGACGCTGCGGCGTGCCGACGTCGGTCCAGGCTCCCGGATACTGCTCGCCGGTCACCGCGCCGCGAAGCATGGCCGCGCGCAGCAGCGGCGTGAGTCCGAAGTGCGGCGGCGACATCGCGGCGCCCGGCGTTTCGCCGATCACGTCGCGCCAGCCGTCGAGGATCGCCGGGCGGTACACGCCGATGCCGGCGAAGGTGCAGGCGCGCAAGGGACCATCTGCCGGCGAATCCGGATAGGGATGAAGGCGTCGGCCTTCGTCCACGCCGAAATCGCCGCGGGGATGCTGCGGTGGATTGTCGACGAGCACGAGGTGGGCGAGGCCTCGCGGTTCGGTCGGCAGCGCGGCGAAATCGCAATCGGTCCAGATGTCGCCGTTGACGGCGAGGAACGGCGCGTCGGGATCGACGCCATCGCGCAGCAGGGGCAGCGCATGGAGCATGCCGCCGCCGGTCTCGATCGGCTCGGGACCTTCGTGCGAATAGCGCAGGCGCAATCCCCAGCGTGAGCCGTCGCCGAGCGTCGCCGGGAACCGGTCGGCGAGCCATGCGGTGTTGACCACGACCTCGCGCACGCCCATCGCGGCGAGCCTCTCCAGGTGCCAGGCGATCAGCGGCTTGCCGCCAGCCTCCAGCAGCGGCTTGGGCGTGTGCTCGGTGAGCGGGCGCATGCGTTCGCCCTTGCCCGCGGCGAAGATCAGCGCTTTCACGGCGTGGTCTCCCGGCGCGGCGAGCGCAGAAGACGCTCGCGGCATGGCCACCCGGCGAAGATCAGCGTGTTCATGCCGTCGCGGTCGCCCGCAGCGCCGGGCGCACGAGCCTGTCGACCAGGTCCGACAGCGGCGCCAGCTCGGGATGGCGCGGCAGCACGCCGTCCAGGTAGGCGAGGAAGCGCGGCGCGTCGGCGATGTACCTGGGCTTGTGGTCGCGGTGCTTGAGTCGGGCGAAGATGCCGAGCACCTTCAGGTGGCGCTGCACGCCGATCCAGTCGGCGTCGCGGCGGAACCGGGCGAGGTCCGGGACGGGCAGGCCGGCCTGCCGCGCGCGTTCGTGGTAGCGCCCGAGCCAGGCCGTCACGCGGTCCTCGGGCCAGCTGAGGAAGGCGTCCTTGAACAGGCTGATCGCGTCATAGGCGATCGGACCGGTCACCGCGTCCTGGAAATCCAGGACCGCCGGGCCGGCAACGGCAGGCCCGCCCTGAAGGGGCATGAGGTTGCGCGGCATGAAGTCGCGGTGCACCAGCACACGCGGCTGGGCGAGGGCGGCATCGATCAGGCGGCTGTAGACCAGGTCGAGGGTTTCCATCGTCCCGCAGTCAAGGTCCAGCCCAAGCTCGCGACCGAGGAACCATTCGTCGAACAGCCGCAGCTCGCGCGCGAGCAGGGCCTCGTCGTAGGCAGCCAGGCCTGCCGGCGGGGCGATCGCCTGCAGTTTCAGCAACTCCGTGATCGCACCGTCGAACAGCTCGTCGGCGTTGCCGGCGTCGATGACATGGAGGTAGGTCTGGGTGCCGAGGTCCTCCAGCAGCAGGAAGCCGGCATCGGCGTCCTGCGCGAGCACCCGCGGCACCCGCACGCCCCCGCTCTCGAGCAGGTCGCGCAGGCGCAGCCAGGGTCGGACGTCTTCCTTGTCGGGCGGGGAATCCATCACGATCCGGCTGGGCTGGCCATTGCTGCGCCAGTAACTGCGGAAGCCCGCGTCCATCGAGGCGCGGTCGAGTTCGGCCGCCGGGTCGCCGAGGGCGCCCCGGGCCCAGGCCAGCCGCGCCGCGCCGCGGATTTCGTCGTCCATCCACTGCTCCTGTCGATCCGGGGCGCAGGGCGTGGCCGTACCGGCCCGCGCCTGCCGTTTCCCGGTTCAGTCCATGGGAGGGGCTGGTCGTGAAGCGCCCCGTAGTCTGGCATCATATGCGACCCTCGCAATCCGGGTGACTATGTCGAAGCTGAAGGTCGTGCTGCTTTCGGGCGGCGCGGGGACACGGCTGTGGCCCCTGTCGCGCGAAGCGTATCCGAAACAGTTCCTGCCGCTCGTGGGCGATCGTTCGCTGTTCCAGGCGACGTGGCTGCGCGTGCGCGACCTCCCGGGCATCGGCGCGCCGCTGGTGATCGCCAACGAGGAGCATCGCTTCCTCGTCGCCGAGCAGTTGCAGGCCCTGGGTGCGAAAGCCGAGGCCCTGATCCTCGAACCGCTGGGGCGCAACACGGCGCCGGCGATCGCCGCCGCCGCCCTGCGGGCTATGGCGGATGGGGACGATCCGCTGCTGCTCGTGCTGCCTTCCGACCATGTCATCGCCGACGAAGCCGCCTTCCGCGCCGCGGTGCTCGAGGCGCTGCCCGCCGCCGAACGCGGCGGCCTGGTCACGTTCGGGATCGTCCCGAGCGCCCCGGAAACCGGCTACGGCTACATCAAGGCCGTGGCGGGCGACGGCGTGCGCCCGATCGAGCGCTTCGTCGAGAAGCCCGACCTGGCGACCGCGCAGGCTTACCTCGCCTCGGGCGACTATTTCTGGAACAGCGGCATGTTCCTGCTGCGCGCCTCGCGCTACCTCGAGGAACTCGAGCGCAACGCGCCCCGGATGCTGGCGCAATGCCGCGAGGCGCTCGCCACCGCGACGGCCGACCTCGACTTCCTGCGCCTGGGCCGCGAGGCCTTCGCCGCCTGCCCGTCCGATTCGATCGACTACGCGGTGATGGAAAAGACGGAGCATGGCTTCGTGCTGCCGATCGCCGTGGGCTGGAACGACGTCGGTTCGTGGTCGGCGCTGGGCGATGTCTCCGAACACGATGGCGACGGCAACGCGCGGCGCGGCGACGTGCTGGCGATCGACACCCGCAACACCCTGGCGTGGTCCGACCGTCGCCTCGTGGCGCTGGTCGGCCTCGACGACATGGTGGTCGTGGACACCGACGACGCGCTGCTGGTCGCGCGTCGCGACCGCGTGCAGGACGTCAAGCACGTCGTGGCACAACTCAAGCAGCAGGAACGCCCGCACGCCAGGCTGCACCGCAAGGTCTACCGGCCCTGGGGCAGCTACGACGGGATCGAGGCCGGCCCCGGTTTCCAGGTGAAACGCATCGCGGTGAAGCCGGGCGCGAGTTTGTCGCTGCAGATGCACCACCACCGCGCCGAGCACTGGATCATCGTCAAGGGCAGCGCGCGGGTGACCTGCGGCGACAACGTGTTCGACCTCGGCGCGAACCAGAGCACCTACATCCCGCTCGGCTCGAAGCATCGCCTGCAGAACATCGGCGGGGAGATGCTGGAACTCATCGAGGTGCAGTCCGGAGACTACCTCGGCGAGGACGACATCGTGCGCTTCGAGGACAACTACGGACGTGCCTGAGGCGATACGCGGATCCGCCACCATTCCCCGTCATTCCGAACGCAGCGCTGTCATCCCGAGCGCAGCGAAGGATCTTTCCGGTTCGGATGCCGGCAGACGGATCCTTCGCTGCTCTCAGGATGACAGGACGAAGGTGTGGTCGCCCTGCGACAGCGACAAAGCGTAGCGACAAGACGACGAAACGAACGAGATGCGCCCATGAATCTGCAGGACAGGAATATTCCAACGATGCTTACCGAACACCACCTGTCGCACCTGGACCGGCTCGAGGCCGAGGCCATCCACATCCTCCGCGAGGTCGCGGCCGAATTCGAGAACCCGGTCATGATGTACTCGATCGGCAAGGACTCGTCGGTGATGCTGCACCTGCTGCTCAAGGCCTTCTACCCGGCCAGGCCGCCCATCCCGCTGCTGCACGTCGACACCGGCTGGAAGTTCCGCGAGATGATCGCCTTCCGCGACCAGCGCGCCGCCGATACCGGCGTGACCCTGCACGTGCACAAGAACCCGGACGGCGTCCGCGACGGCGTCGGGCCGTTCACGCACGGCTCGGCGGTGCACACCGACATCATGAAGACGCAGTCGCTGAAGCAGGCGCTCGACAAGTTCGGCTTCGACGCCGCGATCGGCGGCGCCCGCCGCGACGAGGAGAAGTCGCGCGCCAAGGAGCGCGTGTTCTCGTTCCGCTCCGCGCAGCACCGCTGGGACCCCAAGAACCAGCGCCCCGAGCTGTGGAACCTCTACAACGCGCGCATCGCCAAGGGCGAGAGCGTGCGCGTGTTCCCGATCTCCAACTGGACCGAGCTGGACGTGTGGCTCTACATCTTCCGCGAGAAGATCCCGGTGCCCTCGCTGTACCTGTCTGCCGTGCGTCCGGTCGTCGACCGCGACGGCACCCTGATCATGGTCGACGACGAGCGCATGCCGCTGCGCGACGGCGAAGTGCCGATGCAGAAGATGGTGCGCTTTCGCACCCTCGGCTGCTATCCGCTCACCGGCGCGGTCGAGTCCGAGGCGGTCACGCTCGAGGACGTCATCTCCGAGATGCTGGTCGCCCGCACGTCCGAACGCCAGGGCCGGGTGATCGACCACGACCAGGCCGCATCGATGGAAAAGAAGAAGCGCGAGGGCTATTTCTGATGTACACCAACCACGACAACCCTTCGACGGAACCGGTGGATCTGCACGAATACCTGCGGATGCACGAGACCAAGGACCTGCTGCGCTTCATCACCTGCGGCAGTGTCGACGACGGCAAGAGCACGCTCATCGGCCGCCTGCTGCACGACAGCAAGCTGCTGTTCGACGACCAGCTCGCCGCGCTCGAGACCGACAGCCAGAAGCACGGCACCCAGAACGGCGAGATCGACTTCGCGCTGCTGGTCGACGGCCTCGCCGCCGAGCGCGAGCAGGGCATCACGATCGACGTCGCCTACCGCTTCTTCAGCACCGAGAAGCGCAAGTTCATCGTCGCCGACTGCCCTGGCCACGAGCAGTACACGCGCAACATGGCGACCGGCGCCTCGACCGCGGACCTCGCGATCGTGCTGGTCGACGCGCGCAAGGGCCTGCTCACCCAGACCCACCGCCACAGCTACATCGTCTCGCTGCTCGGCATCCGCAAGGTGCTGCTAGCGGTCAACAAGATGGACCTGATGGACTACCGCCAGGACGTCTTCGAGGCGATCAAGAAGGATTACCGCGCGCTCGCGCTGCAGCTCGGCATCCCGGAAGTGCAGTGCATCCCGCTGTCCGCTCTCAGGGGCGAGAACGTGATGACGCGCTCGCGGATCATGCCGTGGTACGACGGCCCGTCGCTGCTCGAGCACCTCGAACACGTCGACATCGACCGCGCGGGCAACGACACCGCCTTCCGCCTGCCGGTGCAGTGGGTCAACCGCCCGAACCAGAATTTCCGCGGCTTCGCGGGCAGCATCGTCTCGGGTACGGTGTCCGTCGGCGACGACATCATCGTGCACCCGTCGGGACGGCGTTCGCAGGTCGCCTCGATCGTCACCTTCGAAGGCGAGCTGCCGCACGCGGGCGAAGGCCAGGCGGTCACGATCACGCTCAGGGACGAAGTCGACGTCAGCCGCGGCGACATCATCTCGGCGGCGAAGCAGCCGCCCGAGGTCGCCGACCAGTTCGCCACCCACATCCTGTGGATGAACGACGCGCCACTGCTCCCGGGCCGTCCCTACTGGCTGAAGATCGGCGCGCGTACCGTGCCGGCGACGATCACCGAGATCAAGCACAAGGTCGACGTGAACACCCAGGAGCACCTGGCCGCCAAGCGGCTCGAGCTCAACGAGGTCGGCTACTGCAACGTCAACCTCGACCAGCCGATCCCGTTCGAGTCGTACGCGAAGAACAAGGCGCTCGGCGCCTTCATCCTGATCGACCGCCAGACCAATGCGACCGTGGCCTGCGGAACGATCGACTTCGCCCTGCGCCGCGCCGCCAACATCCACTGGCACAGCCTCGAGATCGACCGCCACGCGCGCGCCCTGACCAAGGGCCAGATGCCGCTGTGCCTGTGGTTCACCGGCCTGTCGGGCTCCGGCAAGTCGACGATCGCCAACCTCGTCGACCGCCGCCTGCACGCGCTCGGCTACCACTGCTACATCCTCGATGGCGACAACATCCGCCACGGCCTCAACAAGGACCTGGGCTTCACCGCCGAGGACCGCGTCGAGAACATCCGCCGCGTCGCCGAGGTCGCCAGGCTGATGACCGAGGCCGGGTTGATCGTGCTGGTGTCCTTCATCTCGCCGTTCCGCGCCGAGCGCCGCCTGGCGCGTCACATGTTCGCCGACGGCGAGTTCGCGGAAGTGTTCGTCGACACCCCGATCGAGGTCTGCGAGCAGCGCGACGCCAAGGGCCTGTACGCGAAGGCGCGCAAGGGCGAGATCCGCAACTTCACCGGCATCGACTCGCCCTACGAGCTGCCCGAGCACGCGGACTTCCACCTGCACAACGTCGACATCCCGGCCGAGACGCTGGCGCAGCAGCTGGTGGACCAGGTGGTGGAGAGGATCCACAAGCACAAGCGCTGAGAATGGCTTGCTGTTGCTCCCTCCCTTGCGCGAAGCGCAGGGGAGGGTTGGGGAGGGTGCTCTGGCTTTGCTTGTTCTGAAAGAGCAACAACAATGCTTTCGCGCGCAAGCGCGGAAGCCTTGTTCCTGACCTTGAAGTCACTGGATCCCCGCCTTCGCGGGGATGACGATCAAGGGCCAAGAGTGGCGTAGCCCGGATGCAATCCCGGCAGGCCTACCCGGATTGCACCCGGGCTACGGAGCCGAAGGCTTCTTCTTCGGCCTCACCAGCGCGAAGATCGTCAGCAGCACCATCGCGCCGAAGAGCGACGCGAGGAACGACACCGCGTCGCCGTCCTTGTACCAGCCCATCGAAAGCCCGACGTACTTGGCGAGCAGCGCGCCGCCGATGCCGAACAGCGTGGTCGCGATGATCCCCATGCGGTCGTCGCCGGGCTTGAGCGCACGCGCGATCAGGCCGACCACGAAGCCGATCAGGATGGTGTAGAGGACGATCATCGTCTTGATCCTTCGCTTCCCTCGGAGCCTGTCCGGACACGATCCATGGATGACATCGCCGCCGCGCGCCGATGTCAGCAGCAGCTCGACGCCGCCATCTTCGCGTCGCCATCCTCGGCCACGCCGACGCCGGTGGTCAGTCCCTTGAGGCTGGCCGCATGGTGTTCCGACAACACGCGGGCGATGCAGGCGGTGACGCGCTTGCCGGTGGGGATGTGGAGGAACTCGTTCGGGCCGTGCGCGTTGGAATGCGGGCCGAGCACGCCGGTGATCATGAACTGCGCGCCGGGGAACTTGGCGCCGAGCATGCCCATGAACGGGATCGTTCCGCCTTCGCCCATGAACACGGCGGGCTTGCCGAAGAAGTCGTGCGAGGCGTGGTCGATGGCGTGGTTGAGCCAGTCGCTAAGGCGCGGCGCATTCCAGCCGGTCGACGACTTCTCGAGCTCGAACGCGACGTGCGCGCCGTACGGAGGATCGTCGAGCAGCAGCTTCTGCACGATCGCGCCGGCGGTCTCGCCGTCGAGCGTGGGCGGCAGGCGCAGCGACACCTTCACCGCGGTGTACGGACGCAGCACGTTGCCCGCGTTGTCCAGCGGCGGCATGCCGTCGGCGCCGGTGATCGACAACGCCGGTCGCCAGGTGCGGTTGAGCACGAGCTCGGTCAGGTCGCCGGACATCGGGGTCATGCCGGGCAGGAAGGGAAACTTGTCGTACAGCGCCGATCCCATCACGTCGGCCACCTTGCGCGCCTGCACGATGCGGTCCTCGGGAACCTCCACGTGCAGTCCGTCGACCCTGATGCGGCCGCTGGCCTCGTCCTCCAGCCGCGACAGCAGCTGGCGCAGGACGCGGAAGCTCGACGGCACGACGCCGGACGCATCGCCCGAGTGCACGCCTTCGGAAAGCACCTTCACGACGAGGTTGCCGCCGGCGAGGCCGCGCAGGGACGTCGTGCACCAGAGCTGGTCGTAATTGCCGCAGCCCGAATCCAGGCAGACCACGAGCGAGGGCTTGCCGATGCGCGCCGCGAGGTGGTCGACGTAGGCGGGCAGGTCGTAGCTGCCCGATTCCTCGCAGGCCTCGATCAGCACGACGCAGCGCGCATGCGGGAGCTTCTGCTCGGACAGCGCCATGATTGCGCCGAGCGAACCGAAGATCGCGTAGCCGTCGTCGGCGCCGCCGCGGCCGAACAGCTTGTCGCCGCGGATCACCGGCTGCCACGGACCGAGGCCGTCGGCCCAGCCGGTCATCTCGGGCTGCTTGTCGAGGTGGCCGTAAAGCAGGACGCAATCGTCGCCGGTCGCGTCGTCGGTCGCCGGGATCTCGATGAAGATCACCGGAGTGCGGCCGGGAAGGCGGACCACCTCGACCTGCATGCCCGCGACGGGCTGCGCGCGCGCCCACGATTCCATCAGCCGGACCGCGTCGTCCATGTAGCCATGCGCCGCCCAGTTGGCGTCGAACATCGGCGACTTGTTCGGGATGCGGATGTAGTCGACCAGTTGCGGAACGATCGCGTCATCCCAGAGCTCGCCGACGAAACGATCGGCGCGCGCCTTGTCCAAACCGGAGTGATCCATGATGTCGATCCTGGCGGGGAACGGCCAGTCTACGCCCATGCGGGGCGCGGGTAGGAAAAATCCTACCCGCGAGCGCGGCGGATTCGCAGCCACGACGGGTGCGCGGACGATGGTTCGCGATAGGGAGGGAAAGGACACTGGCGATGCCCGGCGCATCCACCGCCGGCTCTTCCATCGACCACGGAGCCACCCATGAATCGCCTCACCGCATCGCTGCAAGCCATCGCCCTTTCCCTGCTGCTGGTAGGCGGGGCCCATGCCACCGCGACCCCCGCCGCGTCGAGCAACAAGGCCGCGGTCGTCGCCACGGCCCCGGCAAGACATGCCCGCCACGCCCCTGCGCGATCGGCGAAGAAGTCGCCGCAGAAGGTCAACATCAACACCGCCGACGCGAACGCGCTGCACGACGCGCTGGTCGACATCGGCCCGTCCAAGGCCGCCGCGATCGTTGCGTGGCGCAAGCAGCATGGCGCCTTCCACAGCGCCGACGAACTCGCACAGGTGAAGGGGATCGGCCTGAAGATGATCGAGAAGAACCGTTCCTGGATCGTCGTCGGCAGCGTCGCCGGCACCGCCGCGAAACATTGAACCAAGGACCGACGATCCGGCCGCCGTCGGGCGGCCGGACGGCTGGCAAATGGACTTGCCGCCACTTCGACGTGCGAAGGTGCCGGCCCCCTCCGGGCGTCGCGGGCCCGTGGCGCCTCACGCTTCGGAACAGCGGCCGGCCCTGGGGCGTCGTCGGGGCAACGCGAGGGACCTGTTCCGCGGAATCCATGAGGTCGCCGGATAACCGTTCCCACGCGTTGCCCGCCGCAGCGGATGTTCCGATGTCTCCACGAATCCGGCGACCAACGCGGCCATGCCGCCATGCGAGGCCCGCTCGGCTAGAATCGCGCCATGCCGCTGCTGTCGATTCCCGCCAATGAATACCGTCGCGTTCGCTGGCGCAACGGGCAAGGCTGGACGCGGGAAATAGCGACCGGCCGGATGGACGATGGCATTGCCACCGCGCAGTCCGGCGCCAACGACTGGGACTGGCGCCTGTCGATCGCCGAGATCGAGCAGGACGGCCCGTTCTCGGAATTCGCAGGCTGCGATCGGGTGCTCGTCCTGCTGTCGGGGAACGGCATGCGCCTGGACTTCGCCGGTGATCCGGCGGTCGACCTGCAACCGCCGCACGGGCGCATCGCCTTCGCTGGCGAGCAGGCCGTGCAGTGCGCGCTCGTCGATGGTCCGACGACGGACTTCAACGCCATCGTGCGCCGCGAGCGCTGTTCGCTCCAGGTGTTCCACCGTCCGCTGGTCGGCTCGATGGTGTTCTTCGCCGAAGCCGGCGTGCTCTGGGCGATCCACCTCATGGCCGGCCGCGCTACCGTGAAGTCGGGCGAGGCAAAGGTCGATCTGGAACAGGGGGATACCGCGCTGATCGACAACGGCGACGGCGAGGCGTCGTTGCGGAGCATCCTCGACGGCGGGGGCGATGCGCTGCTGGTGCGCATCGAGCGACGCGCTTTCTGATTTCCTTGCGGTTGCTTCGACTCCCTGCCTTGCGCGAAGGGCAGGGGTGAGGAGGCGCGCTGGCGCACTGCCGGTGGCAGTTCGCGCGCCGAAAGACACCCGGCAGGGCGGCGGCTGGGAAGGCGGGTCCTGGTCTGGTCGTTGCTCGTGAAGCCAAGGCAAGGCTTCCGCGCCGGCGCGCAAGCCATTCAACAGCAACGTTTCCGCGGCTTCTTGTCCTAGAACACCTTCTCCAGGACCTCGAACCGCAAGTCGTCGCGCTTGGGCAATCCGAATCGGGGATCCCCGTACGGAAACGGCTTCTTGATGCCGGTGCGGATGTAACCTCGTCGCTCGTACCACGCGATCAGTTCGTCGCGGATGTCGATCACCGTCATGCGCATCGCCGGAAGCGACCATTCCTCGCGTGCGATGCGCTCGGCCTCGGCGAGCACCGCCTTTCCCAGGCCCGCGTTCTGCAGGCCCGGACGCACCGAGAACATGCCGAAGTAGCCGGCGCCGTCTTCCACCGCGACGTGCGCGCAGGCGAGCAGTTCGCCGGCTTGCGCCGGATTCGTCGCCATGCGATGGGCGAGCAGGATGCGGCTGTGCGGGCGCGCGATCTGTGCGAGCACGTCGTCGGCGCCGGTGCGGCGGCCGTCCAGGAAATCGGCCTCGGTGGTCCAGCCGGCGCGGCTGGCATCGCCGCGGTAGGCCGATTCGACCAGGGCAACGATGGCCTCGGCATCGGAGGGCGCGGCGGCGCGAAAGTCCAGTTCCATGGCGTCGCTCATCGCCCGAACAACAGCCAGGAAAGGTACAGCACCAGGACGACGATCACCGGCAGCACCACCATCATCGTCTTGCGCGTCATCGCGATCATGCCGGCGCCGCGCGCCTGCAACTGTTCGGCGCGTTCCTGCAGGCGCTCGGCGCGCTCGAACTGGCGCCTGGCCATATCGAACTGTTCGCGCTGGATCGCGATGGCTTCCGCCTGGCGTTCCAGCTGCGTGCGCTGCTGAACGCTGATCTCCCGCAGCAGTCCCGCGATTTCCGCCTGGTCTTCCATCGCCCCTCCCGATTCCGGCCTACAGCTTAGCCGAGCGCGGTGCGATCGTCGCATCGTGACCATTGGCAGGGGCGTCGCCTGTCGGCCGGGGCCATGCTGGCGCCTTCCGCGCGCGTGTCCCATCGCGCCACCATCCACCTCGTCGAGGACACCATGAAACTTCCGATCGCGAAGCCGCTCGCATTGACCCTTGGGCTGACCCTGCTCGCCGGCACGTCCGCGGCCGCCGACAGCCACTTCGACGTGTCCGAGCTGGACGCATCGATCAGGCCCTGCGCCGACTTCAACGGCTTCGTCAACGCGAAATGGGTCGCGAGCCATCCCATCCCGGCCGACCGCACGCGCTGGGGATCGTTCGACAAGCTGCGCGAGGACAGCCTCAACGTGCAGCGCAGGATCGTCGAGGACGCGGCGCGCAACGCCGACCACGCCGCCCTCGGTTCGATCGCGCAGAAGATCGGCTGGCTGTACGCGGCCGGCATGGACGAGGCTGCGATCGACAAGGCCGGTTTCGAACCGCTCAAGCCTTACCTCGCGAAGGTCGATGCCCTCAAGGACAGCGCCGATGTCGTGCGCTACATCACCGACAGTTATGCGCAGGGCCAGGGCGCGCTGTTCGGCTTCTTCGGCAATGCCGACTTCAAGGATTCCAACCGCCAGATCGCCTACGCCAGCCAGGCCGGCCTCGGCCTGCCGACCGCCGAGTACTACAGCAAGCCCGACTACGCCGACATCCGCGCGGCCTACCTGGTGCACATCGCGAACCTGCTCAAGCTGACAGGTGTCAGCGATGCCGATGCCAGGGCGCAGGCGGACGATGTCCTCAAGGTCGAGACCCGCCTTGCCGCCGCCTCGCTGCTGCCGGTGGAATTGCGCAAGCCCGAGAACCGCTACCACTACGTGACCATCGCCGAGGCCGACCAGGTCACGCCGCACTTCGAATGGGCGACATTCTTCAAGGCGCAGCACGCCGACGTCGGCGGCGGCTTCTCGCTGTCGCACCCGAAGTTCTTCGCCGCCATGGACGCGATGCTCGTCGACGTGCCGATCGCGCAGTGGCGCGCCTATTTCCGCTTCCATGCGATCGACGACGCGGCGCCCTACCTGTCGCGGCCGTTCCAGATGGAGGACTTCGCCTTCAACCAGCAGAAGCTCAACGGCCAGAAGGAGATCACGGCGCGCTGGAAGCGCTCGCTCGGCACCGTCGAAGGCAGCATGGGCATGGCCCTCGGCCAGCTGTACGTCAAGGACAACTTCTCGCCGACCGCGAAGCGGCGCGCCGAGGAACTCGTGAACAACCTGCGCGGCGCCTACAAGACGCGCATCGAGCACCTCGAGTGGATGAGCGATGCGACCAAGGCCAAGGCCCTCGAGAAGTGGGCCAGTTTCGTCCCGAAGATCGGCTACCCCGACAAGTGGCGCGACTGGACCGGGCTCACGATCGTGCCGGGCCACTATTTCGACAACGTCGTCGCCGCCGGCAAGTTCAACTACGACTACCAGGTCGCGAAGATCGGCAAGCCCGTCGACCGCGGCGAATGGGGGATGACGCCGCAGACGGTGAACGCGTACTACAGCGCGCAGAAGAACGAGATCGTCTTCCCCGCCGCGATCCTGCAGCCGCCGTTCTTCGACGCGACCGCGGACGACGCGCTCAACTACGGCGGCATCGGCGCCGTGATCGGCCACGAGATGGGCCATGGCTACGACGACCAGGGCAGCAAGTTCGATGCCCAGGGCAACAACGTCAACTGGTGGACCGACGCCGACCGCAAGGCGTTCGAGGAACGCACGGGCAAGCTCAAGGCGCAGTTCGACGCCTACGAGCCGCTCCCCGGCAAGCACGTCAACGGCGGCCTGACGATGGGCGAAAACATCGGCGACCTGGGCGGCATCAATGCCTCGTACACGGCACTGCAGCTGGCGCTGGCGAAGAATCCTGCGGAGGCGAAGCGCACGATCGACGGCTACGACGAGGACCAGCGCTTCTTCCTCAACTGGGGCCGGGTCTGGCGCGGCAACATCCTGCCCGAGGCGCAGCTCACCCTGCTCAACACCGATCCCCACGCGCCGGCGAAATTCCGCGCCATCGGCGCGCCGTCGAACATGCCCGAGTTCGCGCAGGCGTTCTCGTGCAAGGCGGGCGATCCGATGGTGCGCGGCGATGCGGAGCGGGTGAGGATCTGGTGAGGCTTCTTCTTGCTCGTCATTGACCGGCTTCGCCGTTGTGGAGCGTTTCCGCGAAAGCGGCAATCGCTCTTCAACAGCAACCCGGTTGATCGTTCGCAATCCGGTCCAGCCAGCCTGGGCCGGCAACTGCGCTGCCGACCCAGGAGCGATTTCCGCTTTCACGGGAATGACAAACCAGACACAACGGGCGGACGATCAGCCAGATCGGAATGGGGATTTGTTCCGTCCGAACTTCACCCCAGCAGCCTGCGCACCTTGCGCAGCGCGGCGACGAAGGCGTCGATCTCGTCGTGCGTGTTGTAGAACGCCAGGGACGCGCGGCAGGTCGCCTTGAGGCCGTAGAACTGCATCAACGGATGCGCGCAGTGGTGGCCCGAGCGCACCGCGACGCCTTCGAGGTCGAGCAGGGTCGCGAGGTCGTGCGCATGCGCGCCCTCGACGAGGAACGAGATCACGGCCGCCTTCCCCGGCGCCGTGCCGACGATGCGCAGGCCGTCGACGCCGAGCATCGCTTCTGTCGCGTGCGCCAGCAGTTCCGCTTCGCGCGCTTCGACGTTCGCCATCCCGAGCGCGTCGAGGTAATCGACCGCCGCGCCCAGGCCGATGAAGCCGGCGATGTTCGGCGTGCCGGCCTCGAACTTGTGCGGGGGATCGTTGAACACCGTGCCCTCGAAGCGCACCTCGCGGATCATCTCGCCGCCGCCGAAGAACGGCGGCATCGCCTCGAGGTGCTCGCGCCGTGCCCACAGCGCGCCGGTGCCGGTGGGGCCGCACATCTTGTGGCCGGTGAAGGCGTAGAAGTCGCAGCCGATCGCGGCGATGTCGACCGCCCGGTGCGGCAGCGCCTGTGATCCGTCGATGACCGTGATGATGCCGCGGCGGCGCGCCTCGCGGCAGACCTCGCGCACCGGGTTCACGGTGCCGAGCACGTTGGAGACGTGGGTGAGGCCGAGCAGCTTCACGTCGGGCGTCATCGCCGCATGCAGCGCGTCGAGGTCGAGTTCGCCTTCCGGCGTGATCTCCGCGACCTTGATCGTCGCGCCGGTGCGCTGCGCGACGAGCTGCCAGGGCACGATGTTGGCGTGGTGCTCCATCCGCGTGAGCAGGATCGCGTCGCCGGGCCGCAACCGCGGCAGTGCCCAGGAATAGGCGACGAGGTTGATCGCCATCGTCGTGCCACTGGTGAAGACCAGGTCGTTGCGGTGCACGTTGAGGTGCCGCGCGAGGCGGTCGCGCGTGGCCTCGTAGGCGCACGTCGCCTGCTCGCCGAGCGCGTGCACGGCGCGCGAGACGTTGGCGTTGTACTCGCGGTAGTAGCGGTCGACGGCGGCGATCACCGCTTCGGGCTTCTGGCCCGTGTTCGCCGAATCGAGGTAGACCAGCGGCTTGCCGTGGACCTCGCGTTGCAGCAACGGGAAGTCGGCGCGCACGCTTTCCCAGTCGTCGATTCGCGTCGACGCTTCCGGCGGAGGCGCCGCATCGCCCGCGCGATCCGATGCAGCCCCGGAAACGGGAGCCGTGTCGCGCGCGGTCATGACGCCGCCCCGATGCGTTCCAGTGCTCCGTCCAGCGCCGTGCGCGCGGCTTCGTGCAGTGCCGCGTCGTCGATCGACGACAGCGCCTCGCGGCAGAAGGCGCCGGTCAGCATCGTGCGCGCCTGCGCCATCGGCAAGCCGCGCGAACGCAGGTAGAACAGCGCTGTCTCGTCGAGTTGCCCGACCGTCGCGCCATGCGCGGCCCTGACCTCGTCGGCATGGATCTCCAGCACCGGCTGGGCATCGATTTCGGCGCCGGCGGAAAGCAGAAGGTTCTTGCTCGACAGCCGCGCGTCGCTGCCATCGGCGCCCTTGCGGATCGTGATGCCGCCGTGGAAGACGGCGCGGCCGCGATCGGATGCCAGGCCGCGCCAGAGCAGTTTGCAGGTCGTGTCGCCGGCGATGTGCTCGATGCGGAGGCGGGTATCGATGTGGCGCGAATCGTCCGCGAGAAGGACGCCGTTCGCGGACAGGCTTGCGCGTTCGCCCTCCAGACGGACGTTGAGCTCATGGCGCGACAGGCCGGCGCCGAGTTCCAGGTCGACGCGGCCATACGAGGCATCGCGCGCCAGCACGGCGTCGGTACGCGCGATCAGGGTCGCGCCGGCGGCCTCGTCCTGGATGCGCAGGTGCCGGAGCCGCGAGCCCGCAGCAAGATGCACGTGGACCAGCGCGTTGCCGAAGTGCTGGTGATCGCCTCCAGGGACGTGGTGTTCGACGATGCAGAGCGAGGCGCCGCGCCGAAGTTCGATCAGGTGGCGCGCGTGCCAGGCGACGTCGGCGGTGGCCGGCGTACCGACGAAGACCAGGTGGATCGGTGCGTCCGCGTCGGTGCCCTCGGCGGCGTGGAGCATCGCGCCGTCAAGGGAGAACGCCCCGTTCAGGCGCGCGAAGATCTCATCGGCCTGGTCGAAGCGGCGCGCCAGGAAAGCCGTCTCGCGCGCATCGCCGTTGGCGACTGCCTGCGAGAGCGGACGCAGCACCACGCCTTCGGGCAAGTCGGAGAGGATTGAAAGGTCCGCGTGGTGGCGGCCATTGACGAAGACGATGCGCGGCGCTGGGATGTGTGCGAGCCGTGCCGGATCGACCGGCGACAGCAGCGACGCCGAAGCGGCGAACGCACGTTGTTCCAATGCGCGAAGCGACGTGTACTTCCAGCGTTCGGAGCGCTTCGTCGGCAGGCCGCTGGCAAGGGCCGCTGCCAGCGCATCGCGGCGTAGGCCGTCGGCTCCCGCTTCGAAGCCCGATGCCAGCGAGGCGAGCAGGGGGGAAGTCACCGCGCCGCCCCCGTCGGCTCGATCCGGTTGCGGATCCATGCGTAGCCATGCTCCTCGAGTTCGAGCGCCAGCTCGGGGCCGCCGGATTCGACGATGCGGCCGTCGGCCATCACATGCACCACGTCGGGCCGGATGTAGTCGAGAAGGCGCTGGTAGTGGGTGATGACGACGAAGGCGCGATCGGGCGAGCGCAGCGCGTTGACGCCTTCAGCGACGCTCCTGAGCGCGTCGATGTCGAGGCCCGAGTCGGTCTCGTCGAGGATGGCGAGCTTGGGCTCGAGCACCGCGAGCTGGAAGATCTCGTTGCGCTTCTTCTCGCCGCCGGAGAACCCCTCGTTCACGCCGCGGTTGAGCAGGTCGTCCTTGAGGTGCAGCACGTTGAGCTTCTCGCGCACCCGGCGCAGGAACTGCATCGAGTCGAGATCGGGTTCGCCGCGCGCCCGGCGCTGCGCGTTGTAGGCCGCGCGCAGGAAATAGGTGTTGTTCACGCCCGGGATCTCGACCGGGTACTGGAAGGCGAGGAACAGGCCGGCGGCGGCGCGTTCCTCGGGTTCCAGCGCCAGCAGATCGTTGCCGTCGAACGTGGCGGTGCCCGCCGTCACCTCGTATCCGCCGCGCCCCGCGAGCACGTTGCCCAGCGTGGACTTGCCGGCGCCGTTCGGCCCCATGATCGCGTGCACCTCGCCCGCGTTCACGTCGAGCGAAAGTCCCTTGAGTATGTCCTTGCCGGCGATGCGGGCATGGAGATTGTCGATTTTCAGCATGTTCTTTCTCTTGTCATTCCGAACCGCAGGTGAGGAATCTGCGGTCGATAGGGAAACAGATCCCTCGCTTCGCTCGGGATGACAGGCAGGATGGATCCGGGTGCGCGTGCTGCGCGCTCCTTCATCCGACAGCGCCTTCAAGCGAAACTTCCAGCAGCTTCTTCGCTTCCACCGCGAACTCCATCGGCAACTCACGGAAGACCTCGCGGCAGAAGCCGTCGACGATCATCGACACCGCATCCTCCTCGCCGATGCCGCGCGAACGGCAGTAGAACAGCTGGTCCTCGGAGATCTTCGACGTGGTCGCCTCGTGCTCCACGGTCGCGCCCGGGTTCTTCACCTCGATGTAGGGGAAGGTGTGGGCGCCGCATTGCTTGCCGATCAGCAGCGAGTCGCAGCGGGTGTGGTTGCGCGCGCCCTCGGCGTTTTTCTCGACGCGCACCAGGCCGCGGTAGGTGTTCTGGCCGCGGCCGGCGCTGATGCCCTTGCTGACGATCTTCGACTTGGTGCGCTTGCCGATGTGGATCATCTTGGTGCCGGTGTCGGCCTGCTGGCGGTGGTGGGTCAGCGCGACCGAATGGAACTCGCCGACCGAGTCGTCGCCGAACAGCACGCAGCTCGGATATTTCCAGGTGATCGCCGAACCGGTCTCGACCTGCGTCCACGAGATCTTGCTGCGCTTGCCGCGGCAGGCGCCGCGCTTGGTGACGAAGTTGTAGATGCCGCCGACGCCGTTCTCGTCGCCGGGATACCAGTTCTGCACGGTCGAGTACTTGATCGAAGCGTCGTCGAGCGCGACCAGTTCCACCACCGCGGCATGCAACTGGTTCTCGTCGCGCATCGGCGCGGTGCAGCCTTCGAGGTAGGAAACGCTCGCGCCTTCCTCGCAGATGATCAGGGTGCGCTCGAACTGGCCGGTGTCGCGGGCGTTGATCCGGAAATAGGTGCTCAGTTCCATCGGGCAGCGCACGCCTTTCGGGATGAACACGAAGCTGCCGTCGGAATACACCGCCGAGTTCAACGCGGCGAAGTAGTTGTCGCTGATCGGGACCACGGTGCCGAGGTACTTGCGCACGAGGTCGGGATGCTCGCGCACGGCCTCGGACATCGAACAGAAGATCACCCCGACCGCGGCCAGTTCCTTGCGGAAGGTGGTGCCGACCGAGACCGAATCGAACACCGCGTCGACCGCCACGCCGGCCAGGCGCGCGCGCTCGTGCAGCGGCACGCCGAGCTTGTCGTAGGTTTCGAGCAGCTTGGGGTCGACCTCGTCGAGGGATTTCGGCCGGTTCTTCGGCTGCGAGAAGTAGCTGATCGCCTGGAAGTCGATCGGCGCGATCTCGAGCTTCGCCCAGTGCGGGGGCGTCATCGTCAGCCAGTGGCGGTAGGCCTTGAGGCGCCACTGCGTCATCCACTCCGGTTCGTCCTTGCGCGCGGAAATGGCGCGCACGACGTCCTCGCCGAGGCCGGGCGGCAGGCCCTCCGACTCGATGTCGGTGACGAAGCCGGCCGTGTAGCGACGGTCGAGCTGGCGTTCGATTTCGGTGTTTTCGACGGCCATGTTCAGCTCGCGACCTGCAGGGGAATGGATTTGCGACGCCGCGCGATGCCGTGGGCGGGAGCCAGCATCTGCGCCAGCGTGACCTCGCGCAGGGCGTCGGCGACCACGTCGTTGATGCGCCGCCAGTTGGCGCGTACGCCGCAGTGGTCCTGGATGCCGCAGTCGCCGTCGTGGAGGCTGCACTCGGTCATGCCCAGCGGGCCTTCGATGGCTTCGACGATCGCGACCAGGCTGATCGCATCGGCCGGTCGGGCCAGCCGGTAGCCGCCGTTGGCGCCGCGGAAGGCCTCGACCAACCCCGCCTGCGCCAGCGACTTCAGGAGCTTGCTCACCGTGGGTGCCTCCAGGTGCGCGCGCTCGGCCAGCTCGGCCGCGCTGTGCACGCGTTGCGGCGCGCTGGCCAGGATGGTCAGGACGAGGCTGGCGTAATCGGTGAGGCGGGTGACGCGAAGCATGGCGTCGGCCGGTCTTGCCGGCATGGCTTGAATCAGGACTGAAATTGTACGCTTTGTGGCTGAACGGCTCAAACCCGGCCCGTGCGGGTCTGGCCGCGAGGACGCGAACGCGTCAGGGCGCCTCGCCGGACTTGCATGGCGCTCGCGGGCGGCGACAATGGCCTCCCCCGATACGCAGACGGCCCATGACCCGCAAGATCCAGGTGCGCCATTCCAAGATCCACGGCAACGGCATGTTCGCCATCGCCCACATTCCCGCCGGCACGCGGCTGATCGAGTACAAGGGCCGGCTGATGACGCACCGCCAGGCCGACAACCTCTACGACGGCAGCACCGAGAGCGGCCACACCTTCCTGTTCACCCTCAACGACAAGTACATCATCGACGCCAACGTCGACGGCAACGATGCGCGCTGGATCAACCACGGCTGCGATCCGAACTGCGAGGCCGTGCTGGAGGAATTCGAGGGGAAGGATCGCCGCCGCGACCGCGTGTTCATCGAGAGCAAGCGCGCCCTCAAGTCCGGCGAGGAGCTGACGTACAACTATGGCATCGTCCTCGAAGAGCGCCAGACGCCGCGCCTGAAGAAGGTCTGGGCCTGCCACTGCGGTTCGCCGGCGTGCACCGGAACGATGCTGCAGCCCAAGCGGAAGAAGGGTGGGTAGACCGGAATCCGACGGAGAGCCGCGGCAGGCGTCGCCCACGGCGCCATCGGCCATGGCCTGGACAGGCGGATGAAGGGCTCGCGAAACGCGCGATCGCCCTGGCCGCGGGAAGCCGTGCTGCCACGAGCGTTCTACCAGCGCGACGTGCTTGCGGTCGCGCCCGAACTGCTCAACAAGGTCCTCGTGTCCGCCGACGGCAGGAGTGGCCGGATCGTCGAGGTCGAGGCGTATCGCGGTGCGGACGACCCGGCCGCGCACACGTTCCGCGGCAGGACGCAGCGCAACGCGACGATGTTCGGCCCCGCCGGTTGCATGTATGTCTACTTCACCTACGGCATGCACTGGTGCTGCAACGCCGTGTGCGGGGATGAAGGCGAGGGAACCGCGGTGCTGCTGCGCGCGCTGGAGCCGATGGCCGGCCTCGAACGGATGCGCGCCGCCCGCCCGCGAGCCCGTCGCGACCGCGACCTGTGCAGCGGCCCGGCGCGCCTGACGCAGGCCATGGGCATCACCGGCGCCCAGGACGGCATCGATCTGGTCTCGGCGCGCGAAGGATTCACCATCGTCGACGACGGCAGGCCGCCGCCATCGAACCCGGTGGTGGGCGAGCGGATCGGGATCAGCCGCGCGAGGGAACACCCGTGGCGCTGGTACGTGGCGGGCAGCGAACACGTCTCGAAGCGATAGCAATGCCGGACGTGTCAGGGCCTATGGCACTGCGTCAAGCAGACGTGCTGGAAGGATCGAGGTCCGAGGCAGTGCCACCTGTCCGTGACGGCGCTGTCGCCGCCTACTTGTACGAAGTCCACTCATCGAGGATCCACTGACGGACGTGCGCTCGACTGCGCAGGTTCCCGGGTGCTTCCTGGAGCATCCGTTCGGCCTTGAAGCTGTGCCCTATCGACGTCCATTCGCTGTCGCTTGCCAGGCGGTTGATGAACGCGATGACTTCGTACCCTTCCTGCCTGTTGAGTTGGCCGTTGTCCGGCTCGCCTCGCACGCCAGGATTGTCGCTGCCGATGGCGTTCCAGAGGTAGTGGTACTTCAGATCGCCTTTCGCGAGATCGGTCATCGTTGGATCCTCGAATGAGTTCGCGCGAGGCCAGCACCGCGCAGGGGCCCGGCCCACCAGGCCAGGGGGCGGGACGGCCCACTATGCGCCCAAGTGGGCCAAGCGGGAGGAATAACATGCGATTCAGCCTTCGAAGCCGGGGCACGTTCGAGCGCCGCGCACTGGAGCACGACGGTGTGGGCTGGATGTCAGGCGTTCACACCCAGGTCGCGGCATGTCAGCCATCAGGGAGAGCTTGCGGATGAAAACGTCGATCGGCGTGGCGTTGCTGTCGTGGTGCCTGGCAGGTGTGGTGCAGGCCGGCCCGGCCATGCAGCTCGCGAGCAACGACATGAAGGCCGGGGCGGCGCTGGCGCCGGAATACCGCTACACCCGCTGCGGCGGTCGCAACGTGTCGCCGGACCTGCGCTGGAACGGCACGGCCAGGGCCACCTCGTACGCGCTGATCCTTGTCGACCGCAGCGTGAAGCCGAACGGGTGGTCGCACTGGATCGTCCTCGACATCCCGGCCGATGCGCGCGGATGGCCGCGGGGGGGCCGGGCCGTCGGCGGGCGCGCGGGTCGTCGCAAGCGACTTCGGCGACCTCCATTACGACGGGCCATGCCCGCCCGCCGGCAGCGGCGTGCACCACTACGACTTCACCGTGTATGCGTTCGTCGGCCCCCAGCCAGCGATTCCCGGGGGAACGAACGCCAGGCGGCTGTCCGCGCTGCTCGCGGGTGCGTCGGTGGCGCAGGCGACGCTGTCGGTGACCGCGCAGACCGTGAAGTAGCGCACGGGCCATCAGGGACGGTCAGGGCGTCCGTGACTTCCGGCATTACCGCGCCCGGCTGCGCGCCCGTAACGTGCGCCTTCACGGGCGCCCCAGGATGGCGGACATGCGCGGATTGATGCTGTTGCTGGTCCTGCTTCCCGCGCACGTTGCCCTGGCGGCCGACGCGCCGATCAAGGTCGATGGCCACATCGATGCGGCCGAGTGGACCGGCGCGCAGCACATCGCCGACTTCCGCCTGACCCAGCCGCTGTCGCGCGCGCCCTCGCCGTACCCGACCGAGGCCTGGATCAAGGCCACGCCCGAGGGCCTGGCGGTGGCCTTCCACAGCAGCCAGCCGGCGAACGTGCCGCGCACCCACCAGAGCGCGCCGCGCGATGCCGGCGGCCCCTACGACCGGGTCAACCTCTACGTCGATTACGACGGCGACGGCCACGTCGGCTACAACTTCATGGTGATGCTGTCCGACAGCATCCAGGACGAGACGATCACCAACGAGAACCAGTTCAACACCGACTGGGACGGCAACTGGAAGCACGCCGTCTCCGAGGATGCCGAAGGCTGGTCGGTGGAGATGCTGATCCCGTGGTACATCGCGCCGATGAAGAAGGGCCACGACGGCAAGCGCACGCTCGGCATCCAGCTCGACCGCGTGATCGGCAGCACGGGCGAGCGCGTGGGATGGCCGGCGATCTTCGGCGGCGAGCAGCGCTTCCTTAGCGCGTTCGCCAAGGTCGAGGTGCCCGAATACCACCAGTCGCTGCTGGCGGTCACGCCCTATGTGAGCGCGGTGTACGACAACGTCGCCAAGAAGACGAAATTCGATACGGGCACCGACCTGTTCTGGAAGCCCAGCGGCAGCTTCCAGCTCAGCGCGACGCTCAATCCCGACTTCGGCCAGGTCGAGAGCGACGACCTGGTGGTGAACTTCAGCGCGGTCGAGACGTTCTTCAGCGACAAGCGGCCGTTCTTCACCGAGAACCAGAGCTTCTTCGACGTGCCGTTCGGTTCGTACAACAACAATGACCGCCTGATCTACACCCGCCGCGTCGGTGGAATCACCGACGACGGCCTGGACTCGGGCGACGTCACCGCGGCGGTCAAGGCCAACGGCAGCTTCGGCGCCTTCAACTACGGCGTGTTCGCGGCCAGCGAGGCCGACGCCATCGGGCGCACGTTCACCGCGGCGCGGGTGACGCGCGACTTCGATACCCAGGGCTTCGGCGCGATGGTGACCGACGTCGAACATCCCTTCCTCGATCGCCAGGCGACCGTGTACGAGGTCGACCACCACTGGACGCCGACCCCGGCGTGGTCGGTGCGCACGACCATGGTCGGCTCGGCCATCGACCAGTCCGGCCAGCGCAGCGACGACAGCGGCGCCCAGGTGCGCGTCGACTGGGACATGGGCAAGGGCTGGCGCCAGCAGCTCTACGTCGAGCACCTCGGCCGCAACCTGCAGCTGGACGACTTCGGCTTCCTCGACCGCAACAACTTCAACTACGCGCGCTACGACGTCGGCAAGCGCATCACGCAGATGCCGAAGAACTCGATCTACGCCGACCAGGACTGGCACGTCGCGGTGTCCGACCGCGTCAACGACGACGGCGTGCACCTCGCGGACGCATGGTCCTTCAGCCGCACCAGCGACATGCGCGACGGCGGCACCGAGTACCTCGAATTCGACGAGTTCTCGCCCGGCATCGACGATCTCGTCACCCGCGGCAACGGCAACGTCAAGGTGCCTGGCAAGCTGTACGGCTACTGGGAGCGCTTCTGGCCGCACGGGCAGGGACACTGGTCGTTCTACGGCAACGTCCGCTATTCGGCCGAGGGCTTGCGCGGGCCGCGCTTTGGAGCCTTGCAGCTCGATCTCAACCCGACCTACTTCGTCAACGACCGCCTGAGCTTCTACGGCGAACTGTATGCGGTACGCAATCCCGACCTGCTGATCTGGCAGCACGACAACCTGCTCGGCAGCTTTGGCGCCAGCCAGCTCAATCTCAACGCCGGCATGCAGTGGACGATCGATGCCAGGCAGGAACTGCGGGTCAAGCTGGAGACCATCGCGCTCGACGCCCGCGCGAAACAGGCGTGGCGCGTCGCCGCGGACGGCACGCCGGTGCGGAGCAGCGATCCGGTGTCCGACTTCAACCTGCGCAACCTCGGCTTCCAGATCCGCTACAAGCGCGAACTGGCACCGTTGTCGGACCTCTACATCGCCTACGTGCGCGGCGGGTTCGGTTTCGACGACTTCTCGCAGGGCGTGGGCAGCACGCTGCAGAACGCGTTCAGCCTGCGCGATTCCGAGCAGTTCCTGGTCAAGATCGCGTACCGGTTCGAGATCTGAGCACGGCCTCGCCGTGCTGCGGGACGGAACATCCTCGCAAGGGGCCCGCGGTCAGCCCGCCTTGGGAAGTTCCGCGACGGCCTGGCCGGATTCGATGTCGCTCGCCGGCAGCCAGCCGCAGGCTCCTCCGGCGGCCTTCACCAGGTACCGGTTGCCGCGGGCGTCGAAGCTCTCGAGTCGCAGGTACTGTCCGGTCGGCACATCGCGCACGCTGCATCCGGCGTCTTCCAGAAGCAACGGTTTCGCGGCCGCGCCAGCCACGTTCAAGACATAGGCGTCCTGCGGCTGCTTCACCAGTGACGTGCCGCTGCCGGTGAGGCGGTAGCGTTCCTCGCGGAACCAGAATCCCTGCCACGCGTAGGTGCTGATCGTGCCATTGCCGCCCGGTTCCGGAGCGCGGCAGTCGCTGCCGGAATCGAAGCGGAGCAGGACGGCCAGGTGACCCGACTCGAGGGCGAGCACGTGGTAGATGCAGCTGCCCGCTTCCGGTGTCATCAGCAGGAGCTGGCGACGCACGACGGGATGGGCATGGTTGCCGCGATCGATCTGGATCGCGTTCAAGGTTGGAATTTCGCCTTCCGCGGCGAAGAAATCGGCCTTGTACTCCGAATGGCCGAGGCGGACGACGGCCAGCCTTCGCGAATCCTTCGCGGCGGGCGCCGTGGAGAGCGTCACCGCATCGGGCCGGCCGTCGCCATCGAAGTCCAGCCGCAGCGTTTCCAGGTCCCCCGCGTGCGCCGACGCGGACACGATCGCCGCCAGCCACAGGAGCGCGATCGGCGTCGCACGCACGACCTTCACGCCTGCTTCGGATCCGGATTCAGCAGCGCCGCCAGCACGCCCAGCGCGAGCATCTGGACGGTCGAGAACGCGACCTGCTTGGCTACCAGCATGCCGGGCAACGGCTCGACCGCGTAGTAGATGAGGAACATCGGGACGGTGCTGGCCAGCGCGACCGCGAGCCCGCAGCGCACGCCCTGCGCGATCGCCGAGCGCCCCGGCTGCCAGCCCTGGCGGTAGATCCAGGTGATCCCCAGGCCGTAGGCCAGGTCGGCCAGGATCATGAAGGGCATGTAGTGGTTCGCGTCGTCAGGCGCGCGCATCACGCCCCTCGGCACGAGTGCGGCGTAGTCGGCGTTGAGCAGGACCCCGTGGATCAGGAAGCCCAGCGCCATAGATCCTATGGCGACCACAATGACCGAAATCCAGAACCGTATGCCCATGGCGCGCTCCCCGGGGTTGGCGGTCCATGCTATCACCGCAGTTCGTGGCTTGATGGTGCCAGCGCGCAGTTCTCCCAGATCGATTCGCCGTGCGCGCCGATGTGCTTGCAGGCGCTGGTGTCGCGCAGGATCGGCGCGGAGACCTGCGAGGTCGCGTAGATGCGGCTGGCGCGCGCCTGGACCTCGGCCTGCTCATGCTGGCGGGCGCGATCCTCGAGCGCGATGGCGCGCAGGGCCTGGCGGCGATCGCTTGTCCGTGCCATGGCCTGCGAGCGGTTTCCGGCATGATCGTCCCGGTGCGACTTTGGCGCCTGCTTCGCAGGCTCGCGATCGCGTTTCGCTGGAGGGGTGTCCTTGACGACAACGCCACGGATGCGCGGCGCCGCCTGGCTCGCGGTGGCTGCGCCCTTCACGGCGAAGGCCGGCCCGGAAGGGACGGTGGTCGCGGCGAGGAGGAGGCTTGTCATGAGCCAGAGCGTGCGGATGTTCATGCGGATCCCTGCGTCGTTGGAGGCGATGACGCAGTGTCCCTTCCGCGGCGATGCGATCCCATCGGGCAAGGGCGCGACGGGGCGTAGGAAATCGCCTACGGCAAACGGGCGTCGCGACAAAAGGCGAACGCCGCTGTGGGCCGGGGACGATCAGCGGCCGCTGATCAATGACGCAGTCGGCCGGCCTACAGGAAGGTGCAGGCCCACGTCGAAAGCGCAAACCACCGGGGGATAGCGCACGACGACCGGGAGCGCGGAGGAAATCTTCGGCTCTCCGGTGGGATAGGCCTTCGGCCCGCCGCCCTTGGGGAAGTCCGGCGGGCACAGTGTCACGGAGGCAGCGCCACGGAGCATGCCGCCGTGCCAGTCCACGACGTGGCCGCCGTAGTCCCAGTCGAAGCCCAGGAACTCGATCCCCTCGCCATTGCGTGCCGCCAGTTCGGTCAACGTCATGCCTTTCCAGCACATTGGGATCCTAAGCTTAGAATTCCACGTGGACAAGTTGTCGCG
>JADMIO011618383.1_pt1 | contig 63821 bp, 53 predicted proteins | sample 8958161 | NCBI WGS metagenome assembly JADMIO01 (sample SAMN16585339, study PRJNA669376) | soil metagenome | isolation source: Crop rotation soil | place: USA: Cullars Rotation, Alabama | collected 2011
CGCGACTTCAAGTCACGTGAATTCCAAGCTTCGGATCCCACTGTGCTGGAAAGGCATAACCCATCTGGGCAAGCGTGGCCGCCAACAGGTCGTGGAGTAACGGCCCTGCACCCGTGGCGCCCCGGTCGACGCCGGCCCCCCCTCTGATACCGCCGGGTCTTCCCGCGACCTGACCGCCGTCGCCGAGCGCGAGACGCGCCGCCTGTGGGGCCTCCGGCACAGTCAATGGCACGAGACTGGCCTGACGTGGAGCCACGCCTGGTCGTGGTGCTCCCCCCACCGGCGCCCCCGCCTGCTGTGCTACGGTTCGTTCGCTGTCGGAATCCGCCAGCGTCGCGCAGGTGATCGCGCGTCGCCAGTCTAGCAGGGTCTCAACGCCGCGTCCAACGGGACTATCTGTCATGGCGACGCTCCTCGTTCAGCAGGATCGTGAGCAGATCATCCGTGCCGCGCTGATCGGGCGACGATGCGTGGTGGGTGTGGAGCGGCACCAGGGTGAGCAGCCCGCGCAGCGCGTGTGCGCGGGTCACCGCCTGCTGGGTGACCGCCACGCCCGTGGCCACCTGCAAGGCGAGGCCATCGATGCTGCTGCAGACGACGCCGGCCAACTCCTCGCACCGAATCAGGTCCCGCTCGCCCTCCGCGCACGCCACGCGGTAGCAGACCTCTAGCGCCTCGAGGTAGCGCTGCTGCTCCGCGGCGGCCGCCGGGGTGGGACGGCGACCGGCATAGAGCAGTACCTCGCAGCGGACCAGCGGCAGTGCGGGCGCCTGATCGAGCAAGGCGCAGAGGGCCATGAAGCTGTCCGCCAGCGCCACGGGGAGCCCCCGGCCCGGCTGGGCGTCCACGATGAGCGCCGCGATCATCGCGCTAGTGGTCGCCTCCAGCACGGCAAGGAGGAGGTCATCTTTGCGGCCGACGAGGGAGGGCACCGCCGCCAGGCTGACGTCGGCCTCGTGCGCGATCGCGCGGTGCGAGAGCGCGGCGACCCCCGCGCGTGCGATCAGGCGCATCGTCGCGGCGATGATGCGCGCCCGCCGCTCTCCGGCTGCCGCCGACACGCCCGCGGCTACGCCAGCCCGCTGAGCAGTGCGCCGCAGGCCCGCCGCCGCCGGCGCGCTGTGCCGTCGCTTGTCTGTGTCCCTCTCCCTGTCCATGTTCTGCCCCCCGCGTGCGGCAGGCTCCCGTAGAAGATGTCCTTGCGCAGAGCGCCCGCGAGTCGCGGTGCGGTGGACAGTCGGGGCTGCCGAGGAGCGGCGAGCACTGCGCTGGCCGTTCGCGGCCCTCCCACCATGGCCCTCTGTGCGTGTGTGTGCCCATCTGTGGGCGGCCTGCTGCCCTGTTGGTAGGGATCGCATAGCCTGTTCGGCCCCAGCCAGGTCTGGTCGGGTACGGTCGGACAGGCTCGCGTACGGTCGTATCGGTGCGCCGGCTGGTCATGGCAGCAGTGCTGTTGTCGAGGTAGCGGCATTGCCTCTCTGATGGGCATTAGCCTGCGCTCCTCCAGCAGCGGGCCTATGCCCCTTTGAGCAGGCGTGACGTGAGCACGATGTCCACGATGGCGGGCACCGAGTCACGACGGGCCCAGTCCCGTTGCAGCTCGCACGCCAGGGACACCCAGCTGATCGGCTGCCCGCCAGCCTGCGCAATGCGCTCTAGACCGGCCCGGTGCGCCTCGGGGGACGTGCCCGCCACCGCGTCAACCACCGGGTACACCTCGTAGCCTGCGCGTAGCGCGTCGAGCGACGGGAAGGCGAGGCAAACCTCGGTCCACAGCGCCGTCATGATCAGCTTCTTGCGGCCGGTGGCGTCGACCGCCTGGCGGAACTCCACGTCCTCCCAGGCATTGATCTGGGTGCGGTCGAGTTCGCGACTGCCGGCGAGCACCTCCTTGAGGGCGGGGATAGTGGGCTCTGACCCGTTCGCCACATTGACCGTCGAGAGCACGATGGGCAGGCCGAACGTCGTGGCCGTGCGCGCGACGGAGATGATGTTGCGGACGAGGAGGTCCCGGTCCATGGACGTGATAGCCCGGATCTGGTTGGGCTGATAGTCGATGACGACGAGGGCGCTGTTCTGCGGGGTGATCAAGTGGTCACCCCGCTGATCACGGACTGGGGCACTGGCCATGTGTTCCTCCATTCGATGGATAAGGCGGCTTGAGGGATGTGGCGCCTGCTGCCAGCGAGGCACGCCGCCGGCGAGGCACGCTGGTCACGCGCCTGACCCTTTTGTCCGCGGTCAGGGATGAACCTGTGAGGCGTAGCCCAGATCGAGGCGGAGCGACTGCATGACGTGGAAGGTCGTGCTGGCGGTGAACACGTCGGCGGCCGCGAGGACGCCAGTGTACTTGTCGATCACCGGTGTCGCGGCGGCGGCGGTGACCGCGTCGAGGTAGCCCCTGACTGCGGCCCAGGTGTTCGCGCCGTATTTCATGAAGTACGGCGTCGGGTCGACGGTGTCCAGCGCCCTGCGGGAGCTGGCGGCGACATCAGCCATGTACTGCTGGTGCAGGATGATGTCCGCGCGGGTGCCTAGCCGGCCCATATGGCCGCCGATGAAGTGCTGCCACGCGTAGTCGAGTGCGATGTCCGGTGCGGCGATGTACCCCTGGACGTCCTCGGTGAGGTTGCTCTGGTACACAGGTGCCCAGCCCGGGTTGACGATGTCGACGAGCATCAGCGTGTCATGGTCGGGCAGGTGGATGAAGATGTTGTCAGGTGAGTGGTTGGTGTCGTGCCAGGCCAATTCGATGCGCTCACCGCCGATTTCGATCGTGCGGCGGTCACCAAAGGTCTCCTCGGGCGCCGGGCGGGCTGGGTCTTTCTCGTGCAGCAGCAGGCGGCGCGTCTCCTCGTGGCCGATGCGCGCGACGTTCTTGTCGAACAACGAGGAGGCGCCTGCGTGGTCGGCGTGGTGATGGGAGTAGATGAGGTGCGTGACCTTGTTGGTCACGCCGTTGGCGGAAGCGATCTCATCGACGGCCCGCTGGATGTTGTGGCCGATGGTCGGCGGCGCGTCGAGCAAGACGACGCCGTCGGGAGTCGTCAGGAACGCGGATTGGTAGGTGCCGTCGGTGACCCAGTAGAGGTTGCGCTCGACCCGCCCGACGTAGTACCCCTGCTCGTTGAGGGCAGGACCCAACGCGGCGCGAGGGATCGGGGCGTAGTCGGGGAGGTCCTTGGCGTTAGCTGGACGCGTGTTGGCGTGGGCCTCGGTCGTCGTGTCGGGTGTGCCCATCTGCTCCTCCTTGGGGTTGATACGGGAGACACAAAATCAATCGTCTGCTTGATCTCACGTCGACGGTCGTCACGTCTGTCGAGCGCTTGTCAACTGGTCCTTGACGCGCTGCGGGAGCGCAATCACATACTCGTGGTCGCAGCCTTTTGGGGGCCGGTGATGCCCAGACGCTCCCGCGGCGCGTCCAGCACAGTTCACAGTTGTCCGGGGATCGACGGAAGGCCGATAGGGCGGGCCGTTGACCCGCAAGACCATCTCACGTAACCATCGCCCGCCCCACCTCTTTCTTGACATACGCGTTCATAAGGTGATGACGGTCTTGCCGTCGGCTGGACCGCTTGTGGCTCCGTTCAGCAGAGCCGGCGCCTGGTCCAGGGTGATACGGGCGATCGGTGGGGCCACGATCTGTCCGCTCACCACAGCAGTGGCCAGCCGCTCGAGGAGCACGGACGAGGGCTGCAGCCCGAAGTTGATTCCCGTGACCCCTGCTCTCTTCAGAGCCTCGATGTCGGCGACGTGCCGGGACGTGACTGCGGTCCCGCCGCAGCGGACCAGCGTGGCAAGGGCGGCGAGGCCGGCCGCATCGCTCGCCAGATCCATCAGCACATCGATGCCGTCGGGGTGGGCCTGCCGGACGGCGTCTGCCACCGACCCCCGCGTGTGATCGACGGTTTCGGCGACACCGTACCCACGCAGGCGCTGCGCCATGTCCGAGCGCACCGTGGCGATGACGCGGGCGCCGGCCGCCACGGCAAACTGGCTGGCGAACGAGCCGACACCGCCCCCCGCACCGACGACCAGCACGGTCTTGCCCGCCAGCGGCGTGAGCCCCTCCACCAGGGACAGCCCGGTCATGCCGGCGATCGGCAGCGCCGCCGCCACCACGAAATCCAGGCCGTCCGGCATCCGGGCGAGCGGTCCATCCGCGGAGACGGCGACGTACTCCGCATGCGTCCCTGCCTCGACGACCTGTACGGCCCGCCACAGCGTGCCAAAGACCCTATCCCCAGGGGAGAACCGCGTCACTACCTCGCCAACCATCTCGACGATCCCTGCGCCGTCGGCGCCGAGCACCATCGGGAAGGTGGCCGCCTGCGAGCGCTGAGCACCGCTGGCCACCCAGCGATCGATGGGGTTTATCCCCGAGGCGCGCACCTTGATGAGGACCTGGGATGGTCCCGGTTGTGGCGTGGGGATCTCGGCGACGATCGGGTCCCGCCGTACTCATTGACGATGACAGCGCGCATTTGGGTCTCCTTTCCACGGCGCGTCTCCCGCACTCTTCGCGTCACTGGCTGCATGCCAGCTCTCTCATCCAACCTGCCATCCAGTCTGCCGGTTGCAGCCCGCGTTGCCCACGGAAAGTCCGTAGAATAACCGTAGAGTGAGCCGCAGAGTTGGTGATGCGGGGTGCTACCCTGGCAGCACTCGTGAAGCCTCAGGTTCTGCCCCCTTGGGTAGCAGTCAGGACGCGGCCACAAAGAGGAGGGAGGGAGGAGATGACGGCGACCGACACTCCATCCTTTGGTCTGCTGCTGTGGCAGTGGCGGCGTGCCGCTGCGCTGACCCAGGAGGAGCTGGCGGAGCGGGCGGGGATGAGCGTGGAGACCATCAGTGTCCTGGAGCGGGGGATCAGCCGCTCGCCCTACCGCGCGACCATTACCTCCCTGGCCGATGCCTTGGGCCTCGATCAGGAAGACCGGGCGCGCCTGCTGGCCGCAGCCCGGGCGGAGCGTGCTGCTCCTGTCCCCGTGGTGGCGAGCAACCGATCCGTGCCCGCTCACGGACGGGACGCAGAGGACGGCGTCTTCCGTGGGCAGCTGCTGCGACTGCGCGGGCGCTCAGGTCTGACCCAGCGCGCCCTGGGGGCGCTGGTGGGCATCGGCGAGCACGCCATCCAGCAATGGGAGGCTGGCCGCCGCTATCCCAGCCCAGCGCGCCTGCAGGCCCTGATCGCCGTCTACCGCCAGCGCGGCGTCTTCCTGGCGGACGATGAAGCGGCGGAAGCCCGAGCGCTCTGGGAGGCCCTGCGCAGGGAAGCCAACCAGCGGATCCCGCCCTTCGACGTGGCCTGGTTCGCTGCGTTGCACCCAAGGACCGCGAGTCCGGACGCGGCGCCCCTGGCCGGCGCGGCCATCCCGGCTGCCCCAGCGCCGATCGACCCAGCAGCGGGTCGGTGGGAGCCGCCTCCGGTAGCGCGCCCCGACTGGGGCGAGGCGCCCGATGTCGCCGCGTTCCAGGGGCGCGCAGCGGAGTTGGCGACGCTGGGGCGCTGGCTGCTCGGAGAGCGCTGTCGGGTGGTGGCCCTGCTGGGGCTAGGTGGCATCGGTAAGACCTCTCTGGCCACCCGCCTAGCGCAGGACCTGGCACCCGGCTTCGAAGGCCTGTGCTGGCGCAGCCTGCGCAATGCTCCGCCGCCCGAGGAGTGGCTGGGGGCGGCCATCACGGCTCTAGCCCCCATCCCGCTCCTGCTGCCCGCGGGCCTGCCGGCGCGGCTGGGACTGCTGCTGGGGCTATTGCGGGAGCGGCGTTATCTGCTGGTGCTGGACAACCTGGAGACGGTGCTTGCGCCCGGGGCCGCCGTGGCGCGCTACCGTGACGGCTACGAGGGCTACGGCGAGGTCCTGCGGCAGGTGGGCGAGAGCAGCCACCAGAGCGCCTTGTTGCTGACGGCCCGGGAGCCGCCGCCCGAGCTGGCCGTGTGGGAGGGCGAGGTGGCACCGGTCCGCGTGCTGCGCCTGGGCGGGCTGGACGCGGCGGCGGGCCGGGCGCTGTTGCAGCATAAAGGGCTGGTGGGCGACGAGGCGGCGTGGCAGCGCTTGATAGAGCGCTACGGGGGCAACCCGCTGGCGCTCAAGGTGGTCGGCCAGACCATCGTCGAAGTCTTCGGCGGGGCGATTGGCCCCTTCCTGACCTATGCCACCGAGCCGAGCGATGTGGTGTTCGGCGGCCTGCGGCGGCTGCTGGACGAGCAAGTGGCGCGGCTGTCGCCGCTCAGCCAGGCCCTGTTGTCCTGGCTCACCATCGAGCGCGAGCCGGTGGGGTTTGCCGAGTTGGCGGCCGATCTGGGGCCCGAGGTGCCGGGAGGTGAGCTGGTAGAGGCGGTGGAGGCACTCGTGCGGCGCTCGCTGCTGGAGCGAGGCGCCGGTGGCACCGTCACGCTGCAACCCGTGGTGTTGGAGTACGCCACGACGCGGCTGGTGGCGCAGGTGGCCGAGGAGGTGCTGACGGGCGAACCGGCGCTGCTGGTCCGCCAACCACTGCTCAAGGCGCAGGCGAAGGACTATCTGCGGCGGAGCCAGGAGCGCCTGATCGTGCAGCCGCTGCTGGAGCGCCTGGTCGGCAGCCTGGGCAGCGTGACCGCCGTCGAGCGACGCCTGCTGGGGCTGCTCGAGGCATGGCGTGGGCGGCCGGCGGAGGAGCAGGTCTATGGGCCGGGCAACGTGGTCAATCTGCTGCGACTCTTGCGCGGCGACTTACACGGCCTGGACCTCTCACGGCTGGCCATCCGGCAGGCCTACCTGCAGGGGGTGGAGGCCCAGGATGCGAGTCTGGCCGGCGCGCACCTCGCCGCAGTGGCTCTCTCCGAGGCTTTCAGCTACACGACGGCGCTTGCGCTCAGTGCGGACGGCACGTTCCTGGCCATGGGGACGGCCACGGGCGAGGTCTGGCTGCGGCGGGTGACGGATCGCACGCTGTTGCTAGGCGTCCAGGGCCACGGCGGCCCGGTCCTGGGCGTGGCTCTGAGCGCGGATGGACGGCTGCTGGCCAGCGGCAGCTTTGACGGGACGGTCAAGCTCTGGGAGGCCGGAAGCGGTCAACCACTGGCGACGCTACGCGGGCACAGCCGTGGTGTCTGGGGCGTGGCGCTCTCTGCGGATGGGCACCTGCTGGCCAGCGGCAGCGTGGATGGCACAGTCAAGGTCTGGGACGTGAACGGCGGGCAGGTGCTGACTGCTTTGCAGGGACACCAGGGTGGGGTCCAGGGAGTAGCCCTCAGTGGGGACGGTCACGTGGTGGCCAGCGGCAGCTTTGACGGGACGGTCAAGCTGTGGGAGGTCGCCACGGGGCGGTTGCTACGCACCCTGGAGGGGCACACCGGCACGGTTCAGGGTGTGTCTCTAAGCGGCGATGGACGGTTCGTGGCCAGCGGCAGCGGAGATGGGACGGCCAGGGTGTGGGAAGTCGCCTCGGGGCGGCTGCTCGCCATCATGCCCGGACACACCGGCGCGGTGCATACCGTGGCGCTGAGCACGAACGGACAGGTGCTGGCTAGCGGCAGCGGCGATGGCACGGTCAAGATCTGGGAGGCCGACCCGCAAGCGGGTACCCCGGGGCGCCTGGTGGCGACGCTGAAAGGCCACACGCATGCGGTCGAGAGCGTGGCGCTGGCGGGGAACGGGCGCGTGCTAGCCAGCGGCAGTGACGATGGCACGGTTACTCTCTGGGAGGTGGCCTCGGGGCGGCAGGTGGCGACATTGAAGGGGCGCAGCGACGGGATCTGGAGTGTGGCGCTCTCTGCGGATGGACGGCTGCTGACCAGCGGCAGCTTTGACGGGACGGTCAAGCTCTGGGAACCCGAGACCGGGCGGCTGCTGGCTATCTTGCATGAGCACACCGGCGGGGTCCTCGCCGTGACGTTGAGCGCGGACAGGCGGCTGCTAGCCAGCGGCAGCCTGGACGGGACGGTCAAGCTGTGGGAGCCCGAGACCGGACGGCTGCTGGCTACCCTGCAGGGGCATACCAGCGGAGTCCACACCGTGGCCGTGACGCCCGACGGGCGGCGGCTGGCCAGCGGCAGCGGCGATGGCACGGTCAAGCTGTGGGACATCCCCACGGGTAAGGTGCTGGCCACCCTGCGCGGGCATACCAGCTCGGTGCAGGCCGTGGCGCTGAGTGCGGACGGGCGCCTGCTGGCCAGCGGCAGCCAGGATGGCACAGTCAAGCTCTGGGAGGCCGGAAACGGCCACCTCATGAGCACGTTGCGCGAGCATGCCAGTGGGGTCTGGGCTGTGGCGCTGAGTGCGGATGGGTGCCTGCTGGCCAGCGGCAGCCAGGATGGCACAGTCAAGCTCTGGGACGTCCCTGCCGGCGGCCTGCTCGTGGCCCTTGAGGGACACACCGGCTCTGTCCAGGGGTTGGCGCTGGCCGCGGACGGGCGGCTGCTCGTGTGCGGCGGATGGGACGGGGCGCTCACGCTGTGGGAGATCCCGGCAGGCCGCCTGCTCGCGACTCTGCAGGGCCACACAGCCGCCGTACGGGGTGTGGCCTTGAGCGGGGATGGACACGTGCTGGCGAGTGGCAGCTATGATGGGACGCTCAGAGTGTGGGAGACCGGCACAGGCAGCGTGCTGCGCACGATGCGCGTCGATCGCTCCTATGAACGGATGGACATTACGGGCCTGACAGGAGTGACGGCGGCACAGCAGGTGGCCCTCCTGGCACTGGGTGTCATCGATCGCTCGCGGGACCAGCCCGTCCAGCCCACCCTGGGGAAGGACGTCTCCTCGCCGGCAAGCGCGGCGAACCCGCTAGCACCTGCACCACCGGCGGGTGCACTGCTGCCGGCGCTGGCCCGCCCGCCGAGCAACCTGCCGCCGCCCCGCACCACGTTCGTCGGCCGCACGGCGGACGTCGCGACGCTGCGCCAGGCTCTGGACCCCACAGGCACCGGCCCACGTCTGCTGACCTTGACCGGGGGGGCCGGCAGCGGCAAGACCCGCCTGGCCCTGGCGGTAGCAGAAAGGGTGCTCGGCACCTATCAGGATGGGATCGCGCTGGTGGAATTGGCACCCCTCTCAGCCAGTCTTGATGCGGATCCGACGCGGGTGGTGGTGGCGGCACTGGCCGCCCTGGGCCTGCGCGAGGAGCCAGGCCGGGCAGTGCTGGATACCATGGTCGCGCATCTGCGGACCAGGCGCTTGCTGCTCCTTCTGGACAACTGCGAGCATCTGGTGGCAGCCTGCGCCGCTCTGACCGAGGCGCTCCTGGCCGGCTGTCCGGAGCTGCACATCCTGGCGACCAGCCAGGTTCCCCTGGGGATCGCGGACGAGACGATCCGGCCGGTGGGCACACTAGCGCTGCCGCCCCAGTGGGAAGGCGCCGCGACACCGCAGGTGCTCCAGCAGCTGGGGCAGTCCGATGCGGTGCAGCTGTTCGTGGAGCGGGCGCAGGCCGTGCGACCAGGGTTTGCGCTGAGCGCGGCGAACGCCACCGCCGTGGCGGCGATCTGCCGGCAACTGGACGGGCTGCCGCTGGCCATCGAGCTCGCTGCGGCCCGCATGCACATGTTGCCGCTGGACGAGGTGCTGGCCCGGCTGGATGACCGCTTCCGGCTGCTGCGCCGGGGCGGGCGCACCCCCATCGACCGCCATCAGGCCCTGCAGGCGACGCTGGACTGGAGCTACGGGCTGCTCGACCCCGCTGAGCAGGCGCTGCTGCGCCGGCTCGCGGTCTTCGCCGGGGGCTGGGAGGTGACGGCGGCGGAGGCGGTGTGCGCCGGAGAGGAGGTCGAGGCGAAGACAGTCTTGCAGTTGCTTGATGCGCTGCAAGATAGGTCGCTCGTCTATGTGGATGTGGCCGATGGGGCACCGCGCTACGGGATGCTGGAAACGGTGCGCCAGTATGGCCTTCTGCGGTTGGAGCGTGCAGGCGAACTGGCCGTCATGCAGGACCGGCACTTGCTCTGGTGCATGGCGCTGGCCGGGCAGGCCGCGCCGTTGTTGCAGGGCCCCGAGCAGGATGTCTGGCTGGCACGGCTGGAGCGAGAACACGACAACCTGCGGGCAGCCCTGCGCTGGAGCCTGGGCGCCGGGGCCTCCAGTTCGACGGCGCTCTCGTTGGCGAGCTCACTGGTGCGTTACTGGATCATGCATGCCCACTTCAGCGAGGGGCGGCGCTGGCTGGGCGAGGCGCTGGCTGCGGAGGCCGGGACTGCCGCGGAGCGGGCGGGGGCACTCGGCGGGGCGGGGCTCCTCGCAGAGGGACAGAGCGCCTACGAGGAAGCGACGCGCCTGCTCGACGAGAGCCTGGAGCTCTGGCAGGCCCTGGGCGACCAGGCCGGGGCGGCGCGTGCGCTCGCCAACCAGGGCCTGGTGGCCGGGTGGCAGGGCGACTTTGGGCGGGCGCGCGGGTTGCTCGAGGAGGCCCTGGCCATCTTTCGTACGCTGCATGCGCAGGATGATATGGCCGAGACGCTCGCGACCCTGGGGCTCTTCGTCGAGGTTCAGGGCGACGCCAGTCTGGCCTGGGCGCTGCTTGAGGAGGCCCTGAGCGTGTTCCGGGCCGTGGGCGACGGCAGGGGCGTGGCACACGCGCTGGGCTGGATGGCCCTGACGGCACGGAGGCATGGCGCGTATGCCCGGGCGCTCACCCTGTACGAGGAGGCGCTGGCCCATGCGCGTGCGGTGGGGGACCAGCGGAGCATCGCGCGCTGGCTGAACGGCGTGGCCCTCTCCCTGGCGAGTCAGGGTGAGTACGAGCGCGCCCAGGTCCTGCTGGAGGAGAGTCTCGCGCTGTCCCGCGCCCAGGGGGACGTGCGGAATACGGCAGCCTCGTTCAACGACCTGGGCGAGATCGCCCGCAAGCAGGGCGCCTACGGGCGGGCGCGCAGCCTGTTCGAGGAGAGCCAGGCCCTGCAGCGGCAACTTGGGGACGGCTGGGGCATCGCCAACACGCACCGCAATCTCGCTGACGTCGCGGAGCGGGAGGGGGACACCGAGCGGGCCGCACACCTCCTCGTCCAGAGCCTGGCAGGCTTCCAGGAGGTGGGGGATCGCTGGGGAGTCGCCTACTGTCTGGAGCTGGGGGGGCGCGTGGCGGCGGCGCGCGGGCGGTGGGCGGAGGCCACCCAGCTGCTGGCGGGCGCAGTGGCGTTGCGCGAGACCATCGGCACGCAGCTTGAGCCGGACGAACTCGACGTGCACGAGCAACTGCTGCGGACTGTTACTAGGGCGCTGGGCGAGGAGCGCTTCACCGTCCTATGGGCAGGTGGGCGCGCACGACCACGTGACGATCTTCTCGCGATGTTCGCGACGGCGATCGGAACCACTGCCGTGGCCGCGACGGGCGAAGGGCCGACGTCCCGTGCGTAGGCGGAGCCGCCATCAACCATGGCGGTCGCCACGGCTGCGCTGTCACCTCCACGCTCTCCGACGAACATACCCGCAGACCGCACCAGCTTCGTCGGCCGCGCCGCTGAGCTGGTGCGCATGACACAAGCGCTGGACCCGATGCGCACATGGGCGCTCGTCTGCTGACCTTGACAGGGGGGGCCGGCAGCGGCAAGACCCGGCTCGCGCTCGCTCTGGCTGACGCGGTGCATGATGCCTACAGGGACGGGGTCTGGTTGGTGGAGTCGGCTATCCTACCGGGCAGCAGCAGCGCGGAGTGCACTCCCGTCTCCGGAGACGGCGACGTGTGACGTGCGCTCCTAGCGATTGGCCTCCTCTGTTCCAGTCGGTCGTGCCGCAGACTATGAGTGTTCAACCGGACAGGCCATGATAATACTTGTCTCTGTCTCGCTAACGGCGACAAAGCCGATGCGCTCGTACAACCGGCGCGCCCGCTCATTCACTTTGAGCACTCCCAGATGGCACTCCCGTCCCTCACGGGCGCAGGTGGCCAGACTGTCCCGCAGAATCGCGCTGCCAAGGCCCCGTCCCTGCGCGTCGGGGAGAACGGCAAGCGCCACAATCCAGACGATCGCGCCCTCCTGCTGAAGGGTATATGCGCCCACATCCCGCCCAGCACAGTGCACAATCGTGGTATGGCTGGGATCATACTCTCCCAGAAAGAGTCGGTCCTGCACGGCGTCGTCCCAGCCCCACACCTGCGTGACCAACGCCTGGTAGGCCTTGTGGTGGAGACCGCGCAAGAACTCAAAGTCTGCGTCAGTTGCCGGGCGTGTGGTCAAGCGCACCCCCGTGCCCATCCATCTTCCCCCACCGCCTTGTCACGGCTCCTGGACACGTCTTCTGGCCTGTGTCATCTCTATCCTACCCTGTGCGTCGCCGCCGTGCGCGAGCTATGCGCTTGTATATTAGAGGTGGATCGAGTCCTCGGTAGCGGTGAGACCGTGTATGCGCACGTGGCAGCGACCACGTCTGTGAGAGTGGTCCCCATCTACCGCGGGCCGGCCGGAGTCTGGACCGTATCATGGGGCACTGACCACGGATCACAAGCGCAGACGTGAGCCGTCCCTGGACCCGCGACGCCCTGGAAGGACGAGAACAGAGCCATTTTCCTAGAAGTAGAGAGACCCGCATGGAGACAGCGCAGGGGGCCGCCGGCTATCAGCTCTTCGTGGGCGTGGACATCGCCGCCGCGACAGCCATGGCGGCGTGGCAACCGGTGGGAGGGAAGGTGGGCCGCCCGGTGCAGATTGCCCAGAGCCCCGAGGGCCATGCCGCCCTGCACGAGAAGCTCAGCGCGAGCGGGGTACCGGCCGGCAAGACGCTGGTGGTGCTGGAAGCCACCGGCTCGTCCTGGATCACGCTGGCCACCACGCTGGCGCAGTGGGGCTACGCCGTGGCGGTGATCAACCCCAGCCAGGCGCATGACTTTGCCAAGGCGGCCTGGTGTTACGCAAGCTGTCATGAGCCGCAATCTGTGGCGGGCAAAAGTGCTCATTGTCGTCCTGGAGTTGGCACTTCACTCCCTCTCGCAGGTGTTTTGCGGCCGAATGGCCTCCATCCTTGCCCGATTTTCCTCAGAAAGTGCCGACTCAGAGCTTTCTGGGCACTTGTGGGCTGTTCGGGTGACCAATCACCGCATCAGACGCCGTGAATCAGGCTCCTACATTGCGGCTGGTGGCAGCTTCCGTAACACCAGGCCAAGGCCCTGCTCAAGCGGGCCAAGACCGACGCCATTGACGCTCAGACGCTGGCCCAGCTCGCCGCGCTCTTGCAGCCCGAGCGCTGGACCCCGCCGCCGGCCATGTATACAGAACTCCAGCAGCGGCTGGCCCAGCGCGACAGCTTGCTGGATCTGCGCTGCTCAGGTGACGAACCAACTGCATGCCCTGGAGCAGGGGCCAGTGGTCATCGCCGCCGTCCGGCAGCGGATGGAGACCCTGATCGCCACGCTGAACGCCCACATCAAGGAGGTGGAGAAGGAGATCACGCCTGTGCTGGCGCACGATGCGGCGTGGGCCAAAGCGGCGACCCTGCTCCAGACGATCACCGGTATCGGACTGGTCACCGCCGCCTGGCTGGTGACGAGCACGCTCAACTTCAGCCTCTGCCCCAGCCCCGAGGCGGCCGCCGCCTACGCCGGGCTGGTGCCCTACGTGCGCGAGTCGGGGACCAGCGTGCGGGGCAAGCAGGCCATCAGCCGCAGCGGCAACAAGCGGCTGCGCCGGACGCTCTATCTGGCGACGCTGGCAGCCACCCGGTGGAACCCCCAGATCAAGGCGTTCTACACCCGCTTGCGCGCCGCCGGCAAGCCGCCCAAGGTGGCCCGCTGTGCCGCCGCCCGCAAGCTTTTGCACCTGGCCTGGGCCGTGGTCACCAAAGGGCGGCCCTACGATCCTGCCTATCCCCAGGAGAGCACCGCCCCGCCGGCCAGCGCCGCGTAGCTCCGACGGCTGCTTGTTCTCCCTTTCTCCGCCTGCTGCGTGGACGCGCAGCGCGGGGCGTTTCCTCCTGCTTCGCACGCGGCCTTTATCGCTGGGGCGTCCGTGCAGCCTGAGGGAGATGGGAGTATCGGGGCTTCTCTTGGGCTGCACGGACGCCCCAGCGCGCTGCACCGCAGGTGCAGCCACGTTCCCTAGGCACGACCCGCCGCTTTATCCTCACACGGAAAGGGGATTGACAGCGTGATACCGTATCTCTTATCGCGTGACTCTTCTGCTCCTCCTCAGTCCTCTAGCAAATGGCCCCAAAATGCGCGAATCGTTGTCTCCCCGTAAGTGTTCAGGGTTGGGTGAGGGAAGATTCGTGGCGGAGCAGAGCGAGGCAGGCCAGGAAGGGGTTGAGGCCCCGGGCCAGCCAGGTGCCGCAGAGGCTGGCCCACACGAGGCGGGTGGCGGTGCCTTCGGGGCTGCGGGAGCCGCCGCTGATCTTGCGGGCGATGACTAGGGGGCGCAGGCTGCGCTCGGCCAGGTTGTTGTCGGCGGTCACGGCGTCGGTGCGCACAAAGGCGAACAACTCGCCCTGATGACGCAGCAGGCGATGGGCCAAGGTGTGGCAGGGATGGGCGTCCTCTTTGGCATAGCGCAGCCCCAGGCGCTGGGCCGCGGCGTCCAAGCGGTCAGCCAGCGCGGCGCGCTGGGCGGGGGGCAGGGGCGTGGCCCGGCGCCCGGCCCAGCGGCCCAGCCGGTAGAGGGCCATGACCTGGCGCACCCAGCGCACCGTGCTCGGATCGCGGGCGTGCTCCAGGCGCAGGGCGTGCAGATCGCGCAAGAGATGCGCCCAGCAGCGCTGCTGTGTGCCACTGAAGTTGTTGTAGGCGCAGTAGAAGTCGGTGATCAGGTAGCCGGAGAACTGGCCCAGCAGCCGGCGGGCCACCGCGCCGGCGCGGCTGTGGTCGTAGGCGTAGACCCGCACCGCCTGCGGCCCGCGCGTGGCCAGCGTCCACAGGTAGCCGTTCTGGCCCCCCTCGCGCCACCCCGTTTCGTCCATGTGCGCCGCCGCGGCCCCCTGCGCTTCGGCTTTGAGGGCTTCATAGGCCGGCGTAGCGGCCCGCCGCGCCGCATGCAGGGCCTCGACCACGCCCCCCACGCTCAACTCCAACCCGTGCACTGTGCGCAGGTACGCCACGATGGTGCGCACCGGCAGGCGCCCCACCGTGCGCAGGTAGACCAGCAGACTCACCAACTGGACCCCCAGCCGCCCGTGCCCCACCACCTGGCCGCCAAAGTCCACCTTGGGCGTCCGCCAGGCCTGGCACACCGGACAATGGCGCGTCATGATCCGATGCTCGATGACGTCCACCGGCACGGGCTCGGGCACCTCCATGATCTGCCGCCGCCACACCTCATGCCCGCCACGCAACAGGTGTGTGCACTGCGGACAGCGCTCATACTCGTGGTAGATGATCTGTGTCGGCTCCGCCCGCCGCCGCGCCTTGTTGTGCGCCGCCGCACGCTTCTTGCGCGCCGGGCGCTCGGCCGACGGGGTCGGCGTGTTCTTTTTAACGAACGGTGGCGCCTTCTTCGTCTGCTCCTGCGCCGTCTGGAGCCGCGCGAGGGTGGCCTCCAGCGTGGCAATGCGCTCCTGGGCCGCTTGCAGCGCGCACTGCAACTCCCCGTTCAGCGTGCGCAGCACGGCATTCTCCGTGCGGAGTTGGGTCACCTCATCCGACACTGTCATAGCAGCAGTGTACCACATCCCGAGCCCGGAAGCGAGTCTGAACTATTACGTCTCCCCCCTTGCTGAGGCGCCTGTGGGATCAGCGGGTCCGTGCGGCTGCGGCCCCGTGTGGGTGCTCGCTGGCCGCGCTGGCTCCCTGCAGGCGCCTCATTGATACCTGACGATCTCGTACCCGGGGTGGGAGACATCCACGACCTGCTAGCGCGGCCGGCGAGAGCAGATGTCAGGCATCCCGTCGTGCTGAGAGGCGCGAGGCCGCTGTCAGGCGCGCTGCCCGCACCTTAGAAATAGGCGGCCAGACCTGTGGCCACGATGCCCCCGCCCAGCAGGGCGACGATGGCAGCGCTCACGACGGGTAGCGCGCGGTGCAGCCGCTGGCCGCCCGTGCTCAGGCGTTCCAGGCGCTCCACGAGCGGCCGGAAGCGCACCAGCAGGATGCCCAGACCAATCAGCACGGCGGCCAAGCCGCCACTGAACGCGACGATGAGACCGAACCCGAGAAGGACCCTATTCAAGCCGACGGCGATCACCATGATGCCCAGAGCCTCAGGACAGGGCACCAGCCCTCCCGAGACGCCCAGTGCCAGGAGCGTGCCCCACCTGAACGTCTCGGGCAGGGCAGCATGGGTGTGGCCGTGATGGTCGTGGGTGTGGCTATGCGGGTGGTCATGATCGTCCCCATGATCGTGGGTGTGAGCGTTAAGGCCATGGCTGTGCGGGTGCCCTTGCGCATGGTCGTGGGCGTGGCCGCTCCGGAGGGAGCTCCAACGCGTCCAGAACAAACGCACCCCCAGGACCACCACCAGCAGCCCCGAGCAGACCTCCAGGCCAGGCACCAGCACGCCGGGGACGATCAACTGGCTGGCCACGAGTGCCAGGAGGCCGATCACGATGACCGACGCCGTGTGGGTTAGGGTGACAATCCCGCCAAGCGCTGCGGCATGACGCGTTGTGCCCCGGCTACCGACGAGGTAGGCAGCGATCAAGGTCTTGCCGTGGCCGGGTGTGAGGGCGTGGAAGGCGCCCAGCAGGGCGGCCAGGGCGAGCGCGAGCGCAAGTGTCCAGGGCGAGAGCGTCGATGCTTGGACATACGTGGCCAACTGCCGCAGCTGCGCCGAGGCGGTGGCACCCAGGGCCGCCGGCGTCCTGACCCGGATCGTGGAGGTGGGGGCAGCTGTCACACCAGCAGAGCCAGCCGTCACGGCGATGGTCAGGCTGTGCTGACGCGCATCACGCTGTGGGGAACCGAGGGCGAGCGCAGCCCCCGACGCGACAAAGGCATTCACCTGATAGACGGCAGCGGTAGGGTGATAGGTGTTGCTGTAGAAGAGGTGCTGCGTTCCCTGGAGCGGCCCTGGCAGGGCCGCCGTGGTAAAGATGCGGATCAGGCCGTAGCCTGCCTGCAGGGCGAGGTACGCCGGCATCTCCACCTGCGTCACGCTCAGGGGGCGCTCCTGGCCGTCAAGGCGCAGCAGAAGCCCTCCCAGCACGTGTGCCGCGTAGGCGCGCGTCTCCGCCGCTGAGATCTGTTTGTTGCTATCGGTGTCGATCTCCCTGAGCACCTGGGGCGCGACGAGCACTCCTGGGGTGAGGTCGAGTTCCACGCTGACGGAGTGCGGTGCCACGGTCACATAGCTGCTCTGGAGAAACTGGTCGAGTGAATGGGCGGAGGCCACAGATGGCCAGATTAGCACACTCAGCACGAGGAGGACGCCGGCCAGCTTGGCCAAGCTGGCCGGCCAGGACCTGGGAGAGGACACGTTCTTTCTCCTGGGAGAGGACACGTGCGGAGGAGACATGGCGCCTTCTAGCTCACTGCTTTCACAAGGGCTGCCCCATAGTCGTTTGTCGGGTCACGATAGATCCCGTGGATGTGCTGCGTGCTGGCTCCCCCGCCGTTCCCCCCTTGTGGCCCGCCGCCGCCCTGCGGCGCGTATTCGATCACGATCGCCGGCCCTGTGACCCGGAAGTAGGCCGCGCTGCCCCTGGTAATGGGCCCGTACCAGGCGAGGTAGGTCTGGGCCAGATGGGACGTGATGGTGGCCATCCGGATGGCCGCATCCTCGCTATTGACCAGATTGGTATAGTGGCCGATCAGCGTCAGGAACTGCGCTTTCTGCGCGGCCGTCATCGCGGAGGCGGCCAACCCCTCGGGTTGGAGCGTCTTGTTATCCTGGCCAGGACCCAGCACCAGGTCGATGGGGGTCGTGCCCAGGACCGCCTTGCTCCGTTGCGCCGCCGTTAGGGCGTTGATCAGCGCAAACGCCGCGTCCTCGATGTCGCCGAGCGGGCGGATGGTCTTGCCCTGTGCATCCTTGTAGGTGGCTGGTTGAACGCCGATAAAGCTCGGCGTGAGCGCAATGTTCTGGCCGACGATGGTGGCATTGACGGTCACGTGGTGACCGCCGAACTGCCACATCCAGGGACTGGTGGCCGAGGGCGTGCCCAGGATCGCGATGTAGTAGTAGGCCATACCGAAGTGGGTGCCCCCTCCTGGCCCATTCCCCCCACCGGTGTCTGTCGCCGCTAGGGCCTGATCGGCATGCCACTCCTGGAGGACCCGCCGATAGCCTTCGGTGCTCAGCGTGGCCGCCATGACGGCCAGCCAGGCCTTCTGCTGGGCCGCCGTCATGGTGCCCCACATCAGTCCAGCACGCTGAAAGATGCCCTCGGGGAAGTTTGACCACCGTTGTTTCTGGGCGGTATTGCTAAAGGAGAACTGGACCGTCTTGCGTTGACTCGCCGTCAGCGTGGCCAGAAAGGCTTTGGCGGCTTTGACAACGGCCGTGGTGCCCTCTGGCGCCACGCTGGCCCGTGCCGTCGCCACGGTAGTGCTCGTCTGTCCAGTCGCGAAAGCATACCCCGCCACCGGGAGTGCCGCCAGGCCCAGGATCACGTCTTTCCGTTTCAAGGAAACCTCCACTCTCAGCGTGCTGTTTGTGCATCATACGTCGTCGCTGTCTGCACGCCCTCACAACTGAGTATGAGGTGTGATGTCTAGAGCAGCCTGAGCGCCATCCGAGAACAGTCCTAAAAGGAGCTGAGAGTTTGATAAGAACGCCGTGCGCGTCGCCGCGGCCCTGCTGCGCTCCCCCGTCTACAGGTGCTCGCATAGACACCGAGCCCACGCCTATGGAGACGCCAGTGAGTGACATGACCTGAGTGAGGCATAGCCATCGCCCAGTTCGTTGGCTGTCCTCGTTCATCTTTATCATCATGTGTAGAGTTCTGTGAGGCAGCAGTGCAGCCTGTTGACCAACGGGTGCCTGCCGGACAGTAGTTGACGGGAAGCACCACGCTGCCCATCTTGATCATGCTGGAGTCGTCGCGGCACGCACGGGAGCAGAGGGCAGCAAAGCATGATGGGCATCAAACAGCAGCACGTCGCGCCGCTGGAGCGGATCACATGGGAGCAGTTGGTGCCAAAGGACCATGTCTATCGGCAGGTGGAGCGCACGCTGGACCTCTCCTTTGTGCGCGACCTGGTGGCGCCCTCAGGTCCTCTCCAGCCACCTAATCCTCGCACATTAGGTGCGATAGCGATGGGAAGAGGGTAGAAAGAGCGAGACCGCTACCAGGGGCAAACTTGGGCACCCAAAAGTGCCGAATACACGTGCATCACGCGAGCACAAACGGGCCCAGATGAACCCTAGGGCCAGCACAGGCGTATGCGGGCCAAGGCGTCGACCGGCAGGGCAGCGCACTCGGTGACCCGCGGCCAGCCCGGCTGGTGCAGGCATGGGCTGCGCTGATCACAGTGCTCCAGGCAGCGTAGACGGCCCTACAGAGGGAGTGCGGTGCCGCCTCGATCTGCTCAGCCTCCAGACCGCTCCACGACCCAAGGAACCCCGCAGATCGCGCTCAGCGATGCGTACAATCAGCTCTCGTCATCCACCCGCGCCGTCGATCTGGACTCGTACGTAGGAGACGAGCCATCCCCTCAATCAGTGTGAGACCGAGGCAAGGGCAGCCCGTGCTTCGTGCATATTGCTATTGTAGAACACCGCTTTTTGATATTCCGCCCTGGCCGCTGCGATGTTGCCTTGCTTTTGATAGATCTTGCCGCGTAGAATATACAGTTCCGAAAACGCGCGGTCGCCATTGTTGAAAATCGTGTCGCTCAGGGCGAAAACCTTCTGATAGTTGCCCAGCTTGTAGTAGGCTTCTATCGGTTCACTATCATACCAGAGCGTACGAAAAGAGAGTTGGTTCTGCACGCGTTCAAACTCATCGACAGACTTTTGGTAGGCCCCAACGTTGTAGAGAGCGACCGACAGGTTGAACCTGGTATCCACGTCAGCAGGATCTCTGGCCAGAGCGGACTTATCCATCGTCACCGTCTGCTGCCAGGCGTAGTGAGCGTTAAGGTTCTTACCCAGTATCTCCTCGGCAAGCTTTTGTTTCGATCTAGGGACGAGGACAAGGTATTCGCCGTTATACTTCTTCCACATATAGTCCATGTCTGCGTAGGAGAAGCGGACATTCTGTCCTTGCATTGAATCGTTCTGGATGACCACTCCTGCGGTATCGTCGTACCCTATAATCACGCGATAATGTCCTATGTCATCGCTTTTTGTCAGCAGGGTGTCGATGATGACGGGCATCCCGTTGGCTACGAACCTTTTCAGAAGTTGCATGGTACCGTTTGGTCGATGGTACGCCAGGACACCAAACTTCTGCGCTTCATACATAAGTTCATCCATGGTGACATTCTTATCGTCATTGTCGCCTTGCTGGTTCTGATAGGGGCGCAAGTCCTGACCGAGTACTGCTTGACTCTGGTGGATACCAAAATAGGACAGAGCCATCGACAGGGAAGCGGGACCGCAGTTGTTCCATGTCTCATAGGCCTGGTCCACGTTGGGCAACAAGATCGCTGCAGGCAAGGGCGGCAGGCTAGGGGCACGGGTTGGAGGTACTTTGCGCGCGACAACCGCGGGTGCTGCCGCATGCGTGCGTATCGAAGACGGCCGCCTCGGTGGAGACGCGGCCGCCGGGGTGACTACAGATGTGGGCAGACGACCGGCGCCTGTAGCTCCCTGCGCCGCTAGCGCTGTCGCGGGGGCACGAGTCGGCGCAGAGGTCGCCGCGCCCAGTACGGGGGCAAGGAGATGCGCGGTGGCAGTACCAGCACCGGTCGTGTGCAGGACCAACCAGCTGGCACTGACTATGACACAGATGAACACGAGCAAGCGCGGCAGCGGGCGCTGCTGTGTGCGGGTGGGACGCACAGTCTGCAGACGGTACTGCTGGCGTGGCCGGTGTGCCGGCGCTACCCTGTCATGGGCGGGTTGTGTCTGCCGGGCCGTCCGATCCACCCGTGTCGCTGGTTCCTTCACGCTTGCTCCTCGGACTCTCGATCATAGCTCCCTGCTAGTAGCATAGGGGCCGAGTCTAAGAAGAGCCTAAGAAGAGGGACAGGACGGCGAAGGGCACATGCGGACTGCCAGGGCGCTGACCGTGCCTATGCCAGTGTGCTCGTCCCAGCGATCCAGCCGACAGCGGTCGGGGTGGCCCCCTGCGCCCTGGCCCTCTGGAGAGACAGACGAGCCGCCGCCGTCTGCCCCAGCTGCGCCTCATCCCATGCGAGCCGCAAGTAGCCTTCTCCTGGCACGAGGGAGGCTGTCCAGCTCGGATCTTGCTGAACGGACCCAGACAGCCGTGCGCGCAGCCACGCCAGGTTCTGGCGGTACGCCCGCGCCTTGTTCCAGCCGGCCGCCGCCACGATGGCGTCCACCTCGGCCCGCCGGGACGACGGATAGAGCACCAGGAAGGTCCTATCGTCCGAGGCCCACATCGGGGCGAAATCGGCATAGGTGAGCACATGGTTAGCTCCCAGGTACGGGTCGTTCGCCAGAAAGATACCCTGCCGGTCGTCGAAGGCGGTGATCGGCCGATAGTGGCTGGTGTGGTCGGTCATGCTGACCCACTGGGTCACGATGACAGGGAACCCGTGGCGGATGAGCGCCTTGAGCACGGCCGGCGTCCCCGCGAACCCGATGAGCGCATCCATACCCAGGCTGCGGGCGTACGACGGCACGCCGTAGGGGATCATGCCCTCTTTGGGGCCATCGACGCGCAGCACCGCCTGCACCTCGCTTTGGGTGCGATAGATGCCCCAATAGGCCAGCACCTCCGCGATGGAGGCCGGGCCGCAGTTGTTCAATGTCTGGGGAATGTTCGCCATGGTTCTGAGGGCACTGGCGGCTTGGGCTGCCGCGACGGTTGCAGCCTGAGTGGATGTGGACGATGTGCCTCCCATGGTTAGCACTCCCCAAGCCCCCAGCCCAGCTATGAGGCCCTGGCGCAGGCACTCTTTGCGTGAGAGACGTCGCATGATGATCTCCTTGTCCGTGCCGGGCGTGGCCGGCACCTGCTGATCAATGTCAAGAGAGGGTGCTCACACTTTTGGAGTGCCACACGCTGGAGGCAGCGCGAAGGCCTGTGCGTAGCGCCCCCAGATCCTGTCTGGTGGGCTCCTCTCTACGATTCCAGCGTAGGGGGCCTGCCCTAGAAGCTCCTGAGGTGCGGTTAAGAAAGCCGCGAGAAGATCGCTAGCGTTTCCTGAGGATGACGTGAGCAAACGCCTGGAGGCGGAGACGGCACCAGGACGTTCGCGCGGCGTGCTTCGGCGGCGCCGTGCGTCCCCCGCTGCTTGACCCTGGGCACACGCAAGAGCGCCGTCACCACCTCGTCTAGGGCGCTGCCCGACATGGGTAAGCCTCCCGGCCGTGTGCCGCCAACGCAATGGGGGCTGCCGTAGTGCGGCTGATCGTTGCAACCGTCACATGGGGCTGAGCAAGGCGTGGACGCGTCGTCCCGTGCGTCGTCGTGCGGGCCTCCCTTGTTCGCCCCATCTAGCGCACTAGTCCCCCATGGCCCCGCAGGGGCCACCCCGCGCATGAAAAGGGCGGCACCAGAGGGAAGGAGGATGCATAGGGACAGGGGCTCTATGCTGAAAGGAGGTGCTCCGGATGAAGCGAAGTCGGGACTCGATGGTGCCACGAGCCCGCGCACTAGTCTGACTCGAGTGGTCGCAGGCATCCCCGTCTGTTGCCCCCACAAGGGGAGCACGTATCTCAGATTCTATTGGTCCGACCACTCCGCCGGAGCACCGGGGAAGGGGACGAACACGAGGATGGACAACAACACGGCCGAGCCAATCAGCGTGGTGCATCCGCGCTGCTGTGGCATTGATGTGCATGTGCGGCTCGTTCCCTCGAAACGGGTGCGAAGAGTACCCGGGGATGAGGGGGTGAAGGAGGTGAGTCTTTCCTTCCTTTAGACAACTTGTTGAGCGATGTCGGGCGCAATTCCCGACCACTGTGGTGACCAGTGAACGGCCTCACCCTCACGGTAGCGACTCGCCCTCAATCCGTGAAGCAGGGTGCAGACCAGCAGGTAGTCCAGACCCTCCTGGGCGACGCTGGAGGCCAGTCGTTAGGGATAGGCAACGAACGCACGCTTGAGCCATCGTCACAAGGTACCAAGCCGAAGAGGGTGGGCTTGCCCAAAAGGGACGGCTAGGGGTCGGCAGACGTGCACCTGACCGACGTCACCCCCACGAAACCCGGTGGATAGTGCGATCCTACGACGACGCAAAACGCTCAGCAGGAACGAGACAACCCCCTCGCGCTCTTCCCGGTCATAGGGGAAGTCGGTGCGCACCAGATGCGCGAGCGGGAGAAGGATGACCCAAGAAGCTAAGGCCTGGGGTAACGCCCAGGATACGGCCCAGTGTTACGGAAGCTGCAGCCAAGTGCAAAGTAGAACCCCGTGGGCCACCTGCAGGAGACTGTCAGGATGATGTGCAGGGGCCATCATTCCTCGTCCATCTCGCCGTGCAGCCACTGACCAATGCCGGCATCGAGCGCGGCCAACGCCGCAGCGAGAGTGGGATAGCGCGCCTCTCCCTCCCACACTGTGCCGCCATCATCTAAGGTACGCACAAAGGAGCGGCTGCCCTCGTCGTGCCCGATTTCGACCCAGCCGTAAGCGTCGACCCACCGGGCCCGGTGGGGATAGACCGCGTCGACAGACTCCGCCCTGTTGGGACTCTCCTTCTCGGCCCTGCTCAGGAAGCGCGTCCCGTGCTCCTTCCGGCGCGCTACGGCGCACCACGAGAGGTGGAACTCCAGCCGAAGAGCTTGCGCCACCGTTGGGAGGGGTTGAAACGGAAGACCCAACTCTCCGGCTCGGGACGGACGTAGAACGAGCCAAAGTCGCGCAAGGTCACCGACTCGCCCCGCTTCAGGGCCTGATAGATCTCCTCCAGGAACGCGTCCACAATCGTGTCCACGCTGGCGGTCTCTCCCGCCAGGCGTGCGGACACGGCACGGACCAAGTCCTGTTTCTCAACGCGGTCAGGCATCGTCCCTCTCCTCGCGCGCCAGCAGTGCCCTGAGCAAAGTGCCGCATGGGCCTAGGGCAGGGGCACATCGCTGCTCCAGGCGGGCAGTGGATACCTTCCTGATCCTGTGGAGAGCTGTGTTTCCTCTGGGGGCTGGACCTTCTATACTCGGCGCTATGCCTGCGGAGTGCCGCCACCCCCTATTCTGGGCACTTCCCGCGGGCCTGGAAAGAGGGGCAACACCAAGGAGGCACAGACATGAAGCGGCAGTGGACACCTGACGAGCTGGCGGAATACTGGACCCTAACCAGTCGGGATGTGGAATTGATTGCCAACAAGACCGGCGCGACGCGGCTGGGTTTCGCGCTGCTGCTCAGGTTCTTCCAGTACGAGGGCCGCTTTCCCCCCCACAGAGGCGATGTCCCCACGGCTGCAATCGTCTATGTCGCCCAGCAACTCGCTCTCCCTCCCGAATTGTACGCGCAGTATGCCTGGACCGGGCGCACGTTGGCGTATCACCGGCTCCAAATCCGCCAAGCGCTGGGGTTCCGCGAGTCGACGGACCAGGATATTGAGGACCTGACTGCTTGGCTCCGCGCGGAGGTGTTGCCCCACGACCATCGTCCTGAGCATGCTCAGGAGGCGGTGTCTGCGCGCTGCCGGACTCTTCATCTGGAACCGCCGGCGCCCCGACGGATTGACCGCCTGGTCCGCTCGGCACTGCGGGGCTATGAAGAGCAGGTCCACCGGCAGGTCCTCGCACGTCTGGGGCCAGAGGGGCTCGCGCAGATCGACCGCTTGCTTGCGACACCCGACGGCGAGGACGAGGCAGCGGAGACAGCACCGACCGATCCCCGCGATCCCGGACGCCTCAGCCTGCGGGACCTCAAGGCTGATCCGGGGCGCGTCAGTTTGGAGAGTGTGCTCACCCAGATCGCGCGCCTGCGCCGCGTCCGTCAGGTAGCCCTGCCCGAGACGGTCTTCGCCGGCGTCTCACCCCACTTGGTGCGCGCCTACCGGCAGCGGGCGGCGGCGGAACCGCCCAGCGAACTCCGCGCTCATGGGGAGGCGGTGCGCGCGACACTGGTCGCCGCCCTGTGCCTGGTACGCCGGCAGGAGATCACCGACGGTCTGGTCGATCTGCTCATCGCCACCGTGCACAAGATCGGTGCCAAGGCCGAGCGGCGGGTCACGCAGGAGTTGCTGGTGGACATCAAGCGCGTCACCGGCAAGAACACGTTGCTCTACCACCTGGCCGAGGCGGCGGTGGACCATCCCGATGGCGTGGTGCGGGAGGTGCTCTACCCCGTCGTCAGCGAGAAGACCCTGCGCGACCTGGTGCGCGAATACAAGGCCAGTGGTTCACGTTACGACCGCCAGGTGCAGACCCGGCTGCGCGCCTCGTATGGCGCCCACTATCGCCGGTTGCTCCCCGCGTTGCTGGATGTGCTGGAGTTCCGCTCCAACAATGCCGCCCACCGTCCGGTCATCCGGGCGCTCGATCTGCTCAAGCGCCACGTGGAGAGCACCAAGCACGCCTTCACCGCTGCGGACGACGTGCCCCTCACTGGGGTCGTGCCTCCTGATTGGCTCGACACGGTGGTGCACACCGATCGCAAAGGCCGGGTGCGCATCGACCGCATCAACTATGAGATCTGCGTGCTGGCGACATTGCGCGAGAAGCTGCGGTGCAAGGAGATCTGGGTCGTCGGGGCAGACCGGTATCGCAACCCCGACGACGATCTGCCCGCCGATTTCGCGGCACAACGTGCGGCGCATTACGAGGCCCTGCACCAGCCGCAGGATGCCGACGTCTTCATCAAAGGTCTGCAAGACGAGATGGCCACGGCCCTGGAGGCGCTCGACCGCGCGATGCCGAAGAACTCGAGCGTGACGATCCTGTCCAAGCACGGGGGACGGATCAAGGTCACGCCGCTTGAAGCCTTGCCCGAGCCGCCCACGCTGACCTCTCTGAAGAGCGAGATCAGCCGGCGCTGGCCGATGACCAGTCTGCTGGACATGCTCAAAGAGGCCGACCTGCGCATCGACTTCACCCGTGCCTTCAGCAGCGTGGCCTCGCGCGAAGCCCTCGATCCGCAGACGGTGCGCCGGCGCCTGCTGCTCTGTATCTTTGCGCTGGCCACCAACGCCGGACTCAAGCGCATCGCGGCCGGCCAGCACGGCGAGAGCTACTCGGACCTGCGCTATGTGCTGCGGCGCTTCATCACGCGGGAGCATCTGCGCGACGCCATCGCCCGGGTGGCCAACGCCACCTTCGTGGCGCGCGACCGGCAGATCTGGGGCGAGGCAACCACCACCTGCGCCTCGGACTCCAAGAAGTTTGGGGCCTGGGATCAGAACCTGCGCACCGAGTTCAGCCAGCGGCACTTCGGCGCTGGCGTCATGGTCTACTGGCACGTCGAGAAGAAGGCGGTGTGCATCTACTCCAAGATCAAGACGGTGTCGTCGTCCGAGGTGGCCGCCATGATCGAGGGAGTCTTGCGGCACTGCACGGACATGACGGTGGAGAAGAACTTCGTCGACTCGCATGGGCAGTCGGAGGTGGCCTTTGCCTTCACGAGGCTCCTGGGCTTTCAACTCATGCCGCGCCTCAAACGACTGCCCAAGCAGAAGCTCTATCGCCCCGTCGCTGGGCAGAAAGAGGCCTACCCCCACCTCCAGCCGGTGCTCAGTCGCCCGATCAACTGGGACCTCATGCGGCAGCAGTACGATGAGATGATCAAGTTCGCCACAGCCCTGCGCCTGGGCACGGCCGAGCCGGAAGCGATCCTGCGCCGCTTCACGCGCAGCGACGTGCAGCACCCGACCTATGCGGCCCTGATTGAGTTGGGCCGGGCGGTGAAGACCATCTTCCTGTGCGCCTACGTCCGCGAGGAAGCCGTGAGGCGAGAAGTCCACGAGGGCCTCCAGGTCATCGAGAACTGGAACAGTGCCAACAATTTCATTCACTACGGGCGCAGCGGCGAGATCACGACGAACCGGCTGGACGATCAGGAGATCGCCGTCCTGTGTATGACCCTCCTCCAGAATGCCCTGTGCTTCATCAACACCCTGATGCTGCAACGCATCCTGGCCGAGCCAGCCTGGTTGGAGCGCCTGACGCCGGCGGACTTGCGCGGGCTGACGCCGCTCATCTATGCACACGTCAATCCCTACGGGGTGTTTCGCCTCGACATGAACCAACGCTTACCTCTAGGAGAGGAGACCGTGGCATGAGCGACACCCCCGACGTCCTGTCCAAGCGCATGCCGGCACGCAAGAAGGCCCAGCAACTGGCCCGCCACCTGCGCGGGGAGCACCCTGATTACGCCTACCTTAAAGAGGTGTTTCGCCATCTCCGGGAGGAGTTGGCCATCGCGATCCCCCGCCCACCGCAGCGGTTGCCCCCTGTGCCCAGTGAGGACGAGCTCCGCCGCTATTACCAGACGGTCTGGCAGACCCGCCGCTTCGGGGACATGGTGCTGATCAAGACCCTGTTCTACACCGGCGTGCGGGTGAGGGAGTTGACGCACATCCGCCTCGACGACTGTCCGTGGCCATGGTAAAGTCCCCAGTAGTGGCCACGAAAAGTCCCCACCCCTCGCACCCATGAGGTTGCCAGCGTCCCCTGGTGTTGGTCAAGGTAAAGGTGCCAACCTGAGCCTGACCAGCACGAAGGGGACGCCCGATGAAGTCTACGAGGGATGTGATGGACATTGTCAATGCCTACGCGGAACTGGGGAGCTACCGCGCCGCCGCCGCCCTGTGCGGCACGACGCACAAGACGGTCAAGCGGATTGTGCAGCGGCAGCGGCGGCGTGGGGGGGAGCAGCCAGCGGAGCGGCTGCCCCGGGCGCGGAACACGGAAGGAGTACGGGCGCTGATCACGGAGCGGGTGCACGCCACGGACGGGCGGATCACGGCGAAGCGGCTGTTGCCGGTGGCGCAGGCGGCGGGCTACAGTGGCTCGGCGCGCAACTTCCGCCGCGCGGTAGCCGAGGCCAAAGCGGTGTGGCGGCGGCAGCGGCGCACGTACCGGCCGTGGGTGCCGGTGCCGGGGGAGCATCTGGTCATCGACTGGGGCACGGAACGGGGGCTGCACCTCTTCTGCGCGGTGCTGCCCTGGAGCCGCTACCGCTTTGTGCGCATCGCGGCCGATGAGCGGCGCGAGACCACGCTGCGGCTGCTGGCGGAGTGCTTTGAGGAGATCGGCGGGGTGCCGGCCGTGGTGCTGGCGGACCGGATGGCCTGCTTACGGGCGGGGACGGTGGCCAATGTGGTGGTGCCGCACCCCGCCTACGTGGACCTGGCCGCGCACTACGGCTTCCGCCCGGACTTCTGCGAGGCCCGCGATCCCGAGTCGAAGGGGGTGGTGGAAGCCCTCGTTGGCTACGTGCAGACCGATCTGGTCATTCCGGCGGGCGGGTGGGAGAGCCTGACCGCAGCGAACGCAGCGGCGCGGGCCTGGTGTGCCGAGGTCAATGGCCGGCTGCACTCCGAGATCGCCGCCATTCCTGCAGACCGGTTGGTCACCGAACGCGGGGTGCTGCGCCCGCTGCCGTCCCTGCGTGCCCCGCTGCGGCAGGGGGAAGCGCGCAAGGTGGACAAGCTGTGCACCATCCGCTTCGGCTCGGCGCGCTACTCGGTGCCCCGCGCGCTGGTGGGGGCGACGGTCCTGGTGCGGGCGCACGAGGGGGCGGTGATCATCGAACTGGACGGCCGGGAGGTGGCCCGCCATCGGCCGGTCGCCCCGGGCGAGGTGGCCCTCGCCGACGCCCACTACGGCGGTCCCGCCAAGCGCCCGGCGCGGGCGGTGCGGCCCCGCAGCACGGCGGAGGTGGCCTTCCTGGCCCTGGGACCGGCGGCCGAGCGCTTCCTGCGCGCCGCGGCGGCGGCCGGAACGACCCGTCTGAGCGCCGAATTGGCGGCCATCGTGGCCCTCGAAGCGCCCTGGGGGCGGGCCGCGCTGCTCCCGGCCCTGGAGCGGGCGGCCACCTACCACCGCTTCACCGCCGCCGACGTGCGGGCTATTCTCGACGCCGGCCCTGGTGTGCCCACGCCCACCCCGCCAGGGAGCGGTCTGGCCGTGGACCATCTGCCCGCGGTGCCCACCCGGGACCTGAGCGCCTATGCGCTGGAGGCCGTGCAATGAGTGCTCCAACTCCCCTGCCGCTGGCCCCCGATCTGGAGGCCGGCCTGCGCCGACTCAAGCTGGCCCGCATCCGCGCGCTGGCCCCTGAGGTGTTGCAAACGGCCACCACCCAGCGCTGGGCGCCCGACGAGGTCCTGCGCACCTTGGTCGAGGCCGAGATCGCCGCACGGGACGCGGCCAACGAGCAGGCGCGCCTGCGCCAGGCCCACTTCCCCGTGCCCAAGACGCTCGCCGAGTTCCAGGTGGCCCAGTCCGCCGTGCCCCCGGCCACCTTTGCCTATCTCTCTACTTTAGAATGGATCCGCGCGGCGGAGAACCTCTGCTTGGTGGGGCCCTCCGGCACCGGGAAGTCGCACCTCCTGCTGGCCCTGGGCGCTCAGGCCGTCAGCGCCGGCCAGCGCGTGCGCTACTTCGGCGCTGCCGCTCTTGTCGAGACGCTCTACCGCGGCCTCGCCGACAACTCCGTCGGCCGTCTCATCGAGCACCTCTTGCGGCACGATCTGCTGATCATCGACGAGTTGGGTTTTGCGCCGCTCGACCCGGTGGGCAGTCAGCTCCTCTTCCGCCTGGTCGCCGCCGCCTACGAACGGCGCAGCCTGGCCCTGGCCAGCCACTGGCCCTTCGAGCAGTGGGGCCACTTCCTGCCCGAGCAAGCCACCGCCGTCGCCCTGCTCGACCGCCTGCTGCACCATGCGGTGGTGGTGGTCACCTCCGGCGAGTCGTTCCGCATGCGCGAAGCACGCACGCGGGGAGGAGGGGCCGCCATCCCGTTGGCCTGATCCGCCGCCCAGGGTGGGGACTTTTTCGTGGCCACTACTGGGGACTTTTATTTGGCCCTTGACAACGACGTCGACCTGGACCGGTGCCAGATCAGGATCACGCAGGGGAAGGGCCATAAGGATCGCGTGGTCCCCTTCCCCGATCCGTTCAAGGAAACGCTCGGGATGCATCTGACCCAGCTGCGTGCGAAGGGAGCGACGTATCTCTTCGAGTCGTCATGGAAGAAGAAGTACAGTGAGCGTGGGGTGCGCCGCATGCTGGAGCGCTATGCCCAGGCGGCCGGCCTCGCCCACAACCTCTCGCCCCACCAACTGCGCCATTTCCTCTTCACATGGCTCAAGAAACAAGGGATCGATGACGCGCTCATTCAACCCTATTCGGGCCATGCGAGTCGCAAGTCCTTGGAGATCTACTCCCGGCTGTCCATCAGCGAGGCGCAAGAGGAGTACAACAGCGTGATTGGCCGGTTCCCGGTCTGATACCCGGGCTACTTTGCACTTGGCTGCAGCTTCCGTAACACTGGGCCGATACGCTGACGTGGGTCCGGTGCGTGAGAGGATAGGGGCGCAAGTCGGAGTGAAAACGTCATGAGCACGGCGGAGACGTCAGTGTATGAATGGAACGACCTGAACTGGCGAGCCATCGAACAGCAGGTGTTCAAGCTCCAAACCCGCATCTATCGCGCTGCACGCCGTGCCGATGTCCAAGCAGTCCACAGACTTCAGCGTCTTCTGATGAGATCCTGGGCGGCCCGGTGTCTCGCCGTCCGTCGTGTGACACAAGACAACCGGGGCAAGCGCACCGCCGGGGTGGACGGGATCAAGAACCTCCCTCCTCCCCGACGACTGCAACTTGCCAGTCTCCTGACGCTCGTGCCAACGGCACAGCCGGCGCGCCGGGTATGGATCCCCAAACCCGGCACGACGGAGAAGCGCCCGTTGGCCATCCCCGTTCTGTTCGACCGCGCACGCCAGGCTCTAGCCTTGCTCGCGTTGGAGCCAGAATGGGAAGCGGTCTTCGAGCCGCATAGCTATGGGTTTCGCCCAGGACGGTCCACCCATGATGCCATCGAAGCCATCTTCCAGGCGATCTACCGCAAACCCAAGTACGTCTTGGACGCAGATATCGCCAAATGCTTCGATCACGCATCTTGATGCTCCTTTCCATAAGCCAATGTAGTGAGTGTGCCGTCCCTGAGTTGGCGTAGCTGGGTGAGTGTGGTCGGGGCATCGGGGAACAAGAACGTCTTGCGCTGGGGATGTTTGGTCACCTGGATCGTGCCCTTGTAGATGCGGTCGTAGATCCAGTGGGGCGTGCAGCCGACCGCCTGGGCCAGTTGGGGCACGGTGAGATAGCCAGCGACGCGGCGGGGGTGCGATTGATGGCGCTTCTGCAAGATGCGGTGCTTGAGGCGAATGTTCCGCACCGTGCTCGGCAACACCTCCGCTCCCAGCGGTGAGCGATAGCCCTGCGCCGTGAGGTGCTCAGCGATCTCACCATCGGGAGTGCCGCTGCGGCTCTCGGTGAGAATGGTGTGCTCCATGGCTGCGGCCCCCGTCAGGTGCGTCCAGGACCCGACGGTGACGGGGACGCTGAGTGTGGTACTCTCCCCTCCTTTCCAGATAATGCGTGTCTGGACACGGTCCCGCCCCACGCGCTGGACCACCACTTTGTCGATCAGCGCCCGCAACAGCGCTTTCTTGTGGGCCTGGCCCATGCTGCCGTCCTGCCACAGCTGGGGGAGGTGCTGGCCCACGGCCTCGAAGCGGGCGCGGACCTCCGGCGGGAGTGGCAGCACGGGGGCCGGCGGGCGCGGCGTGGCTGCGGTTTCGGCCTGCCTGAGCGCGCTCAACGCCGCTTCCCAGCGCCGTTCCAGTTCGGCGGCCACGAGCCGATTGTCGGGGTCGACACGGGTGAATTGCCGCTGCGCCAGGTCCGCCTCGTAGCGCAGACGCTCCAGGTGCTGGGCCTGGGCGTGGGCGACACGCGTGACCTGCGTCGCCTCGCGGGCCACGGCCTGGGCATAGGCGTCCAGCTCGACCGGCGCCAGTGCCTCAAAGAAGGCGTCGACCACTGCGTCATCGACCGCATCGGCGGGGATGCGTTCGCAGACGGGCACCCCGTACTGCCCGCGCAGGTAGGTGCACAGATACTGCGTCCTACCCTTGTATTGCACCACCAGCTTGTGGCCACACTCCCCACAGTAGACAATCCCATGCAGCAGGGCCTTCCCCGGGCGGGGCACGCCGCGCGACTTGTTGCGGTCGTACTCGGCATAGTTGTCCCGCAGCATGGCCTGGATCCGCACGAACGTCTCCCAGGGCACATACGCCGGATAGACGTCGTTGACGCGGATCTTCCATTGGTCCATGGGCAAGCGGTGCTGGGTCTTGTCTACCGGCGAGGGTCCCACCACCGTGGTGCGCGTGCGGCCATAGACGAACGCGCCCGCATAGGCGGGGTTCTTCAGAATCGCCAGAAGTGCCGCCACGGTCGGCTTCTTCCACACGATGTCCCCAAAGCGGTCGCGGCGGGGCAGCAGCAGGTCATGTGTGTTGAAGTGCTGGAGCACTTTGCTGGCCGAGCGGACCTCCAGGAACATGGTGAAGACCAGCTCCAGCCGGTCTTGCACCTCTTGGTGCGGGTCTTTGGCCGCGCGGCCGAGCACGTCGCGGACCAGGCCGACAGGCAATTGCAGGGCCAATTCGCCGCGCTCGGCCTTGTTGAGCAGGCCCGCCGTCAACCGACCACGCAGAGTATGGAGTTCCAATTCAGACAACTGGCCCTTCAAGCCGAGCAACAAGCGCCCGTTGGGCGACCCCGGATCGTAAATGCCATCCCGGTCGGCGATCAGGCAGCGCTTGTAGCCGCACAGATCGAGTAAAGGATACCAATCCGAGCAGTTCCGGGCCAACCGGGTGACATCGTAGGACAGGATGATGCCCACCTGCCCCAGCGTCACCTGGGCGATGACCTCCTTAAAGCCTTCGCGATGCTCGGCGGACGCGGCGGTCACGCCCAAGTCGGTATCGATGACCACCACGTCATCAGGACGCCAGCCGAGGCTGACGGCGCGCTGCTCGAGGGCGTACTGCAGCCGCAAGCTCTCTTGGTGGGAGAGCGTTTGCTGCGGCGTCGATTGGCGCACATAGATGATCGCTTTGCGCGCCAGGTGTGCCGGTGTGATGAGTTCGGACGTAATCATGGATCACCTCGTGGAAGATCGCCGCGATCTCATCGGCGATGTCGTGTTGCTGGGCGGGGGACAAGCGTCCCCACAGCTCAGCGGGGGGGCAGGACATAGACCCTCGCACTGCTCGGCCAGGGTTAGCAGCTCGCTGATCGCCTCCTGCGTCAGTTTGGTGGGGGTGCGTGGCCGAGGCATGGTCAGGGTAGTGCTTCCTATAGGTAGGCGCAAGGTCATGTGGCCCCGGTAGACCACGTAGACATGCGCCGGCCCCGGCGCCGGGGCGCTGACGGAGCGCAGCGGAAAGCGGCGGCCAAAGAGCGGGTGGGTGGGGTCGCTGACCTCGACCTCAGTCACTTCCTCGGCGGGTGGGTCCTTGAACGGGGTAGCAACCTGTAGGCTCGTTCGAGCGCATCGACCAGACAGCCCTCCTCGCCAAACTCCATACCTTCCCGCGTCTGCGCCGTGCCATCAAGGCGTGGCTCAAGGCGGGAGTGATGGACGAGGAGACGCTGTTCCCGACGCAAGCCGGGACACCCCAAGGAGGCGTGGCTTCGCCGTTGCTCGCCAACATCGCCTTGCATGGCCTGGAAACCGCCATCACCACCGCCTTCCCACCGACCAAGGTGGTCAACGGGCGGCGGGTGAACCCCTGGCGACCCATCGTCATCCGGTACGCCGATTTATGCCGACATCGGCATAAGTCCGCTTATGCCGACTACCGGATTATGCCGACCCCGGTGGGTTAGCCCAGAGGTCCAGCCCGGGCGTGATCGGCATAATCCCGCCGGTGGCGCTCAGAGTGTGTCGAGGAACGCCCGCCGGGTGTCCGGGGCGACGTAGCACCCGGCTGGGCTGCCCGAGAGCGCGGCGCGGGCGGGCACGCCATCCTTGTAGCCTCATGGCAGCGTGTTCGGTCGGTTGGCGTGGTCCCAAGCGGCGCGTGACCGAGCCAGAGGGTGATCACCGCGACGTCGAGGCCCGCGTGGAGGAGCGCCAGGGCGGTGGCGTGCCCCTGCGTGTGCGGGGTGACGAGCGTCCCGGGGCACGATGGGCACGCCGCTGCGGCGGTCGTCGCGTGTGTGGCGACGCCACGCTCTGAGCGCCGCCGCCGGAATTATGCCGATCACGCCCGGGCTGGACCTCTGGGCTAACCCACCGGGGTCGGCATAATCCGGTAGTCGGCATAAGCCGATGACCTGGTGGTCCTGCACGAAGATGAAGGGGTCATCCACGAAACACACCGCCTGGTGGGCGTCTGGTTAGCACAGATGGGCCTGGAACTGAAACCCAGCAAGACCCGCCTCACCCACACCCTGCACCCGTACGAGGGCCAGGTTGGGTTCGATTTTCTCGGGTTCCACGTTCAACAGTACCCTGTGGGACGCACACACACCGGGAAGAACGGGTTGGGTCAGCCTCTGGGGTTCAAGACTCTCATCACCCCCAGCAGCACCGGGCAGCAGCGCCACAAACAGACACTCCGCCTGCGGGTCCGGCGCCAGCGCACCATCACACAAGGGGCGCTGATCGCCGAACTCAACCCGATCATTCGCGGGTGGACCCGCTACTATGCCACGGTGGTCTCCAAAAGGATCTTCGCAGCGTTGGATGCCTGGATGTTCGCCCTGCTGCTCCGCTGGGCCAAACGGCGTCATCCCACTAAGAGTGCGTCCTGGATCACCAGGACGTATTGGCGCCGGGAGACCGGCACGTGGGACTTCGGGCCGAAAGAGGGACCGCGCTTGGTCAAACACCGGCGCCAACCGATCCGTCGGCACACGAAGGTTATCTCCACCCGGAGCGTCTATGACGGCGATTGGGCCTACTGGGGACAACGCTTAGGCCGCCATCCCTCGCTGCCCCCAGAGGTGGCCACACTCCTGAAACGGCAGCAAGGCCGCTGCGCCCACTGTGGTCTGTATTTTCGAGACGGCGATGTGAAGGAACGTGACCACCTCCTCCCTGTCATCCTCGGCGGGAAGGACAGCCCACGTCAACTTCTCCATGGACATTGTCACGACGTCAAAACGACGCAGGATGGTTCCTACGCCGCACGCAGTGCTCCTGACAAGAGCTAGCGCACTGAGGAGCCGGGTGCGGGGACAACTCGCACGCCCGGTTCTGGAGGCAGGTGGGGGAAGGTGACTTCCCTCGCCTAGCCATCAAGCGGGAGGTCCAGGCGTGCCTGGTGCGCTCGACGACGGGCGGCAAGGTGCGCCAGGAACAGCGCGCCTTTAGCACCACCACGGAGGAGTTGCTGACGCTTGTTGATTGGTTGGTGGCAGTAGGCTGCACCCATGTGGCCATGGAATCGACCGGGGTGTACTGGAAGCCGCTGCACAACCTGCTGGAGGGCCAGGTCGAGGTGTTGGTGGTGAACGCGGCGCACATCAAGCAGGTGCCGGGGCGCAAGACGGATGTCACCGATGCGGCCTGGATCGCCGGTCTGTTGCGCCACGGCCTGCTCACGGCCAGCTTCATCCCCGAGCGGGCACAGCGGGAGTTGCGCGAACTGACGCGCTACCGCATGAGCCAGGTGCAAGAGCGCACCGCCGAGGTGAACCGGCTGCAGAAGACGTTGGAAGGGGCCAACATCAAAGTCGCGGGCATCGCCACCGACATCATGGGCAAATCGGGGCGGCAGATGCTGGACCTGCTTGTTGCTGGAGTGACCGATCCCGTCGTGCTGGCCCAGTGTGCCCAGGGCAAGATGAAAGCGAAGATCCCGCAGCTGGAGAAGGCGTTGGCCGGGCGCTTTGGCGAGCATCACCGCTACCTGGTGGCCCGCCACCTGGCCGCGATCGACTTCCTCGACAGCCAGATTGACGACCTCAACGCGGAGGTCGCCCGCCGCATGCGCCCTTTTGAGGAGGAGATCGCTCTGCTGGACACCATCCCCGGCGTGGGGCGCGAGACGGCCGAGGCGATCATCGCAGAAATCGGGGTGGACATGACTCAGTTCCCCAGTGCCGCGCACCTGGCGTCGTGGGCCGGGATGTGCCCGGGCAATCACGAGAGCGCGGGCAAGCGCAAGAGTGGCAAGACGCGCAAAGGGAGCCGCTGGCTGCGGGCGACCTTGGTCGTCGCGGCGCAGGGGGCGGGGCGGACCAAAGCCACCGCCCTGGGCACCCGCTACCGCGGTCTGGCGGCACGCCGCGGCAAGAAGCGCGCCGCTGTCGCCGTTGGGCACGCCATCCTCGTCATCGCCTATCAGCTCCTCAGTCACCGTGTCGCCTACGATGATCTGGCGCTCAGCCCGCCGTCCCCGCCACGCACCCCGCAGCCCGACCACCTGGTGCACCAACTCGAAGCCCTGGGCTTTCACGTCGCTCTCACTCCCAAGGAACCTGCCGCCTAACCCGTTTTCATGTCAGGCAAACTCTCAGACACTTCTGGGCAACCATTCAGAGTGCACTCACCGACCGCTTAGGGGGCGGCCCTAAGCTAGAGGCAGAGGACCGCAGCGAGGGGTCCAGACAGTCGAGATAAGGAGACAACCGATGAACGAGTACACGAACAACAGCAGGGCGACGGGGACACACACCCCAAACGAGCCCGGCGCCGGCCTAGCGCCCGACGGCCGCCTGGAGACCAGAGCGCTGTCACCAGACGGGGCGAGCCCGCGCCTCCTGGCCATTGGAGACTCCGAGACAGCGGATCGCGTGCGGCAGGTGCTGGAGGGGACATTGCATGCCCACCTCGATACGGCAGCAGACGAGCAGACCGCCCTGGCCCTGATGGCCCGCCGGCCGTACGATCTGATCCTGCTCCTGGCGCCGCCGGCCGGCGATGCCGCGGCCGCCTGTCGCCGACTGCGCGCGGCCAACCAGCAGGTCCCTCTGCTGGTCCTGGCCACTGCCGGCGGCGAGGGCGACCTGATCGCGACGCTCGCCGCGGGGGCTGATCGCTACCTGGAGAGGTCCGTCAAGGACGTGGAGCTGCGCGCCCACTGCGCGGCTCTGCTGCGCAGTTACGGCAGTGTCGCTGCCACGGATGTACCTGTGGCTGCGGTGCCCACGACCGTGGCGCCGCCCGTTGCACGCGTGCCCCCTGCGCTGCCCACGCCGGCGAGTCACCGGTTCCGCGGCATCGGCGGTGTGCTGAGTTGGCTGCGCCGGCGGGGTGGGCACACCGGCATGGCCGCCGCCCTGGTCCTGGCCGGCGCCCTGGGCACCCACGCCCTGGAGACGAACCAGACTCCCACAGCCGTCGCAGCTAGCGCGTCCACTACGGCGGCGCTGACCACGGTGACGGCAGCCAGCATCGACGCGGCGACGGAGCAGGCCTTCGCGGTGGCCGGGCCCTCCGTGGTCTACGTGGAGAACGTGGGCGTCGGCTCCGGCTCCGGCGTCATCTACGACAGCACCGGCGACATCGTCACCAATGCCCATGTGGTGGCCGGTGCCACAACGATCCGCGTCACCCTCGCCAGTGGCAAGACCTACACGGCCAAGCTGGTGGGCACCGACACCGCCGATGACCTCGCGGTGATCCACATTAGCACCACCGGCCTGCCCGCGGCCCACTTCGCCGCCGTGGGCACCTACAAAGTGGCGCAGGAGGTGCTGGCCATCGGCAGCCCGCTGGGCCTGCAGGAGAGCGTGACAAGCGGTCTGATCAGCGCGCTGGGCCGCACGGTGCAGGAGGAGAACGGGGCCTACCTGCCCAACGCGGTGCAGACCTCGGCGCCGATTAACCCGGGCAACTCGGGCGGCGCGCTGGTGACCCTCGATGGCACGGTGGTGGGCATTCCCACCCTGGAGGCCAGTGATCCGCAGAACAACAATGGCGGAGCGGCGCAGGGGATCGGCTTCGCCGTCTCCAGCAGCCGCGTGACGTACATCGCCAAACAGCTGATCGCCACAGGCACGGTGGCCCACACGGGCCGGGCCTACCTGGGAGTGAGCGCGGCGGATGCCGCGACCGCCCAGGCGCAATCGCCCTACTTCGGCGGGGGCTTTGGTGGCGGGAACGGCGGTGGGGCGACCCCGGCGACGGTGCAGGGCGCGCTAGTGGAGCAGGTGGCCGCGGGCAGCCCAGCTGACCAGGCGGGCTTGCAGCAGGGCGACGTGATCACGGCGGTCAATAGCAAGACCATCAACGGCTCGGATGACCTGCTCAGCGCGCTGGCCAACGCCAAGCCGGGGCAGACGCTGACCCTGACGGTCAACCGTGGTGGCACGACGCTGACCGTCCACGCCACGCTGGGTGAGCTGCCAGCATCGTAAGCAGCAGAGTGGCCCACCATAGAGGGGAGCGTCGTGCATGGCCTGGCTAGGGCGCGTGACGCTCTCCTCTGCTTCCGCGAGTGCTGTCCCGCAGAAGCGGAAGGGAGCAGGAGGCAGAGTTTGATCGCCAAGCGCCTGCTGTCCATCAGCACTCTTACCTCATTCCTGCGCGCCTCATGGGCTGGCATCGTGCCCACTCCACCTCGACGACTGCCGTCGAGCCGCCGCTCTCGGGGCCTACCCGGTCACTATTCTGATCGTCTGATCCACCACTTTGGGGACGACCGGCCGCCCCAATGTCGCAGCTTGACGGTGGAATCACGACAAGGGCACTGCTGCTCCACTATGGATGGCCCTAACGTAGCGAAGGCTGATTTTGCGGCAAAGTAGCAGGCGACGGTGAGCCCCATCCATGGCACAGCACCTGGTGAGGTCCTCTCGAAGTGCGCTTTACTCACGTGACCGCGAACAGAGGCATCCTTTCTGGCCATCTGAGCCCTCGTAAGAGCGAACGGAACCGCGAAAAGCGCGCAGTATGTCCTTCTGCGAACAAGAGGGGGCTTGGCACGCCAGTCACCGCCCCAGGTGTCGGTCAATGCGGCCGTTACCTTGCCAGATTTTGGACCTTCGCTACATTAGGGCCTACATGTCTCGATCTCACCAGGATCGGCGCGTTGATCGGGAACGCCCTCATGATGGTGCCCCGACGACGTGCTGGCCGGCGCGACCGTGCAGAATCTCTTGTACGAATAACCAGTCAACCAGGGCGGGGCACCGACAGAGGGTAGGCCGTTCTCGCGCTTGGCCTGCTCGTCCCCATCACATCAGTCGTGGGTCCGACCCGAAGACCCCGATCGCGCGGGCCTATCTGCCCGGAGGCTATGCACACGTCGATCACTGTGCTAGGGCCCCAGCATCACATAGGGGCGTCCATCAGCGTATGGACGGGAAAGCAAACCCCTCGTCATCCGCCATACTCCTGCACGGCCGCTGCGTGCTCAGGACGTGAAGAAAGCGTTGATGGCCCGGAGCAGGCCCCGCGCGATGGCCTCTTGTCCCGCCGCACCGACCACGATGTCTGCTTCCGCCGGATCGGTCAGAAAGAGCGGCTCGCAGAGGATGCCGGGCATCGTACTGGGCTGCTCCAGCCAGCCTGGAGCGGCTGGCCCCAACTCCAGCAGGTGCCCATACGCTGCTGCTTCATCGGACAGGGAGGGGGTGCTACTGGCCACATCGTCACGCGTGCCGCGGTCGCCAACGGGCCACCCTGCGGCATGAAGAGCTGCCACGATGTTGGCCTGGACCAGCGTGGCCAGGCGCTGGTTGGCCCCGTGGAATGGGCGGGTGCTGTCATAGTACGTCTCCGCCCCACCCACCGTGGGATCGTCAAACGCATTGAGGTGGAGGGATACCAGCACATCCGCCTGCGCGGCGTTGGCGCAGGCGATCCGTGCCTCAACGTCGCGGTGCAGGCCAGCCAGGGTCAGCGTTTCGCCCGCGATATCGTCCGCGGCGAGGCGTGTGACAGACGTGTCGCCAATGCGTGAGAGGACCACGCGGTAGCCCTGTGCCCGCAGCAAAGGGAGCAGGGCGTGGGCGATTGCCAGCGTACTGTCTTTCTCCAACACCGTTGCTCCGGCACTGGTCGTCTCCGTCGCACCAGGATCGGGCCCACCGTGTCCAGCGTCAAGAAACACCGTGTGGCGGGCTCCACGTGCGGGCACCGCCGTGCCCGGCGCACTCGGCAAAGGAGGATAGGCCATGCACGACCCGGAGGCGAACGCGGTGCCCGTGGCCACCACGGGGGCGGGCGTGATCAGCGCAGGTGCATCGTGAGCATGGGGAGATGTGGTCCGTCCTCCATGCAGCACAGCCTTGGCGCCCACCAGGCAGACCACCACGAGAGCCAGCGCGAGAACCAGGCCGACATGCCCATGACGGTGCCGGCGCGGCTCCCGTTGACGATGGGCCATCGTGCGCGGTGCTGAACGGCGAGTTCTAGTCTCCAGACGGACCTATCTCCTAGGGTTTGGGCTTACAACCCCCTCCTGCTACGGGGTGCTGCGGACACCGCGCCCACGCCCTCGGAGCCAGCGAGTCCGCCCGCGAGGTTGCCTGCTCGGAGGGCCAGGCCGCCATACCGGGCGCATAGTGCGGGCCCTCCATTACCTCGCCGGGGCCAAGCGATAGATTACGCCAGCCTGATCATCTGAGATCAACAGGCTACCATCGGCGGCCACAAGCAGGCCCACTGGCCGTCCCCACACGGCGCCGCCGCCGCCGATTGAGGCGGGCAGCCAGCCGGTGATCAGATCACGCGGCGTCCCCGCAGAGATGCCGTTCACCGGGATGCTCACCACTTTGTAGCCGGTCAGCACGGAGCGCGACGCGGAGCCATGATAGGCGACCAGAAGAGCGCCTCGATACGGTGCGGGCAGTCGGGATCCTGTGTAGAACGCCGCGCCGAGCGGCGCTGAGTGCGCTTGCAGGGCCACTGCCGGCGACATTGTCTGGGTGCAATAGCTGGCCGAGGGCAGCGCGACACTGTAGTCACGCTGGCGGTTGCCCCAGCAATAGGGCCAGCCGTAGTTGCCTCCCAGGCGAATCAGGTTCACCTCATCAGGGGGCACGTTGTCACCCAGTAGGTCCTGCCCGTTATCCACGGCCCACAGCCGGCCTGTGCTGCGTTGCCAGGCCAGTCCCACCGCGTTGCGCAGCCCCCGTGCAAAGATCACACTTCCCGTGCCGTCAAGCCGATAACGCATGATCACGGCGCGGTTGGTGTAATCCACGCATTCATTACAGGACGAGCCCACCGAGACGTAGAGCAGGCCGTCCGGCCCCACGCTGACCGTGCGTGTGATGTGGCGGCCACCGGTGGGCAGATGAGAGATGATCACCTGTTCATTGGAAACGCTGGTGGTGGCGGCGTTATAGCGCCACGCGGTAATACGACCTTCCTCGGCCACGTAAAGCAGCCCGTTGTGGTAGGCCAGGCTGTGCGGGACGGTCAGACCGCTGAGCAGCGTCACCACCCGCGCGGCCTGTGTCCCACCCGCCGCCGGCAGCACCGCCCTCACCGTGCCGGCATACCAACTGCCGACGAACACGATGCCCCCCGGTCCCAGCGCCATGAACCGTGCGTTAGGCAGCCCACTGGCATAGAGGGTCACGCGCAGGCCAGCGGGTGTGACCAGGGTATGCTGGCTGCCATCGGGCAGCGTGACCGTGGAGGTCGCGCGTGCGGCGACTGGGAGGGCCGCTGGCGCAACCAGACCGGCCGTCGCCGAGGTAAACAGCAGCACGAGCAGGGTACCTAAAAGCGTGCGCCTGAGCAGCACGCGACGGTGGGTGACCATCTCTGCCTATCCTCCTAGCGTCGCGCTGATCCAGCCGACGGTCAGCGGCGCGGCCCCTTGCGCCGTCGCCTGGTGTAAGGCGGCACGTGCCGCCGTGGCCTGGCCAAGTTGTCCGTGATCCCAGGCGAGGCGCAAGAAGCGTGCCCCCGGCACTGCCACGGGATAGGTCCAGCTCGCTACCTCCTGACCCGACCCGGACAGGCGCGCTTGCACCCAGGCCAGGTCGTGGTGGTAGGCACCCGCCCTGGTCCACCGGCCCGCGGCGAGAACGGCGTTGAGGGTGCCCCGGTGTGAAGGCGAAGACAGCACCACAAAGCGATTGTCGTCCTCTGCCCACATCTGCGCAAAGTCGGCATAGCCGATCACATGGTTAGGTCCTAACAGGGGATCGCTGGCCACAAAGAGGGCCTGGCGATCATCATAGGCGGTGATCGGCCGGTAATGGCTGGTGCGGTCTCTCATGCTGACCCATTGGGTCACGATCACCGGGAAGCCGGCGTTGATCAGGGCCTTGAGCAGAGTCGCACTGCCCGCCACGCCGACGAGCGCGTCCATGCCCAGGCTGCGAGCATAGGAAGGCACCCCGTAAGGACCCATGCCATGCCCATAGCCATCCACCCGCAGCACGGCCGCCACGGCATCCTGCGTACGATCAATGCCCCAGTAGGCCAGCACGGCGGCCACTGAGGCCGGGCCGCAGTTGTTCCAGGTCTGCGGGATTGTCAGCACAGATCCGACCGTGGCCGCTGAGCGGGCTGGTGCGCTGGTGGCCGCCCTCACGGATAGCGTGCCCTCGACACTCAGCGCGCCCCAGATGCCCAGTCCCGCGGCAAGCCCGCTGCGCAGGCATTCCTGTCGTGATATGAGGCGCATGTGTTCCCCTTCTCCGCACGGTCTGTGGTCACCTTCCGGTGCATCCTGCATCCAGCGTGTGGGTGACGGCCCGTTGCCAACCCGCTCTACATGTTGATACCTATTGGAATGAGCAGGAACCATCAATTCCTTGCCGTTTCGGCCCGACTCACGAGCAGGTACCCTGCTCGTGAGTCGTACTTTAACCAGCATAGTCCAGCATAGGCCGTGCGGCTAAGAGGACACTGTGGCGACTATAAGAAAAGCCTGTGAAAACCGTAAGATTTTTCTAGTACTAGATCCTGTCGCGAAATGCAGCGCGACAGTGGATCGGCACCCATATCTTGAAGATGCCGGTCGAAAGACACCATATATTGCGTCACATGCCCTTGCTGTCTTGAGGATATATAGTGGAGGGGAGGAGAGCAAGAGCAGCAAGAAGGCGAGGAGGAGAGCGATGGCGGCGCACCCGCGTCATCGGCCGGTGCAGCGGTTTCCCGACGCACGACGGCAGATTCTGGAGTGTCCCTTCGTGACGTGCGTGCATTGTGGGGCGGCCTTGGCGCCGCGCATTCCGTGGCATGCGCGCAAGACCGTGCAGACGCTGGCCGGGCCGGTGTTCGTCGCCGGCAAGAGCAAGGAATGCAGGAATCCTGCCTGTGCCCACGTGGGGCAGCACTACTATGCGACGCAGATGCGGGCGCTGGCGCTGCCGTACAGCACGTATGGGCTGGATGTGCTGGCCTTCATCGGCTGGCAGCATGAGCACGAACATCGGCAGCTGGTGGAGATCCAGCGCGCCCTGAACGCGCGGGGGGTGCTGATCAACGAGCGCAGTGTGGGCAAGTTGTACCGGCAGTTTCTGGCGCTGCTGGGCGGGCTGAACGCGCCGAAGCAGGCGCGTTTGGCTGCTGCCGTGGCCGAGCAGGGGGGCGTGGTCTGGGCGGTGGATGCCCTCCAGCCGGAGGGCGATGGCACGTTGCTCTACGTGCTCTATGAGGCGGTCAGCGGCACAACAGTCAGCGCGCTGGCCACCCCGCACGCCAGCGCGGGGGAGTTGTGCGCATGGTTGGCCGACGCCCAGGCGCTGCCCTACCCGGTGCTGGCGACGCTCTCCGATGGCGATGCCGCGATCGGCGGGGCCCTGCGCACCTGCTGGCCGGCGGCCCCGCATCAGCGGTGTCAGGTGCACTTCTTGAACAATCTGGCGACGCCCGTTCTGGAGTCTGATGCCCAGTTGCGCCGGCAGATGTACGACACGCTGGGGGACCTGGGGCCAGCGCCGGGGGGCGTGGTCCCCGTCCGCGCACCCGAGGATGCACCCCCCCTTTGTGCCCGCTGACGCCAGATGCCCCGCTCCAGCAGATCGAGGGGCAGGTCCGCGCGGCCGTGCGCGACGCGCTGCACCGCAGCACCCGCAAGCCGCTCCAATGGGGCGGCCTGGCCGGCTACCAGCAACTGGTGGCTCTTGAGGCGGTGTTGCGTCAGGTGCCCCAGGAGCCGCACACCACGTCCTTACGCCACCTGGCCGCGCGGGTGACCCGCACGGTCGAGGTCTGCCGCCCCTGCGCCGCGGATGTGGCCCTCGCCCACGACTGGCTGCGCCGCAGTGCCACCACCCTGGGCTATGCCTCCGCTGTGACGGCCGCGGCCCCGCCCCCACCCTCCCCGTCCGCGCGGAGCAGCGCCCAGGTGCGCGCGGAGATGGAGGCCCTGTTGGCGGCCTTTCCCCGCCAGCCGCGGTATCCCCGGGCTCAAGGTGCCTTCCTCAGCGCCTGGCAGCGTCTGTGGCGTACCTGGGGACCGGAGTTGCTCCACTGCGACGACATCCCTGCTCTGCCCCCCGATAATCTGCGCCTCGAAGGTCTCTTCGGCGCGCTGCGGCGGCACCAGCGGCGCATCAGCGGCGGTGCGTCCACGCGCCCGCTGCGCGATCTGGGGCAGTTTCAGGTCTTATTCGCGGCGGCCAGCGAGGAGGATTTGCTCGCCCAGTTGCGCACCGTGCCCGACGCGCAGTACAGGACCCACCGCCGCCGCCTGGCTGCGGGCGAGGCCGGACGCCAACACCGCTGGCGCTTGCACCGTGCCCCCGCACGCACCGTCGCGGCCCTTCTCCAGCAACATGCCGCGCGGCGCGGGGTCTTGGCGGCCAGTGTGCCCCCTTCCGCCTTGCAATATACCACTTAGACAGCAATGGGTCTAGCAGGAGAGTGGTGACGCGGTGGGCGGCCTCCCCTTGCGCGCACTAACGGAGTGCGGTATAACCGCCTCCAACATGAGACCGCGCTGCGGTCGGGTGGCTCGTGAAGAGCCGCGCTGCAACGGGAGGCCACTATGAGCGTAGCACACTCCGTCGCCACCATCTTGCGCGAGCACGTCACCCTGGAGGTGGAGAGCATCGACCGCATGTATCTCAACGTGTATGTGCCCCAACTGCAGCACACCACCGGCATCGTCAGCTTGGGGGTGTAAGCCCAAACCCCAGAAAATTCTGTCACGCCAAATCGAGCCTGGTCACGATCGCATGCGCGCTGCGGTGTGCTGGCGACCTCGCACACTTTCCCTATTTCAGCCGATAATCGGCAAGTTCGACGCCTCTTCCCGAGCAGATACACAGGGGCGACGCCGCCAGATGTCCCCGCGCCAACCATCGAAAACCGGACAGTACCCGAAGACACGATTGCTCTCGCCATAGCACCTCTCCTGTTGGGCACAGAGCGCAGCAATGGAGTGCGGACGTGTGGTCACCGCGGCCCTGTCATGCGGGTGCTGACCTGTTTCTGGCAGCGGGCTGGCTTGTCGCCTGCCCACTGCTGCATGTAACGAAAAAATCTGGGGTTTGGGCTTACACCCCCTAGTACGCGAACTGCACATGCAGGCGCTGTGCCTGCTCGCCCGTGGCCTCGCCCGTTACTGACGTTGCCGTGCTCACCGAGGTCAGCGTCGTCATGACCGTCACACTGGCCAGCCCCCGCGTATTGACCACCGTGTCCGTGGCGTAGCTGCCCGCCGGCTGGTCCGCCTTCAAGACCACATGCTCCTTGGAGGCGACGGTATCGAGAAACCGCACGCTCACCATGCTAACCCCACTCGGGGCGTGGACCGTGTAGTTGATCACCCCAATGTTGGACGCCTCCGTCCCGATGATCCCCTGGATCTGCACGGTCACGCCATTGGAGAGCCGCACGATGGGATCGGTGTAACAGGCGGCCAGCGCCGCCGCCCGCCCCGGCTGGAGCACGGGGAGGGCGCAGCCCAGCGCCAGACCGGCAAGAAGGAGCGGGCGATACAGGGGACGCGCGCGGTGCAGTGCTGTCATGGGTCAGATCTCCTGTGCTCTTCAGGCCGCGGCTGGCCGGCCCTCTTGCCCTTCAGGGTAGGGCGGTCTGCGGACTCCGCCAGTCCCTATTCGGGGGGGCCCATTTGGGCTAGCCCGGATGGGTCAGGACTCTGGCACAGCCGGTGCCTAGCGAGCACATCGACTCATCCAGCGTTGACGTGATCTACCTTGCTCCCCCCCTTCAATTCCAACCGCAACGAGGAGGGCACTCCCAGGTGCCTGGGCACCTCCCCGCGCGGCAGGGTGCCCTGCCCTCAGGGCTCTGCGCGGGCGGCGGGCCGTTCACGCCGTCTCGTGACCGAGCGCTAAATGGAGCGCTAAATGGAGCGCTACCTAGGGCCGAGCGGGGCCAAGGCGGCGGCACCTATACTGCATGATGAGGAGGATAGTTGCCCCCAAGCCTGTCCCTGGTGAGGCGTTGCCACGCGTGCTTCTTCGCGAGTGACGAGGGACGGGCTCGCCCCTCCACTGAGCAAAGGAGACCCATGCCACATGCCACCGCCGCGTCGCCCCCTGCGTATCCGTCTGCCCCGCCCCGGTGACGAGGATGTCCCGGCAGCGTTTATGGTGGTGGCCCCGGGCGATCCGCTCTATGAGGCGGAATACCAGAGAGCCGCCTACTACCATCGTTACCATGGACGGCCCATGCCCTACGCTGATGCAGACGGCAGCGACACACTGGAGGGACAGGCATGAGCGCACAGGAGCAGGAGCCGGGGGATTGTGTCCCCGTCGCCGTGGCAGCCCGCGCGGCTGGGGTGCCGACCAGCCGGGTCTATACCTGGGTGGAACGGCGGCAGCTTAGCGCCTGGACGAGCACGCGCGGGCGACTTGTCTCCCAGGCTGCGGTGTTGGCTCTCGCCGCAGCGCTCATCCCGGAGCCTGCCGTCGGCGTGCAGGATGCGCGGAGCGCCGCTGCGCCGGAGTTCGTCTCCCCCGCACGAGCAGCCCAGTTGGTGGGCCTGCTGCGGTCCGCAGTCGCCTACTGGGGCCGCACAGGCATGGTACGGACAGCGGCTGGCCCCTATGGTCACCTCGTCCACCTCGCTGATGTGGACGCACTGGCACGGGCGCGCGCAGCCCACCGGGCCGACCAGGGCAGGGAGTACGTGACGCCAGGCATCGCGGCTGCTCGGACCAAGGTTCACGTGGCCACCATCCGGGGGTGGGGCAAGCAGGGCCGGGTGCGCACGCAGGCCGGCCCCCATGGCCAGTTGGTGCATCTGGCCGACGTGGAGGCGCGGGCGGCTGAGCGGAGCCGCCCCATGTCGACCGAGAGCACGGTGTAGGCCATGAGCATCCCAGAAGAAGACCAGCAGCCCCACGATGGCGTGAGCGTCACCGCAGCCGCCCGCGAGCTAGGCATCACGCCGGGGCGCATCCTGGGCTGGCTCAAGGCCAGGACCCTGGTCCCCCTGAAGGGCCGGGGGCCGCGGGGAGGACGGGTGGTGTCCCTGGCCGCAGCCCGGCGGCTTGTCCGGGACGCGGCCCTGAGCACCGCGCGGGCGGAGGGGTTTGTCCCCCCGTTTGAGGCCAGGCGGCTGACGGGCCTGCCGCGGGGCCGCCTGGCCAGTTGGATGAAGTCCGGCAAGGTGGCGACCATCCCCGGCCCGTACGGCCAGTTGGTGCGCCTGGCCGATGTACAGGAGCAGGGAGACACCGGGCGGGGGACAGACGCCGGCAGCGAGACCAGGATGTAAGCTCTCTGTTTTGTCCCTGGCACTGCCCGCCATGCGCGAAAGGAGCACAACCATGGGGAGCCCCCACGACCACGAGTTGCCCGCCACCCCTGCCGCCCATATGATCCTGAGCTACGCGGAGGTTGAATACCTCACGCAGGGGCTCGACGACTATCTTTTAGAAGAGCATCGCACCTGGACGCCCGAGAAGGCGGACCACATCGCGGCGCTGGACACGGTCCTGGGTAAGGTGACGCGCCTGCGGCGGGCGCTCCTGCTGGGAGGGCAAGCGTCTGCTGTGATCACTGGTGCCGACGCGCCCCCCGATGCACCCGCCGGCCCGCACGGAGCGCAGGGCTAAAGTGCGGCACGGTCAGCGCCAGGGCAGCCCCGACGGGAGCGCGGGCGCCGTGGCTGCGCCTCTCCTCTGTTATGCCGCTTAATCAGGGTTAGACGCTCTAACGGTACTTTGTTGAGAGTGGCAAAGGGCGCACATAGAGGTCCAAGCCGTGGCCGTGCCAGAGGCGCTCAAACAACTGGGCGAGGGGCGCTGGGGGCGGTGCGGTGGACCAGGCATGCCAGTAGCGCCAGAGCAGGAGCGCGGGCTCCAGCCACGCACGCACCGCGCGCAGGGCCACCGGCCAACAGAGCAGGGCACGCCCCTGTGGCAAGGGGCTCACTTTCCCCCGCCCGTCCTCCGTGGGAGAGGACGGGGCAGAGGCGGGCGCCGAGGCCACAGGAGCAGGATGACTGTGCGCCGCCCCCAGCACCGGAGTGCGCGCCCGCTCCTGTTGGCGCAGATGGTACCAGCAGAAGGAGAAGGCACAACATACCAGCGCCCAGTGCCGGCGGATGGCCACAGCGGAGCGCACCTGATAGTCGCTCCAGCCCAGAGCGTACTTCGTCTGCTTATAGCTCTGTTCGACCCAGAGGCGCAGGCCGTAGAGGCGCACCAGCTCGGCGAGGTCTGCCGCGGGGAGGCGGCTGGTCTGCGCCCGCGCCGCGCCCGGTGTGGGGAGGTTGGTGACCAGATACCAGGTGCTCAGCGTGGACAAGGTGCACGGATCAAGCGCGGCCACGACCACGCGCTCCTCCGTCTCCGGCCCATCGGGACCGACCGTGACCTCCAGCACCCACCACGTCTCGCGGTGGCCGTCGCGGAAGTGCCGCTCGACCGGCACCCAGTCACCCGGCTCGTCCGCCCCGCCCCAGGGCGCTGCCGCCACCGCCTCCTGGAGCGAGCCGATCGTCCCCTCGGGATGCCACCAGCACCAGCTGGGGGGAGCGCCAGCACATAGCCCAGCGTCCGCGCCCGTAGTGCGGCACGGAGGGACTCGTCCTCCCCGTAGAAGCAGTCCGCCACCACCGCGCGGCACGGCCCGCCCGCTGCCACGGCCCGCCCCACCAACTCCGCGGCGCTCTGCCGCTTGGTGCGAAACTGGGGATCGGCCTTGCCGCGGGGAAAGTGGTGGGCTTGGGTGTACGGCTCGTAGTGCAGTGGGGAGTACACCGTCTCATCGGCCCACAGGCTGGTCACACTGACGACCCCGTTGTCCGTCTTGCCCAGATTGGCCAGGTATTGCCGGCCCACATGCGCCGTCTTGCTCCCCCACGTGCGCTCCCCCTGCTCGTCGATGACCAGCACCCCCTGGGCGGTGGGCGCGGTCTGCAGATCGGCACACAGCAGCGCCACGCGCTGCTCGTTGACCACGGCGGGATCCCAGGTCGACTCCGAGAGGAACCACTGCAACGCTTGGGCGTGAGGATGCTGCGCGCCCACGACCGGTTCGGTGTTGGCCAGCGCCGTCAACGTCTTGGTGCGCTCCTGCGGAAGGAGCAAGCCTTCGAGGTAGCGCCGCAAGCTGGCGCGCTGGGGGCGTTGGCGGAACAGGGCATCAAACTGCTGGCAATACGCCTCCAGCGGACCGGGGGCGGGGGCGGCGGGCTGGCGCTTGGTCATGGGTCTGTCCTCCTCTCCTTCGGCATACCACCCCGTTCCCCTCCAGTCAACAAAGTACCGCTAAGCCATGCCGCGTTATGTCATGTATCCAGAGGTGGCCCGCTGCCGGCGCTTCCATCAAAACCACACTGGGAGTTTGTGCAGGGTGCGCCTGCATATTTATGCACTCTGATGGCCGTTTATGCAGACTTTATGAATTCGCTCCGCAGCGCGGAGCGAATTCATGTGTCGCCCTCTTCTGCATCCATCGCCCCCGCCCGGGCCGCGTTGTACGCCTCGGACATCTGCGCCAGGCGCCTCTTGAGCGCCCCCTGCGCGTCGTGCAACAGGTACTGCGCCACCTTGATCCGCTCATCCACGGTTGTCTCCGCGTCGCCCAGCAGCAGCTCAATCACCTGCTCATCCTTCGAGCCACAGAGGATCAGTCCGATGGGTTCACTCTCCCCCTCGCGCATGTCATACTTGCGCGTCCAGTTGAGGTAGAGCTTCATCTGGGCAATGTCGGCCGGCGTCATGGCCCCCAGCTTCAGGTCAATAATCACGGGGCAACGCAGGCCGCGATGGTAAAACAGCAGGTCGATGTAGTAGTCCTGGCCGCCGATGGTGATGCGCTTCTGCCGGGCCATGAAGGCGAAGTCAGATCCCAGCTCCAGCAAAAACTGTTCTATGTGGCGCACCAGCGCCCCTTCCAGGTCTTTCTCGGAGTAGGGATCGACGAGTTGCAGGAAGTCGAGCACATACGGATCCCTGAACGTTTCGTCGTAGGTGAGCGGCCCTGTGCCCTCGGGCAGCTTGGGCAGCCCCTGCCCTGGTGTATAGGCAGCAGCCGCCCGCTCGGCCAGCTTGCTGTTGATCTGCCGCTCCAGCTCGCGGGAACTCCAGCGGTGCGCAGCGGCAGCACGCTCATAGAAGCTGCGCCTGTCTTCATCGAGGCGCATGAGAATCCGGTACTGCGTCCATGTCAATTGCGCACGCAGTGCGTTCGCTTTTGGGTACGTGAGATAGAACTGCCGCATCATCTCCAGCGAGCGCTTCGTGAAGCCCCTGCCGAACTCGCGGCCCAGCTGCTGGCCCAGGTGCGTCAGCACCCGCTCGCCATAGGCTGCACGCTTCTCACCCCGCTGCTCTTCCTGCACAATGCGCTCGCCAATGCGCCAGTAGGTCTGCACCATCTCGCTGTTGATCGCCGCGGCGACCCGGCCCTGGCCGGCCTCGATGATGCCGCGCACGTCGGCCACGAGCTGCGCGAAGGCGTTCTCCTCCGGCACCAGTGCGAGCTGCTGTTCGTCTCCGCTCATCGGCCGCCCTTGAAGAGGTCCTCGGCCTGCTTCACGAGGCGCAGCATGATATCCACGTTCGCCACGGCGGCAGTGAGCGCCTCCCGCGCAGCCTTCAGATCCGCCGTCATCTTGCGGGGGTCGGCGTTCAGGGGGTCCTGGCCCGCTGCACAGACGGCCAGGAGAGTCTGCAACCCCTCCGCAGCGTGGGCAGCCGCCAGCGGGATAGGGCCGGCCTCCGCGTTCTGGGCGATCTCCCGTAGTGGTCCCTCGATCCGCAGCGTGCGCCAGCGCAGGAACCCGAGCAGTTTGGCTGTGCTGTCTTCCGCACCCGCAGACTGGAGGGCCTGGTGATGGGCAGAGAGCATCTGTGTCTGGGAGACGCCAGCGCTCTCCGAGTTGATCGCCTCGGTCTCCACAACACCGAGCAGGGCATTCACCAGCATCATGCGGTAGAAGCTCTTGCTGCCCAGCCGTTTCGCTTCCTTGGCGTGCTCCAGCTCCGTGTTCGTGCCCCCGTAGCAGCCGAGCGCCTCCATTGCTGCCGCGAGCTGGGTGACGGTCGCCGGTGTGTCGTGCGTCTGGTCTCTGCCCTTTGCCATCGCCTTGTCCCTCCTCCTGCATGTAGCATACTCGGCCAGGCGTCCGGCCTGAGGGTAGTTTCCACGGCCTGTTGCTGTAGTGCTGCACCGTGCGTCAGGGGCGATCTCCCTTACCGCACATGGCGCTCGATCTGGCCATTGCAAAGATTCGCACATTATACCGATAGCCATGAATTTGCGGGGCCGCGAAGGCGGTGCAATGCCTGAAACAGACGACCCCGCCAATATCCGCGCTGCAAGCGGAGGTTCTAGCCGCAGTTACATTGCTGATATGGCAGTCCGTAGACTTACCCCACACGAATGCGAGCGCCTTCAGGGGTTTCCTGATGATTACACCCTCATTCCTTACCGTGGCAAGCCTGCTGCTGACGGGCCGCGCTATAAGGCTCTTGGCAATAGCATGGCCGTTCCTTGCATGGCCTGGATAGGAAGACGCATCCAAAGAGCCGAAGAAATACTCACCGTCAAAGTTGTCCCGTTTATTCGAGCGAGCTGATTCTAGATACGGACCTTCAGCAATGGCGGCCCGTATCTTCTGTTATAATCTAACCAGGTTTCTGGCCGAATAACAGGAGGATTACCAGTGAACTACGAAATCATCAGCGACGATCAGTGGCAGGCTATTCCCGCAAAGGCACCGAAGCCGCCCTCGGAATGGGAACCGGTGCTCGACCAACTGGAAGCGGGCAAGGCGATCCGTGTCGCCGTGGATGACGAGGCGAAAGCGAGAGGCATGCGCCTGGCCCTCGGTCGCCGGGCAATCGGCCGCGGCTTCAAGGTGGAGATGCGCTACTCAGACGGCGCCATTGCGGCTCGCCGCTCTGATATGCCCTACTCACCACCGGAGCCGAAGCCGCGCGCGCCCAGGAAGAAGAAAGCCGCCCAAGCCTACGAGGTCACCCAGGCCAATGCGGTGGATACCAGCCAGGTCGGGTAAGAGAGCAACCAGTAAGGCTCTCTTACAAATCCAAGGAGGGGCGTTCCTACGGGGACGCCTTTCTATTATCACAGGTATGCTTTATAGGGCTGCCACACCATCAATGATCGCACGCACTTGGTCTCCAGAGAGATAGTGACATTCCCCATCTCCCCACGCCATTGTCGTGCGTTGCTCATATGATGTGGCGAGCAGATCTGCGGCTACACGCTCAATGATCGGCCATTGTTCTTCTGATAATTCACCGGCCTTTTGACGCACACGCGCTTCAACCAAAGACACATCAACATTACATATTATGGCATTCTGCGAAGCCCAGTGATTGATATTTATTGTATCGCCTTCAATATCCAATGCATCTGGATTTCCGCCGCACTTCTCTTCAGCAATTTGGCCTCCAGCAGCTTGCACTGCATAAGCAAAGGCAATTTCTGGGGGCTCATTGGGAGGGATGGTAGTCGGCGTAAAGTTCGCATATCCTCTCCATTTCCCCGGCGGCATCAATGGGGCAGAAGCGGGGGCAGGGGCATTGGTGATAAAAATCTCTACAAGCCGTTGCTTCAGCACGTTCGAGGCAAAGCACCCTACCACCGCATGGCCGGCCTCGTGGTAAGCCGCGTGCCGTCTTTCGTCAGTGGATGCATTCATCTTCCTCTCCCCTGCCCTTGCTTTATATGCTGCCCAAACAGCCGCTCGATGTGGCGGGAAACGTCCTCCAGTTGCCAACCCGGTTCGACCTCCACCCGATAGATAGTGCAGTACCGCTCGTCGGGTGTCATCCAGCGCAGGTAGATGGAGCCTACCAGGTCGCTGGCCTGGCGCTGCATGTCGCTCGACCAGGTATCCGACCAGATAGGAGACTAGGCCAAACCGGGGGCTATGCTGCTGCCTGGTTCTCAGGTTGGTCTGGGGTCATCGCAGGATACCACCGGCAGAAGGTCGCGCGCAGATCGCCATTGAGGACCTGGAGGCGCACTTGCAAGAGGTGGTGGGCGCCGTGGCGTGTCCAGCGCATCTGCTGCTGCTTCACCATCCGCTTGCTGATGACCCAGTTCACCGTGGACTCCACAAACGCTGTCGAGATGGTCTCGCCACAGCGATAACGGGGTCACAACATTAAAGCCGGGAAAATCCCCGCTAACGCGGGGGCATTTTCGGGCCGCGAGTACCGCAAGCGCCGCCTTGTCGGAGAACACTCGTCGCAGAATGATGGTTCCGCGACGAGATGAGCGCCAACAGGGGCTTCCCGGGGGCGTGGGCACCCTGACCTGCCGCGAGTTGGGGGCATGAACTCGTCGCGGAACATCTGAGCCGCCGAAGTTCGCCCAAATGGGGGGCTTCCAGCACTGCTTAGCGGGGATTCCCCCGGAAATGTTGTCGTGACCCCGTGCCGCGCCCCCGGCTCGCGCCAGAGTCATGACAGGCCTGGTGAGTGTCCGCGCCAGGCTTCCCGCCCGGTTAACCCAGCGCTTATGCGCGCCTAGCTGGCCAGTTCTGTCATCTCCTCGGTCTCCTCCCCAGCACGGCAGATCAGCACACGCAGGCGGCTCCTGAGGGATCTCCTTGGGGTGGAACACAGGCTCAGGCCCTCACGATAGCCGGACACTTGGCCACATCAGACCCCACTGGCAGAGCAGCTTTGCGTGCGTCACCCCAGCGGTTCTGCGCGCTTAGGCTGCGCCTCAGCCAGCACGCGCGTCGCTTGCCGCGCGGCGGGCGCCGCCGTGCCCGCCGCGCGCAGTACGATCGCCGGGCAGGCCAGGCGCCCGGCTAGGTCGGCGGCCGGCTGCCCAAAGCTCTCCGCGGCGGGCCAGTCCTCACCGACCGGCACCACCGCCACGGTGGCCTCGGCCGACTCCGCCACCGCCGTGAGTGAGGCATCGCCCTCCGCGAAGACTGGCACGACCCACTCCCCGCTCTCCTGGCGGAGCGCGTCAGCTAACCGCGCCAGCCGCTCCGAGGCCTCCGTGGGGCGCAGCCCGGGCTGCGCGCCGACGTAGCCGACGATGTGCAGGCTCGTGCCGATCTGCTGTGCCAGCCCCGCCCCGAACCGGAGCGCGGCGCCGTCGTGGGCACCGCCGGCGAGGAGCACCAGCACAGGCCCGGGGCTGGACGCCGCGGGCGTGATCCCCTGGCCCGCCCGATCGACGAAGATCGCGACGTCGCAGGCGGCGAGGGTGAAGACGCGGCGAACAAGCGCCTGGATGACGTTGCGGGGCAGGGACGCGCGGTGCCAGCCGAGCAGCATCGCCTCGCAGCCTGGGTCAGCGGCCATGCGCGCCAGGTCGGGCCCGACGTCGTCCGACAGGAAGGAGATGGGGCGCGCGACCGCACCGACCGCTGCGGCCTGCTCGACGAGGGGGCGCATCGACTCGACCGCCGCCTCGACCTGGCTCTCGACCTCCAGCAGCCCGGTGCGGAACTCCGGCGCACGGCTGGTCGGGATGAGGCGCACCAGCAGCAACTCGGCGGGCCGTCGGGTGCCGAGCAGACGGAGCGCCGCGTCCACGAGCGCCGGCGCGTTCAGGGGATTGCCGATCGCCACCAGGATGCGCGTGACCGCGGCGGCCGGCCCGCCCGCGGGGGCGGGAGCCGGGCCGACGAGGGCGCCGACGAGATCATCGCGGGAGATGAGACGGTTGACGATGGGGGCGGCCAGCGCCGTGGTGACGAGGGCCATGATCACCATCATGGCGAAGGTGCGGTCGCTGAGGACGCCGAGATCGCGCCCGATGGTCAAGATGACCAACTCGGTCAGGCCACGCGTGTTCATCAGGGCGCCGAGGATGACCGCGTCGCGCGGCGAAGAGCCGGTCATCCGGGCGGCAATCCCGCAGCCGGCGAACTTGCCGAGCGTGGCGACCGCGATGAGCAGGACGGTCCAGCCGAGCAGCGCGGCGCTGTTGAGGGTGAAGAGGTTCGTCCGCAGGCCGGTGACGGTGAAGAAGATCGGCAGGAGGACGACAACTGTGAAGTCCTCGATCTTATCAGTCAGCTCGTGCGTCAGCCCGGAGCGCTTCGGCATGATCGCGCCGAAGACGAAGGCCCCGAAGATCGCGTGGATGCCCATTCGCTCGGTGAGGAACGCCGAGGCGAGGGTGCCGGCCAGGACAATCGCCACCTGGTCGACTGTCAGGCGGCCGGTCCGTTCGTAGCGCTTTGCCAGCTGGTCGAGGAGTTGGCGCACCACCGTGGCCATGCATGCGACGTAGGCGAGCGTCAGCAGGAAGACGGGGAGCGCCGCGGCGGCGGAACCGGTGCGGGTGAGGCCGACGACGGCGGCGAGCAGGATCCAGGCGACGACGTCGTCCACAGCGGCGGCGCAGAGCGCGGTGGTGCCGACCGGCAGCTTGTATAGCCCGGTCTCCACCAAGATGCGGGCGAGGACCGGAAAGGCGGTGACGCACATCGCCGCCCCCAGGAAGAGCGCGAAGGTGACCGGCGGAGGTGGGAAGCTCACCCCGGGCTGTGCCCCGGCGAAGCTCCCGGCGTTGTTGACGCCGAGCAGCAGGAGACCGGCGCTCATGCCCAGGAGCAGGGGGGTGATGATCCCGCTCAGCGAGATCTGCGCCGCCCGGCGCCCCGCCCGGCGCATCAGGCTAGCCTGGAGCTCGAGGCCGACGAGGAACATGAAGAAGATCAGTCCCACGTTGGCAAACGCCTCGAGCGGCACCTGGGCCGGGAAGAGCGCCTGCGATAACGAGCGGACGACCTCCCGGCCATCGACGACGAACAGCTCGTGCGGGAAGAGCCAGCGGGGTGCCTCGGGCACCAGCCGGCCGAGGATCGTCGGGCCGAGCAGGATGCCGGCGAGGATTTCGCCGATCACTGAGGGCTGGCCGAAGCGCCGTGCCACCCAGCCGAAGAGGCGCCCCACGGCGATGATGGTGACCAGGTCGAGGAGCAGGAACAGGAAGACGTCGCTTGCTGGTACCACTCGGCCGTCTCGCTCCTCAACTCGCGCTTCCCGGTCGTGAGTCGCCTGGCGGGGTCACCGCGGCCGCAAACCGGCGGGCCCGTCACCACCACCGTTCGGCGCACCTGCCCAGCGCGTGCGAGCGGTGGTGGGTCACGGCTCCCGCCTCCATGGTCTCCCGCTATCGTATCATGCTTGCTCAGAGAACGGCACCTAGCTCCAGGCGTTCCAGCGCACTCCCTACGCCGGCGCGCAGCCCTCTTCGGCCACGTCCTCCTGCGCTCACGAGCCCGGCGTGCTCACAGGAGGGGAGTACCAGACCACCCACGCCGCGCACCGCGCACACGTGGGCTTGACGACGATTGTGAACTCCTTCATGATAGGAGACAGCGCCTGGGTAGGACGGCAGCAAGGCCGCCACGCACTGCCCGTTCCGCCCCCAATTCTGCAGAGGGAATGCACAATGGATCAGCCCATCTCGCTCGATATAGTGATCAGCTTCCTGGTCTCGACACCCTTCTTCGACAGGCTCGATCCGGCGGAGCGTGCTGAGGTCATCCGCATCATGGAGGTGCAGCGGCTGACGGACGGCGAAGTGATCTTTCACGAAGGCGAGGCCGGCGATGCCTGGTACGTGATCTTCGAGGGCGAGGCGCGGGTCCTGATGGATGCCGACGGGGGCGCGCGGGAACTTGCGGTGCTCAAGCGCGGGGCCTGCTTCGGTGAGATGGCCATCCTCGACGGAGAGGGGCGCTCGGCGACCGTGCAGGCGCTGGGCCCGCTGACGATGTTCCGCTTCCGCCGGCAGCGCTTCGAGCAGCTCCTGGACCAGGGCAGCCTCGCCGCGTACAAGTTGATCCTGGCCATGGCCCGCATGCTCTCGCGGCGACACCGTCAGCTTACCGAGGAGATCTCCACCCTGATGGCGCACGGTGACCTGCTGGCCGCCGGCGCCAACGGCCGCGGGTCGGAGGCGCTGGTCGCGCAGCGCACGGTCGCCACGTACCAGATCTCAGAGTGAGCCGTCGCGCGCGACGGCTCACTCAGGCCGGCACCACCGCAGCGCGCTCGCCCAGCTCGACCCATACCGCGTCAGCGATCCCCTTCAGCGCCTCGTCGACCACCGCCGTCTCCGCGTGGCGCAGGAGGACGAAGCCGTCACCATCCGGCGCGTTCGACCACGGTTGGCCGGCCCGCGGTGCCTGGACCTGCACGACGATGTCACCCAGCTCGCGCACGATCTCGTCGAGGCCGTGCACCGCCGCTACCGCCGTCCCTTTCCCCTGAGTGCGGAAGAAGGCAGCTCCCACCGCGTAGAGCCGCGGGATCGGTGCGAAGAGGCCATTCACGGCCGCGTTGCCCCACACGCGGTACATGTCGGCGCCGTGGGCGAGCGCCATCAAGGAGAGGATCGGCCCCACGGGCGGGCGGGCCGTGACGTCCGCGATGAGCGGCGTCCCGTCCGGGCGGCGGAGCCACCTCAGCGAGGAGAGCCCCGCGTCCATCCGCAGGGCCTTCAGGGCGGCGAAGCCCATGCGCCGCACGAGCGGGTCCGCGGGGTCGTCCTGCTCTCGCGGCAGCGTGATTCTCAGCGCTGCGCCGGGGTGGCGCGCAATCTCGAGGAGCCCTGGCTCGAAGCGCGTGGCCGAGAACCACGCCGGCACGCCGCTCATGCAGACCACCTCGAGCGTGCACTCCCGTCCCTCGACGTATTCCTCGCAGAGCAGCGGGCACTCCGCGGTGGGCTGCAGCCGCTCGAGGAGCAGGCGCAGCTCCTCCTCCGTGTCCACGCGATACGTGTGCCTGGCCCGCGTGCCCTGGTGCGGCTTGACGACGAGGGGGTAGTAGCCGATCTCCGTGCCGAAGGCCATGCCGTCCTGTACGCTCTCGATGCGGGCGTGGCGGGCGATCGGGAGCCCTGCCTCGGCGAGCCGCTGGCGCATGAGGCTCGCATCGGCGAAAGTGCGGGCCACCTCGGCGGTCATTCCCTCGATGCCAAGCCTCTCGCGCGCCTCGGCCAGCGGCACCTGGAACGCGGCGGTCGGGCCGAGCAGGCGCTCGGGCTGGCCGAGGGCTTTCCTCATCTGCCCCACGGCGCGTACGATCTGCTCGGCGTCGCCCACGTCCGCGACGCCGACGAACGCGGCGAGGCGCTCGCGCACGCTCTCGGGCAACGCGTCGATCGAGCCCTGTGTGATGAGGCCCAGCTTCGTGCCCGGCTGGCTAAGCGCCCCCTCGATGAAGCGCAGGGTGGCCGGCTGGAGGTCGGGCGCGACGACGGCGATAGTGGCCCTGGCTCCCTTCTTGCGGGATTGCTGGCCGCGCAGCGCCGGGTGCATGGCGTGTAGCTCGGGGAGCGGTGCCGCATACACCTTGCCATTGCGCAGGAAGACGCGCCGCCAGTCGGAGGGGTCCAGCGGGATGAGCGAGTGCCGCTGCCGGCGCGTCGCCTCGATCGCTGCTGCCCGCGCGCTGGCCGGGATGCCGCCCAGAGCCGTGATCTGCGCAATGCGCTCCGCGCCGAAGTTGATCGGCACGGCCTCGCTGTACTCCTTGGCGCTCACGTGGAGCCAGCAACTGGTGTCCTCCTTGATCTTGTCCGCCAGCGTCCTGATAGCCTGTTGGTGGGGGACGCCGGCGTCGCGTGCTTGGTAATACTCGTACACGCGCCAGCTGTGTCCGACCATGCCGGTCATCGCACCGCCAGAGGTCAGGAAGTGGCCGTTGCCGAACGAGTCGCCGGCGACCACACCGTTGGGCGCCAGGAGCGCGTCCGCCCCGACCCGTTCGATGAGGGTGAACAGCTTCGGCCCGTAGACCATCTGGAGCTTCTTGATCTCCTCCGTGGGCATCTCCAGGATGTCGCCGACATGCTTGGCGTAGAAGTCGTAGACGAGGGTGTCATACGCCGCGAAGTATTCGGGCGCCTGCGTATCGGTGCCCTCCGGCAGGAGCCCTTCCCGGATCGGGTCGAACGACTTGAAATCGGGTACCTGGACGAGGCACCAGCCTACCTCCGGATCCTCCTCGTGACCCACGGCGATCTGCCGCACCCAGTATTCCTGTCCCTGCTCGTCGAACTCCGAGGAGATGCGACGGCGCAGACGGCCACCCACCAGGGCCTCGACCAGCCCAGCGAGGAAGTCCGCCTGGGCCACCACCGGACCGCGGCCGTCCTGATGGTCGACGGCAACGTCCACTTGCTTGAAACCGAGCCGCTCCGCGTCGGTGCTGTGGAAGCCCTGGGCGATCATGAACAGCTCGGGCACGCCGATCTCGATGACCCTGCTGCCGGGCCGCCGGATACGCACGAACTTGCCCCTGTAGTCGAGCTCCTGGAGCGCCTCCACGCGGAAGCCGAGGCAGCCGTCCTCCTGCCTGACGAAGCCGTCCGGCGTGTTCACGACGCGGTGCCGGGTGAACAGGCGGACGCGCGGCTCGAACCCGCCCTCGAGGTCCAGCTGCTCCACCTTCTCGAGATAGCGCCGCAGCATCACCAGGACGGACGCGGCGCCGGCCTGGAACGTGGACGGGCCGTCAAGCACCTCCGACATGTTCGTGCGGATCAGCGCCGCGTCCGGCCGGTCGGGCGGCGCCGGGGGTGTCAGCAGACTCACCGCACGGTGCGGCACGCCGTCACGCCACCGGTCGTCGATGAACTCGACGTGATGGATGGTGCCGGCGATGTGCTGCTCGACGTCGAACGCGTCGATGATCTCATCGGCGACGATGTCGCCGGCCCTGGTCTCCCTGCCGTAGAACGTCTCTGCCAGGCGAAAGAGCTTGTCGCTGTCCCCACGGCGCGGGATCCGCTGCTCGCCGTACCGTTCGACCATTAGCTGGTCGATGAGGCCGAGTTGGTGATAGAAGTCGGCCCGGATGTTCCAATGCACCCCGAGAAACGGGTCACCGCGCATCTCGACGCCGACGGCCCGGCGGCCCATGGCCACCGCCCATAGCATGGCCATCATGCTCGTTCCACCAAGCCCCAGCGCCAGGAAGTCCGGGGCCCGGCCCCCCTGCACGTCGTCGTCCAGTGCGTCTGTTGCCATCGTCGTGTTCCCCAGGAGGGCAGGCGCCGTTCCGCGCCCCCACCATCATCCCGTCCCCGGCGCTGTCTCCTATCATCTGTGAGTTCACCGTCGTCGTCAAGCCCCAGCCCGGGCGGCCATACGTCGTCTTCTCCGGTTCTGTTGGTTGCCGAAGGGCGGGAAGGGTGGCGACCTTGGGCCGCACGACGGTCTGGGGATCGTCCGGACGCGCCAGGTCGTTCTCCGGAATGTCGGGCCGCCAGACGGCACGACCGTCTGGCGGCCCGGTAGTAGCGCACCCACTCCCCGGCCTGCCAGGTCGTGCGTCCGGCCAGGAGCCGTGCTTCGTAGGCAGCCTCACCATCCTCTCCTATGTAGCTGCCACCGCACCCGCCGTGCCTACCGGCTTCTAGGACCGCCGCCCGCAGCCCACCCCGGCTGCGCCGTGTGCTGGCCCGCTGTCCTTTTCCGCACGACTTCCCCCTTCCGGCACGACTGCGCGAATAGGCCTCTCCCACCGCCCACCTGCCGCCAGGCTTCTGGGGCCGGCGCCGCCGCCAGCAGTCCCCGCCTGAGGCGGCCTTGCCGCCCGCCCTCGCCCCACCGCAGCGTGAGGCGGCCTGAGTCACCGGAAACCAAAGGATTATGCGACGATTCGCGTGATGTACGCCGCCCAGGACCGGCACGGCCCCCACAGGAGCACCCAGGGCGCGCGAGACGCCCTGGACCGGTGCTGACGCCAGCACCTGCTGGTGGATCCCCTGGTGAGGCCGGACGCGGTGGAAGTACTGCATGTAGTCCCGGAGGACCCGTGTGAGGTGCCGCTCACCCAACATCAGCAGGTGATCGAGGCACTCCCGGCGGCCGCTGCCCAGGAAGTATGCACTCCAATCGCATGATTATGCATCATCTATGGCTGGATACACAAAGAACATCGAGTGTTGTGACTGGTGTGGTAGCACGTGTGGGCCGAGCGTCGATCACCTGCTACGCTACTCCTCATCGTGCGGAACACTCAGGGTGTGTCCTGCCGCATGGTCTCGGCGGCGGGCGCCGCTCTCTTGGCCTCCAGGTCGGCCCCATTCTGGCGCAGCACCAGGCTGGGCACGGTGCCGCTCTCCTCGCGCCGGAAGCGCACCTCGACATCGAGGGCCTCGGCATAGTAGTCCGTGTCCGACGTGGGCAGCAAGGGCACGGGCGGCTGGCCAGAGAGCCGCAGGGCCAGCCCGCTGTCTGTGCGGGTCACCCCCACGGGGAAGTCGGAGCGGAGGTGATAGTCGCCGACGTACGCGTCGTCTCTGTGCGCGTGGACGCGGGCAGGGGACCGCGGTCCGACGTGGAAGCCGACCTGATCCCTGGGCCCCAGCGGCCAGCCGTACTCCCGCGCGATGGCCCCCAGCAGCTCCGCTCCCACCTGCCAGCCGGGGTCGCCATTACTCATGATGGCCGCGCCCAGGCCCTGCTCCACATAGGCCAGGAACTGGCACCTGAACCCTTCGTTGGAGCCACCGTGTCCGAAGCGGCGCGTGGGGCCCTCCCCCTCGACAAAGAAGCTGAGGCCGACCGGGCCACCGGCCTGGGCCACGAGCATGGCCTCGACACTGGCCTGGGTCAGCACCTTTCCCGGACGGCCTGCGGACACCGCCTGCACCTCCAGGGCCAGCCGCACCAGGTCGGTGGGCGTGGTCCACAGGCCCGCGGCGGCCATCTCCGGATAGACATGCCAGTCCCCGGCGACACGCCCGCCGCCGTACCGATGGCCGCTGGCTGCCTCCGCCCAGCGGTCCCGTGGCAGCGGCTGCGCGTAGGTGCTGCGCTCCATGCCCAGCGGGGCCAGGACCAGCTCGCGCATCAGCGCCGGGAACGGCTGGCCCGTGACGTCCAGCAAGACCTGCTGCACGATGCTCGTGCCGCCGCCAGAGTAGCGGAACTGCCCGCCGGGCACGGTGTCCACGCGGATGGGTCCCGTGTTCGCCGGCGCCACGCCGTCGAGAACCTGCCGGAGAGTGGGCAGGGCATGCGCGCGATGATAGCCGGGGAAGCCGTGGATGGTGGTACCCGCCGTATGGCTCAGCAACTGGCGCAAGGTAAGGCGCGGCTGCCAGGCGCTATTCGCCGGGACACGCCAGGAGCGCAGGTAGGCCTGCACGTCCTCCTCCAGATCCAGCCGCCCCTCCTGCACCAGGCGCAGCACGGCCACGGCGGTGACCGGCTTGCTGATGGAGGCGGCCTGGAACAGCGTGCGTTCTGTGATGGGCGTGCTCTCGCCTGCCTGGAGCACACCGTAGCCCCGTGCCCAGGCCAGCTCGCCATCGGCGATCACGGCGACACTGACGCCCGGCACATTGAGGAGACCACTAAAAAGTCGGGTGCGCCTTGCGAGGCTTTGGAGACGTTGCCGCAGAGCGCGGCACGAGTGGAGTGAAGTCGGTACTCCAGCACCTTACCTTCACCCGAAAGGGCAGGGGGGACAGTAGCATGGTGTGAAAAGGCCGGTGACGCCCGAATCCCACGGGCCAGATGTCGGTCAGGAAGGGTGTCTATGGTCACGGCTGATTGCCAGAACTCTCGTCAGGGCGGTAAGGTTAGGACCTGCAGGCGCAAAAGGGAGCGCTGCCTGTCTCTGGCGCTGCACACCACCCCGATTGTCGGTGCAGCACTCCCGCCAGAGCCCACCCCCAGGGAGGGGGACACGACGGACGGAGGGCCGACGGACACACCGCGTCTCCCGGGCAACCAAGGGAGCACCGACGTCCCGCGAGGGATAGGGTGCCGGAGGCGTCATAGTACCCAAACGCCCACCGTAACGGGGGGGACAGGGGGAAGGGCGCCAGAGAGTCGCTGCCAGCAGAACGAGGTTGACTCGGATGAGTCAGACGATCTCCGAGCGCCGGCAGACCTGCGCCACCGCGCAGGGACTCTTGGAGAGCCGGATGCAGCGAAAGGGTGCCTGTCCGGTTCGGCGGGGAGAGGTTGGTGTTCTTGGGCATCCAAGACCCGGCCTCTTACCCGACGGGTGCCCCTTGTCTCCCGCGTCCGCTGTCGTGTTTCTCCGCGGGCCTGAGGGCGCCACCGCAGCGACCCGGCTGCAGCAAGAGCACGGCTCCTGATTGCCTACCCCCGACTTTTTAGTGGTCTCCGACTTGTGCTATCCTGAAGGCACGATATTGAGCGACCAATTCCGTGGGGGAGTGACAGCCTGTGCACCACACGATGATCGCTAGAATCGCCCTTGTGTTTGTGCCGAGGGTGAGCCTGCATTGCCTAAATACTTCCCGGTTGAACCCGCAGCACACAGTGACGCCTTTCCGCTGACCGCTGACCGCATGCCGCAACTCCTTGGAGGACGCATTTAGTGTTCACAAAACGCGGGATGGCGCACTACAGCGTGTAGTAGCACGGTGCGACATATGAACTTCTCGAGCCTTTATGCAGCGTCGGCGTTATTGATCTTGATCACAGCGCTACTGATCTGGCCTTCTGAAACGCCATCTGCATGCCAATTGGTGACATCTCAGGCTAAACATCAGACGGGTCAGCTCCATCATCGGTCTTCACCTGCCTTTCCAGCACATTGGGATCCTAAGCTTAGAATTCCACGTGGACAAGTTGTCGCG
>JADMIO011210306.1_pt1 | contig 63818 bp, 54 predicted proteins | sample 8958161 | NCBI WGS metagenome assembly JADMIO01 (sample SAMN16585339, study PRJNA669376) | soil metagenome | isolation source: Crop rotation soil | place: USA: Cullars Rotation, Alabama | collected 2011
CGCGACAACTTGTCCACGTGGAATTCTAAGCTTAGGATCCCAATGTGCTGGAAAGATTCCCTGATAGCTAATGCACTGAGCGCCGAGCAGGCGATTCAGGAAGAGGAATATTCGTTTCCCTATCACTACATCCCCACCTTCGAGCATGGCAACTTTTCGCAGGTGAGAAAGCTGAGCTGGGGCTACGAGTATCTCTCTTATCTGCGTTTTATTCTTTCACAGTTGGAGCGGTTCGAGTTCGGCTCGCTGTTGGACGTGGGCTGCGGCGAGGGAAGGTTTCTCTGTGAGGCGGCGAAGTGCTTCAAGGATAAGAATCTGACGGGCGTAGATTTCTCCGCACGCGCCGTAGAGTACGCGCGGCTCCTTAACCCGAGCGTGAAATTCATGCGCGGCGACATCACGGACGAGACGCTCTTCGCGGAGCGGTTCGACGTTATAACGCTCATAGAAACCCTGGAACACGTGCCGCCCGTACAGCTGCCCGGATTCGTGAAGGGCCTGCGCGGGCTTCTGAAAGCGGACGGTCGTCTGATACTGAGCGTGCCGAGCCGGAATTTAAATCTCGTTCGCAAGCACTATCAGCACTTCAGCCTTGATTCGCTTCGGGCGAGCCTTGCGCCATCGTTTGAAATCTCGGAGCACTACTTTCTGAATCGAATCTCCGGGTGGGAGAGGCTTCTGCGGGCGCTTCTGGTCAACAGGTATTTCATTCTCAACGAGCCGCGACTGCTTAATGCGATTTATCGCCGTTATGAAAAGCGCCTGCTTCCGGCGACCGCGGGCGACTGTAAAAGAATCTGCGTCGTCTGCCGTCCGGCCTAAAGTCCGAGGCTTATGTTTCGCGGGACTCGAATCTTCCCGCCGCAAGCAACACTTTCAGGGATGCGTATAGGTTTCATCTACAGGGGCGACCCGCGACACAGGACCGCGAACCGCCTCTCCATGTTGAAGAACATCGCCGCCGCAAAGCGCCTGGGGAACGAAGTCACCCTGATTATCCCCAGAGAGGGGATGGCCCGCGCGGAAGCATTGGGCGCAGTTGAAGAGGCGCTGGCTGATTTCGGCATTCGGGAGAGGTTTACGGTAAAGCGCATCCCCAGACCCGCGCTCAAAGGGCGCGGCAGGCGCAGCTTTGATTTCATGTCGGCCCTTTGGGCGCGCACACAGGGGTTCGACCTCGTCTGGAGCCGGGAGTTTCACGCGGCTGATTACGCGACCGCTCTTGGCCTGAACACAATCGTAGAGCACCACCACCCCTTCACGCCGCGCCAGTGGAGAGTGGCGTGTCGCATGCTCAGGCGCGCGTCTTTCAAAGGTGTCGCGGCCATCTCGGGCGTGCATCGCCGTCTGCTTTTAAGCGAAGGCTGGCCGGAAGAGCGGGTCGTAGCGGTCCACAGCGGCGTTGACCTTTCGCAGTTCACGCAAGAGGCTGAATCCTTTGCGACCTTGCGCCGGAAGCTCGCGGGGCCGGGACAGCCTGTCATCGTTTATGCGGGAAGCCTCTATGCCGGGAAGGGCTCGGACCAGATACTCCTGGCTGCGCAGCGTATGAAGAGCGCGAAGTTCGTCCTCCTGGGCGGAAGGCGTCATGAAGTCGCGGAGCTTAGAGCGCGCGTTGAGGCTCTGGGCCTGACCAACGTAGAGATAAGGGGACGCGTAGCGCACGCGCAGGTTCCCGATTACCTGCGCGCGGCGGACGTGCTGATAGCGCCTTTTACACGAGAGGGGCGCGACATCGGAGGCAAGGTAATCATCCCGTTCGCATCGCCTCTCAAGCTCTTTGAATACATGGCGGCGGGAAAGCCAATCGTCACCTCAAACATAGGCGCGATTCCCGAAGTCATACGCCACCTGGAGAACGGCCTGCTCGTCACGCCCGGAAATGTCGAAGAGCTGACCACTGCCATCTCAAGACTGCTGGACGATAGAGAGCTTTCCGCGCGGCTTGCCGCTCAGGCGCAAAGGGACGTGCGGCGCTACTCGTGGGAAGCACGCGCCGCGCGCATACTGGAGTTTGCGTTCGGACAAAAGGACGCGCGCGAAGAGAGCGCGCCGCACTCCCTTTTAAAGGACGAGAGTCTGAGTCTTTGATGGCGCGCAAATCTCTGGAAACCACGCCGGGGCGATTGAAGCTCGAATCCTTTCTGAGCCGCCACGCGACCAATGGTCTGACGCTGGACGTGGGCGCTGAAGATTCCGCACGCGGGGAGCTGTTTCCAAACCGCGTGGCAATCAATATCCGCGCGAACACGCACATACAGGTTCAGGCGGACGCTTATCATTTGCCGTTTCGCGATAATGCTTTTGAGGTTGCGCTCTGCACGGAGGTTCTGGAGCACCTGCACACGCCTGTCCATGCTCTTCGTGAGATTCACAGAGTTTTGAAGCCGGGCGGCAAGCTACTGCTTACCACTCCCTTCGCGTATCCGATTCATTACGCTCCGACGGACTATTACCGCTACACTCGCTTCGGACTGGAGCATCTGCTGAGCGCCTGGGAGATAGAGAGCCTGGCGGAGACGACCACGGACGGCGCGATGCTTGCGACCTACTTTCATCACTGGCTGCTTAAGAAGAAGGGGCTTTGGTGGAAGCTGCCCAAGCTGGTCTGGTGGGGCGGCTGGCGCGTTCTTCTTACGCGCTCCTTTGCGAACGGTAACGGCGGGCGGCCTGAGTCGAACGGATACTCGCACATGCCGACGGGCTACATGGTTGTCGCGCTAAAGCCCGTCGATGAACGCGGGGTGGTTGAGAAGTAATGTCTACGACCGTGAAGGAACAGTTCGCGCCGGATGGCGGCGTGAAGAGCGCGGGGAGAATAGGCGCGGCGCGCGCGGAAGAGGAGTCGCTGCCGCAGGTCGTCTTCGTCATCGCGCAGAGCGGGAATCTCTCGAACGGCGGGGTGGAGAGCATCACGCAGGTTCTGGAGGGCCTGCGAAGGGTCGAGCCCGTGGTCGTCACACAGCTTGAAACTCCTGTCAATGGTCGCTGGGTTAAAATGGGCGCGAAAGTTTTGCTCTGGCCCATGACGGCGCTTCGGCCCTGGTCGCTCTTTCGGGCCAACCTGCGCATGTTCCGGCTGCTTCGCTTGACGGGCGCGCGCGTGGTTCACTGCAACGACATCTTCGCGCTGTGGCACACGGGCTTTGGCGCGCGTCTCGGCGGAGCGCGGGTGCTCTTTAATGTGCGTAATATCAAGCCTGTGGGCGCGCGATACGGCTGGCGCTGGCGCGTGGCCAAGGTTTTGAGTCACAGGCAGCTGGTCCTATCCAGAGAGATGCAGAGCCGCCTGGCGCTGCGGCTGGGGATAAACGACGCCGCTCCTGCGCGCGAAAGAAGAGAGAGCATAGAGTACATCTACAGCGCCGTTGACACGCGCCGCCTGTACCCGTATGAAGCGGCGGCGCACGCACGGCTGCGTAAAAGATTAAAGATAGCGGCGGACTGCTTCGCAATCGGATACGTGGGGGCCTTTGAGCCCAGGAAAGGGCAGCTGGATTTCATAAGAGAAGCGGGGCCGCGTCTTAAAGAGAGGCTACCGCGAGCGAAGGTCTATTTCGTAGGCGACTTCGACGCGGACCGGAACGAGTACGCGCGCGAGTGTCTTCGGGCTGTGCGGGACTTGAAGCTTGAAGAGACCTTCTCTTTCATGGGCTACAGGCGGGAAGTTGCCGACTGGTATCGCGCCGTGGATTTATGCGTGGTGGCGTCGCGTAACGAAGGTCTTGCACGCAGCATGATTGAAAGCCTGGCATGCGCCACGCCCGTAGTCTCCTTCGATGTCTGCTCAGCGCGCGAGATTCTGGAAGAAAGAGGCTGCGGCTTAGTCGTGCCGGAGGGCGATTACGAAGCGCTGGTCAAGCAGATAGTCACGCTCGCGCATCAGGAGGATGTGCTGAAGCAGCTGGGCAGCGCGGGCGCGCAGGTGACCCGAGAGCTGTTTGACCCTCAAGAGGTCGTGCGCAGGTACGAACGTTTATATCTCTCTTTGAACGGAAGCTGAATATGCAGGCGGTCGGGCACATCAGGCCGGAAGGCTATGGACCAGTTGCGGAGGCGAGAGGGCGGCGGCGTCCGGCCAGAGACGCGGGTTCTGTCTTTCTCTCCATGAACATCTTCTATCGCGTGGCGATTATAATGATTTACCTCATTATTCTGTTGACCATTGTCTTAAACGTGGAGGTCAACAAAAAGTCGCCCGCCTTCGTGCTGCTCTGCCTGGCGCAGGTCTTGAACTTCGCGGTTATTCTTTTACCGATTATCTTCTACAGGCCCACGTTCGGCTGGTTCCATCCGCTGGTCTTTTACACTTGCCAATACCTGCTGTTTCAATTCCGCAGCTACGCCACGTACCTACAGGGAATCAGCCGCCACAGGGCGCTGCCCGAGTACAGCGTGGAAGAGATAATCCTGCTGGTGGCCTACGCGCTAACGCTCCACGCCCTGGGCACGCTGGCCTACTATTTCGGCTTCTGGTTCGGCCCGAATTTCAAGGTGCCGCGAATAAAGTTTCGCGACCCCAAGCAGCTGGCCGTCAAGGCGCTGGCCATAGTCTGCTTCTCCACAATGGTCTTCTGGTTCTACGTAGAGCGCCAGGGCGGACTGAATGCTCACCTTCTGTCATGGCAGGAGGGAAGACACGAGGCTCTTGCGGGCGACTACTACTGGATTCTTCTGATTAAGTTCTCCGCGCTCGCTACTCTTCTGTGGTTTTCGCTGAGCCGTCGCGCCGTCTACCATCCGCTGCTGTGGGTCTGCGCGTTCCTCTCCATCCTGATAAATTTTCTGGCCACGGGCTCGCGCGGGACCGTAGTCTTCTTCTTTATCATAGGCATACTGGTCTGGATGCTGCGCGAGAAAAAGTTCGCCCCGACGCGCGTGATATTAATCGGCATCATGGGCGTCATTCTCATAAGCTTTCTGGGAGAGTTCAGGTCAAGAATCTGGCGCGGCGAAATCTCTTTCATGTCGGACGGGGATGAGACTTCGCTGACGGAATATTTTGAGCAGGGAGCCGTGGAGTCCGCCGAGCGCGCCTGGACCAGCAGCGGGCTCCTGCCCATTCTGGCGCGCGTGCCAAACGACGTGGACCTTCTCTACGGCAGCTCCTACATGGCTTTCGTCACGCTGCCCATACCCAGGAGTTTCTGGCCCAACAAGCCCGGACAGGTCGGCGGCCTCGTCGGAGAGACCTTTTTTAACTCGCCGTCCGGCACACCGCCCGGCCCCATTGGCGAAGCCTACTGGAATTTTCACATTCCGGGGATACTCATCATCTTCTTTATCTTCGGCATCTTTCAGAAATGGCTGGCCAAGTGCTTCATTAAATACCAGCGCTACCCGGCGGCGATACTCATTTACCTGACGATTCTCTTTACCCTGGACCCGAGCACGCCCGCCACAGTCGTCTGTCTGATGCTGCTCATCCCGCTCCTGATCCTGCTGCGAATTACGGGGGCCTTATCTTTCTCGGCAAAGATTTTAAGGACTTGATGAGCTTACCGAACCTTATAATCGCGGGCGCACCCAAGTGCGGGACCAGCTCTCTTTACAGCTGGCTGTCGGACCACCCGGAGGCTTACGGCTCCACGCCGAAAGAGACCTTCTATTTGATGGACCGTGGACACCCGCTCCTGCGACGAGGCTCTAACTTTCACGAGCACGGCCTTGAAGGCTACGTGACCTTCTTCAATAACTGTTCGGAGAGCCACAAGGTAATCTTTGAAGCCACGACGCACTACATCTACCAGCGCACGGCCATAGAAGTTTTGTCCGCTTTTCCCGCGCTGCCGCGAATTCTGTTCGTGCTCAGAAAGCCGTCGGAGCGCGTCTACTCATCTTTCCAGTACACGAAGAACAATCTGGCCAACATCAGGCGCGACATCTCTTTCTCGGAATTCGTACGGCTGGCCAGGCGCGACCGGGACGGCTCCATCATCAAAGAGTACGCGGGCGAGAGCGCATACGTCCTCGCCAACGACCTCAAATACAGCCGCTACATAGAGTACATCTCCCTCTGGCGCGAGCGTTTTGGCTCCGGGCGCGTTGAGGTCCTCTTGTTCGAGGAGATGAAAGAAAATCCCCTCGCCTTTATGAAAAAGCTGGCGACCATGTTAGGCATCGACCCGGCGTTTTATGATGGCTACGACTTCGCCGTTCAAAACGAAACCCTGAGCTTGAGATACCTGCCCCTGCACAGGCACGTCAGGCGATTGCAGGGCCTGCTGCCGCAGGGCAGCCTGAAGGGTTTATTGAAAGGCGTCTATCTGAAAGCGCAGGCGGGGACAGGCCAGGCGCGAAACGGAAAGACGAGGGAAGACCGCGCGGCGCTGGCCGAGCTTGAGCAGGAGTTTCGTCCCTTCAATCAAAGATTGGCGAATGAATTCGGGCTGGACCTTTCGGCCTGGAACTAGGAACGGTTTGGCACAGCAAGTAACAGAGCAGGAATCCTTGAGCACGAGCGCATTTGCGCCGCATCTTCCCTCTAAGAACGGCTCGGGCAATGGGGCAGAGAAGGTGAAGGTGCTCTTCTTTACTTCCGCGCTCGGCGGGGGCGGAGCGGAAAAGCACCTCCTGCGCGTCATCAATCACCTGGACCGCGAAAGGTTCCGCGTCTCCCTGGCGCTGGTCAAGCCCGGCGGTGAGTTCGAGCGCGCGTTGGCTGCGGATGTCAAAACGCACTTCCTGACGGCGAGCGGCAAGGGCTCGACGACCGTTCGTATGCTGCGGGCCGTAGAGCCGCTGCGGCGTGTCGTAAAACAGGAACAGCCGGACCTTATCTTCTCCGTGATTGACCTGGCCAATATCGTAAGCCTCATCAGCACGCGCGGGGTTGCGGCCCAGCCCAAAATTATCCTCGGCGTGCAGACGCCGCCCTCGATTGCTTATCGCCACTCAAAGCATCCCGTGGGCAGGTTAATCCTGCGCCTGCTCCCGCGCCTTTATCCCAAGGCGGACCAGATTGTCGCGCTGTCAAATGGGGTCGCGGCGGATTTGGTCTCGCTCGCGCCCACCATGAAGAGCCGCATGTCGGTCATCTACAACGCGGGCTTTGAAGCGGAAGTCCTGGACCGTGCGCGCGAAAGCATCTCGCCTTCCGAGTTGCCGCCGCCTCCGCTGATAGTCGCGTGCGGAAGGTTAAAGGCGCTCAAAGGCTTCTCTTACCTGATTGATGCTCTGGCCCGCGTGCGCGAGCAAATCCCCGCGCACCTCTGCATTATCGGAGAGGGAGAAGAGCGCCCCGTCCTGGAAAAAAAGATTAAGCGGATGGGCCTCGCGGGCTGCGTTCGGCTCTTAGGGTTTCAGGAGAATCCTTTCAAGTACATGGCCGCCGCGGACCTCTTCGTGCTCTCTTCGCTCTTCGAGGGGTTCGGCAACGTCATAGTGGAAGCCATGGCGTGCGGAGCGCCTGTGATTGCGACCGACTGCCCCTGCGGCCCCGGCGAGATTATTCAAGACGGCCACGACGGACTGCTGGTTCCGCCTGCGAATTCGGAAGCACTGGCCCAGGGCATCATTCGAGTCCTTAAGGATGAAGCGTTGAAAAAGCGTCTCTCCGAAAATGGCAGGGCGCGTGCCAATGATTTCAACGCGGAGATTATCGCGGGCCGCTACGGCGAGCTTTTTCTGACAGTTCTGAACGGCTCGCGCGTTGCGGCGACGGCTGGGAACGGCAAAGGGGCGGCGCTCAAATGACGCTTCAAGCCCTTTGCCTGCACACGGAGTTGCTGCACGACGACTGCGTCTGGCGACGTATGCAGCTCGCACTTGACGAGCTGGATAAAAGAGGCGCGAAGATTACTTTCCTCGTCTACCCTCTGCGCTCCATCGCTGCCGGAGGCGACGTGCGCGGGCGCGTGCGTGAGCTGGCCGAGCGCGGGCACGAGGTAGGACAGCACACACATTTTTACGTCGGACAGGTGACGGAACGTCCGCACAAACGCAGCGACCTCAGCGACAGAAATGTGCGCGCCTGCATAGAGCGCGACTACCTGTGGCTTAAGGATTGCGGGATAGAGCCCAGGGGTTTCTGCGCGGGCAATTTCATGATGACGGAGACGGCCTTCGAGGTTCTGGCTGAGCTAAGGTTTACCTACGACTGCTCGGCGCGCCTGCCCTGGGAGCGGAACAATTTCGAGATACCGTACCCGTGGCTTGAAGGAGCGAAGGTGCGGACACTCAAAGACCGCGCGCTGGTCATGCTGCCCAACACGGAATATCTGACGCTCCCGCAGTTCCTTCACCCGCGCAGGCGAAACCGCACGGCGAGGCTCGCGGACCAGCGCCATTCCTACCAGCTCATCATGAACCACGATTACGACTTGCTGCACTGGAAGGTCTGGTACGGCTTCCGCAGCCAGCTTATGCGTAAAACGCCTATGAGGACCGTGCTTGAGCTGGCGGAGCTTTGCCTGGAGCAAGCGGCCTGATGGAAGACAAGTCGCTGACAGCGGATAAATTCACCGCGCTCTCGTCCGGCTGGTCCGAAAGAGAGTACGGCGACCCGCTCGCGTTCATGCGTCGTCGCGCCTCTCTGGTCGTCAACTGGGGCGCGCGCCTTGAGCCGGGCGACCGCATTCTGGAGTTGGGCTGCGGGGACGGAACGCTCTCGTGCTTTCTGGCGCGCGAAGGGTTTGAAGTGACGGGCGTGGACATCTCGCCGGGAATGATTGAAGAGGCAGGGAAACGCGCGCGTAGAGAAGGCGTTGATGCCCGCTTCGAGTTGTGCGACAGCGACAAGTTTGAAATCGAGCGTCCCTTCGATGCCGTGGTCTCTTTCATGAGCGCCTTTTTCACCTACACGGAACATCCGGCGAAGTTTTTAGAATCGGCATCGGCTGCTGTCAGCAAGAAGGTGATTGTTGACTGGAACTTTCGCAGCCCGTGCTCTTTCGTCGAGGCCGCACACATTCTGGAGCGCGCGGGTCTTCATGGCGTCGAGTGGCGACCGTGGTTCATCCCGCACTCAACCTTGACCGAGCAACCAATGAGACTGCGCCGCTGGGCTGAGGAGCGACCGAACCTTTCGCTTCTGCTGCTTGCGCTCAAGCGCTGGCACTACACCATCTATCTCAAAGGCGAGAAGGGCGCAAGCGGTGAAGATACACATTCACCACGCACACGACGACGGGCGGAATTTCAGGGAAACGCGCTGCCGGGAAGCCTTCTCCAGCGCTCTTTAATCAAGCTGGGGCAGATTACAAGGTAGTTCGGACGGCGCAATCCTTCCTGACGCGTCTTACCTTCGCGCGCCGAAAATTTTTAGAGTATGTGTGGAATAGCGGGACTCATAACAACTGACGGTCGGGCGATAGAGCGTTCGGTCATTGAACGCATGACCGAGCGCCTGCATCATCGCGGACCCGACGACGGAGGAATCTACCTGGGAGGATGCGGCAACGCGCGCGTCGCGTTGGGCACTCGCCGCCTCTCAATCATAGACCTTTCCCCGCGCGGCCACATGCCCATGTCCGCTCACGAAGGCCGTCTGTCGATTACCTATAACGGCGAGGTCTACAACTTCAAGGAGATACGCAGGGAGTTGCAGGCGCTCGGGCACAGCTTCCATTCCGATACGGACACGGAAGTCGTTCTCAACGCCTATGCCGAATGGGGCACGGAATGTCTGCATCGCTTCAACGGCATGTTCGCCTTTGCCATTTGGGACGAGCGCGACCGGAGCCTCTTCGTCGCACGCGACCGCCTGGGCGTGAAGCCGCTTTACTACGCGGAATGGGACAACCATTTCAGCTTCGCTTCAGAGATTAAGTCGCTTCTTGAAGACCCCGGCCTGCCGCGAGAGCTGGACTGGGATGCGCTCGATTTGTACCTGACTTTCCGCGTCATCCCGCATCCCTTCACCATCTTCAAAGCCGTGCGCAAGCTCGCGCCCGGTCACTACCTGCTCTGGAAAGACGGGCGGTTAGTGGAGCGAGCCTACTGGGATGTCTTCGGCAGGACGAACGGTAACGGCAACGGCAAACATCAACACGCTGCGAACGGCGCGAAGGTTTCCAACGGGAACCTCAAATCAATCAGGCAGGAGCTGTTCGAGCTGGTTGAAGATGCCGTGCGCCTGCGACTCGTGGGCGACGTGCCGCTGGGCGTGTTGCTCTCGGGCGGCATAGATTCAAGCGTGGTGGCCAGCCTGATGACGCGCGCATCAGGCTCGCGCATCAAGACCTTCACTCTGGGGTTTCTGGAAGACAAGGGCGCGCTGCACGGCTACGACGAATCGGCCTGGGCAAGGCGTACGGCGGAGTTTCTGGGAAGCGAGCACCACGAGCTGCTGGCCACTTCGTCGCTCGTAAGAGAGACCATCCCGGAAGCGCTGGACCACTGCGACGAGCCGTTCGCGACCTCTTCGGTGATTCCGACTTATCTAATCTCAAAGCTCGCGCGTAGTCAGGTCAAGGTGGCTTTGTCCGGCGACGGGCCTGACGAAATCTTCGCAGGCTATCGCGCTTATTTGCTTGAACCCTTAGCGGACATCTACATGCGTGTGCCGCGCATGTTGAGGAAAGAGCTGGTGGAACCCGTCGTTATGGGTTTGCCCGCCTCGGATTCGTCGCCCCTGATGCGTAACATACGGCGCACGCAGCGCTTCATGCGCTCGCTCTCAAGCGTCCCGTCCGCGCGCTTCTTTCGTCTCACAAACAAGTTCTACGACGTGCCAGCCGAAAGCATCTACGACCCGTCCTTCCGCGTGCTCTCGTTCAAATTGGCCGAAAGTATGTACAGGAGCTACTACGAAGAATCCAGGCTGAGCAGCGACCAGATCAACCCGCTGCTCTACGTTGATTCAAAGATTAAGCTCGCGGACCACATACTGACGAAGGTGGATTTGATGAGCATGAAGGTGGGGCTGGAAGTTCGTTCCCCCTTCATGGACTCCCGTGTGGTGGAGATGGCCTTCCGGCTCCCCGGAAAATTGAAGATAAACTGGTTTCGTAAAAAGCATCTGCTCAGGGAGACCTTCAGGCACATACTGCCCGAGCACCTGCTGCGGCTTCCGAAGAAAGGGTTTGAGATACCCGTCAGCGAGTGGCTCAAGGTCGAGCTTCGCGAAGTATTCCTGGACACTGTGCGTAAGCCCGTCGGCGGCGGCGTGCTGAATGACTCCATGATAGAGACTCTTTACAGCGAGCATTGTCAGAACAAGCGCGACCATTCGGAAAAGCTCTGGATTCTATTCGTCCTGCGCTGGTGGGCGCGAAAGAACGGAGTCAAGCTCTAAAAAAGTAAGCGAGTCGAGCAGTCGAATGAAAGACTGCACAACCCGGATTACCGCTCAACTTCTTTCTACTGCTCGACTCGCTCACCGCTCACTTTTTTATGTTCGAGACCCGACTGTTCTGGGCGCTGCTTTTTATCGCGGCGGCCTCGCTGTACGTCATCCCGAATGAGAGGGTGCGAATCAGGGCGGGCGTGCTCGCGGCGGTCAGCGTGCTGGGCCTGGGCTATGTCGTCAAGCTAAACCCGTGGTGGATTCTCTTTCTCTCGGCAACGTCGCTGTGGATTCCGGTCGGCCTCAGGTGGACGCGCCGTCTGGCCGCGACGAGGCCGTACCTGGCATCGCTGCTGGTATTTTCGCCCGTGCTCGTGCCGTGGGTGGCAGGAAAGCAGGCTGTTGCCGTGGGGTTTGCACCCCTCAGCATTCTCTATTTCGTAGGCTTCTCTTTCTACCTGATTAAGGCATGGACGCTGATTAAGGATTATCACGATGGCCGCATAGAAAGAGTTGACCCGCTCGTCGTCGCCGCATACTTTCTCTTCTTCCCGACTTACATTGCCGGACCCATGCACTTCTACGGAGAGTTCGCGGAGACTATTGAGAAGCCCGCCAGACTGGACGGTGAAACAGTGGTGGATGCGGTCTTTCGTATCCTGCTGGGGATGGTGAAAATCAAACTGGTGGCGGCGCTCTTTCTGCCTTTGAGCCTTGAGGCCGTCAAAGCATCGGGCGTGGCGGGATGGAAGGGGCTGACCGTAGGCAGCTTCGCTTATTCGATTGTCATCTGGGCAGACTTTTCAGGTTACAGCGACTTGGCCATAGCCACGTCGCGGCTCGCAGGCATCAGGACTCCAGAGAACTTCAACTACCCTTACGCCGCCACCAGCATCAGAGATTTCTGGCGGCGCTGGCACATGACCTTCAGCCGCGTGCTGATGAGCTACGTCTTCGTACCCGTCTCAAGAAGGCTGCGCTCCGCTTCCGCCAGGGGAAAGACGGTCGTGTTGATTGCCGCGCCCCTGTTGACGTTTCTCTTCTGCGGATACTGGCACGGGCCGACGCTCAACTTTTTACTGTGGGGGCTTTATCACGGTGCCGGAATAGTAGCGTATGAGCTGTACACGCGACGGGCAGCACGCCCGCGCGCTCAAAGAGAAGAGAGGTCGCGTTTCGCGGAATCTCTGGGACGCGCTGGGGCTGCGCTTCTGACCTTCGCTTTCGTCTCCTTCGGCTGGATTTTCTTCGTGCTGCCGACACCGATGATTCTTCAAACGTTTGCTCGACTGGCAAAGAGCTTAAGCTGAAATTCCACGGCACCTATGCTGGCGCTTCAGGTCATCACCTCCAGAGATATTCAGTCGCTTGTGATAGCGGGGGCATTGCTGCTTGGTCTGCTCGTGCTCTCCATTGTTTTCCGGCGTTCAATCAAAGGGCTTCTGAACGAGAGGGAGTGGCGCATCTTCTTCAAGCTCGCGGCTATTCTGGTCCTCGGCCTGCTTCTGGTCTTTACGAATATCGCCGTGGAATTCCCGGCGGAGAAGTTCATCTACGGAAGATTCTGATAATGGACGCCCCGCGCGCCCCGCAACCGATTCGCTGGAAACGCATAGTGGGACTGCTGGTGCTCTCGCTTCTCGTCATAGAGGGCGTGTGCCGGGTTTACGTCTACTTCTGGGCGGGCGAGCCGTTCAGGTCTTTTCATAAACAGGTCTGGTCGCCTTACGGGCTCGTGCGTAACAATCCCGATTTGACTCTGCCGGGCTTCCACCACGACCGCAACGGCTTCCGAAACCTCAGGGACTTCACGCGCGAGAAGCCCGCGAACACCCTGCGCGTGATGATGCTCGGAGGCTCAACGCTCTATTCCGGCATCGCCAGCACGCACATCGAAGGCGCGGAGCGTGTCGATAGCGACGCCACTGCCGCGCAGTTTTTAGAGCAGGAGCTACGCCGCGACCCGGAACTCGCGGGCATGAACGTAGAGGTCATCAACGCCGCCGTAAACTTCAACCGCATAGTGGAGATTAGCGGCGGCTACATTGCCGAGTACGCGCACTGGCAGCCGGACGTGGTCATAGTCTGGGGCAGCGCCAATAACTTCAACGTCTCCATGCCGGAGAAGGGCGAAGTCTACAGGCGCGAATACGGCGTCCAGCCGGACCACGCGTGGAAGGCGGAGTTCGACCGCGCCGCCAATCGTAAAACCTTCATGGCGACGATGGAGCACGTCACACTCTTTCTGGAAGACAATCTGGCGAGTGTGGCGCTCGCCAAAAAGGGGTTGACCAGCGCGATTGACGACGCCTTCGCGCTCAGCCAGCGGCGTTCGTTCGCGAAGAAGGCGAAAGAAGCGCAGACCTACGCGGACAAAGCGGAATGTGATCTCTATATCAAAGAGTATCTTGCTTACGCGGATGCCCTGGTTGCGACCGCAAAGCGCAACGATCAGGACGTGGCCTTCTTCTGGGAATACTTCCTGCGCCATCTTGGCGACATAAGGCCCTACAGCGACAAAGAGCGGGCCGTCTATAACAGGATTCGACGGGGGCAGAACCGGGAGGAGATAGCCTTTAACTTCTACGCGCGCGACCGCGTGGAGGAGTTCTGCCAGCAGAGAGGCGTAACCTTCCTGAATCCCCTGGAGGTCTTAAAGACGAATCGCGAAACCATATTCATAGATTACCTTCACTACACGAAGGAAGGTAATCGAGTGATGGCCGGATTCATCTACGACCGGATGAAGGATACCTTTCACAAAAGGGCCGAGCGCATAAGAGAGAGCGAGCAGTCGGCGGTCCCCGTGCAGAGCGAATGAAGACGAAGAGAAGATTAAAGGTGGCGCTCCTGTGCGCGGGCGAAATCGGCTATCGCTGTTTGCAGCGTGTGGTCGAATCCGACGTGGCCGAGCTTCCGGCTGTCTTCACCTACCGCGTGGAAGCGCCGCAGGGCGAGTATCTGGAAAGGATAATGTCGCTCTGCGAGAGGCACGGTGTTCAGGTCTTCGAGGCGACGGACGTTGCGCACAAGCGTTTTCGCAATCTGTGGGAGCGGCTGGACCTTGATTATATTTTCGCCGTCAAGTGGCGCACGATGATTCCGACGAGTGCCATTCAGTCGGCGCGCGGCGGGCTGATTGTGTTTCACGCTTCGCTCCTGCCGAAGTACAGGGGGTTCGCGCCCGTCAACTGGCCGCTCATCAACGGCGAAGAGAAGACGGGCGTGACCATGTTCTATGCCGCCGAAGAGGTTGACGCGGGCGACATCATTGACCAGCGCGAGCGGCTAATCACGGATGAAGACGATGCGTCAACGATAGACTCCTGGCTCAACCAAACGGTGGAAGAGATGTTGGAGGAGAATCTAAAGCTTCTGGCCGAAGGCCGCGCGCCCAGAATTCCGCAGGACCACACGCAGGCTACCTACTGCATCTGGCGCAGCCCCGAAGACGGTCACATAGATTGGAATCAACCGGCGCGCACCATCTTTAATCTGATTCGCGGGCTCGCGAGTCCTTATCCCGGCGCGTACTCAATGCTTGAGGACGGGCGCAAGGTCATCATCCGTTCCGCCGAGATTGAGCGTGAGCCGCGCCGCTACGTTGGCCGCATCCCCGGCAAAGTCGAGCGCATCATCCCGGACAGAGGCGTCAACGTGCTCACAGCGGACGGAATCATCAGAATCAAGCAGGTGCAGCTTGAAGGCTCCGCGCCGCAGCCCGCCTCGGAAGTCATACGCCGTTTGAAGACCCGGCTCCGTTAGATTTTAAAAGCGTGAGGCTGATGAAAGATTTTATGCGAGAGGCGGCTGAGCAGTCATGAAAATCCTTGTCGTAGGCGGCGGAGGATTCATCGGCAGCGCCCTCGTCAAACATCTCTCCGCACAGCATGATTGCATCTGCTACGGCCACGCCGCGCGCTTCGCTGAGTTGAGAGAGACGATTCGCGGAGAGGTGCGTTTTGTAGAAGGCGACATCACGGACGTTAGTGCTTTACGTGAGGTCGTCGCGGGCGCGGATGCGGTCATACACGCGGCGGGTACGGGCGGCGAAGCCGATTGCATGGCAAACCCTACGCGCTCTCTTTCGACGCACGTCGCGGGAACACACCTACTTTTGCGGGAAGTCCTGAAACAGAATATCGAGCGGTTTATCTTTACCTCGACCATAGCCGTTTACGGAACTTACACTGCGCGCCCCATGCCTTTGACCGAAGAGATGGAGCCCGCGCCCGATGAGTTCTACGGCACACTCAAGGCCACAGCCGAGCGAGAGATTATTGATTCGGGCCGCTTCCGGATTCTTCGCTTATCGAACGTGTACGGTTCGGGGAGCGGGCTCTCCCTGGCGTCGAGCGGCGTGGCGGGAAAATTTGTGGAGCTGATTGCCGAGGGGAATCCCTTGAGAGTCTTCGGCGACGGAACGCAGTCGATTGACTACGCGCACATCAGCGATGTCTGCCGCGCGTACGAGCTTGCGCTCTCTGAACCTGCCGGGCACAGCTTTATCTACAACGTGGGCGGCGGCTCTCCTGTCTCTATTCAAAGCCTTGCGGAAATGGCATCGCGTCTCGCGTATGACGAAACAGGGCGGAAGGCGGAGATAGAGTATGCGCCAGCGCCGCCCGGTAAGCTCTGGCCGGACCGCTGGCTCTCAATCTCTAAAATCGAGCGAGAGCTGGGCTGGCGTCCAAGCGTTTCCATAGGGGATGGAATGAAAGAGATGCTCGCACACTTTATGCGCGAGCGGTTTGCAGCCCAAGGGAGAAATCTGTAGATGAGTAAAGAAGTACTGGCCGAACGCAAGAGGATTAGCGGCGCGCGCCCCTATTTCCATGATGAAGATGTACCCGAGTTGCTCAGCCGCCTCGAAGAGATTATTCGCGGAGGCCGCCTTATCTTCGGCGCTAACACGCGCGAGTTCGAGGACGCATTCCGCAAGGCTGTAGGCACGGAGCACGCCGTCTCCGTCAACTCCTGCACCACCGCGCTTGAGATAACTATGCGCTTCTTTCAGGTGGAGGGGCGCGAGGTTATAGTGCCTACGAACACCTTCGCCTCGTGCGTCAAGGCCATCATGTACGCGGGCGGCACGCCTGTACTGGCGGACATGAACCCGGAGACATTCTGCGTCGATACGGAAGACGTAATCCGGCGAATCAACTCGAATACGGCGGGCATCATAGTCGTTCACATAGCCGGTCTGATTTATCCGGAGATAGACCGCCTGCGCGACGTAGCCCGCGAACGCGGCCTCTTTCTGATTGAAGACCCTTCGCACGCGCACGGCGCAACCATTGACGAGCGCCCCGCCGGAAGCCTCGGTGATGCCGCCTGCTTCTCATTTTATCCGACCAAGATTATGACGACCGGCACGGGCGGAATGATTACGACCAATAACGCGGAGCTGGCGGCCTACGCGCGCAGCGTGCGCCACCACGGGCAGGGCGAAAGCCTTGAGAGCATAGTGAACCTCGGCAACGACTGGTGCATGGACGAGATGAGCGCGGCGCTCGGCGTCTATCAGCTGCGGCGGCTAGAAGAGAACGTCGAGCACAGGAACCGCGTTGTCGGCTGGTATCGCGAGAAGCTGCGCGACGTGGAATGGATTCAGGTTCCGCTCTACGCGGAGAACCTGCGCCACGCCTATTACAAATTTCCCGTGATGTTGGACGAGGGGGTTGATAAAGGTCGCCTGCGCCAGCTCATGCTGGACGAGTACCGGATAGAGCTGGGCTCAATCTACGACCCGCCCTGCCACCTGCACCCGGTCTTTCAAAAGCATCTGGGCTGGCACGAGGGAATGTTTCCCGAAGCGGAAGCCTTGCTTCGCAGGCAAATCTGTCTTCCGGTTCACGCGCTCGTCACCGAAGATGATGTCGCGGACGTGGTCACAGCATTGCAGGAAGTCTCGCTGCGCGTGAAAGAGTAAAGAAAGCGTGCTCGTCAGCATACATCAGCCGGACCATCTGCCCTGGGCGGGCTTCTTCGAGAAGATGCTGCGCGCGGATGTTTTCGTGATTCTGGATGACGTACAGTTCTCCAGAGGGGATTTCCAGAACCGCAATCGCGTCAAAGGACCGGCGGGCGCGCAGTGGCTAACGGTCCCCACCGTACACCGTTTTCCGCGGAAGATTAACGAGGTGGAGATTGCGGGTGACGGCTGGCAGTCGAAGCACTGGAAGACGATTGTCTCCTGTTACGCGAGGGCAAAGCATTTTGAGACTTTCTGTGGAGAACTCGAAGAGCTTTATCTACGTCCGTGGGAGAGGCTGTCGGACTTTAACGTCGCCGCAATTGAATTGCTCGCTCGCTCCTTCGGCATCGTGAAGAAGTGGGTGCAGGCTTCGGAGCTTGGAGCCCATGGCCGGAAATCAGAGCTTGTGCTCAATATCTGCAAGACGCTGGGGGCATCGAGCTACTATTCCGGGCGCGCAGGCTTGGACTATCTCGATAAAGAGGCTTTCGAGAGGGCGGGTGTCGAAATCATCTATCAGAGCTTCAATCATCCGGTCTACGAACAGCTCTTCATGAAAGAGCAGGGGTTTATCCCTAACCTTTCGGCGCTTGACATGCTTTTCAACTGCGGCGCGACCGACGCTCTCGCGCTCCTTGAAGGCGCGGGCGCAAGCTCTTTCTCTTATTCTCTACGCTAAACCTGAAGGGCTAATGAAGCAGCAAGGCAAGGAACCCGTCAGAGTCCTCTACATGGTCGCGGAATACGACCGCATCAGCGGGGGACAGCAGAGCCTTCTACAGCTTGTGCGGCGTGTGCGCTCGGAAAATGTTGAGCCGCTGGTCTGCTTTCCAGCCGAAGGGCGTTGCAGCGAAGCCTACAGGCGAGCGGGCGTGCCTGTCGTCATCATTCCGGGGCCGAAGATGCTGACAAGCTACGGCCAACACCTGCTGCGCATGTCGCGGCTTTCGGCCCTGAGAATCTTTCTCACAGAGATGCTGCCATACAGCTTCAAGGTCATGCGCGAGATGAGGCGCAGGCGCATGCGCCTACTGCATTGCAACTCTGTGCGCTCGCTGCTCTTTGCCGGAACGTGGCCGCGCCTCATGGGCTACGGCGTGGTGTGGCACGTGCGCGGGCAGTTGCTTCCGTTCGGAAGACTGGTGCGGCGCGCGGCGGAGCGACTGGCTACGCGCATCATCCTGGTGGCCGGGGCGCTCCGTGGAGAGATTAGTCCGAAGGCGGAGCATAAATGCCGCACGATTTATAACGGCATTGACGAGCAGGCCATCAGCTCAAACGGCGAGGCCGCGCCGCATCTTCCCTTCGCGCAGGAGAATGGTCAGAGGGTCGTCACAACCATCGCCGCCATCACACCCTTTAAGGGACATCATCACCTGCTTGAGGCCGCGCGTCTCATTAACAGGGAGGCGCGCGGCCAGCGGCCAGTCTTCCTGTGCGTTGGCGATTTGTTCGATAAGGGCTACGTAGATTATCTGAAAGGATTGATTGCGGAGTACGGCCTGGATAACTTTCACCTTTTGGGCTGGCAGCAGAATCCTTTTCCCTACTACAGGCTCGCGGACGTGGTGGTCCTGCCGACCGTCGAGCGCGAACGTCTCAGCATGAACGGTCGCGTGGTCGAGGTGCGAAGCGGCGAGGGATTGCCTCGCTCCGTGCTCGAAGCCATGTACATGGGAAAGCCCACCGTAGCCACGACCGTCGCAGGCACCAGTGAGCAGATTACGGACGGCGAGACGGGCCTGCTGGTTCCTCCCGCGAACCCGGAGGCCATGGCGCGCGCTATTCTTCAACTGCTGGATGCCCCGCCCGTCAAGCGAGAGCAGATGGGAGCGAAAGCAGCCCTGCGCGTGCGCGAGAAGTTCTCCACCGAGCGCATGGTTCGTGAAACGGCCATGCTTTACAGAGACATTGTTCATGAGTAAGCGAGTCGAGCAGTAGAAAGAAAAGGTTTGAAATGTGGCGGTCCGTAACGCAGCATCATCCGACAATCGGTTACACGTTCGTTCCAGGCATCAAGGCCCGCGTGACTCTGCCTGCGGAGAATCTGGGCTACCTGATAAATGTCAACGAGCAGGGCTTCAGGTGCGACCACGAGTTCGTGAATGATAAGCCCTCGGGAAGATTTCGTGCGCTGCTCTTCGGAGATTCGTTCACGGCGGGCGACGGCGTCTCAAACAGCCTGAGATACGGCGACCAGCTTGAGCGCAGGATTCCAAATCTGGAAGTCTACAACTTCGGCCTGCCCGGCACGGGGACCGACCAGCATTATCTGGCCTATCAGGAGTATGCCGCGAAGATTGAGCACGACCTGCTGATTCTGGGCGTGATGGTAGAGAACATAGGCCGCGTGGCGTCGCGCTTTCGCCCCTACATAAATGAAGAGGGCGAAACAGTCATCTACGCGAAGCCTTACTACGTGCTGGAAGGGAGCGGGCTGGCGTTAAAGAACGTGCCGGTGGCGAAAGAGCCCCTCTCGAAATCAGAGCTTGACGAAGACGCCGCTCGTCATATCGACTCAGGACTGCCCTTCGCCGGTTTGAGACGGTTCGCGAGACAGCTCGGCCTGCGCGACCTTGCGCAGAAGGTCACGCACTTTCAACCCGTGCCGGACTATCGCACGCCCGATAACCCCAAGTGGCGTGTGATGCGCGCTATCCTTGAAGAGTGGATTAAGTCCAGTCCGGTGCCGGTGATTCTTATGCCGATACCGCTCTTCCCCTTCATAGAAGGTACGAGCGACCCGAGCGCTTACCAGGCGCGCTTTCGCGAAGTGGCGGAGGCAACCAATTGTTTCCTGCACGACCCGTTGCCGGACTTTCGGAAATATTCCGCAACGGAGCGACGCAGCTTTCGCTTTGAGCGGGACGTGCATCTTACGCCCTCGGGCCACGCCGCGCTCGCGGATTCGCTCGCGCCAGTGATTGAAGGAATGCTAAGAGAGAAAGTAAGCGAGTCGAGCGAGTCGAGCAGTAGAAAGAAGTTGAGCGGCAATCCGGGTTGAGCGGTTATTCGTTCGACTGCTCGACTCGCTTACTTATCCTTTCACGTTTATGAGTAGGACAATCTTAGGCATTGCTGCCTTTTACCACGATTCGGCTGCGGCCATCATAAAGGGCGGAGAGATAATCGCCGCCGCGCAGGAAGAGAGGTTCTCGCGTAAAAAGCATGACCCCAGGTTTCCTACGCACGCCATTAACTACTGCCTGGAAGAGGCATTCATTGACCCTTCGGAGCTGGACGCGGTCGTCTTTTACGATAACCCACTGCTCACCTTCGACCGGCTGATGAAGAACCTCCTGACGGTCGCGCCATCGGGGCTTGAGCAGTGGACGAAAGCCTCCCGCTCTTTCCTCGGCGTCAAGGCCGTGGTACGCGAGCAGTTGCGCCGCAGCCTGGGCACGGACGTTAAGCTGCTCTTCTGTGACCATCACATGGCGCACGCCGCCGCCGCCTTCTATCCTTCGCCCTTCGACGAGGCGGCGATACTGACGGTGGACGGCGTGGGCGAATGGGCCACTCTCGCGCTGGGCCACGGGCTGGAGAATCGCGTAGAGCTTCTCAAAGAGATACATTACCCGCACTCGCTGGGCCTGCTCTACAGCGCCATGACTTACTACTGCGGCTTCAAGGTGAACTCGGGCGAGTACAAGCTGATGGGCCTTGCGCCCTACGGCGAGCCGGTTTACGCCGACGCCATTCGCGAGCGCCTGATTGACGTGAAGGATGACGGCTCGTTCCGACTGAACACGGAGTACTTCGGCTTCATGCAGCGCAACACCATGACGAACGAAGCATTCAACGACCTGTTCGGCGGCCCGCCCCGCGCTCCCGAATCCAGGATAACAAAGCGCGAGATGGATTTGGCGGCATCCGTGCAGGCGGTCATAGAAGACGTGATGCTTAAACTCGCGCGCGAGGCCGCGCGACTCACGGGCTCAAAGCGTCTTGTGCTGGCCGGAGGCGTGGCGCTCAACTGTGTTGCCAACGGTAAGATTCTGCGCGCGGGTCTGTTTGACGAGGTATGGATTCAGCCCGCCGCGGGCGATGCGGGGAGCGCCGTCGGCGCTGCGCTTCTGGCCAATCACCATTACTTCAAAGAGCCACGTACGTTGAATGCAAATGGACGCGATTCGCAGAAGGGAAGCTATCTGGGGCCTGCTTACAGCTCGGCGGAGGTACGCTCCTTTCTGGACCGGCGCAACTATCCGTACACGAGAGTCGCGGACGCACATGAGCGCGCGTCAGCGATTGCGCGTGCGCTGACGGATGGTTTGATTGTGGGCTACATGGCGGGCCGCATGGAGTTCGGGCCGCGAGCGCTGGGCGCTCGTTCCATCCTCGGAGACCCGCGCCGCAAAGAGACGCAGAGCGTCATGAATCTCAAGATTAAGTACAGGGAGTCTTTTCGTCCCTTTGCCCCGGCGGTCCTGGCCGAAAGAGCCCATGAATATTTTGAGCTTGAGACGGAGAGCCCTTACATGCTTCTGGTCGCGCCCGTGCGCGAAAGTAGACGAAGGGAGATGAGCCGGGATGGCTTTGTGAGCGGCGATGATGAAGACATGCTGGCAATCGTCAATCAAGCGCGCTCGGACATTCCTGCCGTCACACACGTCGATTACTCGGCGCGCGTTCAGACAGTTCATCCCGAAGACAAGCCTGACTTCTACCGGCTGATAAAGGAGTTCGACCGGCTTACGGGTTGCCCCGTGGTGGTCAATACTTCGTTCAACGTGCGAGGGGAGCCGATTGTCTGCACGCCGCGTGACGCGTACCGCTGCTTTATGAGGACGGAGATGGAGCTGCTGGTGATGGAGGACTGTCTGCTGTGGAAGTCCGAGCAGCCGGAGTTCACGGAAGCGAATGGCGATTGGAGGTCTTCGTATGAGCTTGATTAAAGAGAAAGATAAAGACCTGCTGGCCGAAAGCTTCTTCAACGAAGTCCTTGTGCCTCTGGCGCGAAAGTTGAATGCGGAGGGGAAGCGATTCTTCCCTTTGAAGGCCGACACTGAGGAAGAGAGTTACTACGTGGAGCCCAGGCGCAGAACGATGGCGGCTGCTGATTTCGAGCTGCGCGCGGCGGACTCCATAGAAGATTTCATTAACGAGCTGGCGGCGCTCTGGATAAGCGAAGGCCACGCGGAGCTGGCCGGGATGGCAGGGCCTCTGCTGGCTCTCGCTCGGGAGTTGCGCGAGACGGAAGCGGAAGAAGGCGACGTTTCGCCCTTCATGTACGTGATGTTTTAAAGCACTGATAGCTTCTTTTCTCTGCGATAAGGGCATGGGAAATTCCTTTTTCGACAAAGCGGTATTCACCATCTCGCTCGATTTCGAGCTTCTCTGGGGCTCTTTCGATTCGGGGAAGCACCGCAAGTTTATCTCCCACTTTGAAAAGAATGGGACCACGGCTTTTGACGCCACGCGCTCAATCGTTGACCGACTGCTGGAGCTTTTTCGCAAGTATGACGTGAGGGTGACGTGGGCCACCGTCGGCCATCTCTTTCTGGATAGCTGCGAAGAGTCTGACGGTGTAAAGCACGCCGACATGCCGCGCGCCCGTCACCGTTGGTTTGAGCAGGACTGGTACGCGTTCGACCCGTGCAAGGATTTTCGCGAAGAGCCGTTGTGGTACGGGCGCGATATGGTGGAGAAGATTCTGGCAGCCGAGCCCAGGCACGACGTAGGCAGCCACTCCTTCTCGCACGTAATCTTTTCGGACCCGGGATGCACGCGAGAAGTGGCCGAAGCGGAAGTCAAAAAGTGTGTGGAGCTGGCTCGCGACTTCGATTTGAAGATGGAGTCGTTCGTCTATCCCAGAAACGAGCTTGGACACCTGGATGTGCTGAGCCGCCACGGCTTCAAGGTCACGCGCGGGAACATGCCTTTCTGGTTCGCAAAGTTTCACAGCCGCACACTACGTCGCGTGGGCCACGTGGTTGACGACGTGCTGGCCATCACGCCCGACTGCGGCCTGCCGGAAAAAAGTCCCTCGGGTGTTTGGGTCATGCCTGTTTCGATGTTCCTGCAATCCATGGACGGCCCGAGGCGTTTCATCCCAGTTAGTTCCAGAATCAGGAAAGGCATACGCGGCATAGAGCGCGCGGTCCGCGAAAACTCCATCTTTCATCTCTCGTTTCATCCGACGGAAAACCTGTGCTTCCGTTCCGAGCAGATGTTCTACGCGCTGGAGAAGATAATCGCGCACGCCGCGCGCCGCCGCGACGAAGGAAGATTACAGGTGATGACGATGGCGGACATGGGCGCTTTCTGCGAGCGGCAAGCCAGTGTTAGCCAGGAAAATTGAGAACGCTCTATCCTTCGGCACAGATCCGTTTGCTCGAACACGGTGGACCGAAGATTGTCAGGATAAAGAAAGAGGAGCCACTAAATCACACTAAGCGACACGAAAAGAGAGACAGCCTTCCTGTTATAAAATATTCTTCGTGATGTTTAGTGTGTATTCGTGGTTTATCTTTTATCCGGTCCATCCCTGTTGATTTCTTCCTTTGTCTGAGGCCGAATTACAGCTTATCCTTCGGATGACTCCGCAACTAAAGGTAGTTCACATCTCGACGGTGGATTTGGGAATCCATTTCCTGATACCGCAGCTGCGCGCACTGCAAGCCAGAGGGTTTGAAGTCCACGCCATGTGCGCCGACGGCCCGCTCGTGCCTTCGTTTGAAGCCGAGGGGATACGCGTCCACCGCATACGTGTGACGCGCGACATAAGCCCCGTCGCGGATTTGAAGCTGCTCGGAAGGCTGGTCAAAATTCTGCGGCGCGAGCGATACGCGGTCGTTCACACGCACACGCCCAAGATTGAGCTGGTGGGACAGCTCGCGGCGTGGCTCGCACGCACGCCCGTCATTCTTTACACGAATCACGGCTTGATATTTCTGGGCCGGACGGGCAGCCTCAGGAAGTTTCTATTCAAAACGGTCGCGCGCATCTCCGGCATCTTCTCGGACCGCATCATCTCTCAGAGCGAGGAAGACATCAGGACCGTCATAGAGCAGAAGATTTATCGACCCGCACAGGTCGGGTACTTAGGCAATGGCATAGACATCTCCGAGCTTTGCCTTGAAAGATTCACGCCCGCAGAGGTCCGCGCCAAGAAGCGGGAGCTGGGAATCCCCGAAGACCACAGGGTCGTGGGGATGGTCGGGCGCTACGTTTGGGAGAAGGGCTACAGGGAATTTTTCGAAGCTGCGCAAAGCATCTGCCGCGAATGCGAGCGTGTCTCGTTTGTGACGGTCGGCGTTCCGCTTGAGAGCGAGCGCGACCCCGTGGACTTTTCTTTACTGCAAAGGCTGGGGCTGGAAGAGAGGGTCTTCGTCCTCAAATCCAGAAGCGATATGCCGGAGCTGTACTCACTGATGGATGTGGTCGCGCTGCCCTCTTATCGCGAAGGCTTTCCGCGAAGCCTTATGGAAGCGTCCGCAATGTCCAGGCCCGTAGTGGCCAGCGACATCTCCGGTTGCAGGCAGGCCGTGCTGGACGGCTACAACGGTTATCTAGTACCCGTGAGAGACAGCCGCGCTCTGGCCGAGAAGATAATGCTTCTGCTCGGTGACACGGCGCTCGCAGCGAGGATGGGTGAACAGGGTCGCCGTCTCGCCGAAGAACGCTTCGATGTTGCGCGGGTGATTGAAAGATTACTCGCTACCTACGACGAGCTGCTGAAGCGAAAGCTTCCGGGATACGAGCAGGAAGCACAAGTGCGCGCGGAAGCTCTTTCGGCGGACCGGGCCAGGGCTTAAACAGGGAAGCGGCTTACACCGTTTCGAGATTATTCCGATGGCAGGCAAAAACATCCTGATAATCGCCGCGCACCCGGACGACGAAGTCATTGGCGCTGGCGGCACAATCGCCGCGCACGCCGAAGGCGGCGACTCCGTTTTCATAGCCATCCTGACCGAAGGCTCAAGCGTGCAGTTCCCCGGCGACGAGAGCAAGGCTCGATTGAAGAGAGAACAATCGCTCAAGGTGGCGGAGCTGCTCGGAGCAAGAGACGTTTTCTACGGCGGGTTCAGGGACCAGCATCTGGACGCGACACCCGTGCTTGAGGTCAACCGCTTCGTGGAAGAGACTGCGCGCAAAGTTAAGCCGCACGTTATCTACACGCATCACTTCGCGGACCTCAACGCGGACCATCGCGCGGCATACGAAGCGGCGAGCGTGACTGCGCGCCCCTTTAGCCTGCCGTCATTAGAAAGGCTTCTGTGCTATCCGGTGGACACGATTACGCACGCCGGAGCGGGCACGCCGCAGCTCAACGTTTATCGCGATATAAGCCGGACGCTGGAACTGAAACTTCGGGCGATGCAGGTTTACGAAACGGAAGTCCGCGACTATCCGCACCCGCGCTCTCTGGAAGCGATGCGCTACACGGCCTTAAGATACGGCTCAATGGTGGGCCTCAGGGCGGCTGAAGCTTTTCAGCTGATGCTGGAAGTGCGCAAGGATTAGCCTCTATGAAGACGACACGAAGCTACTTCTTATTCGCAAAGCGCGCGGTTGACCTGGCCGTGGCCGCGCTCGCGCTGCTGACTCTACTGCCGCTCGCGCTCTTAATCTCGGTCGTCGTCAAGCTCAGCTCGCAGGGGCCCGTGCTGTTTCGGCAGAAGAGGCTGGGAAAGAATGGAGCGCCGTTTGTGCTCTACAAGTTTCGAACGATGCGGCAGAACGCGCCGCTGGTGCGAAACCTGGACGGCTCTGCCTTCGTGGGCGCGGGCGACCCGAGGCTGACGCCGGTGGGGCGCTTCCTGCGCGATTCGACGCTGGACGAGATTCCGCAGCTCATCAACGTCATTAAGGGCGACATGAGCATAGTGGGCCCCAGGCCGGACCTTGTAGAGCAGCTTGAGATTTACGATGACCTGATGAGGCGCAAGCTTGAGGTCAAACCCGGCATGGCCAGCCTCTCGCTCGTTCACGGACGCAACTCGCTCACCTGGTACATGCGCGCCGAGCTGGACGTTTATTACGTTGACCATTGCTCGCTCAAATTCGACGCGGAGATTTTCATGAAGGCATTTCTACAGGTGCTCTTGAGGCGAGGCGTCTACTACGCGAAGGACTACAACGGCGAGGCCCGAAACTGACAGCCACGCAGGTTTACGCATCACCCATCTGATTATGAGAGATACGATGCTGCCCTTTTCGCCTCCGTTGATTGGCGAAGAGGAGATTGCCGAAGTCATAGACACGCTTCGCTCGGACTGGATTACGACGGGGCCGAAGGTCAAGCGGTTTGAAGAAGAGTTCGCCGAAAGCGTGAATGCTCCGGCTGCGCTCGGCCTCAACTCCTGCACCGCCGCGCTGCACGTAGCGCTGGCGACCCTGGGCATAGGCCCGGGCGACGCGGTCATCACCACACCCATGACCTTCGTCTCAAGCGTTCACGTGATAGAGCACGTCGGCGCGGTGCCCGTCATGGTGGACGTGGAGCCCGACACGCTGAACATAGACCCGGAGCGCATAGCCGAGGCCGTGGCTCGCAGCGGTAAAGACGGAGCGCGCGTGCGAGCACTTTTGCCTGTTCATCTTTACGGGCACCCCTGCGATATGAATCGCATCATGGAGATAGCGCGCGAATACGGCCTCGCGGTCGTGGAAGACGCTGCGCACGCGCTTCCCGCCAAACATGAAGGGCGAAAGGTCGGCTCGTTCGCAGACCTCTACGGCGTGCCCGTGCTCACGTGCTTCTCCTTCTACGCGACGAAGAACCTGACCACGGGCGAAGGCGGAATGCTGACGGGGCCGCGCGATTTGATTGAGGAAGCGCGCATCTGGAGTCTGCACGGAATGAGCCGCGACGCCTGGAACCGCTACTCCGCCAAGGGCTCCTGGTTTTACGAGGTCGTGCGGCCCGGCTTCAAATACAACCTGCCTGACATACAGGCCGCGCTCGGCCTTCAGCAGCTGCGTAAGCTCGGGGGCTTTCAAGCCCGCCGCGAAGAGATTGTACGCCGGTACACCTCTGCCTTCTCCGAATTTGAGGAGCTGTCGATTCCCGTAAAGCGCCCGGAGGTTGAGCACGCGTGGCACCTATACGTGCTGCGGTTGAACCTGGAGCGGCTGGAGATAAATCGCGCGCGGTTCATAGAGGAGCTAAAGGCGCGCATGATTTCCACGAGCGTGCATTTCATACCCGTTCACATGCACCCCTATTACCGTGACAAGTACGGCTACAGTCCCAATGATTTTCCCGTCGCCGCGCGCGAGTTCGAGCGCATCATTAGCTTGCCGCTCAACCCGCGCATGAGTGACCGGGATGCGGACGACGTAATCGAAGCCGTGATTGATGTCGTTAATACGTTCAGACGTTAAACGGCTGCCGCGCCGCCGAACCCGACACTACGGAAGCGCGCGGCCAGCCAATTAAGAAAGACCATCAGGGAGAACTCACGAACCTGCTGCCTCGATGACAAATTTGCAGTCAAGACAAGCGGCGAAGCTCTACAAAAACCCGACCCGTAATTTTATGAGGCCCTGAATATGGTAACAGAGCGAAGAACACTAAAGCCTGAATGGTGGACGATTCCCCCCGCCATGCGGCGATGGAGAAAGAGATTTCTGAGCAAGAGAAGGATTCACTACATCCTTGACTTTACGGTATTGGTCGCGGCGTTTATCCTCGCCTACCTTTTGCGCTTTGATTTCGACTTACCCAGAAACCAGGATGCTTATCTTGCGGCGCAGCTGCCTTACGTCGTCCTGATTCAGATGGCCGCGCTGCACCTGGCGGGCGTCTACACCTTCATCTGGCGCTACGTCGGCATGACAGAGATACGCGCCTTCGTCAAGGCCGCGCTCTGGTCCATGCTGCCCGTCCTGATGTTTCGGCTGATGCTGCCGAGCCAGCTGAACACCTGGCGCGTGCCCGCCTCCGTCATTCTCATAGACACGGCGCTCGGTTTCGGCGGCGCGCTTGGCCTGCGCGTCATCCGCCGCGCCTTCTACGAGCGCAAGGAAAAGAGGCGCAGGGGCGCAGTACCTTCTATGCGGATACGCAGGAGCGTGCTCCTGATAGGAGCGGGTCGAGCGGGGATGCTCACCGCCAAAGAGATTCAGAGTCGCGGCGACATGAATCTGCAAATCAAGGGATTCATAGACGACGACAGGGACAAGGTGGGCTCCATCGTTCAGGGCGTGCGCGTGCTGGGGACGACACCGGACCTGCCGCGTCTTGTGCGCGAGTTGAACGTAGACCACGTCATCTTAACGATTGCTCAGACCTCTCGCGGCGACATACGCCGGATAGTCAATATCTGCGAAGAGATTCCCATCAAGATTCAGGTGATACCCGGCCTCTACGAAATATTGCAGGGACACGTCGAAGTAAGCCGCATCCGCGACATACAGATTGAAGACCTGCTGGGCCGAGAGCCCGTGGCCTTCGACCTCAACGGCATAAATCACCTGCTCGGCGGGAAGACTGTGATGGTCACGGGCGCGGGAGGCTCCATAGGCTCAGAGCTTGTGCGACAGGTTCTGCGATTTGAGCCTGCTCAACTCCTGCTGGTCGAGCGCGCGGAGGCTTCACTCTTCAGCGTGGACAGGGAAGTGCGTGAAACCGAGCCGCCTTTCCCCGTCATCCCGCTCGTGGCGGACATAGGCGACGAGGCGCGCATGAGCAACATCATGGCGCAGTACCGCCCGCAGATTATCCTGCACGCAGCCGCGCACAAGCACGTGCCCATGATGGAGAGCAATTCCGCCGAGGCCATCAAGAACAACGTGCTGTCAACCTACGTGCTGGGAAGACTGGCGGGCGAATTCGCTGCCGAGGTCTTCGTGATGATTTCCACCGACAAGGCCGTCAGGCCGACTTCCGTCATGGGAGCAAGCAAGAGAATCGCCGAGCTGGTGGTGCAGAGCTTGAACAAGCGCTTCTCTACACGCTATGTGGCCGTGCGCTTTGGCAACGTCATAGGCTCCGCCGGTTCCGTCATTCCCATATTCCGCGAGCAGATTCGCCGGGGTGGACCAGTCACCGTCACGCACAAGGAGATGAAGCGCTACTTTATGACGATTCCGGAGGCGGCGGAGCTTGTCTTGCAGGCGGGCGGAATCGGCAAGGGCGGAGAGATTTTCATACTCGACATGGGCGAGCCCGTCAGGATTCTGGACCTCGCAATCGACACCATAACGCTTTCGGGTTTGAAGCCGTACGAAGATATAGACGTAGTGATTACCGGAATACGACCGGGCGAAAAGCTCTACGAAGAGCTGGCCGTCACGGAAGAACAGATTACCAAGACTCATCACCCGAAAATCTACATAGGCAAGATCGCCACCTATTCGGAGGTGAAGGTCTCGGAAGCCCTGAGGCATCTGGAGCAGCTGGCAAGGCGCGGGGACGAGCAGCAGATACGCGAGTACATAGTAGATTTTCTGCCGGAGTCTAATCTGAGCGCGAACGGAGACGGCGTGAAGTCGGACAGCGGGCATCTTTCCGCCTCGACGCACAGGGGCGCGGCCACCTACGCCGGAAATGGCACGTGTGAGCCGGTGACGGATTTCGTCGTGTGAGGTCCGCCCGGTTTGAAGAGTATGAGCGTTAAGAGCGTGGTATTCGATGCCCTTCCTTCCAGGGGCATCGAAGAGCTGCAAGAACAACAGTCGGCGCGAGAGAGGGTGGCGCTCCTTCTGGATAGAGTAATCTTCTCGGCGACGCTTCTGCTGATTGTTCTGACGGCGATTCCTTATGGCTCCGTAGAGTTCTGGTGGACATCGCTGTTCGAGGTCGGCGTATTCGCCATCACCATGCTCTGGATGGTGGAAGCATTGGTGGGCGACGGCTGGCGTCTGAAACGTGTGTACTGGCTGGCGCTGCCCCCGGCGCTGCTCATCCTTTTCTCCCTGCTTCAGACAATACCCTCAGGCGGCGCGGCCCCGTCGCAGCAGCAGGGCTCCTTCTGGTATGCCGTAAGCGCCGACCCTTTCGAGACATGGGCGTTCGCGCTCAGGCTCGCGGCGTTGACGCTGCTGGGAATGCTGCTGCTGCGCTTTACCACGAGCAGCAGGCGTCTTCATGCTGTGGTCTTAACCGTGGTGTGCGTGGGCGCTGCGAGCGCGGTCTTCGGCATATTGCGCTCCGCGATGCAGCACGACGAGATGGGCTTTGCGCTGCCGCTTCTGCCGCGCGGAATCGGTTACGGCCAGATAATCAGCCGCAACCAGTTCGCCTTTATGATGGAGATGGCGCTGGGGCTCGCACTCGGGATGCTCTTTCGACGCGGCAAGGGCAAGGGTGAAACCTCTCTCTTTTATCTGGCGCTGGCGCTTCCCATTGGCGCGGCGCTTATCATGGCCAACTCGCGCGGCGGCATCCTGACGATGATGTGCCAGCTGCTCTTTCTTTCTCTGCTGGTTCTGCCCGCCACGTTTTCTTCCGTGAGAGAAGTTCGACGAAATCGTGTGTCGCGTGGCTGGCGGCGACATTTGGGCTCCGTCATCCTGCGCGCGCTTCTGATTGTGACGCTGCTCTTTGCCGTCTCGGCGGCGGTGGTCTGGGTGGGAGGCGAGCGCGTGGTCAGTAATCTGAGCACGGTGCAGGAGGAGTTGAACCCAGTTGATGATGCGACCCGTTGGAACACCAGCCGCGTGGAGATTTGGCGTGCGACATGGAGCATGATAAAAGGGCATCCGCTCGTAGGCACAGGCATGGGCGGCTACTGGGCTGCCATACCGCAGTATCACGACGCCTCGGGCGCGTATACTCCTCAGCAGGCGCACAACGATTATCTTGAGCTTGTGGCGAGCGGCGGCATCATAGGATTCATTATAGCGCTGTGGTTCGTTAGTCTTCTGCTGAAGCGCGCGAGAAAGATATTTCTGCAAGGCGACGGCTTTCGTCGCGGCGCATCCCTGGGCGCGATGGTCGCCATGTTCGGCGTCGGCGTCCATAGCCTCTTCGACTTCGGCCTGCACATTACGATTAACGCGGCGCTGTTTGCGGCGATAGTCGTCATCGCGACCGTGGACGTTCAGGGCAAGGCCGAAAAAGAGTTGCGGCGCGCCTGACGAATAACGGCTTGTCGGGTATCCTTCGGCGGCGATTCGTGAGACAATGCCCCCTTTGCAGCAGTCCTTTGTTTTCCGGGTATAAAAGCCACACGCAAATTCAGAGCGAATCCATCCGAGTTACGGATAGAAGTGTACAGACGCTCTTTCTTAATTTCGCGCGATTCTTAAACAGCTCTTAACTCCCCGGTCAGTAAAGCTTAACTTCGGCACTCTATTTTATTCTTCCAATGAACGCTATCTCAGGCTCTGAGGCCGCTAACCAAATTACCAACGAAAGGACAACCCCGTGAACACATCCCCAAGTCGCTGGCGAATTGCCCCCTTCCTGAATCGCAGGCTGCTGCTGATTCTCTCCATCGCCCTTCTTGTTTCCATTATTCCATTAGGTAACTTCTTAAGAGGCGTTACGACCGTTCAGGCTGTTTCGCCGAATGTAGTTATTAGCCAGGTCTATGGCGGCGGCGGAGCCACTACTGGCTCGCCCACATACAAAAACGACTATGTCGAGCTGTTTAATACCTCTTCGAGTCCGGCTGTGTTGACCGGCTATTCAATTCAATACGGCTCGTCAACGGGAAACTTCACCAGCGTTTATGCCTTTCCCGCCGGCACAACCATCCCCGCCGGCAAGTATTTGTTTGTACAGGTGAGTTCCGCCGGTACAGCGGGCGGTAATTTCCCGGTCTCGCCTGACCTGACTACGACAAACTTAAACATGGCTGCGGGCAGCGGAAAAGTCGCCCTCGCTAACATAAGTTCAGCCCTGGGTTGTGGCGCGACAGCGACGCCTTGCACCTTACCACACGCGAACATTGTTGACTTGGCGGCATACGGCGCATCCAACAATGGCGAAGGCGGCACAACCGTTAACAACGGCACCGCCATTACTAATGCGCAGGGCGGGGTTCGTAAATCGAATGGTTGTCAGGACACCGACAACAACAACAGCGATTTCGACGTGGTAAATAATCCCGTGCCGCGTAATTTAAGTACGACGCCAAATATCTGTGGCGGTGGCGGCGGAACGTCCCTCTCCATCAACGATGTGACGATGGACGAAGGCAACGCTGGCACGACCAACTTCAATTTTACTGTTAGCCTGTCAGCTCCGGCGCAGACGGGCGGCGTCTCGTTCACGGTCAACACTGCGAACGGTACGACCAACCCCGCGACGGCTGGCAGCGACTATGTTGCAATCGTCAACGGCGCGGGCAGTATCCCCGAAGGCAGTAGCTCAACGCAGGTCACCGTGCAGGTCAACGGCGACACAACGCAGGAGCCTAACGAGACCTTCTTCGTCAATATCTCAGGTGTGACGGGCGCGAGCGTGGCCGACGGGCAGGGCCTCGGCACCATCACGAACGATGATGTGACCATCACGCCCATAGGCACCATACAGGGCAGCGGCCAACAGTCGCCCTATGTCGGACAGAACATGACGACGACGGGCATCGTCACGGGGCGCAAGACAAACGGCTACTTCATACAGGACCCTGTGGGCGACGGTATACCGGGGACATCCGACGCTCTCTTCGTCTTTACGTCGAGCACGCCGACGGGTGTTGCGGTAGGCGATTCGGTTCGTGTCTCGGGGGTTGTGGCAGAGTTCATCTCGGCTTCCACCGACGAGCCGGTGTCCGCCGCTGAACCCAAGACCGCTACGGAATTGACCAGCCCCACGACCATAGTGCTCTCTTCCGGCAACCCGCTCCCGGCGGCGCTTACGGAATCCATCTTCAACGCGGGGGCAGCGAGCCGCGGCATTGAGCTTGAGCCTTACGAGTATATGCGCGTGAGCGTCGGCTCGCTCACGGTGTCAGAGCCGACCAACAATACCTTCGGCGAGTTCTGGGGTGTCTCGACGGGGACGCCGCGACCTTTCCGCGAGCCCGGCATAGAAAAAGGCGATCCTATCCCCGCGTCCGACCAGGGAACCTACGCGGGCACTACCGCGCCGAACATCCCCGTCTTCGACGGAAACTTCGAGCGCATCATGGTAGACAGCGACGAGGCCATCAACGCTTCAAACGTACGTCGCACGGCGTTAATGGTAACTACCGGAGCGGTCATCACAGGGATAGTCGGCCCGCTCGACTACTCCTTCGATAACTACCGTATAGTGCTTGATGCCACGGCCACGCCCAACGTCACGCCCGGCATTACGGCAGCTATCCCCGTGCCTACGCCTACGGCGCAGGAGTTCACGGTCGCGCATGCCAACTTGCAGAACTTCGGCATCTCGAACTCGAACTTCGCTGGCCGTCTCAACAAAGCGTCGCTGGCCATACGCAACGTGATGCACACGCCGGACGTTGTAGGCATGATTGAGATATTCGACCTGACGACGCTCCAACAACTGGCCGCCAAGATAAACGGCGACGTGGGCAATCCTTCGCTCGTCAACTACGTGGCCTACCTGGAGGAGGGCATCAAGCCCGGAGACACAGGCGACTTTGCCGACGACCAGGACATAGGCTATCTAGTCAACACGGCGCGCGTTAGCGTAGTAGGCACGCCCACGCAGTACCATCAGGGCATGACCTTCACCTATTGCGGCACAACCTCCACGCTTCACGACCGCCCGTCCTATGTGCTCAACGTCACCGTGCCGCAGACATCCGGCCCGGCGGTTCCTGTCACGGTCATTCTTAATCACACGAAGTCGCTCATAGCCTCTGACAGTCAGCTGCCTTACGGCTCTTGCGGAACGGGCACAGAGGGCGCGCGCAATCGCGAGAAGCGCCGTCTACAGTCAGAGGACATAGCGGACCTTATACAGTCGCACATCAATGAGAACCTGGTGGTGCTCGGCGACCTCAATGCCTTCGACTTCAACGACGGCCTTGGCGACGTAGTCGGCACGCTCAAGGGGAGCCCCGCGCCCGAGAGTCAGGTGGTCGAGCCGAGCGTGGATCGCTGGACTTACCAGTTGACCAATCTCATCAGCACGCTCCCGGCAAACGAGCGCTACTCGTTCTCGTTCGAGGGCAACGCGCAGGCATTGGACCACGTGCTGGTTAATAACCTGATGCTCGCGCATAACACTCGCTTCGCCTACGGACGCTACAACGGCGACTTCTCGCTGGACTACGCGTCCGACACCAATAGGCCCGAACGTCTAGCGGACCACGATGCGGCGGTGGCGTATTTCAGCTTCGCGCCGACTCAGCCGGACCTGGCCATTTCCATGACGGCCTCGCGCAATCCCGCGCCGGTGGAGTTTAACTTCAACTACAACATCACGGTCACGAACACGGGCGCGACCGCAACGGGCGTGCAGGTCACGGATACGCTTCCTTCGCAGGTGACGCTGACTGCTACGACCTCCTCGCAGGGCAGTTGTACATACGACTCGCTCACGCGCACGGTGACGTGCGACCTGGGCACGGTCAACGCAGGCTCGCCGGTTAACATACAGTTGACTGTCAAGCCACGCTCGGAGGGAACGCTCAACAACTCCGCGACAGTCACGGAGAACGAGGTGGACGCCAATACGAACAACAACACGGCGTCCGTGAACGGTCTACCGGCGGTGAAGTACGTTGACCTTGCGGTCTCTATGACAGAGTCGGCGGACCCAATCTTCGCGGGCCAGAACGAGACCTACACACTCACCGTGGCGAACATCAATACACCTTTGAGCGCCACGGGTGTTGCGCTGACCGACACGCTGCCTGCGTCTATGACCTTTGTGTCGGCGACAACCAGTCAAGGCTCGCTCGTCACTCCGCCCGTGGGCTCTACAGGCACCGTGACCGCTAACCTCGGCACGATAGCCTCTGGCGCAACAGCGACCGTGACTATCACCGTCAAGTCCACAGCCGCGGGCTCAATAACGAACTCGGCCACGGCGACGAGTAATGAGAGCGAATTCAACGCGGCGGACAATACTGCGAGCCAGACTACCACCGTCAAGGCAGCGGCTTTGCAGAAGGTGCTCCTGGCCAAGCAGGTCTTGATAGGCGGTTGCGAGAACACGACGGGTAACGTCTACCTGACTGGGCCAGCCGGTCCCGGCGGCGTCACCGTGCCACTATCGACGAGCAGTCTCGCTGGAGTGACTGTACCGGCGAGCGTGTTCATCCCCGAAGGGCAAACTGTAAGCCCCGCATTCAACGTCACGACTTCACCTGTTGTGACTAAGCAGGTAGGTCTGGTGACGGCTGGCAGCGGCGTGGGCAGCGTCTCACGCGGCCTGACCATTAACGTGGGTAGCGGCACCTGTCCTCCGTAATGCAAAGACGCAGGATGATTGAATAGTTAAGCAATGGCGAAAACTATTCAATCATCCTGTGTGCTCGCCTGTCATGGCGGTGCAGGTTAAGTTACTCGAAACCCATTCAACACAAAGCAGGACAGTATCGTTTGGCTTAAGCCGGGCGATGCTGGCCTGCTTTGCATTTCTTACGCATCAACTATTCAAATTGCTTGAGGGAAGAATAAAGCCGACGCGGCTCGCGGTGGCAGCAGGTTTATTGCTCGCGAGCATGCTGTTTATTGCGCTTGCCGGAAGTCGGTTCACCCAGGCTCTTTTCAAAGAGGGTGCAAACGCGTTCTCCTCCGATAAAAGAAGTAAAGAACCTGCTGTCAAGGCTTCCGAAGGCGGAGCATCGCAGCCAAAGCGCAAGCCTCTGGCTTCAAGGCTTCCGCCCGACGTAGTGCGCGATTACAGCTACAACGCCGTGCATCTTCTGAACGGCGCGGGCGCTCCGCTTTATCCCGTGGACGAGCAGTACTCTAAATTCATGTCGCGCCTGCGCGAGTTTCCTCCAGAGGTTTTGATTGTCGGAAAAGAAGCCCCGTTCACGCACAGCCTTGGACCTATTCTCTCTTTCGGCGGCGAGAACAGAACTTTTCCTCTCCCGCCCAAACGCAGGGGCGAAGACGGGCGCAGGCTGCTCTCGCCCGAAGAGTTGCGGCTTCGCATTAAAGCCATAGAGCGGTTTACTTCGGATGCTCACGCGGCGGGCGTCAAAACAGTCATTCCCTATATCTCTCCCATGACGGCCTTCGGCAACGCGGAAAAGCGTCAGGGCTTTTTTCAGTTCTTCGATAACTGGGATCGCTATGAAAAGGAGTTCGCTCTGGGCCAGCGTCCGGCGGGCGACCCCGTTGACTGGACTCAGCGAGACAAGGACGGGAAGACCTACTTTCGCATGGGCGGAGGCGCAGAAGATGCGCAGGGGATGACTCGTTACAGCATGTGCATCAACAATCCCGGCTGGCGTCGCTGGCAGATGCTTGTGGCGGGTTGGATTGCGCGCGCGGGCTTTGACGGCGTGTGGATGGATAACGTGCTGGTCCACAGGTGCTACGACCAGTATTGCCAGGCGGTGGCGAAGAACATGGGCGTAGACCTCTTTCGCGAACCCGACAGAGTTTGGCTTGAGAGCTACCTGCGCTATTTCGATGAGCTGCGCGGCGCGGGAGGCAGTCGGCGCAACGAGTTTTTTCTGGGAGGCAATTACATAGAGCTGCCTCTTCAACGTGAAGTGACGGACAAGCTGGACCTATGCATGGTAGAGCAGGTGTGGCTCGGGGCCGCACGCATGCTCTGGCCCGGCGGAGTATGGACGGGTTTCTACAGGTCCGTGCCGAACGCTCGTGCTCTGAGCAATCGCGGGCAGAGCACGGGTGAAGGCGTTGCGGTCAACAATATCTGGATAGCACAACTGTCTTACGCCATGCGCGGCGAGCGTGGGCTGCATTTCCTGTCGGGCGCACCGGCGGGAAAGTCCACGGAGTTCGCGCACAACGAGGACTCCGCGACTCTGGCTCTCGCGGAAGCCGCGACCTTCGGCGGCGGCACGGCTGTACAGGTCGGAAACCAGTACCCGCTCCTGAGCGATAATGATTCGGGAGCGAACAAGGGAAGGCAGCGCTTCTTCACTTTCGCGCGCGCGCACAGAGAACTCTACGAAGGGCTGCTTCCGGCGGGCGACATAGCAATCCTTGTTTACCCGGACGGCGAGGCCGCTGCGCTCATCGAGGCGCAGCAAGTGCAGGACGCTCTGCTCTGGCGCGGGCTGCTGGTAGACGTGCTGGACGGCGACAGGCAGAGCCCCGAGACGCTCGCCAGATACAGTCTCATCATCGTGCCGGGAAAGCCACAGCTTCCGCAGTGGATGAAGGGGCTTCCACTTTTGCAGAGCCCGGACCCGCTGAGCCCCGCGGAGGTCACGGCCATGAAGAGAGCTTATCAAAAAGAGCGCGGCGTGGCGCAGTTGAGACAAACCGGATTGAGCGCACTGGCCCTGGAGCGTGCCGGTGCTCTTCGCGCTCTGGAGCTTCCGCAAGGCTCTCTCGTCGAAGCCTGCGCCTGGTCCAACGACCGGCGAATGGTTCTGCACCTTCTGAATTTCCGCGTGCCCATTGGTCTCAATGAGGGAGGCAAGGTCGAGGCGACGGGAAGCTTCGCCGTCCGTTTGAAACTCCCGAAGGGAAAGAGCGTGCGAGAGGTGCGCGCCGTTTCGGCGGACGCGGGAACTGCGGAGCCAACGCAGTTTCGCCAGAAGGGCGATGTGCTGGAGTTCAAGGTCTCGTCCGTACGGGTTTACAAAGCGTATGAAGTTATCTTTTCCTGAGCGGCGCGGAGTGAGCGCGCGGGCCAGAAAAACATTGACCTTTACGCCAGCGAGGAGTACATTTTCGAGTCGGTTGAAATAAATCTTTATGCAATCAACCAAGGGCTCTCAGACGGCTTTTACGCCAGAACAGGAGACTCTCTCAGGTACATGATTTCAAAGCGCCATAAAACTTTAAAAGGAATTGCCGTGCTCGTTGCGCTCTGCATTATGCAGGCGTATGTCCTGGCAAGTCCCGCTAACTCTCCCGCGCCGGACCCTTCAAACGAAGGCATCACCCCGCAGGCGAATGGCACGATTAAGACTACGAACAACCAACCCGTCATAGTCAACGGCAACAGCGTCAAGCCCGGGACGACAATCCTCTCGGGCTCTACGATTGAGACTCCCACGGGCGTAGGCGCTACCGTCCAACTCGGGTTCGCGGACTTGGAGATAACCCCCGGCTCGGAGGTAAGCATAGAGTTCACCGCCGACGGAAGCGTGAAGGTGACTTTGAAGCGCGGTTGCGTAGTTCTTACAACCAGAAAGAACGCGGCGGGTACGATTATGACACCCGACGGACGTACAACCGAAGTCCGTGAAAATGATCGGGTCGAGGTCTGTTATCCGGAACGCACCACCAGCCCCGTTCCCGCGACGAGCGGAATCAATAAGCCGCTGCTGGCCCTGCTGTTCCTGGGCGTCAGCACGGCGGCACTAATCGCTGTCCTCTCTAACGGCGGAACAAATCCGAGCCCCAGCAGCCCGTAGAACCAGTTCTATCAGGCGGCGACAGAGCTTAAACAGAGATGGGAGAGATTCCATGGAATCTCTCCCATCTCTGTTTAAGCCGTATCTAATAAACTACGAAACCACACTAAGCGGCACGAAGATGGTTCGCCTCTGTTTCGTGTCCGTTAATGTGATTTAGCGGTTAAACTCTTTCTCTCATCCCTCGGAATGAAAGCACACATGCGTTCGCGATTTCTAAGGCCGTTGCTCGCCGTAGTCTTTATGCTCCTATGCGCGTTGGGCATAGTGGCCGGTTGGCGTGCGGGTGTTGGCCGTCTGCTCGCAAGGTATGCTGCTTCGGCTACCCTCAGGGAACAGGCGGACAGGGCCGTGGAGTTCAGCGCTCTGGATGCCGAGACGCATTCCGCACGCGCCTCGGTCCTCTATAACCTGAATGACTGCGCGGCGCGTTGCGGGAATTAGAGAGTGCCGTAAAGCTTCGCCCGAGAGATTACTTGCTCTGGTTGCAGCTGGGCCGCGCGCTCGACGAGGCCGGTGATAAAGAGGGCGCTCTTCTGGCCCTGCGTGAGTCAATGAGGCTCGCCCCCTTTTACTCAGAGCCGCGCTGGCAGTATGGCAACGTGCTCTACCGCATGGGCCGCTTTGAAGAGGCTTTTCAAGAACTGCGGCGGGCCGCCGACTCAAATCCCTCGCTCGTCCCGGTCCTCATAGACCTCGCGTGGGGAACCCACAAGGGTGACGCTGCGGCGGTGGAAAAAATTGTATCCCCGCGCACCGATGCGGTTCGCCTGGCGCTCGCGCGTTTCTTTATCAGGAAAGAAAAGGCCGTTGAGGCGCTCGCGCTCATACGCGCTTTCGTTGAAATGTCCGCCGAAGACAGGAAAGCCCTCGTTGTTGAGCTGATTAAGGCCAGACAGTTTAAGGCGGCGTATGAGGTGTGGGCTGTCGGCGGCGTTGATAATGAGCGACGAAAGGATGTGGCGCAGGGCATCACGGACCCGAGCTTTGAAGGCCGCATCAATCTTACGCAGGAGGGCTTTGGCTGGCAGCAGGAGCGTGAGCAGGAAGGAGTAAAGCTCTCTTTAGATACAAAGGAACCTAAGGCGGGTTCGCGCTCTCTTCTGATTGAGTGGAGCGGCCAGCCGAGCCCGTCAATTTCCGTCATCTCCCAGACCGTCCTCGTTGAGCCCAACTCGCGTTACCGCCTGACATTCTACGCGCGCACTGAGAAGCTTATAACGGCAGGGCTCCCCGTGCTCAATATCACGGATGCGAGCAGCCGGGAGTCGCGAGTGCTCGCAGAGTCGAAAGCCTTCCCGCAGGACGCGTCGGCGTGGCAGGCGTTTGAAGTGGAGTTCTCAACTTCGGGCTCCACCGAAGCCGTCATCATGAGCTTGCTGCGCCGGAATTGCGACACGAACACCTGCCCGATATTCGGGCGCGTGTGGCTAGACGATTTCTCTTTGCAGAAGCTTTAGTCGGCTATCAGATGAAAGTGAAGGTAGGTCACGGTCTGCTTGCCCGGTCCGTTCGTTATCACCTCATAATCGGTCAGGTGTTCTTCTTTAACCAACTCCTGAATGACTGCGAAGATGTCTACGAGGTACGCGGAATTTTCGTCCGAGAAGTCGGCGGCGTTTTTTATGTCCTTCTTAGGGATGATGACGTAGTGGATTCTCTTCTGCGGAGACGGATGGCGAATCACCACCGTCTTGTCCGTCTCCAGCACCACGGAGGGAAGCACGCCCGGAAACTTGTTGACCGCCACGGAAGCCAGAAGCCCCATCAGCTCTTCCGGTTTCAAACACCGCTGCTCACACCTGCGGAAGGATAGGACCGGGCGGCGCTGCGTTTCAGAGAAGAGATAAGCGCCGAGGGCCACGCCCGCCAGCAGCGATGCCGTGGAGATGAGCGCCGTTTTGATGCCGCGTCGCATAGGCAGACTCTATCAGATAAAAGGCGAGCCTCCTGCATAAAGGGCCGGTCCGATTAACAGGAAGTCTTCAATAATAGCCCTTGCTTACCGGAAGCAGCAGAGACGCATTAGAAATCCCGTGGCGTTTGCGTTAGAGGTATTAGCAGCAGGAGGGGGAGGCACGGTCGTTGGCTGGCTCTCCTCTTTATAAATGGGATAGGCTTTCCCGTCCTGTAGCTTGAAAATCAGAGCGGGCTTGTTGAGCCTGCGCTCGGCGTTAATCGTCATGCCGCCCGTGATGCCGTTGAAGTTTGCCGTCTGTGCGATGGCGTCGCGCAGCTTTGCGGGCTCACTCGTTCCCGCGCGTTTGAGCGCGTCGGCTATTAGCTGCATGGCATCGTAGGCGAGTGCGGCCACGGCATCCGGTTGATTGCCGTAGCGCTTTTTATAGTCGGACGTAAATTTCCTGGCAGCTGGCGACGGGTCATCAGCCGAATAATTGCTGGTTATGTATGCTCCGTCCAGCGCAGCGCCGCCCGCCTGAAAAACCTGCGGGTCGTTCCAACCGTCGCCGCCCAGAAGCGTTGCTTTAATCCCCGCCTGTTTGGCCTGCTTCGCAATATTGCCGAGCTGAGCGGAGCGGCCCGGCAGGTATATGACATCCGGGTTGGCCGTGTTAATCGCCGCGAGCTGCCCGTTGAAATCCTGGTCCGTTTGCGCGTAAGACTGCTTTTGAACGACCTGCCCGCCGAGCTTGGTGAAGTTCTCTTCAAAAGAGTTCGCCAGAGTAGCCCCATCTTCCCAGCCTGATTCCGACAGTATGGCCGCCGTCTTGGCTTTGAGGTTGTTCGCGGCGTATTTCGCCATCGCCTCGCCCTGAAAAGAGCTTGAGTAGCCAAGGTTGAAAACATAGTCTCCCGCCTGCGCAACCTTCGGATTCGTCGAGGTGAGAGTTATCAGAGGCACTTTCGACCCCTGCGCTTTCGAGACCGCCGCCGCACTGCTCATCCTGCCTACCTCTCCCACGACGACGCTCACCTGATTCTGGTCTATGAGCCTGGAGACAGCCGCCGAAGCTCCATCCGCCTGACCCTTGTCGTCCTCCGCTAACAGCTCCAGCTGTCGCCCGCCGATTCCTCCCGCCTGGTTTATCTCGTCCTTAGCCATTTCAATTCCGTTTTTAGCCGCCTGGCCCAGGGCCGAAGTCTGGCCCGAAAGGTCAGCGTATAGCCCTACCTTTATGTTGCCGGTCGTGTCGGCGGGCTTAGAGGCGGGCGCGCTCTGCTTGCAGGCGTAGCTTGCAAGCAGAGTCAAGGTTAGTCCAAACGACAGGAGAGTCCGTTTCATTGTGCTCCTCAAGGGCATTGCGGGTTTCGGGTAAAGCTTTTATCTTAAATGATTGATGGGTTCAGAGACTGACCACAGCGCGCGCATTATAACAGAGTCCGGCGTTCAATTGCGCCCGCCTTCACGCCGTCGTCTGGATGGCTTGAATCGCCTGCGGCTCAGTCGAAGATTAGATGAAGGCCGGACTGTTTTAGCGGCACGAACGTAGGCTCCACGCCGAACACTTCACGAATGCGGTCGAAGGTCAGCACCTCCTGGGGTGTGCCGGCGGCTACCATGCGCCCGTGGTTTAAGAGCACAATCTGGTCCGCGAAGCGCGCGGCCAGATTCAGGTCGTGAACCACGCCGACGGTGACCACGTCCGCGGCGTCCGTGAAGACGCGCACCTTTTTCATGAATTCAATCTGGTGGCGTATGTCCAGAAACGTGAGCGGCTCATCCAGGAACAGGTATCTGCATAATGTGGACGTTGAGGATGAATCGTGAGCGGGTTGCGAGTCGTCGCGCCACAGCTGGGCCAGTACGCGCGCGAAGTTGACGCGCTGGCGTTCGCCCCCACTCAAGGTCTGATAGTTGCGCTCGCTGAATTCCGTCACCTCAAAGAAATCCATAAGCTCGTCCGCAATCTTCTCATCCACGGGGCCTGGCCGCCCGCCGAAGTGCGGGTAGCGGCCCATCATTACCACTTCGCGGACCGTCAGGGGAAACGCGACCTCGACCGCCTGCGAGAGTACCGCGCGTCGCTTGGCCAGCTCGGACTCGCTCGCGTCTTGGATGTCCGAGCCTTCGTACCGGACCACGCCCGTGTGCGGGCGAAGCAGCCTGGCCAGTACCTTAATCAGAGTTGACTTGCCCGCACCGTTCGGGCCAATCACCAGATGCAGCCTTGCGGGCACAAACGAGACAGAGACTTCCGAGATGAGCGCCTTGCCGCCGACTCGAAATGTGATGTTGCTGGCTTCCAGCATAATGAGTTGAGTCGCAATAGCCGCTCGCGAAAAGTCCGTCACCGCCCGCGAGCGCTCTCCATCAGAAGACGTACTGGCGGCGTCTGAGCAGCAGGATGAACACGGGCACACCGACCGCGGAAGTGACAATGCCTATGGGCAGCTCCGCCGGCCTGAGCGACAACCGCGCGATAAGGTCCGCGAGGCTCAGCAGCGTCGCTCCGGTCAGAGCGCTTCCTATGATAAGAAACCTATTGTCGGCCCCGTGAATCATTCGGAGAATGTGCGGGACGACCAGCCCCACGAAGCTGATGACGCCTGTGAAGGCTGTGGCGACGGCTACTATGACGACGTTGACGGAGAGAATAATCCACTTCAGCCGGTTCACGTTCACCCCTAGATACGTTGCTTCCTCTTCGCCAATCATCAATGCATTGAGCTGCTTCGCGTAACGGAGCGCAATGAAGGTTCCCGCTATCGTCGATACTGCCACTATCCTAACGGCGCTCCAACTCGCGCCCGAAAGAGTACCCAGGCTCCAGAACGTAATCGAGCGGGCCTGCGGGTCGCGCGCGATGTAAGAGAGAAAACCAATGGCGCTCATGAAGAGGGCGTTGACAGCGAGCCCCGTGAGCAGCAGCATCACTATCGAAGCCCGCCCGTCCTCGCGCGAGCGCGCCAGCATGAAGACCAGATAAGTGGACGTGATGCCGCCGATGCACGCGGCTATGGGAAGGCTCCAGAGACTCGCGCCAAAGTTGAGGACGCCGCCGAGAACGAAGAAGAGGGCAGAGCCGAAGGCCGCGCCGCTTGAGGTTCCCACGAGTCCCGGCTCTACTATGGGGTTGCGAAAGAGCGCCTGCATCAGAGTGCCGCCGACGCCGAGGCTTGCGCCGACCAGCAGGCAGAGAATAGCGCGCGGCAGACGCAGCTCAAGAAAGATGCGCTGCTCCAGAGTGGGCTCCGGTTGCCCCGGAAGAAGAGAGGCGAGCGCGCGGCCTATGGCGGGGATGGAAAAGTCTATGGCCCCGTAGCGAATGGACGCGGCCAGCACCAGCAGCATGGCTAAGGTTAAAGCGAAGAGAAGCGCTCGCCGTCGTCCCGGATGTCTTATCATTTTTGATGAATAATCGCGGCCACTTTCTCTATATTCTCGCCCGAGCGCGGGCCAAAGTACATCAGCTGATTCTCTTCTATGCGGTAGATGCGACCCGTTTTAGCTGCGTTAGAGGTGGCAACGCCCGGCAGCTCTTTAATCTGGTCCAGTGAGCCGTTCAGGCGGTCGAAGCCGTAATCCGTGACGAGTATAACGTCCGGGTTCGCCTGCGCGATTATCTCCGGCGACGCCATGCGCTGCATCCCCTTCGTGTCAATAGCCATCTGTCCGCCGGCCCATTCTATCATCTGGCTGGCCGCGCCGCCGTCGCCGCCACCGCCTTTACCCACGACCAGATAAACATTTGACGCGCGTCCGAAGTGTATGACCGCGACCCTCGGGTGGTCCGTATACTGTTTGGCGCGTTCGAGCGAAGCGGCCATCTGAGAGTCGAGCGTACGGCACAGCTCTTCGGCCCGCGCCTCTTTATGAAAGTATGCGCCTATCTCGCGTATGAGCGCCTTGGTGCCTTCGACCGAATCATTCTTCGCGTTGAAGGTCTTCATGGGAATGTTGAGGCCCTTGAGTTGTTCCACGACCTGCGGCGGGCCTATGTTGTTATCGTGGATAATGGCCGTGGGCTTTAGCGACAGAATACCTTCGGCGCTCAGCGCGCGGTGATAGCCAACCGTCTGCACCTTCTTTACGTCCGGCGGGTAGGTGCTTGAGAAGTCAACTCCGACCACTTGGTCCTGCGCTCCCAGCGCCCAGATGATTTCGTTGTAGGTCTGAGAGATGACGACCAGCCGCTCCGCCTTCGTAGCGTCGTTGGCCGGATTGGAGAAGCGCCCGCAGTTAATTGACGGGATGAGCGCGGCGACAAACACCGCTGCAATCAGGATTCGTTTCATCAGGAATGTGCCTGCAAAAAAATGTCAGAAAAAGCGGCCTGCTCGTAGAGCGATTATAGACTCGAAGCTCTATAAGAATAAATGGAGAGCGCTTTCCGGTCGAGCGCTCTCCATTTCCCGTAATTCCCCGGTGGTTTCACTTAGAAGATAAAACGCGCCTGCAACTGGAACATGCGTGGCGGGTCCACGTTCGCGAACGCAGGGATAGCGTTGGTGGCCGTGCCGACCGCCACGAGTTGCCCGAACGTAGGATTCGGCGTGAGCGTGTCGCCGTAGATAGTCTGCCCGCGTCCCAGGTAGTTACCGTGGTTGAAGAGGTTGAAGCCCTCCAGCCTGAGCAGCAGGCTCATGCGCTCCGTCAGCTTGATGCGATTCTCCACGAAGATGCCCACCTCTGATGTAGGCGTGCCTCTGAACGCGGATTTGGGGATGATGCTGCCGTTGATGACAGGCCGGTCGTTGTTTATGCCGTCGCCGTTGTTGTCTATGCCGGTCGTGGAGTTGAAGGGACGCGCGGAGGCCAGCATCGTCACGGTGCCCGCGGTAAAGTTGTAGGGGAACCTGTACAGGAAAGTAAAGACCGCGCGGTGACGCTGGTCCAGCAAGCTGGGGCCGCGCTCTTCTTCGCCGAGCCTCGTGATAATGCTCTGGTTCGGCCCTACACCGTTGCCGTCAGGCTCGGAGGTGTTCGTAGCCTTCGACAGCGTATAGCTGATGGAGGCGTACATCTTACGGCTGCCGCGATAGGTAAGGAGCGTCTGCAAGCCGTTGTAGGTCGCCTCGCCCAGATTCATCAGCACGTTTACCTGTCGCACGCCGCCGTTGACGGGAAGAATTGGGCGCGTGGCGTTGGCGGCGGCCACCGATCTGGTCTGTCCGGGTGCGGTGCGGTCAAACACCGACGGAGCATTCAGGTCAACCGTGCGGTCTATGCCGGTCAATTGCTGGTGTACGAAGTCGCCGCCTATGAACAGGCCCTTTATCACTTCGCGCTCGGCTCCTATGGTTATCACCTGGCTGCGCGGGTTGACCAGCTGGTCCGGGTAGTTCGGCAGCAGATTGAAGTTCAGTCCGAACCTTGCGAACTGGGCCTGATAAAAGTCGCGCAGTCCCGCACGGATGGTGATGTCGCGCGCGGGCAGCTGTGACGCGGGCAGCGTCCTCGGGTCAACATTCACAGGCAGGCACGAGCCCGTCAGGCAAGTGGGAAAGCCCGTCTGCCCGGCGACGGCTGTGTAGGTCGTCAACCCGTCCAGCCCGTTCACAAGATAGCTCGCGACCGCGTTGGAGCGAATCTGAGTGTAGTACATGCCGTAGCCGCCGCGAATCACCGTGCGCGCGTCGCCCCAGGGATTCCACGCAAAGCCCACGCGCGGCGCGAAGTTATTCTTATCGTCGGTCAAGGTCTGACGGTCGTAGCGTAACCCTAAATCTAAGGTGAAGTCGCTGCGCACGCGAATGCTATCCTGCACGAACCCTGTGAGGAGCCACTGCGGCAGTCTGTAGCTGCTGATGCCGAAGTTAATCGGCTGCGTGTAGTTCTGCACGTCTGCCAGCGTCAACTGGCCAAAGGGGGGCAGTCGTGGTGTTCCTGAACGTGAAGGTGCCAAGTACAGCCGTGCCCGGCTCGCTGCCCGTGCCGCCGGAGACGTGGCGTATGATGCTTCCGCCGAAGCGGAAGTAGTTCTTACCCCTTGACCACGAGAGCGTGTCGGAGAACTGCGCCTGCCGACCGTAGATGTCCGAAAGTCTGGACTGACCTATGGTGAATGGCACGTTCCCGGCGCGCGTGTAGGTGGTCGAGAGCGTCTGAGCCTCCCACTTCGTCACGGGGTCGCCGTTTAAGAAAGCGAAGCGCGCTTCGTTGAGAAGGTCCGGGTCAATGACCCAGGTGTCGTTGACCTGAACCGTCCAGGAGCGGCGCGAGTACCTGCGCGCAACGCTCGGCGCGTTCGTGCCGCCGACGGCGTCCTGCGGGTTGTCATCGTAGAAACGGTCCACGTTAAAGCGCACCATCAGGTTCTGGCTCTGCGTAAGCTTCTGGTCCAGGCGCGCGTCGAAGAGAAACTGTCTGTAGTGGCCCGTGTAATCCAGGCTGCCGTCAGTTGGTAACAGGAAGGTCGGCAGCGTTGTTGAGAGGAACGTCGTTCGATTCTGCCGCGTGTAGTCAGCCGTGGCGAAGAAGAAGGTCTTGTCCTTGACTATGGGGCCGCCGATTGAGCCGGAGATTTGCGAAAGCGCGTCCGGGATGTCCACGGGGTTGATGGCCTGCAAGGTCGTGGGCGTGACGCAGGTCGCCACGGACGGCGGGCAGAAGCCCTTGGTCGAAAATGTCTTCGCCTGCCAGCTGCCCGGACGAAGCAGGAAGAGCCCTTCGCCGCGCAGCTCGTTCGTGCCGGATTTGGTGACGATGTTCAGCGCAGGCCCTGAGGTCCAGCCGAACTCGGCTGAGAACGCGTTAGACAGCACGTTCATCTCCTGTATGGCTCCAATCGGAACCGTGGCGATTGCGGTCTGTCGTCCCCAAGCCTCATCGTTGCTCGCGCCGTCCAGCAGGACTGTGGTTTGACGACGACCACCAACGCCGGTGACGAAGTAGGTCGCGTTGACGAAGAGGTCGCCGGTGCCCTTGGCCTGCCTGAAGGCGGAATTAAGAAGCGGCAGCGTCGTCACCTTGCGGCCCAGGATTGGCGTCTCGTCAATCTGCTCGCTGGTGAGCGGGAGCCCTATCTGCGGGTTCGAGCGCACGCCTTCGGTAGTGCCGAAGACAAGGACCTCCGCCTTCTCCGAGCCAACCGATAACGTCACTTTCAGAGTTGCGGTCTCGCCCGAGCGCAGCGTGATGTCCTTTAGCTCTTCGTTGCCGAAGCCTGCCCTGGATACTTTGACAATATAGGTGCCCGTTATTGACAGCGCGGCAAAGGTTGCGCTCCCGTCGCTTCCGGAGACGGCCTCGCGCGCGTCGCCCGTCGCGGCGTTCACTACGGAGACCTGCGCGTCGCTTACGACCGCGCCGTTCGGGTCTGTCACGACTACAATCATTGCCGCGGTGTTGGGAGACTGCGCGGCTACGGGCACGCAGAAGCAGGTAAAGAGCGCGAGCAGAATCAGAGGCAGGCGCAATCGTTTCTTAGAGGGCATTATTGATTACCTCGTGGATTTTTGGGTAGGTCGTGCAATCGGCTGAGGCCCGTAGAACGCTCTGTCGGGATTGGCGCTATAGAACGAACGCTCCCGGGCCTTCCGAAAACGCGGATTATACGGGCGCGACCGAACTACTACCACACTTCGTAGTTCTTATTCCATCATGCAATGAAAATGGGGAACGATGCACCACGCGCTTCACACTGAACCGCACGAAGAAAAACCTTTCGTGATATTTAGAGTGAAGCGCGTGGTTTCCGTAAGTGGAAAACAGGCGAGTGCAGGGGATTATTGCAGCAGGCGCATGGCTTGCTCGATTGCCATGTGCGTCCACCTCAGTATGTCCGGGTCGGTGACGATGAAAGCCAGCAGAAGCAGCGTGGCGGAGGGGAAAGCCCATTTGAAAAGGCCGGAAAGAAGCGCATCTCCGCGCCCGTAGGCGCTATAGGTTACGGTCGTCTGCGTCAGCCTTCGCACGCGACTCGCCACGTCGCCGCCGGTCTCGTCAATCAGGAATGCTCCGGCGGGCATGGTCGGCTTTACATTTATCTTCACGGCCCGCGCAATCTTTATCATAGCGTCGGCCAGATTGAGCGCGCCCAAAGAGCCGCACCTGCGCGCGGCATATTCGTCGGCGGCCTCTTCGGAGCTTGCCGTCCAGTCGCGGTCCAGAGAGCGACCGCAGGGCACTATCGTCAGCACGTCGCGGCAGGCGCGCATCAGCGTTCGCTTGAGGTTGTCGTGCGCGGCCAGGTGGCCCGATTCGTGCGCCACTACGGCCTGAATCTCTTCCGGGCTGAGCGAGTCAATTACCTGATCGGCTATAAACAGGCGCGGTCGGAAGGTGCCTACGACGGCGACAATGGGGAAGCGGTGGTCCAGCCTGTACGCGGGGATTGAAATGTCTTCAAGCTCGATGGGTTCCGCATAGCTGAGCCAGTCGGCTATGAGCCGCCGCGTGGCTCGCCACGTCATAAAGCCGCGCCATGCGGCAAGCCCAAGACCGAGCGCAGACAAGCCTGTGATAAGCCCCAGCTTCAGGGTGACTACCTCTCTGGTTACCTGGGGCTCGTGCGTGATGTAGGCCGGGACTATCAGGGCCAGAACACAGATGGTGGCGCTGGCGGAAGGCAGTACGCGCAGGGCGAAAAGCATATCGGCGCGGATTGCCGCCGAATGATGACGGACCAGCGGTTTCAGGGCGCGCCAGAGCAACCCTGACAGCAGGGACACGGTCGCGTTAAGCGCAAACAGCGCCGTGAACGCCAGACATATGCCGAGCAACTCGTACATACGGTTAATCTTTCGATTTCACCTCGCGCCTCTTGTCCTGCACCAGACGGGCCAGCTCGTCCAGCAGCTCGCGGTCGCGCTCGCCCACGGCGTCAACGAAGCAGGCCAGTATAGGCTGAGCGCTCTGCGCGTTGTGGCCCAGAAGACCGTCTATGACATCTTCGTTCACGCCCTGCTCAAACTCTTCGGGCGTGAGTCGCGGGCGGTAGATGAACGCGCGCCCCTCCTTGCGACGGTTGAGAAGCTTTTTCTTGTAGAGACGGTCCAGCGTCGTCATCAGCGTCGTGTAGGCTATGCGTTTCTCGAACACCAAGTGCATCTCGCGCACGCTGGCCTCGCCACGCCGCCACAACTCCTCCAGGGTATCCCTTTCAAGCTTGCCCAGAGTGCTGCATACTACTTCACGCGGTCGTCTGAATCCGAAAAGTGTAAACCTTGCGCCAATCATGCGGGCCAGTATCAATCATACCTTTGCGGGTGTCAACGTATTCCGGGACAATTTCGCGATAATTTCGCGACTGAAATTACGGCGGCTGCCGGTTTAGAAAACAGGGATGAGAAAATCAGCACTCATAGCGGCGGGGTTTCATCTGGTTGTGACGACGATTATCTATCTCGTGGGCAGGCTGGCGCTCTTCCCGCAGTTCATAAACGAGCAGGGGATAATCTTTGCCGACAGCCAGCTCTATCAATCGCAGATGGCGCTCCTGGCGGATATTCTTTCGCGCTCGGGGCCGGTGGCGTGGACGCTGGCGCTTCTTCCGCTTCACGTCAAATTATATTCGCTCTGCTTTATCCTGCTGGGATGGTTGTCGGGCGCGTCCGTACTCACGATTGAGCCCCTGAACGCAGCCTTTTATCTAATCATTCTATATCTGGTCTTCAGGCTGAGCCGGGAGGTGTTTGAAAGAAAGACCGCCCTGATGGCTGCGGGAGTCGTGGCCCTGTGGCCCACGCTTCTTTTATACACTACGCAACCGCTTCGAGACCCGCTCTTCCTGTCGGCTGTGTTGCTCTTTCTACTGCTCAACCTGCGCTGGCTGACTAAAACCTATTCGTTGACGACCGCTCTACAGGTTGCGGCGGCGGGCGCGGTGCTGGAGTGTTTGCTCTGGCTTATCAGAAGCGACATGTGGGAGTTGATGAGCGCAACCGTTTTTATCACCTGCGTCCTGTTGGCCGCTCGTATGGCGAAGGAGAGAAGGATTGTTCAGGGAAATGTTGCGGGCGCGTGCGCGCTGCTCCTGATAAGCCTGATAATCCCGAAGGTCGCCTTGCAGTTTTACGGCCCTGTCTATCGCCTGGCGAAATCCCGTGAAGTGGCATTCGCTAATTACAGTGACGCTCAATTGTACGGCGCGCGGTCCGTCGCTACGAGGGTTTCAAACAGGCCGCAACAGCTTGACGCTTATCTTCCGAGGCGAATCAACACGCTGCGGGAGAGATTCATAGTGCGCTATCCGGAAGCGGGCTCGAACATAGACACGGGCGTGCATTTGATGAGTACAGCGGACGTTGTGCTGTATCTGCCGCGCGCGATGATGATTGGGCTTTTTGCTCCTTTCCCGCAAATGTGGTTTGCTAATGGAGCGCAGACCGGGCGCGTTGGCAGATTGGTCACGGGGGCCGAGACGCTTGTGCTCTACGTGATTGAGCTTATGGCGCTCTTCTCTCTCTGGCGAAGGCGGAGAGAGCCCTACGCCTGGTGGCTCTTCCTGATTGCAACAGCAGGCATGACCGCGCTCGGGCTTGTAGTCACAAACGTGGGCGCTCTCTATCGCCTGCGGTGCGTCTTCATAATGCCGCTCCTTATCCTGGCGTGCGATTGTGTAAGGCGTATTATTTCAAGCGGCGCTTTCGGCAAAGAGACACAGCCCCCGCAGTCGTCCGGCAGGGATTAAGATGAACCAGCAGATAATCTGGCAACACTTTCAAAACGAGGCCCCGGAGATTTTTCAGCAGGCCGAAGGGCGAATACGGTTTCTGGCGCGCGAGCTGAAGCGAAGAAGAAAGCGTGGGGCCAGGGTTTTGAACGTAGGCGTGGGCGCAGGGCTGTTCGAGGAACTGGCGAATCAATTCGGAATGGATGTCTTCTCGCTGGACCCGGACGAGAAGACGGTGGCGCGCCTCAATAAACAACCCTGGATGAAGGGACAGGCAAGGGCAGGCCGTCTTGAATCAATCCCTTTCCCTTCGGAGGCTTTCGACGCCATCGTGGTCTCGGATGTTTTAGAGCATCTTTCCGACGAAGTGCTTCAAAAAGCCTTGAGCGAAATTCATAGAGCCCTATCTCAGGGCGGCATCATCATGGGCACCGTCCCCGCCAGAGAGAAACTTAACGAGCAGTTGACGGTCTGCCCGCACTGCGGCGAGAGATTTCATCGCTGGGGACACCAGCAGAGCTTCGACGAAGAGCGCATGACGGCGCTGCTCTCAAGCCATTTCAGAGTCGAAGTTGTCAAAGAGAGATTTATGCCGCCGAGGGCGCGTCTTTCTCGCAAGGAGAGGGGCGTCTTTCTCCTGAAGCAATTTTTGCTGCGCGCGGGCATGAGCTGGCCCGGCAGCTCTCTCTATTTCTACGCCGCGAAAAGGTGATGTCTGAACCGCAGGTTCAAAGGCCGATTAAGATTGCCCTGCTGGCGCGCTCGCTCGACCGTGGAGGCAGCGAAAGGCAGTTGGTCGAGCTTGCGAAGGCGCTCGATAAAAGAGCTTTTGAGGTCACGGTTTTAACGCTCTATGCCGGGGGCGGCCTGGAAAAAGAACTGGAAGGAACCCCTGTTCGATATGTCTCTCTGGGGAAGCGCGGGCGTTGGGACCTGCCCGGATTCTTCATCCGTCTGGCCCATCAACTGTGGCGGCTGCGACCCGGCGTGATTCACGGCTATCTTGACATCCCGAACCTGCTGGCGCTTCTGGCCAAGCCTTTCCCGCGCGGTCCTTCTATAATCTGGGGCGCACGCGCTTCAAAAAGAGACCTCAGTCATTACGATTGGCTGCGGCGTTTGGGCTACGAGCTTGAGCGCAGGCTCTCTCGCTTTGCGGACCGCATCATAGTAAATTCTGAAGCCGGTCGAGCGCATCTGGTAAAGCGAGGCTTTCCCGCTGAAAGGCTGGTCGTGGTTCAAAATGGAATCGATACGGATTACTTTCGTCCCGACAGAGAAGCCGGAGCAGAGGTGCGCCGCGAGTGGGGCGTTGCGCCCGATGAGATTCTCATAGGCGTTGTCGGGCGTTTAGACCCCGTCAAAGACCACCGCACGTTTCTGCGTGCCGCCGCGTTGCTGTCGGAAGCGAATCCCGGCGTGCGCTTCGTCTGTGTCGGAAGCGCTGGCCGGGCCAAGTACGCGCAGGAACTTCGCGACATCGCGCGAGAGCTTTCGCTCGACAAAAGAATCTACTGGGCAGGGATGCGCTCTGACATGCGCGCCGTATATAATGCCATCGACATCTGTGTCTCCTCCTCAGAGAGTGAGGGCTTCTCGAATGCCGTGGCCGAAGCCATGGCTTGCGAAGTGCCTTGTGTTGTGACCGACGTGGGAGATTCGGCTATCATAGTAGGCAACACAGGCTTTGTCGCACCCCCACTTGACTCGACAGCATTAGCCAAAACTTTAATCCGCTGTCTTGAAAGCGATAGACAGGCGTTAGGCGCAGGAGCGCGTCTTCGTATAGTAGAGAATTGGAGCGTCGAGCGTTTGGCCGCGAAAACCGAAAGAGTCGTTATGGCTCTTCGCGGGAAGTGAAGAGCTGCGTACAGGTATCCGAATTTCAAGGCGAGGGTAAGAAAAGCACATGCTGGGAAACCGCAAGGGGCCTATCAAGATTCTTCACATCATCAATGACCTTTCCGTCGGCGGCGCGGAGATGATGCTTTACAAGCTCTTGTCCGAGATGGATGAAGGGCGCTTTAATTCCGTCGTAATCTCACTTAAAAACAGCGGCGGGTTACGCGCGCGCATAGAGGCGCACGGCGTTCCCGTTTACACTCTCTGCATGGAACGGGCGCTGCCCAGAGCCTCTTTCGTCTGGCGATTGATGCGGCTCTTACAACGCATCAGGCCCGATGTGATTCAGGGCTGGATGGCGCATGGAAATCTGGCGGCGCTCGTGGCCGGCGCGCTCTCGCCGCGTCGTGTCCCGGTTCTGTGGAACATACGCCAGTCGCTCTACTCCCTGGACTACGAAAAGCCTTTCACGGTGAGAGCCATAAAACTCGGCGCGCGCCTTTCGCACAGGCCGGATGCGATAGTCTACAACTCGCGGACCGGAGCGACGCAGCACGCAGAGTTCGGCTACAGCGCAGACAGGTCCACTGTCATCTACAACGGATTCGACACGGAGCTTTTCGCCCCGTCGTTTGAGGCGCGCAAGGGCCTGCGCGCGGAGCTTGGCCTGTCCGATAGCAGCCCTTTGATTGGGCTCGTCAGTCGCTATCATGCCATAAAGAATCACGCCAATTTTCTTCAAGCCGCCGCCGAGCTTCGGAAAAGACACGCGGACGTGCATTTCGTGCTCGCCGGTAGCGGAATCAGCTGGGACAATCATCCCTTGAGGGTGTTGATTCAGGAGCTTGGTCTGGTCAGGAACATACATTTGCTGGGAGAGCGTCAGGATACTGCGCGAATCATAGCCGCGCTGGACGTAGCCGCCTCCGCTTCTTACGCCGAAGGCTTTCCCAATGTCATAGGCGAAGCCATGTCCTGTGCCGTGCCATGCGTAGTCACGGACGTAAGCGACCTCACCTGGATTATCAAGGGTGCAGGTCTGGTCGTTCCGAAGAACAATCCCGCCTGCATGGCGCGCGCCTTCGTGGAGATGCTTGAGCTGGGCCAGGAGGGGCGCGAAGAGCTGGGGCGTGCCGGGCGTGCTCGCGTGATGGAACACTTTCGACTCGACTCTGTGGCGGAGCAGTACGGGGCGCTTTACGAAAGCGCAGTCGTGAGCAAGCAGTGTGAGACGACGAACGTAAGGTATAACCCGGTCGGGGAGATTAGTCTGACCGACTCATAAACCGAAAGCTGCCGGGGCCGTGACTTCCAAATCGAAATCATCGGAGCTGCTTCCTTATTCATACGCCAGCTGGTGGCTTCGCCCGCAAGCCTCCGACAGGCCCGCGCTCCACTGGCACATAGCCAGCCGCGCCTTTGCCCTGACGATGTGGGCCACGCCGCGCCGCTACAGGTTCAGGGCGGCGAAGGCTGTGTCACGCTTCCTAGCCCCGATTGTGCGCCGCACCTCCTGGTATCGCTCGCAGAGCGAGCTTCGCATAGACGGAGTTCGGGAAATCGCGCTTCATCACGTGCTCAGCATTATGAACCACAGCGGCGCGCTGTTCGACCCGAAGCTCTGCGTCGACGGAGGCGAAGAGCTGGACGCGGCATTGAAGAGCGGCAGGGGAGTGTTACTGGTTGCGCCGCACGCGCTCTTGAGCCTTACGCTCTTCCGCTATTTATACGACAGGCACACTATCCCCATGATTGTCTCTTTGGCTCCGCTCGTACACATCTATGGCAAGCGACTGGTAGCGCGCGCCATCCAGCCGTCGCCCTCTTTTATGATTCGATTGCGGAGCGTGCTGCGCGGGGGAGGCGTTGCCAGCGCCATGATTGACCGGCAGCCAGCGGGCGAACCCGGCACGATTGAGCTTGAAACCGCGAGCGGGACTGTTTACATCTCCGACGCTCTGATTCGGCTGGCGAAGCGATGCGATGCTCACGTAATCTTTACGGCGGTGCGCGTGGACAAACGTCGCGGTGTCGTCCTGACTTTCAGGTCCGCCGAACCGGCTCAAAGCGCTGAGGTCTATACAATCACGAAAGAGTTCGCGGCGTTTCTACAGGAGCATGTGACGCGCGTAGATTCGGCTTTCGTGAGGAACGGGCTTCGGTAGAGAAACGCCAGCTGAATTTCTGATGTCCACGCGGGCATCAAAAGTTTCGGACGCTTGCGCTTTCATGCAAAGCGGAAGCTGTGGGCTCTCTCTTTCAAAGCTTCTTCACTTCGTCACCGACTCGAATCACTCCGGCCTGAATGACCTTAGCGTTGATTCCGCGCAGGCACAGCGCTTTCCCCACGGTCGAGTTGACGAACTTCATAGCGTCCATGCCAAAGCGGGCCACAAACTTTTTACAGCCTGTGTGAGGCTGTGCCGTGACTTCAATCAGGGCCTCGCCTATAGCCAGTCTTGTTCCGGGCGACAAGTTCTCGGCGCTCAAATCCATGTCTATGAACAACTGGTCTCCCGCCAGCGGCCACCGCGCCCTGTGCTGCGCGACCAGGGCTATGGCGCGAGCATTCATAATGTTGAGCTGCATGTCGGGATGGGGCGAGCCGTCCGGGGTGCGAGAGCTGCTGCGCATCTTCCAGCTATCTCCCAACAGACCTTCCAATGGGTCAAGCTCTCCCTCTTTCAACACTTCGCGCTCGTCAACCCGTGGACGCCGCACAATCAGCTCAAGCACGCCGCCATCCTTCGGTGCCTGGCGTATATACTCCAGCCCCGCTTCAAGCTCTGCCATGGTCAGGTGTCTTTCGTTCGTCATACAAACCATTTCTTATACACGATTCGCTTCGCTTTCATCCAGCAGAATGAGAATCCGTTGATGAATCGGTCTGGAAAAACTTCTATAGCTAAAGGTTGAACCGCGAGGGGCATTAGGCTTAAACTCCCTCTGTTGCACGTATGGGCCTGTGGCCCGAGCGCGGGACGCAACAGGTGAAACGTTGGTCGTTAAGGATAAATCAGAATGATGAATAGAGAGCGGCGCAAACACTACTACGCCTTCGGCCCATTCCGCCTGGATGTCTGGGAGAGAGTTCTAATTAATGAGAGCGGAGTGGCCGTGCCCCTGACGCCGAAAGCCTTCAGCATTCTGCTCGTGCTGGTGGAGAACAGCCGCCACGTGCTGACCAAAGAAGAGTTGATGCAGAAGGTATGGCCCGACAGCTTCGTGGAAGAGAACAACCTGACGCAGAACATCTCGCGGTTGAGAAGAGTGTTGACCGAAGAGGGCGGTAAAGGCGAAAAGTTTATAGAGACTATACCGAGGCGCGGCTATCGTTTCATAGCAGCTGTTAGTGAATCCTTTGAGGAAGCGGAAGTAAAGGCTGCGACCGGGCATGACAATAAGATGGATGCGAGCAGTAGCGATGAGCCGAAGCGCGGGAAGCGCAAGTCCTTCTTAAGAGACGTAGTGATTATAGGGCGCGCCGTCAGGTTCAAATAGAGCGCGAAGCTCGAAGTCATAAGGAATCAGTGGCCGCGTATGGACCAGAGGACTTTACCCCACACTTCAAAATCCATCTCTTCGGTTATCTCTATCGGCGTGTAGGCTTCGTTGGTCGCCAGCAGCTCAATCCTGCCCTCCTTGAGACTTAGCTTCTTCACCGTGAAGTCGTTGAAGATTCTAACGACCACTATGTCGCCGTCTTCGGCCTCGGCGGCGCGGTCAACCACCAGTATGTCGCCTTCTCTTATCTCGTCGCTCATCGAATCGCCTATGACGCGCATGTAGAAGGTAGCGGCGGGGTGCTTTATAAGATAACGGTTCAAATCCAGCCGCCCTTCTATCCAGTCCTCCGCGGGAGAAGGGAAGCCAGCGGAGATGCGCGCCACGACCAGAGGCCGCAGGAGCCTTATGCCTTCACGATACGCCCCCAGAAAAGCTACGTTCATACGTGACACGTCCTTTGATAGATGAAACAACCTGGCTGGATTCTAGCCGCGCTCTTTAGAAAGCGCAATAGTTTTAAGGCTCATGCGCTGGCGGCCAAAAGCGTGAAAGCGCCTGGACGGTTAAAGCTTGGAAGAGGCTTGTCAAAGGAAGTATCCTGCTCTGGCTCTGGAAAATTTATGGGGAAGGTCGGAATAATCAGGAGGGATTTTTATGCGAACGAATGACGAGAAGAATAATTCGGGGCGCTGGCGCGTGACCGTAACGGTCGGGCCGCCGCTCATCGCCTTGACTCTGCTTTTGATGATTGCCTGTGGCGGAGCGTCTACGCAGAACCAGAACGCAGCTGCTGCGAGTCCTACGCCGTCTCAACAGGCAGCCGTGGCAACCGCCTCTCCCGCGCAGGCGAGCGTGCAGGAAGGCGACATTACCATCACGCCCATCATGCACGCCAGCTTTCAGATTGAGTATGGCGGAAAGGTCATACACGTTGACCCGGTCGGACAGGGCGACTACTCCAAAGCCAAACAGGCCGATCTGATACTGGTCACGGACATACACGCGGACCACCTGGACCCCGCAACAATCGCGCGCCTACGCAAGCAGGGAGCGCCGGTTGTGGCTCCGGCTGCCGCCGCGGCGAAGATAGAGAATCCTACGGTGATGGCCAACGGCGAGACAAAGAGCGTGGCCGGGATAAGCATAGAGGCCGTGCCGATGTACAACCTGCAACGTGGACCGGCGCAGGGGCAGTTCTTTCACACTAAGGGGCGCGGCAACGGCTACATACTGACGCTGGGCACAAAGCGCCTCTACATAGCGGGCGACACGGAATGCACGCCTGAGATGCGCGCGCTCAAAAACATAGACATAGCATTCATCCCCATGAACCTGCCTTACACGATGCCTGCCACGGAGGCCGCCGAGTGCGTCAAGGCGTTTAAGCCGAAGGTGGTCTATCCCTATCATTATCGCGGTCAGAAGGGCAACGAGAACCCTGAGGAGTTTAAGGCCGCGCTCAAAGGCGAGCCCATAGAGGTGCGCCTGCTCAACTGGTATCCGTCAGCAGGGAAGTAGGACCGCCGACAGCATCCGGAAATTTGCCGCGAAGGCGTAGCCGGTCACAGGTAGATTCAAACAGGATGGACCGAAGATTGTCAGGATAAAAGATGAACCACGCGCATCACACGAAGCATCACGAAAGAGAAAATATTTTTAGTGTTATTTCGTGTGATTTAGTGGTTCATCTTCTTATCCCGTCCATCCCTGTTAATTTCTTCCTTTCATGAGGTGTCCGATGGCCGGAGTTATGGCAGTCTGAGACGGGGGAATAATCTCTTATGCCGCTTCATCCTGTGGTCTTTCTTTTCGATGTCGATAACACTTTGCTGGATAACGACCGCGTGACCCAGGACCTCAGGCGTTATCTGGAGCGAGAGGTTGGCGTTGAGCGTAATGAGCATTACTGGGCTATCTTCGAGGCCCTGCGAGAGGAGTTGGGCTACGCTGATTATCTCGGAGCCCTTCAGCGCTACCGCATCAAATACCCATATGATTCGCACCTTCTGATGGTCTCCACTTATCTGATTAACTATCCGTTCGCCAACAGGCTCTTCCCCAACTCACTCGATGTGATAGAGCGCTGTCGCCAATGGGGGCCGGTCGTAATCCTTACGGACGGCGACGTGGTGTTTCAACCCAGGAAGATAGAGCGCTCCGGTTTATTCGAGGCGGTGGAAGGCAACATTCTCATCTACATTCACAAGGAGCAGGAGCTGGCGGACGTAGAGCGGCGCTATGCGGCGGAGCGATACGTGATGGTTGACGACAAGCTGAGGATTCTGGCGGCAATCAAGCAGGTCTGGGGAGAGCGCGTCACCACGGTCTTCCCCAGACAGGGACATTACGCGCTGGACCCGAACGTCGTTTCCAAATACCCGTCCGCTGGCATAACCATTGAGCGCATAGGCGACCTGCTGGACTACGAGTTGGCGACGTTACTTAATCCTGCATCATGAAGAGAACCGAAGGCTGTGACTATATTGAATGCGTGTGCAACGCTCACCGCCGCAGGCGCAGAGAGAAAGAAAGAGACGCAGAGAGGGCGCTGAGAAAAGATTCAATCCCTCTCTCTCTCTGCGCCCTCTCTGCGTCTCTCTCTGAGGTGAAATTCAATTCGCGGAACACTCAATAAACCGTCGCTACCAGACCCGCACGCGGTCTTGTGGCGCAAGGTAGAGCTTGCGACCGGGCTGAACTTGGAAGGCATCGTACCAGGCGTCTATGTTGCGCACGGTGTTGGCGCGGAATTCATCCGGCGCGTGGCCGTCCGTGGTCAACTGTAGCCGCATGGCCTCCGGCCTTTGCTTGCCGCGCCAGCTCTGCGCAAAGGCTATGAAGAAGCGCTGGTCGCCCGTGAATCCCTGCGCGTCCGGCGCGGGTTTTCCCCCGTACGCTGAGCGGTAGCCCTCATATGCCGCGGACAGTCCCGCCACGTCCGCTATGTTCTCGCTCAAGGTCAGCTTGCCATTGACGTGCAGGCCCGGCAGCGGCTCGTAGGCATCGAACTGCGCCGCCAGTTTTTCCGCCGCCGCGCGAAAGTGCGCAAGGTCTTCCGGTGTCCACCAGTTCAGAAGCCGCCCCTGCGCGTCGAACTGGCTGCCCTGATCGTCAAAGCTGTGGCTTATCTCGTGGCCTATGACGGCACCTATGCTGCCGTAGTTCTCCACAGGGTCCGCCGCCACATCGAAGAAGGGCGCGTTCAGGATAGCAGCCGGAAAGTTCAGAGCGTTCTGTATAGGCAGGTTCAGAGCGTTCACCGTCTGAGGCGTGATGTACCACTCTGTTTTGTCAACAGGCTTTCTAAGCTTTGAGAGGCTCCATTGATAATCGAACAACTCCACGCGCTGCTGATTGCCCAGCGCGTCGTCGGGTAGAATTCTAAGCCCCGCGTAGCTACGCCAGTGCTCCGGGTAACCTATGCCTACGTAAAGAGTGTCGAGCTTGGCCTTGGCCTTGGCGCGTGTGGCCGGAGTCATCCACGTCAGGTTATCCACGCGCTTTCCGAAAGCCACTACGATGTTCTTGACCATGGCCTGTAGCGCGGCCTTGGCCTGCGGCGGAAAGTAGCGCCGGACGTAGAGCTGACCCACGGCGTCACCGAGCGCATTGCTCGTGGCGCTCACCGCGCGCTTGGAGCGCACGCGTTGCTGCGGCACGCCGCCCAGCGTAGTGCCGTAGAAACTGAACGATTCCTTTGCGAATGCCTTTGGCAGAAGGCCCGAGGCGCGGTCGATTGTGCGGAAGGTCAGATACTCCTTCCAGACATCCAGGGGCTGGCTGCCGACCAGTGCGGAGATGCCCGTGACGCCGCCCGGATGCCAGACCATTATGACGGGCTGGCCTGAGAGACCGGCGGCCCTGAAGTAACTGGCCCAGTTCATGCCGGGCGCTTTGGTGTTGAAGTCCTGAGGCCGCCAGGGATTATCCGCCTTGTGAACATCGGCGGAATCGACGCGGCTCGTGTGCGCCTCGGCTATCTTTCGCTCAAGGTCGTAAATGCGCGCGGCCTTGGCGTCGGCGTCCGCGACTTGCGCAAGCTTCAAAACGGTCGCGATGTGCTCGCGATACTTTTTCTGTAGCTCAACGTCCTGCTCGTCCGTGCTCAGGTAGTTATCGCGGTCAGGGAGTCCGAGCCCGCCCTGGAGCATGTAAGCGACGTTGCGTGTGGGCTTGTTGAAGTCCGGTGAAACCCATAGGCCGAACAACCTGTCCGTGTAGAAGTTTGTGTTATTGAGCGGGTCAACATCGGCGCGCATCTGGCTTCCCAGGAGTTGCGAGAGCGCAGTCTTATTGCTGAGGGCGGCTATCTGTTGAAGCTCCGCTTTGATGGGCGCGAGCCCCTTGGCCTCTATGGCCTGCTCGTTCATGAAGGCCGCGTAGTAGTCGCCGACTTTGCGTGTCTCTGTGCCGGGCGCAGACTTACTGGCCTCCTGAATCAGGCTCGCGGTTCGCTGGTTGGCCTCTTCGGCCAGCACGTCAAAGACACCATAGCTTGAGCGGTCGTTCGGGATGGGCGTGTTCTTCATCCAGACCCCATTGGCGTAATCGAAGAAATCGTCGCCCGGATTGACGCCCTTGTCCATGCCCGCGATGTCCAGGCCGTGCGTCTTTTCCGGCGTCGCCCACGCGCCCTGCGGAAGACTGGCGGCCAGTAGAACGAGCGCCAGTAGAACTACCTTTAGATAGGTTATAAGCATGCGATTTCCAGCCATTCTCTGTTTCCTTCCTCTGTCAGTCTCAGGGTCTCGTGAATAAGTCTATCAAATGACTTCTGCTACGGGCTATTCGCGGCGGAGGTGGCGGAGGTTGAGTGTCAGGGAAAGAAAGGAATGAACAGGATAAAATAGGAACCACGAATTCACACTAAATAACACTAAGAATATTTTCCAGCACAAATAGTATTTCATAGCGGCAAGACCATCTCTCTTTTCGTGTCGCTTCGTGTGATTTAGTGGTTTATCTTTTTATCCTGACAATCTCTCTCCATCCTGTTTGAATCTACCTTTCATTGGACAGACTGCTCACGCTGATTTTGACTTTGGGTTTCCGGGGCTGCTTTTCCGCTCTCTTGTAGAGCGTGTAGCCGAACCAGAGCCCGTAGAAGAGCGCGAGCATGAGAGCCGCTATGATGATGGCCAGTGTCTCCGAAGAGGTGATTTTCTGAGCCACTACGTAGAGGTCGCCCGCGATTCCGAGCGCGAGCGGAATCATGGAGGCCAGTAGCATGCGGCTGGCCAGTCGGTAGAAGTGTTCCGTGTTCTCGCCTCTTTCGACAATGCGGTGATAGGCCGGGGGGGTCATCATGAATATTACGGCCAGAGCCATCAGAGAGAGGCTGACGAAGTGTATGTACTTTGACGTTTGCGGCAGCTTCTCAAAGCCTTCCACCAGCAGCGAAGCGAACTGAAAGCCCAGGAGTGCCTGCGCGCCCGGAAGCACCACCCTGATTTCCGTCAACGTCTGATCAATCTTCTCCTTCAGCCCGGTGCCGCCTTCGTTCTCGCCATCCTCTTTATTAGACATCTCTTTATTCTCCTTTGCGTGATGCTTGTGCGAGCTGCGCCTTATGAACTCTATCCCGTACCAGAAGAAGAGCGCGACCAGGAGAGCGCTTGCGCCTGCTATCACCGCTTGCGTGCGCCCCATCAGAAACTCCGCGCCTATGAAGAAGTCCGCGCCGAGTCCCAGCGCGAAAGGCAGCAGCGCGATTCCCATCACGGCGGTCGAGAAGCTATGCATCTCCTTCGTGTCCTCTCCGTCCTCTACGACCTGATGATAAGCGCCGGGCCACATCAAAAGCAGTATCGCCACAATCATCAGTATGAGCCCGCCGAGCTTCATGTAATGCGCGTGTTGGGGAAGCTTTTCAAAGCCCTTCTCAAACACCGAGCGGAACTGAAATCCCAGAAGCACCTGCGAGCCAAGTATCAGCATTCGTGCTTCGTCCAGCGTCGTCTTAATTCTGTCTTTAAGCTCGGCCATCCAAACCCTCCATGTAAAAGTGCCTTAAAGCCTATCTTTCCGTTGTACAGGCTACATGAATAGAAATCGTGCATCGAAGGGGTTTATTCGAGAATAAGGCAATCTAAATGCCAGATGGAAGCGAAAGGCGCTGTGCCGGTTTCCGCAATTGGCGGCGCGAAGCCTGCTGCCGCCTGAGGGTTGGCGGCCTGATTTTATTTCACCCCGTGATATAGAGCGAAGCCTATCAGGAGAGCAACTGCCAAAGCCAGCAGCAGCGCGAGCCCGCGCCAGCTCCGAAAAAATCTGCGTGAGCGTTGCATGCTGAGTGTGTTCATGAAAACAGTATAGCGAGAGGTTAGCCAACACCTCTGTCTGTTTGCAGACACAAGGCTGCGTGAGGCGCAATGTGAGCGGAGTTATCTTTTCAGCACCTTTAAAGGAGTAACGGATGAATTCCCTCGCGGAGGCTTGTGTGCCTACGACTTGCTGACGTTTATGTAATAGAGGTCTGTCGCCACCGCGAAATCTTCTCGCTTGAGCGCGGTTTTCATGCTCTTCCACTCGGTCGTAGGCTGAATGATTTGCCAGTTGTTTTTCGCTCCGACCTTGACGGGCATGGCGAACGCGGGCTCGTCCGTCTTCCAGCGGTAAGAGACGGTGGAGTTCGCTTCGTCGAACTTCAGCTCAAGCGTAGGGATGGCCGTGTGGCGTAGGTACTGGTTGAAGACGGGCGTCAGGTTCATCCCTGTCCTGCGGTTGAAGAAATCTATCATGTCCTCCGTCATTATCGTCTGGTACTTGAAGCGCTGGTAAAGGTCGTGCAGGAGCGTCCACCACTGCTTGTCGTTGTTCACTACGCTTCGGAGCGTGTTTAGAAAGAGCGCGCCCTTGAAGTACTGGTCCTGCGGCGGGGTGCTGTTTGTTCCGCGCGTGGTGATGATGGGCCGCTCGTTGCGAACCTTCAACTTGTAGGCGTTGACGTAGCGTAGCGCGTCTTCGTGGCCGTACATGTATTCTACGTAGAGGCATTCCAGGTAGGTCGTCCAGCCTTCGTGTATCCACATGTCCGAGCGGTCCGCCGCCGTGACGCTGTTGCCGAACCACTCGTGGCCGCTCTCGTGTATGATGATGAAATCGAAGCGCGTGCTGATGCCTACGCCCGTCCAGTCGCGCTCAAGATAGCCGTTGGCGAAGCGGTTGCCGTAGGTGACGGCGCTCTGATGCTCCATGCCGGAGTAGGGAACCTCTATCAGCTTGTAGCCGTCCTTTTTGAACGGGTATTCGCCGAAGTAGTGCTGGAATGCTTCCAGCATCCCACGCGACTGCGAGAACTGCTTCCTGGCCTTCTCAAGATTTTTCCAGCACAGTGGGATCCGAAGCTTGGAATTCACGTGACTTGAAGTCGCGGC
>JADMIO011276553.1_pt1 | contig 63808 bp, 58 predicted proteins | sample 8958161 | NCBI WGS metagenome assembly JADMIO01 (sample SAMN16585339, study PRJNA669376) | soil metagenome | isolation source: Crop rotation soil | place: USA: Cullars Rotation, Alabama | collected 2011
CGCGACAACTTGTCCACGTGGAATTCTAAGCTTAGGATCCCAATGTGCTGGAAAGGTGCTCACGACGAGTGTGTTCGCGTCGGCGGAAGACACCGCAGCCTCCCAGCGTGGCACCACCTCCAGCATAGGCGACTCCGTCAGACTGGAATTGATCGTGCCCGCTCAGGGAACGAGGACGGTGGCGTCACCGCCAGGAAGTATTCCGGTGGTCGGAAATTCCGTTGCGACATTCGCTTTCGCGATCACGCACCTGCCGCGGAACGCGACGCAAATACCGCTTTTCATTGTGAACGGAGCTCGCAGCGCGATCGCGCCCCTGACGTGGCGCGGAGATACCGCCACGATGGTGCTTTCCGGCCTTCAATTTCGCGTTGTCGTAGATCGCAATGGCGATCCAGTAGTCATCGATGTTCCGGCACAACGGTTACGTGTCGTGCGGGTGTCTACCGATGCTGCATCACGCATCAGCATCGACGCTCCCTCATATGAAGCGCCACCCGGAGCGCCGTATTCGGCGGTACAGGTGCGCATCCCCACGGCAGGCGGCCACACGCTCGCGGGAACTTTGACAGTTCCATCGTCAGCCCCAGAGCGACCCGCCGTTGTCATCACAATTTCCGGATCGGGGCCGAGTGACCGCGACGAGAAAATTTCTCTCGTCGCCGGGTACCGTCCATTCCGGCAAATCGCCGATTCACTCGGACGCCGGGGTGTGGCCGTTCTTCGCTACGATGATCGGGGCGTTGGCCAGTCGTCGGGGCAATATGCGACGGTGACGACGAGCGATCTCGCCGACGACGTACGCGCAGTCATTGCCTGGCTGCGCACGCGCACGGATATCGACGTCAACAGAATTTTCCTCCTCGGCCACAGCGAAGGAGGCGCCATTGCCCCAATGGTCGCGGCGCGAGAACCGGCCGTTGCTGGCATCGTCCTCCTCGCAGGGCCTGCAAATGTCGGGAAGGACATCATTTCGTACCAGCTGCGGCGGCCGTTTGATCACGCTCCTGCAGCGCGCCGCGACAGTCTCATCCAGGCAGCGCGTGCCCAATTCGATTCATCTGCACGAGGTGACCCATGGATGCAATTCTTTCTGGCCTACGACCCGCTCCCTGCCGCGAGAACCGTGAACGTTCCCGCGCTTGTCCTGCACGGGGCGAACGACCAGCAGGTTACTCCCGATCAGGCTGAGAAGCTCGGCGCAGCCCTCAGAGTCCGGGGCGGTAAGAATGTCACGGTGCGGATATTTCCCGGACTGAACCACCTGTTTCTCGACGACGCCAACGGTGATCCCGCAGGCTACACACGGTTGCGCTCAGGACGAGTGAACAAGGACGTCGTCGGTGCAATTGTGGACTGGATCCTGGCCCAGAAAGTCCGACGCTAGACTGAAGTGCGAATGGCGCCTCGCACTTCAGTCACGCAGTTCGCTCTACTTCTCCCTGATCTCGATATCGCCGTTGACGGTGCGCACACGAATCACCGCATCGCCGCCGCCACCGACAGAGCCGTTCACGCGTACGTAGCGGCGTGGTGTTCCCTGGGTTCGGTCCCATGACGGGGACGTTTCACTGCGGATATTCCAGGGAAGAATGATTCTGGTGGATTCACCGCGGTTTTCCGTGTACGCGGACTCGAGATCGAGGGACCCGCGGAACCCGCGCGGCACTTCGACGACGACCCGTCCCGATCCTGTTGTTACGGTCACTGACTGATTGCTCTCACGGTTGCCGGTTATTTCGACTTCGACATCGCCGTTGCCGGTTGTCGCCTGAACGGATCCACGCGTTGGACCGACGTGGATCATTCCGTTTCCCGTGGTAACGTGCACGTCGCCGTCGGCGCTTCCGATGTGAACATTTCCGCCGCCGGTCGTGGCGACAGCACCGTGAGGCGCATTCCCGATTCTGATGTCTCCACCGGCGCGCGTGACGTGCGAGCTGTCCGCCGAATAGTGATCCGTGTCGCCGCTGTTCGACGTAGTGAAGCCGCCGCGCACAACGTCGCGGCCGTGCATGCCCGCGGTGCCATTGTGCACGGTGGTCATGCCGGCAAACGGCCCGTCTGTCGGCGATTCACCGCGAAGATTGCCGCGGTTGTTCGAAATCGAAACGTGTCCGCCCCCGGTGCTCACGCGACCATCGAGATTCGAATTCGAAACGGAAATTGAGCCGCCGCCGGTGGTCATTGTCGCGGTACCAGTGAGACGATCGAGATTGATGCTTCCGCCTCCGGTGCCTCCACTGAATTCTCCTTCGACGTCTTCGATCGTGAGACTGCCGCCGCCGGACCGAAGCGCCACATCGTAGCGGCGCGGCACGTACACATCGAATTCGATCGATGTCGACATGCTGCGGCGATCGTCGGAGACGTAGGTGCGGAGTGATGCGCCATTGTTTTCACTTCGAAACTCGACAGACACGTCGCGCCAGTCACGCCCACTCAGCCGGGCACGGACCTCGACACGATTTTCATTCCAGCCGTGCACCGCAATGGAGCCTCCGGGACGAAGATCAACCGTGAGCGTGCCCCCCGGTGCCGCAGAGACCGATCGGGTGAACGTTGAATCGCGATACTGCTGCCGGGCCGCCGGCGCTGCACTGAGTCTCAGGGGAGCTGCGGCTTTCAGCGTCCGGGTTTCTGTGCGCGGTTCGACTGTCATCGCACGCGGCCGTTCGACGTTGATCGACGTTACGATTTCCGCGCGCGTCTCGACGGGGCGTACAGCGCCGATCGCCAGAACAATGATTGAGAGCATCCCTGCATGAAGACGTCGCGAACGCGTCGTGAGCGGCGCGCGGGACGTGGCATTGTCTATGATCGCCAGCATTCTTCCCTCCAATGTTGAGTGGCGGGCCATTCCGATGGCGACCGCCCCGGTCAGCTTCAGCGTGCGCGCACCGCGCGCCACGTCCAGCAAATGCGCCGCGTATTCGGCGCCGGTCGTTCCTGCCTGAATCACGCGATCATCGCACGCGCGCTCCGCCTCTGTGCGCAAACGGCGCGCGGCTACCCATACGAGCGGATGAAACCAGAACACCGTGCACACGACACCCGCTCCCATCTGCACGAGATAGTCCCGGCGCGCGATATGGGCGAGTTCGTGAAGCAGCACCACGCGTCGCCGCTCGGCACTCCACTGTATCGCTTCTTCCGGGATCAGCACGACGGGGGAGCGATGACCCCACGTGACCGGTGCGCCGACATCATGACTGATCGCAAGGCGAACAGACATGGTGACATTCGCCTCCCGCAGCGCGAGCGTCAGTGAGTCGTGCCATGCGCCGGTCTCGATCCGCCGCGCACGCCTGGTCAGAAGAGCGAGTCCTGCGTATCCCAGCGCAAATCGGAGAAAAACCAGTAACACTCCCGCGAGCCAGAGTCGCTCGATTGTTACCTCCGCGCGAATCGATGTTGTTGGATTCGATACGGCGCCGGTCGAATTCAGCGGCGTTGCGCCCTGTCTCAGGGTTTCGTGAATCGCGGGAGTGACGGCTTGCTGCACGATCGTCTGGGCCAATGGCGTCGCGCGATGCAGGGACACGTCGAAGCGCGGAAATACGCGATCGACCACCACGACCGCAAATGCGCCGGCGAGTGACGTTGCCCAGATGAAGTGGCGCAGTGACGCAGACTTACGATGCAGAATCGTCGTCATGACACCGGCAACGGCGACCACGAAGGTCACTTTCGCAATGCTGAGTACGACGGGATCGACAAGCGACGCGACATAGGCCCCATACGTCGTCATCATTTTCCTCCCTTTCTTCGCGCCCGGTCGATGAGCTTCGACAGGCGCTTTACTTCCTCATCGGACAATGGCCTGTCTCCGACGCCGAGCATGGCGGCCACCGCCGATTCCATCGAGTTGTTGAAAAACGTCTTCAGCAGATGCCGTGCGGCCGAGCGTCCCGCCTTCGCCGGATCTCCCGTCGGGCGGTAAACGTGTCGCGGTCCCGACCACTCGTGCGTGCAGTATCCCTTTTCCTCGAGCACGCGCAGCATCCCGCGCACGGCTGAATACGTCGGCGGATCCGGGAGGTCCGCGAGGACTTCCGCAGCGGTCGCCTTCTCGCGACGGAACAGGATCTCCATGATCTGCCGCTCGCGACGGCCCAGTTCGGCGAGATTGGTAGGCAAGTGCCAGTCCGTTGACAGGGTGCTAATAGGTTAGCACCAACGGAATGGGCGTCAAGCCTGGGTGGGACGAAAAGCACAGAGGACCGAGCCGGAACGAAACCGGCTCGGTCCTCTGAGTATCAGACCGTTCGACTACTGCGCCGTTGCCCGGGTCAGATCGCGGAGTGCACCCTGCAGCATCTTCACGCGTGATGGGTCGCAGGAATTCTTCGTTTCTCCATCGAGATCCGAGGCGAGCTTGTTCAGTGCATCGTTACGCTGCGAACCGGAAAGTTTTTCCGCTGCGGCAATGGACGCGCGGGTTGAGGCCACGCGACTCGCGCTCATGCATTTGTTGCGCTCGAGCTGATCCACGTACGCCTTCGCGAGCGGGAAGCTCGGCGGCCAGGAGAACTTGGGCTGGCTCTGCGCGTTGAGGTACGGCAGGCGGACCGTCTTGGCAGCGTCAATTTCGTTCTGCGAGATGTAGTCGCTCGGCACCAGCTCGGTCACGTCGAGGCCGCGCGCAATCTCGGAGCTCACGATCTTTCCATTGTACCAGTACACCGACCACGAGCCGCCCATCTGCATGCGCGTCGAATCGACGGGGCCGCGGTCGAAGTACGCGATTTCGCGCGGATGCGCTGCATCGGAAAAATCGAAGACTGAAATGCCGCCCTGGTACCACGCCTGCACCATGACGTCACGGCCTGGAATCGGAATCAGCGATCCATTGTGCGCAACGCAGTTCTCGTTGCTCGTCTGCACCGTCGGAATCTTGTAGTAGCCCTGGAATTTCAGCTGGCGGTTTTCGATCGCAAAAATCGCGTCGGAGCCCCATTCCTTTGGATCGGTCGCGCGGCACTTCGGCTGGCCGCCTCCGCCCCATTCATCAGAGAACAGCAGCTTCGTTCCGTCGTTGTTGAACGTCGCCGAGTGCCAGTACGAAAAGTTTGAGTCGGCCACCGCGGCGAGGCGCTTCGGCTGCACCGGATTCGAAATGTCGAGCAGAATGCCGTGACCTTCGCACGCGCCGCCCGCGAGGCCGAGGGATGGATACACGGTGATGTCATGGCACTGCCGGAGCGGCGAAATCGCACCCCCCTTTGCCGCCGGCGGACCAACGAGCTTGTCAACGATGCCCTGCACTGCTGCCCGGAACATCGCGCTGTCCGCGGCCGTCGGATTACCGGTCGTCGCGCCGCGCGCTTTGCGCATGCTGTCGATTTGCGAAGCAGCGAACGTCGGGCTAATGACCACCGGCGCTCCGTCGACGACCGCAGTAAATCCGCCGTTCGCGCGCGCAGAATCCGCGCGCTTCTGCGCGAGCTCGCGCTCAGCAGTCGTCGTGCCGTGAGTCGGCGGCGAGTTCAGTCCGGAAAAAATGTCCGCTGTGTTCACGACTGCGGCATCCTGCGGATGCGCAACCGGAACCTTGATGATCTCGATCTTCATCAACGCGGAGTTTGGATCCTTGTCCGGCGTTGCCCCCACGCAGCGACTCAGTTCTCCAGCAGGTCTGATCGGCGCAGAGCCGGAGACATAGATGTACACGTTGTCGCGATCCTTCGGATCCTCGACGACCGTGTGCGTGTGTGAGCCGCGGCAGGTCTGGACGTTCGCGACGAGTTTTGGATTCTTGATGTCGCTGATGTCAAAAATGCGGATGCCGCGAATTCGATTCTTGTTGACTGTATCGCCAGGGACGGTAGTGATCGGTTTGCAATCGATTCCGCCGTTGAACGCCTCTGCCGACATGAAGAGCAGATTGCGATAGACGGAAATGTCGTTCTGCGAGGCCGGGCACGGGTAAGCCGTCACCAGCGACGGGCTTGAAGGGTTGGAGACATCCCAGATCTGGATGCCGTTGTAGTTCCCCTGAATAGCATAGTTGCCCATGAATGCCATGTCGGAGTTCGTCACGCCAAGAAATCCCGGCGGCGACGCAACCTTGGCCGATACTTTGAGATTCCACGACGCCTCGCCGGCGTTCGTGAGTCCCGCTTTGAGACCCTGCCGCGTGTCAGGGGGCGCAGGGGGAAGTGGCGCCGGAGTCGAGGGCATGGCGCTGGGTGCAGGCGTGGACGGTGGCGGAGTGGACGATCCGCCGCAGGCCGAAACGGCGAGCGCTGCCGCGCTGAACGTCAATACAGACCAACGGTGCAAGGAGTGCATTGGAGTCCTCTGAATTTGAAAACGTGAACACACTGCAGTCGAACGATTCTAGCGATCACCAGTCAGGAGCATTTGCGTCATTCGCTTGATCTCCGTCGTTTGATCGACGTGGACATCGGCGGCGAACTTGAAAACGGTTTCGTTGAGCGCGGACCCGTTGTGGGAGAACAGCTCATCGACCATCGAGACAGCGCCCTTGTGGTGCTGGATCATGAACGTGAGGAACAACTGATCGAATTCCGGGCCACGCGCAGCGTCGAGTTTCTTCATCTGCTCTTCGGACAACATGCCCGGCATGAGCATCATGTGTTCCATGCCGCCCATCGTCATCTTCATTCCGGCTGGATTCGCCTCCGGCACGGGCTGGCGTCGATCCTTCAGCCACGTCTGCATCGTGACGATTTCGTCGGTTTGCGCGTTGATGATGCGAGCAGCCAGCGTCCGTACTCCCGGCCCTGCATCGTGGGTCGGCGCCATCCTGGCCATCGCAATTGCCTGAGCATGATGACTGATCATTCCCGACATGAAATCGATGTCCGCCTTCGTATACGGATATCGGATGCTGTCCGCGCGCGCACGTTCAACAGCGGCTGCGTCCCCCATCTGCCCTTGCGGAGATGGAGATGAAGTCGCGGGCCGCGATCCTGCGCACGCGCCGAATAGAATTACAGCGGCTGCGGCGTTCCGGAGGGACGAGATCATTAGATGAGTAACATACCCCTTCCCGGGCGGCGCCATAGTGGTACGCCGAGTGGTCTCCGCGCCGGCACGCTTCATCACGAGAGGAGAACGCCGGTGGGTGAGATTCCGGAGGGCGCAATACGCTGACATCATGGGCTCAAATTCGCGAAATTTGTAAACGACAAAGAGAATCAGAGCGACGACCTGCTCACGGATACGATATAACCAGTGAAAAAAATCTTTCTCGCGTCAGCCATGCTGCTGACGATGGCCCTCTCGGCCGCCCCATCGGCTGCGGCTCCCGTCGTGCATGCTTCCCTGCGCATCGACGCCGTATACGATGAATTCGGACTGGACGGGGTGGTAAGCCGGAGTTCGTTCGACGCCGCGAAACGCAGCGCTGAGCAGCACGGGATTTCGCCGCGGATGCTTGCCATTGCGGACATGTCGCAGCCGAGCACTGCACAGCGTCTTGTGGTGCTGGATCTGGAGACACGGAAGGTCGTTATGCGTACCTGGGTGGCCCACGGACAGAATTCGGGTGAGCTGATGGCGACGCGTTTCAGCAATCTGGACGAGTCTCACCAGACGAGCCTCGGCCTGTATCGCGTGGGTGCGCGAATTATCAGTCCGAAGCACGGCCCTTCGCTCGTCCTCGAAGGCCTCGATCAAGGGCTCAACAGCAACGCTCTTTCCAGAGAAATCATCATGCATGGGGCTGACTATGTCAGCGCGAAGTTTATTGCCGCGACTGGTCGCCTCGGACGCAGCTGGGGATGTCCCGCGATTCCGCGGGAGCAGATGCAGCACGCCATTGATTTGCTGGCAAACGGCGGCCTGCTCTACGTCTACGGCGGTTAACATTCGACTGATTGTCCGCAGAGGGGTACAAGTGTCATGCCCCTTTCAAAGTCGATCGGCGCTCTCTGGGGCGCCGTTTTCATCTCCGTAGTTGTCGGCGGGTGCGCTCCGAAACCCGCACCCCAGGAAAAATCATCCACCACGACGCCGACGCGAGCCATGCAGACGCGGGCCGTGGCCAAGGTCTTCGAAACCGCAGAACCTTACAGCGCTCAGACGATTTCCGAAGGGGATGTTCGTGAATTCCTTGCGAAGAACAAGGATTACGCGCCTGACTCGCAGGCGATCCTGGAATTTTACCGGGATCGCGGAATGCAATATGGATGGGTCCTGAACAACCGTCTCTCAGCGAATGCAGAATCGTTCGTAACCCTCGCAGGGGTCGCCGATGGGGACGCGCCAAAAGCGAGTGCAGCCATAAAACGTCTGAGCGCCCTCTACGACGGCGCGTTCGATGGCCCCGATCGCATTCCACTTTGTGACACGTGCGGTCCCGAGCTCGAACTGCGACTCACCGGAGAATTCTTTCGGTTCGCGCGCCGCAACAACGGCGGCTACATCAACACGGACGTCCGCGATCTGAACTGGTTCATTCCGCACGCGAAGAAAGACTTCTCGCGACTCGTTGACTCGGTTGCTCGCGGCAAAATGGATCTCGCCGGTTATGTGCCGGTGCATCCGCAGTACAAACTCCTGCAGCCTCACCTGCAGCAGTATGCCGGACTGGTGGGTCAGTCGTGGCCGGAATTGACTCTCCCCGGGAAACGTCCCCGCCTCAAGGTCGGCGACAGCGCTACAGTCGTTCGCGATATTCGCCGTCGCCTTCAGCTACTCGGAGACTACGACGGCGACACCCTTGCCCTTCGCTATGACACGGCGCTCGCCCGAGGGGTGAAGGCATTCCAGGACCGACACGGCATGAATGCGGACGGAGTAATCGGCCCTGCAGTGCTCAAGGCGCTCAACGTGACTCCTGCTGCCCGTCTACGCACTATGGTCGTCAACATGGAGCGCCTCCGGTGGGTGGCGGAACAACAGCCGGCGAATCTGCTCCTCGTGAACATTCCCGAATTTCGCCTGCACGTATTCGAAGCTGACAGTGAAGTCATGACAATGAAGACCGTGGTTGGTGCGCGCGCCACGCGAACGGTCACGTTCACGGACACGCTGAATCAGATCGTGTTCAGTCCGTCCTGGTCAGTGCCGTCGAACATCGTGCAGAAGGAAATCCTTCCTGCAATGGCGAAGGATCATTCATATCTCGAAAAGCACGACATGGAAATCGTGGGGGGATCCGCGAAGGAACCGGAGATCCGGCAGCGCCCTGGCGCGTCCAATGCGCTTGGGCGTGTGAAATTTCTTTTCCCGAACAGCTACAGCATCTACATGCACGACACGCCCACTCGCGGAACATTCGCGAGCGAAACGCGCGCGGCGAGTCACGGCTGCATTCGTTTGAGCAAAGCGGGGGATCTTGCCGATTATCTTTTGCGCGACGATCCGGAATGGCCGGTCGACCGAATTCACGAGGCGATGCTTTCAGGCAAAACGCAGACCGTGAAGCTGAAGGAGCCACGACCGGTCGCCATCGTTTACTTCACCGCGTGGGTGGACCGGAACGGAAAGCTCAACTTCCGTGACGACGTGTATGGGCATGACGCTGAGCTCGACACTGAAATCTTTGCGCCGAGCTCAACGACGACTGCCGCTGGAACGAACTAGCGGGATACGCGCCTGAGCGGATAAACGACGACCGACTCGACATCATCCGCGTCCAGCTCAACACCCGCGACATAATCAGGACCGGCATCGAGGAGTGAGAATCGCGCCGGCAGCACGACGTCTGCCGCCCAGGTGCCGTCCGGAGCGATAACGGACCACGTCGTCGGCCTCGCTGGCGCGGCCGGGCCACGACGACCGGGTATCAGACTTTCAAGTACGACGAACGGACCGATCCACACTTCGCCTGTTGCTGACGCGACGAACCGCCCGAATTCAGATCGTTTGTCGGCGAACTGCAACATGCTCAGCGCGGTACGCAATGAATCCGCGTTCTTGATGCGACTCGCCGCTGACCAGGCCTGCTTGAACTCGGCGATGTCATCCTCGGTCACCGGGCCAGACCTTACGTCGCGCCACGTTCGTGTGATCAGTTTTCCGGTTCGGTCAAAACATTTTACTTCCCAGCGCAGCGTGTATCCCGCGCACATCCGCTGACCCATTACCGCGGTGCGCGATACCGCTCCGAGAAATAATCCGACGGAACGGCCGTTGCGGCGGACGCGCTCGAATACAGGGATCTGTGAAAATGCGCGTGCTTCGGTGGCCGATGGTCCCCGGAGACCGAGCGTCGCCGTTTGCGTAGCATTCTCTGAAACGGTGTCCGGAACGGGATCACTGGCCTGAACGACACCGGTGCCTTCGCCCAACATCCCGAGCCACGAACTTACGCTTCTTCCCGGCATTGTCGGGCGCGGGTAGGAGCGCAGAAAAGAACCGTCGGGGCCGAACGACTGAAGGCGGACAGCGCGGTCATGGACAACGACAGTATCCGCGCTTCTCGTCATCAGCTGTATGCCGTTGTCGAATTCTCCGGGTCCGCCACCGCGACGTCCGACAGCTTTGATGAACTCTCCTTTTGGGGAGAAAATGCGGAGCTCGCTGGAGGCGCCATCCGCAATGATGATCCGCCCATCGGCGACGCGCGCAACGCCAAGGACCTGAGACAGCTCTGACGGTCCCTGTCCGTCCGCACCGCCAATCCGGACGAGGGCCTTGGAATCAACGGTCCACTGCGCGCGGGGCCGATCCGTCGCGCTGTATGTGATGAGTTTTGCTCCGGCGCTGTCAGCAATTCGCTGTGCATTCGCGATGTCGGTGAGTGTGAGAAAGCCGAGAGCGATCAGCGTTCGATGAGGTAGTAACACGGATTTCAATTGAAGTGGGTGTGAAGGAACTTTGGTGCCCGATCATTTGACCGGAACTCAGCACAATACGTTGTGTAGGCTCGGCAGGATCCCGGAGACCGCGATGCGAGCACTAAGGCGGGTTGCCATCTGGATAGACATGTTGTTGCTGACGCTCGCCGCGTTCTCGTGGGCGGGAATACTGGTCGTAGCGCCGTACTATTTTCTCGTGCCCGCCATTTCTCTGGTGATCGTAATCGGTTTCGTAACCATTCTTGCGAGCGCTGAAAAAAAAGCCACGATCAAGTCGCAGGCAAACGGTCCGGGTTAAGCCCGAGCCTCCGCAACAAAGACGCGCGTTGCCGCAGGCAACCCGAGAGCGTGAACCGCTTTTCCCACGCGAACGGAAATGGGTCCATCAAACGGCGCTCTCGCTTCGACGGTCAACCGCGCGCCGGGCACGACACCAAGGTCTGCCAGATATCTGAGAAGCGCACCGTCTTCATCCGCCATACGCAGCACCTTCACCGCCACGCCCGCTGCCACCTCTGCGAGTGATAAGTGACGGGTTTCATCCACTGCGCCATCACGCGTTGGAATTGGCGCACCATGCGGATCAACCGTGGGCTCGCCGAGCGCCGATGCCATGCGGTCGATCAGCTCATCTGACGCTGCGTGCTCCAGGCGCTCGGCCTCCTCGTGCACGCGATCCCAGTCGTAGCCCAGAACTTCCGCGAGATAGCATTCGAGAATCCGATGGCGGCGCAAGGTGCGAAGCGCTGCTGTACGCCCGGCGTTGGTAAGACGAACGCCGTGATATCGCTCGTGTTTCAACAAGCCGTGATCCGCAAGCCGACGAATCATGCCACTGACACTTGCGGGTGCAATGGCGAGCCGCGTCGCGATGTTGTTCGTGGAGGCGGTACCATCAGCGCGCTCGATTTCGTAGATCGCCTTGAGGTAGTCCTCTGCGGGCGCAGTCAGGGCACGGGCGCGTGACACGCTACGCCTTTCCGCGAACGAGCAACACCGGCACCATCGAGCGATGTCGCACGGATGAGGCAACACTGCCGTAGAAAAGATCCGCAACGATCTTGTGTCCGTGCGTCGCCATGGCGATCAGATCGCAACTCTCCTGAACAGCGGCCTTGGTGATTTCTTCCGCGGGATCGCCAGTGGCGAGCACCGCCTCGGCATGCAGGCCGGCGTTGTTCAGCTGCTCGCACGTGTGGTCGAGGTATTCGCGGTCCTTGCGGATTTCCTCCGACTCGCGAAGATGGAGCGTGTTCAGATTGCGCGCCGCCCAGCCATCTGCGACGTGAATGAGAACGATGCGCGCACCGAGTGTCGTCGCCAGCACACGGATGTGATCCAGAATTGCGGCGTCGTACGACGAATTCTCGAGCGGGACGAGGATGCGTTTGTACATCAGGAAATCGCTTCGCGGAAGACCTGAATCAGCAGCCACGCGTTCAGCGAGGCAATGATGAAAGCAACGACGTACGCCAGAAGGCTGAGCCATCGCGGGTTCACAAACTCGCCCATTTTCAGCTTGTCGGACGTGAATCGCACCAGCGGAAACACGGCGAAGCTGAGTTGCAGCGACAGAATCACCTGACTCAGCACCAGCAACTGCGCGGTGCCTCGCTCGCCGTAAATCGCCGCGACGACGACCGCCGGAACAATGGCGATCGCTCGCGTGATGAGGCGGCGCACCCACGGCTGGAGTCTGATCTCGAGGAAGCCCTCCATGACGATCTGTCCGGCCAGTGTACCGGTCAGCGTGGAATTCTGTCCTGATGCAAGAAGGGCGAGCGCAAAGACGGTGGATGCCCCCACCACGCCAAGCAGTGGTGTCAGCAATTTGTGTGCGTCCTGAATCTCTGCGACTGTCGTGTTTCCGGTCCGGTTGAACGTCGCCGCCGCCACAATGAGAATCGCTGCGTTAATGAAAAGTGCGAACGACAGCGCGATTGTCGAGTCGAGGAACGCGTAGCGAACAGCTTCTCGCTTCCCCTCGGACGTCGCAGCGTATTGGCGCGTCTGTACGATGGAGGAATGGAGATAAAGGTTGTGCGGCATCACCGTCGCGCCGAGGATCCCGATCGCAATGTAGAGCATCGCCGGATTGGTGAGGATCGCGGCGCTCGGCACAAATCCGCGAGCCACAGCCCCAAGATCCGGACGCGCGATGAACAGCTCAAACGCGAAACACGCTCCAACCACGGCGACCAATCCGATTACGACGGATTCCAGCACCCGGAATCCCTTGTGTTGCAGGAGCAGCACCACCATCACGTCGGCTGCGGTGAGGATGATGCCCCACACGAGTGGGAGCCCGAATAACAGATTGAGCGCGATCGCCGATCCAATTACCTCTGCGAGATCACACGCGGCGATGGCAAGTTCGCACAAGACCCAGAGGCAAAACGACACCGGCATCGAGTAGTGATCGCGGCACGCCTGCGCGAGATCCCGCCCGGTGACGATGCCGAGCTTCGACGCGAGCCCCTGCAGCAACACCGCCATGAGATTTGAGGCGAGAATCACTGCGAGGAGTGAGTATCCAAACGCGGATCCTCCGGCGAGATCCGTCGCCCAGTTGCCCGGATCCATGTAGCCTACGGCGACGAGATATCCGGGTCCGGCGAAAGCGAGGACCTTCCGCCACCGTGTTCGCCCCTCGACGGGAACGGACCGATACGCCTCTGCAAGAGAAGGCGTGAGCCTGGCACGTTTCCATCCGACGTTTGGATGGAAGTGCCCGTCTACGGATTCATCGGAGGACCGCGGCGGAAGGTCCGGTTGCGCTGTACTCATGCGCCGTTACGCGACGTACTCGACGACGAGGGTGCGACCGTTGTTTTCGAGTCGGGTGGGATAGCGACGCAGCGGCACCTGTGCGGGCCCTTTTACCACAGATCCACTCCGGTCATAGGTGCACCCGTGACACGGGCACACAAAGCGCGAGCCTTTCTCCTTGAGATTGCACGGCTTGTACGTGCAGACCGACGCGAGCGTGAAGTACTGGGTTCCGTTGTAGCGAACAATGAAGAGCGGCGCGGGCGCACCCTCGACGCTCACGATCGCCGTACCCGCCGGAACGCTGAGCTCATCGATGGTGCTGAGGTCGAAGCGGAGCTGTCCTCGATCAGGCGCTACGTGATAGACAGTGAGTCCGCCGCACGCTGTTACGAGCTGCGCGAGCGGCAAGGCAGCAAGGGCTGCACCGCTCCGGATGACGAAATCGCGACGTGTCTGATTCACAGTTCAAAGTTTAGGATATCCTAAATATTAAGTTTGCACGCACGAGCGCAACCCCTGGGGTTACCTTCAGCCGCGTGAAGCGCGCCCTTCCCGTCGTTGCAGCCCTCGTCGCAGTCGTGATTGCCGTCATCGGTGATCGATGGACCTACGATCACGTTGTCATGGACAGCGTTTACGACAAGGATTGGGGACGCATGCTGCGCATCATGGGATTCGTTCCCACGTGGATGGCGATCGCGCTCGCCATCTGGCTGCACGAGCGCGGTGCGGTGGTGTACGCACGACGCCGGGCACTGCTCATCCTTGGCTCACCCATCGTCGCCGGGATTGCGGCGGAACTGCTGAAGCTCGTGTTTCGTCGCGAGCGCCCTGCGGCGCATTATGGTGAATATTTCTTCCGCGCATGGAGCGAGCGGACTTTTTCGACGAGTGGTCTCGCGCTTCCGAGCAGTCACACGATGGTGGCGTTCGGGGGCGCGATCATGCTCGCGTACCTTTATCCGCGCACGCGATGGGTATGGCTCACGCTCGCGGCAGGATGCGCTGTGACGCGGTTGCTGGCCCACGCCCACTTTCTGAGTGACGTCGTCGTCGGAACGATTGCCGCTATGGCGACGACGACGTTGTTGTGGAGCCGCTTCGGAAGAAACTACTTCTTTCGCAACGCCTGAATTTCCGGAGGCAGCGCGAACTTCGACGGGTCGACTGACTCGAATGCGACGTCCGTCATCTTCTGCACGAGCTCGGTATTCATCGCACGCTGGATCACTTTCGTCGACATTGTGATTCCGTCGAACGTCTTGTAATCCTTGAAAATCGTGACGACATCGATCTTTCCCATGGATGTCGTCTCCGTGGATTGGCTCGACACCAGCAGACCGGTGGTCTCGTTGTAGCAATCGTTCGTCACACGCCCTGACTTCCACGTGAGCTTGAGGCGGACACAGGGTTCGCTGTCCACCGTCGTGCGCTCGATTGCTTCGGCTCCAATCACCAGGCTCGGGTCGCGCAACGACGCCCGCGGATCTACGCGTTCACGAGCTTCGAGAAATTCCTGGCCCTCGGTCACCTTCGGTCCTTCGGCGGCATTCATCGACCACTTGAACGCCGTATCAATGCCTTCTTTCATCTCACCGAATCCCGGGAGATTCACCACCTGCAGGTAGCGGCCGTGACTGTCGCGAAAAATCTCGAGCACTCCCGTCATTCCCGCCGCGGGATACTCGAACGTCCCTTTTACGCGATAGCCTGAAATATTTACGAGCTTCGCGGCGTTGGTCGCCTTCGCGTATTTCGCCAGGAGCGCGCGCGGATCCGGCAGCGGTTGTGCGCTCGCACTAGCAGCAGGCATGCCGAACACGACGATCGACGCCGCGACATATGCGAACGTGCGGGAAATTCTGAAGATCATTTTTTATTCCTGTCGTATGGGGCGCGATTGTTCAGCCGCCCATTTCAGCGCGGCGTCGAGTGCGTCATCGACACCGTGCTCCAATGAATGAATCCTGAGGGGTACTTTCGTATCCGGTATGACGCCAACGCCTTCCACCCGGCGTCCTTTCGAGTCCGTGAGATCGGCAATGACGTGCATCAACACGTCATCGTTCGGGAGCCGGTCCATAAGTGCCGGCAGCGCACGTCCGGCGCTTGTTTCACCGACGATGTGTGCGCGCCCGAGCCCCTGGAGCCCAGCGGCAAAAAACTCTGACGTACTCCCCGTCAGCGGATCAATGACGATGGCAACGGGACCACTGTAGGGCAGCACAGGAACCGGCACGGAATCCGAGGATACGCGCCGCGGGTTCGCAGTGAATGCCATCGTCTGCGCGCGCTGGCGCAGGGTGCCGATTGTATCCGGGACGTTGAGCAAATGCCCTGCAACGCCGCTCACCATGGCCGCGAACCCTCCGGGATTGCCGCGGAGATCGATCACGATGCCGTCGAGATTTCTCATTTTCCCGAATGCGCGATCGATGTCTTTGGCAAGTTGCGGCAACCACACCGAGAACGCGATGACGCCGATGCGTTTCCCGTCAATCATTCTTTCGCTCACATCAACGGTTCCGTTCAGCGGGGGAAGATTGCCGAGCCGCAGCATCTCACCTCGCACAGTACCGCGCGCGATTTTCACGATTCGGTGTTTTCCCTTTTCAATCAGTCCCAGGGAAACCGAGTCGCCTTTGTTTCCACCGAGCATCGCATTGGCGCGCATGACCGCTGTGAGCTGCGCCTGGCGCCGGACTTCCGCATCCCGAATGCGAGAGAGCTTCGCAATGTCTGCTGACACGGGCGCGTTGTCGATCGACTGCACGATCGTGCCCGGACGTACTCCCGCATTCCACGCCGTGCCGCCGGTGTCGATTTTCCAGACCACGAGGGTGTCGCTCGCGAGACGCAGTGACGTGCCAATCGTTCCTTTTTCCGAGTTTGCAGCAGACTGTGCGGTGGGGAGGTCACTGACGGCCGGCGAGACTTCGCTCGGAATCAATCCGAAATGCGAGACGCCGACTCCCGCAATCAGTGCCTCGAGCACTGCGCGCAGTTCGCCAACGGTTTTTGACTTCGCCGCAATAGGCCGCAGGGAATCACGAAGCACTTTCCAGCGCGTGGCCAGAAACACCGTGTCATAGAACGTTCGATCAACGCGCGCCCACGCCGTGTCGAATGTCGCGATCGCGAGATGCTGGTCTATTGGCGTCTGTTGTGCTCGTACCGCCGGGGCCGCTATTGCAATCGCCGCCGCGGCGACGAGGGCCCGGGCACCGCGCTCACGCGCTCTCACGTATGATGGCTTCAAGGGATCGAAGAATTCTTTCGGTCATGCCCCAGATGATACGGCCTTCAAAGTCGATGGCATCGACACTTATCTGCATACCACGCGCGTCCACCTGGGTTCGCAACATGTGGTCCCGTGAAAACAGCCGCCCGAGGGGCGCCCAGAACGTTTCTGCTATCTCGTCGCTGAGGATCAGCTCGCCGTGTTGGGGTGCCACAAAGACGTACGGGCGAACGATGATCGGTGGCAGATGGGGGGAACGGGTGCGAATCTCGTCCAGCGTGCCCAGGACCGTGGCGCCACGCAGATCGAGTCCTGTCTCCTCCATCGTCTCGCGAATGGCTGTATCGAGCAGCGTAGCGTCCCCTTCTTCAATGCGTCCTCCGGGTAGCGCGACGTGCGCGGACCACGGGTCCGATTCATGGGTGGCGCGCCTCACCAGCAGGACGGCTGCGTCACCGTCCGTGAGGGGCCTCAGGGCCAGAGCTACCGCTGCTTCACGTACCGGGGGATCCCGTTCTGCCATCGCAGCATTGTGGACGGCCAGCGCCCGCGACAGGCGTTCAAGAAACGGATGCGCGATCAGCCCTCTACCGCTCCACCAGCGGCCACCCACGCATTCCATCCCTGCGCCAGTGACGTCACATCCTGATATCCCATCACCTGCATCGTGTCTGCGGCAAAGGCAGATCGATTCGCATTCGCACAATACACAATGACACGCGCGTCACGTGTTACGCGCGCTTCGACGTCACTCTCCAGCTTGCCGCGGGGAATGAACACCGCGCCGGGAATGCGGCCGAGGTTGTATTCGTTTGGCTCGCGACAATCGAGAAACACTACGTCCGCTTTCGCGTCGAGGAGGGCTTTCGCTTCGGCGAGGGGTGTTTCGCGGATGCGAGCCTTGGCTTCACTGAGGAGATCGGCGTACGTCTTCATGTTGACTGATGACAAATGACCATGGACTATTGTGCTCTGATGAAACTTAGTCATTTCGCGTGACCCTTCGCGTCCTCGCTGGTCTGATCGCCGGCTTTCTCGCTGGACTTTTCATCTCGGGGCACGAGAGCTTCGCAGCCATTCCGGCGATCGTGGAGCCCATCGGCACGATTTTCATCAACGCCATCAGAATGACGGTGATTCCACTCGTCATTGCATCACTCGTGATGGGTGTCGCATCCGCACCCGACCCCCGAACCGTCGGGCGACTCGGTGGGCGCGCCATCGTGCTGTTTGTTGTTTTTCTCGCACTTTCGTCGGCGATTGGCGTGATCGTGACGCCGATGGCGTTTTCCTCCATCACCCCTGATCCCGCGGGACTCGCGGCACTCCAGTCGAGCAGTGCGTCCGCGGTCGAGAGTGCAAAGGCCATTCCTTCGTTTGCGGACTGGCTCATTGGGCTCGTTCCTGTAAACCCCATCAAGGCAGCAGCCGACGGAGCCATGCTGCCGCTGATCGTTTTCTCGATTCTTTTCGGCGTGGCACTGACCCGAATTGACGCGGGCAGGCGTGAACGCGTACTGACAGGGCTACGCGGAGTGCAGGATGCCTCTTTCATCCTTGTTCGCTGGATTCTTCTCACTGCACCAATCGGCGTGTTCGCTCTTTCCGTTCCTCTCGCTGCGCGACTCGGCGCGGGCGCTGCCGGAGCGGTCGCGCTGTACGTCACCGTGGTCAGCGTTCTCTGCGTGATGTTCATGGCCTTCGTTCTCTATCCTGCAGCGGCCATTTTCGGACGCGTCGGTCTCCTGCGATTCGCACGTGCGGCGTTGCCTGTGCAGGCGGTGGCAATGAGCTCGCGGTCGTCGATGGGGTCGCTTCCGATCATGATCGAGGAGCTCGGGAGACGCCTGGGATTATCGACGGCAATTACGGGGTTTCTTTTACCGCTGAGCGCATCGACGTTTCGGGCGGGAGCGGGCATCGGGATCGTCGGCGGCGCCTGTTTCCTTGCGGCGCTGTACGGAATTCATCTCACGCCGCAGCAGCTCATTGCGATCGCACTCACCACGACGCTGCTGTCGTTTTCAATACCCGGAATTCCCGCTGGTTCAATCATTGCCATGGTCCCGGTGCTCCTGGCGGCGAGGCTCCCGGTGGAAGGTGTCGGAATTTTGATCGGGGTCGACACGATCCCCGACATGTTCCGGACGACGACCAATGTTACGGGGACGATGACTGTCGCGGCCATTCTGGGGTCACGCGAACGCGCTGCGGAAAAACCGACATCCGACAGGGTTCTGTAACGAGGGATCGCTGCGAGGAGTCTGCATGGGCGGCGATAGCAGAATGCGAGTGTGAGCTGCATCGCCAACCTTTTCATGAACGGGGGGTACTGTGCTGATCTCCCGATTCTCTGATCTCTCGCAGCGGTGTAATGGCGGCTACACAATTCGATACATCACCACGCCCAACTAGCGCGCCGGAGCGCCATGCGGAAGAGTTCCCGGTCAGCGCCTTCGTTGCACGCAGCGGCGAGGTCGAATTCAAGCCGGGCCCGATCAATCCAGAGTGGATCCTCGAGGGGAATCCTCAGGCACGAAGCGCTCCACTGGTGTCATCATCAGATGGTGGCGGCGCGGTCAATTTCTGGGATTGCACGGCAGGCAAGTTCCGTTGGGAGTACGTCTGGGACGAAACCGTGATGTTTCTGGAAGGCGAAGTGCGCGTGACGGACAATGCCGGTCATACGACGCTCTTTCGCGCGGGAGACGTGGCACACTTCCCCGCCGGTTCCTCGTTCACGTGGGAGATCGATCATTACGTTCGCAAGATCGCCTTTCACAAGAAGCCCAACCGGTCACTCCGTCGTTTCTTCATTCGCTATCAGCGACGAGTCGGTGTCGCCGTGTCAGTGATTGGGGTTCCGCTGTTGCGGCTGATGATGCGTCGCATGGGAATGATGATGCTGGTATCCGCCGCTTTCGCGACACCAATTATCGAGAGTATCTAACAGCCGCGTTGTTTCGCTCCGCTGTGCAATAAACCGGTGCCAGGTATTTCGCGACGCAGTTGTAGCGTCGCGGCGTGCTTACGCTTCCTGCCGCCACACGACTTCTCAGTCAGTCGCTCGATGTCGCCGGTCTTCTCACCGTGGCGCGCGCCTGCGGCTTCACCGGCGCCGCGTCTGAGCTCGATGCGGCCGCACGACGCTCCCTCGGATTGTCCGGTCTCCGCACGGCCCGCGTGGTCGAGGGACCGCGCACTTTGCGCGCGCTTTGCGCGGAGATCCATTCCGGTGTTCTGACCCGCGAGTTTGCTGCGCAAATCGCCGGGCACCTTCAGAAGCGTTCCCCCTTCGCCCTGTGGCTCGTATTTCTCACGGACCGGGGTGGATCGCATGCGGCGATTTCCGCGGCGGTGATCGCGCCGCGGCGCCGGGCATCGGTGTTACTGGTGGATCGCACGCATATCGTCGACAGTGATGCAGAAGCGGTTCGCGCATTGGCCGCGACCGCAGATGGCCCTGATCTGCTGGTGCACGCGCGATGGTGTGAGCTCCTCGGGCGCGAAGCCGTCACGCAGCGATTTTTCCGCGCGCTCGAGAGAACCGTCGTGAATCTCGGAAAAAGCCTGGAGCGTGACGTCCCGCCGGGCGACGCGAGGACCCTCGCGATCCTGACGTCGACACGACTGCTCTTTCTGTCATTCCTTGAAGCAAAGGGCTGGCTCGACGGTGATCACGGCTTTCTGCGCCGCACGTGGGATGCGTGCATGTCCGCATCCGGGGCATATCACCGACGGATTCTGCTCCCACTCTGCTTCGGAACGCTGAACACTCCGCGAGGGCAGCGCGCGGCGGCTGCGCGCGCGTTCGGTCGTATTCCGTTTCTCAACGGCGGATTGTTTACCCGCACACCGCTCGAGCAACAACACCGCAGAGCACTGTTCCCCGACGAATCACTTGGCGAACTCGTCGGCGATCTCCTCGGCCGGTGGCGCTTCACCGTGAAGGAACACGAGGCGACACAGGCCGAAGCCGCAGTGGATCCCGAAATGCTCGGTCTCGCGTTCGAATCGCTGATGGCCTCGCATGAACGACGATCGTCCGGATCGTTTTACACCCCGCGCATTCTGGTGGAACGGGTGTTCGATGGAGCGCTCAGCGCGGCGCTCGAACGTACGCCGGTTCATGCCGCGTATCGATCGTTGCAGGACACCTCTGCTGCAGACGCGGATGCTCGTGATCAACTCCGGCAGCAGCTGGCGGGACTTCGCATTCTGGATCCTGCGTGCGGTTCCGGCGCATTCCTCGTGCACGCGCTCGATTCTCTCGCCGGGCTCCGTACTGCATGCGGTGACCTGAGCGAGCCCGGAGCGCTCCGTCGCGACATTCTCGCACGACAGATATTCGGCGTGGACCGCGAGCCGATCGCGGTGTGGCTGTGCGAGCTTCGTCTGTGGCTGTCTGTCGTTGTCGAGTCCGGAGAATCGGACCCGTGCGCGGTTCCGCCGCTGCCGAATCTCGATGCGAATGTACGCGTCGGCGATGCACTCGCCGGTGATGCGTTCGTGTCGCGCGCAGACCGGGGAACAGGACACCAGCTTGGAAAATTGCGCGTGCGTTACGCGCGCGCCACCGGCGCGCGGAAGCGCACGCTCGCCCGGACCCTCGCCGTCGCAGAACGCCGCGCCGCGACCGAGGCGATCGACGCGCGACTCGCCTCGGTCGCGGCGCGGCGCAGGGACCTGCTGAGCGCAGTACGGGGTCGGGATCTGTTTGGCGCCCGCATCACCACAAACACGGCGGCGCGCGCTCACCTCACTCAGTTACGACGCGATGCTCGCGACTTGCGCGCAGCGCGAAAATCGCTGTCGCGTGGTGGCGCCGTCGCTTTCGATTTTGCGGCGCAGTTCGCCGACATCGGAGCGCGCGGCGGCTTCGATCTCGTAATCGGCAATCCGCCCTGGGTACGACTCCATCGCATACCTGCGGAAGAGCGCGCCCGTCTCCGTTCACAGTTTCAGAGTTATCGACATGCGGGGTGGCGTGCGGGAGCACTGCTGGCCGGTGCTGCCACCGGATTCGCCGCGCAAGTGGATCTTGCCGCGCTGTTTGTGGAGCGCGCCGTGAGTCTTACGCGAACGGGCGGCACGGTCTCGCTGCTCGTTCCCGCAAAACTCTGGCGTTCCCTCGCCGGCGGCGGAGTTCGCCATTTGCTGATGGAATCCACACGAATCGTGGAGCTCGAGGACTGGAGTGAAGCGCGCGCGACGTTCGATGCCGCCGTTTATCCATCGCTCGTAATCGCCGCAAAGGAAATCGAGGCGCCGGCCGGCGACATCCGAATCGCTGAACATCATCGGGACCGCGTACTCAGCTGGACGTGCGCGCCATCGTCACTCGCAATCGATGCATCACCCGGGGCGCCGTGGCTGTGGTTGCCGGCTGCGCCGCGCGACGGATTCGACCTCGTCCGGTCGCTTGGTACTCCGCTCGGCGAGCGCGAGGGGTTTCGTCCACGCCTTGGTGTGAAATGCGGCTTGAATGAAGCCTTTGTCGTAGAGCGTCTCGCCGATGGCAGCGTTCGTGCGAGCGACGGGCGCACTGCAGCGATCGAACCCGCACTCGTGCGGCCGTTGTTGCGTGGCGAGCACGTCACGCCGTGGCGCGTAGCCCCTCGATCAGACGGCATCGTGTTCCCGTATGATCGCTGTCTGAATCTCCTGAAGCCGCTTCCGGCGCTGACACGTGCGTGGCTCGCACCGAAGCGAACCCAGTTGTGCGCGCGCACGGACCTCGGCGGACGCCCCAACTGGTGGAGCCTGTTTCGCATTGATGCTGCAGACAGCCGGAAGGCGCGCGTGGTATGGGCTGACCTCACCAGAAGTCCGCGCGTTGCGGTGCTGCCTCCCGGCGATCTGACTGTGCCTCTGAATACGTGTTACACCGTGTTCGCAGAGGATGTCGACGAAGCATGCGCACTCACAGCCTGGCTGAATTCTCCGCTGACCGCCGCCTGGCTGGCCGCACTCGCGGAACCCGCGCGCGGCGGGTTCCGCCGAATGTTTGGCTGGACGATGAGCCTGATGCCGATTCCGCGCGACTGGGACAATGCAGCGCCGGCTCTCTCGCGTATTGGTGCACGCGCACTGGCTGGCGATTCTGTCGGCAGCGACGAGCTTCTTGACGCGTGTCTCCTGGCACTTGGCACGACGCGACATGCCGTCTCCGCGTTACTCACATGGGGGCACCGTTGATTCCTGCCTCGCGTGAGCGCGTTCGCGCCCTGATCGCGTCGCGCCTGGCATCCCTGAGTGAATCGCTGTCGAGCGGCGATGAAGTGAGCGATCCTGTGCAGCTGCGCGAATCCCAGCGTGAAGCTGTCCGGCGTGCACGGCTGGCTCTGCAGCGATTTGGAGGAGTGTTACTCGCCGACGACGTTGGCACCGGCAAGACCTTCGTCGCGCTCACCATAGCACGGGCGTTCGCTAACCCACTGGTGGTCGCGCCAGCCGCGCTGCGCGAAATGTGGGAGCAATCTTCAGCGCGCAGCGCGATTGATATTCGGTTCATATCGGTGGAATCACTCCATACTGTGAAGGAGGTCGGCTCACACGGCATGGTGATCGTGGATGAATCGCATCATCTCCGAAATCCGGCTACGAAACGGTATCGCGCCGCCCGGCAGTTGTTCGCCGGGAAGCCCCTGGTACTGCTCAGCGCTACCGCCGTCCACAATCGCGCGCGTGATCTCGACGCTCAGATCGGACTCTTTCTTGGCGTTGATGCACTCGACGCAAACGATGAAGTGCGCGCCCAGGTCGTCGTTCGCGCCACGTCACAGCGTGTGGGTCCTGACATCGACGTACATCCGCCGATCACAATTCGGGATTGCGATGGTGTCGTTGCTGCAATTCAGCGACTTCCTTCGCCCATCATGCCCCGAGACGGTGGCGACGCCCCCTCGCTGATTCGCGTCGGCTTTCTCCGCGCATGGTGTTCGAGCGCGGAGGCAGCGCTGGCGATGGCGCGGCGATCGCATTTCCGCAGCGCGGCCCTGCTCGATGCCCTCCGTCGCGGGCGTCACCTCAACCGGAACTCACTCCAGTCGTGGATTGGGCCGGATGGGGATCAGCTTGGCTTCACGGAACTGTTCGAAGTCAACGGTGATTGCGAAGGTGTTGATCTCGTCGCCGCCGAGGCGTTCGTCCATCGCGTGGCCGCGCTGCGCAACTTGATTGCAAACGCTCAGTCGCTCGACGACGACCGCGCAATGCGCATAGAGGGGATTCTCGACGCACATCGGGGCGTTCCCGTCCTCGCGTGCTCGCAATACGCTGCGACGATTGACGCGATGTGGCGACGATTGCGTCATGTCCCGGGAGTCGCCGCGCTCACCGCCAGAGGCGCCCGCATTGCGAGCGGCACGGTTCCACGCGACCTCGTGCTCTCGCGCTTTGCACCCGTGGCCATGAGGGCGCCGGTACCGCACGAACGCGAGCGCGTACGATTGCTCCTTTCAACCGATCTGGTGAGCGAGGGACTGAACCTTCAGGACGCGGGCGTCGTAATTCATCTCGATACGCCGTGGACTGCAGCACGACTCGCGCAGCGCGTCGGACGAATCGCCCGTATTACGTCAACGCACAGGTGCGTTCACAGTTATTCGCTCGCGGCGCCCCGTGCCGGGGGAGCGCTGCTGGCGCTCGAACGCCGCATTGCAAGAAAACGCCGGATTGCCGCGTCGCTCGTCGGTGGAACGGCACGCGTTGCTCAGTTGATCGGCGGGCGCGCGACTTCGGGCGGGGCTTCCCCAGAATTGTTCGCGCAAATAGTCGAGGCACTTCGTCCATTCTCACACGCATCTGCGCCATGCAATGTGTCGATCGCGTGCGGCGTCGCGGCTCCCGAGGACGGATGGCTCGCGCTCGTCGATGACGAAGGACAATGGCGCCTTGTGGCGCGCGTCGGCCGGAGGTCCGCTACCACCGACCACCGGATCATCCTGCGGTGTGTCGAGTGGCTGGCGTCCGGCGAAGAGCACTGGCTGCCGGCAAACTGGGAAACCATGGGTCGGCAGGCAGAACAGTGGATCTCGCGCGAACGAGGGCGTCGCATGTCCGGTGCGTTTCGCACGCATGCCGCCCGCGCGAGAGAACGCGATCTGGCCGCCGTCATGCGTTCGATGGCAATGTCGTTGCCCCACGAGCGAGCCCGCGTCGCGGCTGGTGTATCTGCAGCTGAAACGCGCCGACCTTCCACAAATGACGCGTCGCTGATGGCCCTCGTCGTATTTTGCAGCCGTGAACAAAACGACCACACCAACCGCGCTCCTGTTCGACCTTGATGGCACGCTCGTCGACACCATCGAGCTCATCATGCAATCGATGGAGTTTGCGTTTGCGGACTTCGAGGGGCGCCGCCCGTCGAGAGAAGAGTGGCTGCTCGGACTTGGTATTCCGCTGCGCACACAGCTCGCCGCTCATGCGCGTTCCGCCGAAGAGCTCGACTGGATGATCGCGCGATACCGCCTTTTTCAGGGGGAGCATCACGACCGCATGACCCTCATGTATCCGGGAGTTGCGGAGGTGCTGGGCAGTCTGCGCAAATCGGGGCACCCGATGGCGATCGTGACCAGCAAGTTCTACGCAGGCGCGGTCAAGGCGCTCACGCATGTTGCCGCCATTGAGCATTTCGGGGCAATTATCGGCGGGGATTCGGCAGAATTCGCAAAACCGCATCCGGAGCCCGTTCGCCTCGCGCTGCGGAAGCTTGGTGCAACGCCGGAGCGCGCTCTCATGATCGGCGATTCACCGCATGACATTGCGGCAGGCAACGGCGCGGGCGTCGAGACGGTGGCCGTCCTCTGGGGCCCCTTCAGCAGAGCGCAGCTCGAAGAGGCCTCGCCTACACACTGGCTTTCATCGATTTCAGAACTGCCCGCCCTCGTCCGCCAGAAGGATCTGGCGGGTTAGTTCAAACCCTGGCACGGTCCACCGTGGTCAAAATGGTACAGATGCCAGTCGGGAGCTCGGAATCCGATCCGAAGGTGCTTGACCGGGAGCACGCCGAGGTTGCGCTGGCTGCGGCCGGAGATCGTCGTGCCTTCGAGCGACTCTATCGGACACACGTCGACAGGGTTTTTTCGATCTGCGCGCGCATGGTCAACGACCGTACGCGGGCCGAAGAGCTCACGCAGGATGTATTCGTCCGCGTCTGGAACAAGCTTGGACAGTTTCGCGGACAAAGCACCTTTGGGACGTGGCTTCACCGGCTTGCGGTCAATGTGGTTCTGAACGAGCGAAAGACCGACCGTCGCCGAATGAATCGCGTGGAAGAAGTGGAGGACCTCGATGACGTACTCGATGCGGACGGCCCGGCGATCAGTAATCCGGGGCTCGCGATCGATCTCGAAGCGGCGATTGCCATGCTTCCTCCAGGGGCGCGCCGCGTCTTCATCCTCCACGATGTCGAAGGGTTCACGCACGAAGAGATAGGACAGATGCTGGGCGTCACGCCCGGTGGCACGAAAGCGCAGCTTCACCGCGCCAGGCTCCTTTTGCGCAAGGCACTACTACGATGACCAGTTATCCCGCAGTTCCCATCACGTGCGATCAGTTCGACGCGCTCCTTGCGGAGTACATGGAGGACGCGCTCGATGAACGCGCGCAGCACAACGCCGAAGCGCACGTGTCCAGCTGCGCGCGGTGTCGCGGCCTGGTGGCGGATCTCGTCGAGATTCGCGACGAGGCATCACGTCTGCCTGTTCTCAAGCCGACGCACGATTTGTGGGAGGGCATCACGGCTCGTATCGAAACACCTGAGATCAGCATCAATGCACGGCGTGTCACATGGCGGTCGCGGGCACGTCTGGCGGCAGCGGCAGTAGTCCTGGTCGCAGCGACGGCGACGGTGACCTGGCAGGTCGCGCGTCATTCGCCGGCTCAGACGTCAGGTACTGTTACCGCGGCGCAGCAGCCGTCCGCAGGCGTGACGCTCACGTCGGATCAGGTGGCCGCGCCCTACGACAAACAGATCACGGAAGTTCGCCGGTTGCTCGATTCGCGAGCCGGCACGCTCGATTCCGCGACGATGCGCATTCTCGCGATCAACATGCGCGTGATCGATGACGCTATCGCGCGCATGCGCGCCGCGCTCGACTCGATGCCGGCGAATGCGCTGCTGACACAGAAACTCGCGAAAGCTTACGAGCTCAAGCTCAATACGTTGCGGCAGTTCGCGGCGATGTCGACTGAATGAAGCACCGGAAGATGTTCCTGCGCACTGGTCGCGCGCTCCTGGCGCTCGCCGCCCTTGGGTCTACGGCTCTCGCGCAACGAGGGGCTCGTGGCGACTTCGGAATATTTCGTCCGCGCATCGACACCACGTTCGCTTTCGACAAGACGGGGGATCTCACCGTAACGGCCGGTGCTGGTGAAGTGCGCATTACGGGCTGGGCTCGGCCGGATATTCGCATCGTCGCCGTCCGCCAGAGCGGGGGGATGAGCATGACGGCGTCCTCTTCGCGCGTTCGCGTCGATGCACGGCCGCAGAACATGAGTCGGTCGCGCTTCGAGATTTCAGTGCCCATCGGCGTCCGCGTGACCGTCGCCGCCCTCTCGGCGACGGTCGATGTGAGCGGTACGCAGGGGGAAATCAACATCACGACGACACGCGGCCGAGTCGCGGCCAGCGATGGTACGGGGCGTTCCCAGATCATTACAACGGCCGGCACCATTACGCTCCAGCGGTTTGCCGGCGACACGCGCGTTACCGCTATGACCGGACCGCTCGAGATCAGCGAAGTGTCCGGCAGTCTTACCATTACGACGATTACCGCGCCGGCGACGATCGAGCGCGCGGATCTCGCCAATCTTCAGTTCGATGCCGCGCAGGGCAATCTCGATTTTTCCGGGCGATTGTCATCGCAGGGGACGCATCACATCGAGACGTGGGGTGGGAACGTGGAGTTGCGATTCCCCGGTGATTTTGGCGCCACGATCAATCTCGAGACGCTGAACGGCAAGTTGCACACGGATTTTCCCGTCACGATGCAGCCACGTGGCAACGATCGCCGCGGGTCCGACGACAGGCAGCAATACACGATCAATGGCGGCGGCGCCGTGGTCTCGGTTTCCACTCTGAATGGCGGGCTCTTTCTCCGAAAGATTTCCGCGTCGAACGGGAGATAGCATCATGCATTTTCGACGGATGGTCGTCACTGTCGTTGTCCTTGGCCTGGCGGCGGTCGACGCCTCCGCGCAACGCTCACGCAGCAATCGGGAGCGCGACGAAGAACAGTCCGAGGTCAATGCGTTTCAGTGGGGAGGCGAGCTGGCGTCCGGCCAGCGTCTGATTCTCCGCAGCATCAATGGACGAGTGACGGTCGAACCTTCACGCGGCCGAACGCTCGAAGTGACGGCGACCAAGAAATGGCGGAAGGGTGATCCGGCCGCCGTGAAGATCAGTGCCACGCGAGTCAACAACGCGCGGGATGTACTCGTGTGTGCAGTCTGGACGGCCGACGCGGAGTGCACCGAAGACAGCTACAACAGCAAGGGCCGCTGGCCGCGCGATCAGGACACGTATGTCGAATTCACCATTCATTTGCCGGCCGGATCCAACGCATTGCTCAATGTGACCAACGGGGACATTGAGGTCACCGGCACGTCCGGCTCCATCGAAGCGCACACGACCAACGGCGACGTGACCGCAGAATCGACCGAAGGGAGCGTTACTGCCGGCACCACGAATGGCGACGTGAACGTGGCCATGATGAAACTTCCGGGACCCGGTGCCTCGTACCACACCACGAACGGTACGATCACGTTGACTCTTCCGGCGGGCATCGATGCGGATATCAGCGCGCACACCACGAACGGTGCCGTGCGTTCCGACTTCGAGATCACCATGAGTGGCACGTTGTCGCATCGAAGTCTGAACGGTCGCATCGGTCGCGGAGGACCGCGGCTCGATCTCTCGACGACGAACGGCAGCATCGTACTGCGGAAAAGATAAGTAGCCGAAATGGCTCAATGGCTCTGCCATTCAGCTGCTCCCCTCGTACGGACAATCGAGAAAAATGGAAACGCTCTGGCAGGACGTGCGCTACGCTGCGCGCACGTTACGAAAGAATCCGGTCTTCACGATCATCGCCGTCGTGTGCCTGTCGGTTGGCATCGCGACGAATACGACGCTCTTCTCGTGCTTCAATGCGATGGTGTTGCGCCCGCTGCCGTTCCCAAATCCTGACGAGCTTGCGTACGTCTTTGATCGCGATCCCGCTTGGGGTCCGCGCGCTTCTTCTTCGATTTCGTACAAGTCGTACCTCGACTATCGCGAGCAGGCACGATCATTCGCCCAGCTCGGCGCCGCGGCGGGACGCAGTCTCGTCATAACGGACGGCGAAGAGCCGGAGCGCATCTTCGGCAATCTCGTCACCGCAAATCTCTTCCCGGCACTCGGCATCATGCCGCAACTGGGACGCAATTTCCGGGAAGACGAAGATTCCCTTGGCGCGCGCGGCGTCGTGATCCTTTCGGATGCCGTCTGGAAACGACGCTACAACGGCGATTCGTCGATCATCAATCGTATCATCTCCATCAACAATCAGCCCTTCACGGTTGTCGGCGTCATGCCGCCGAGGTTCGAATTTCCGGAGGAAGCCCAGATCTGGATTCCGGCGGGCCCCATGCTCGGCAATGACCGGCGCGAATCCCGATCGGTGGTCGCGTATGGCAGAATCAAAACGGGAATCAGCGTCGATGCGGCGGCGAAAGAGCTCGCCGCAATCAGCAAACGTCTCAACGATCAGTACGATCCCACGACCAAACTCGTCGGCTCGGCTCGTTCACTTCGATCGCAGTTTGTAGAACCCGAAGTCACGCTCATTACCGCCACCATGTTTGGCGCGGTAACGCTGGTGCTCCTTATCGCATGCGCCAATGTGGCCAATCTGATGCTGACGCGCGCGGCAGCGCGACAGCGGGAGATCGCCGTTCGCGCCGCGATCGGTGCGGGCCGCTGGCGTCTCGTGCGACAGCTCCTGACGGAATCGTTCATCATTGCTGCCGTGTCAGGGCTGCTCGCGATTCCACTCACATGGGTCGGACTGAAACTGATCGACCGCGGCATTCCGCCGGAAAATCCCCTGCCCTGGTATTTCCACTGGGGTGTCGACAGCACGACTCTGCTGTACACGTTTGCGATTGCGGTCGTGACGAGCGTTGTGTTCGGCCTCGTGCCTGCGCTGCAGGTATCCCGCGGTCGCGTCTATGACGCACTTCGCGAAGGCGGCGGCAAGGGTTCGTTCGGCAGTGCGAAAAAGAACAAACTCCGCAGCGCGCTCGTCATCGCCGAGGTCGCGCTGTCGCTCGTACTGCTGGTCGGCGCTTCGCTGTTCACACGAACGTTCTTTGTATTGCAGGACGTCAGCACGGGCTTCGACAGCTCCAGGCTCATGACGTTGCGGTTTTATCTCCCGGGGCAGCGCTATGACAGTGTGTCGTCGATGCGTATGCGGGTGGAGGATGTACTGCAACGCGTGTCCGCGATTCCAAACGTCGAAGCGGTCACCGCGTCGAACTCCATTCCGATGGGAAGCTGCTGTCCCGGGGGAAATGTGATTATCGAAGGACAACCACGAGTCGAAGGACGCGATCCCGTGATCAACTGGACGGGAGTCAGCGGCAAATGGTTTGAGACCTTTGGTGTGAAGCTGATTGCCGGCCGCACGTTCACGGATCTCGAGCTTTCGGGAAATGCCGGGGTCGCGGTGATCGACGAAACGATGGCGAAGAAGTTCTGGCCGAAGACGACTGCGCTCGGCCAGCGATTCCGGCTGCTCAGTGATTCTTCACGGTCCATCGAAGTCATTGGCGTAGCGCCCGTCATCCGCATCAATGGACTCGATGATACCGATGAACAGGCGCCCCTCGCGATTCTGCCGTACATGTTCCTCCCGGCGCGCAACAACGCACTGATGGTTCGTGTCCGCAACGGTGATCCCCTCGCTGTGATGCCCGCCATCCGCACCGCGCTCAAAGCTGCTGATCCGACGCTGCCGATTTTCGAGCAGAACACGATGGACAAAATCCGCACGCTTTCGTTCTGGCAGTACAAACTCTTCTCGCAGATGTTCGGTGCATTCGGCATCATCGCGCTGCTGCTTGCGGCGATTGGCGTGTATGGCGTGATCTCGTACGGCGTGTCGCAGCGCACCCAGGAAATTGGCGTCCGCGTCGCCCTCGGCGCGGGGGGGCGTCAGGTCTTCGGTATGGTGCTTGGAGAAGCCGCGTGGCTCGCGGGCATCGGCATCGTGATCGGCATTGTCGGCGCCTTCGGCGTAACTCGCGTCATAGCGAGTCTGCTCATCGGCGTGTCGCCGACCGATCCGCTCAGCTTCGGATCCGTGGCGCTCTTCCTCACCCTGGTAGCGCTGCTCGCGAGTTACGTGCCCGCGCGTCGCGCCATGCGGGTTGATCCACTCGTTGCACTGCGGAACGAATGACCTGCTGTTCCGGATCGGCCGGGTAATTCGATGATGTAATTTGGGCGTGCCCCTGTTACGGGGTTACGCCCCCCCGGCCGCGGCTTGTTCGATATCGCGCGCCTGCTTCACATCCTTTTCGGTCACGCCACCTTCGTCATGCGTCGACAGGCGCACGATCACGCGATTGTAGCGAATGTCGAGATCGGGATGATGATTCGCGGCTTCGGCTATCGGTACGAGAGACTGCGCGAATTCGAGTGCCGCCGGAAATCCATCGAACGTGAACGTCTTGGTAATCTCGTTGCCTTTGCGCGCCCATCCGTTCAGGGTGCTGAGCTCGCGCTGCAATTCGATATCAGAAAAAACCGGCATCAGAGCGCTCCCTTCTTCATTTCGTCTACAGCGTGGGCGACCGCACGCGCGGTCAGGGCCATGTACGTGATGGATGGATTCTGGCATCCATTGCTCGCCATGCATGCACCGTCAGTAATGAACAGGTTCTTGATGTCCCACGACTGATTCCATGAGTTGAGTACCCCTTCCTTCGGCGTCTTGCTCATGCGGGCGCCTCCCATCTCGTGGATGCAATGTCCGGGAGGATTGTTCGATCCATGCGGTCGCACGTCGACGCACCCTGCCGCTTCCAGCATCTCGGCGACGCCAACCTGCATGTCCTTGTCCATCGCGCGCTCGTTCTCCCGCCACCGAACGTCCATCCGCGCCGCGGGAATGCCCCACTTGTCCTTCACATTCGGATCGAGCGTGACGCGATTGTCTTCGTACGGCAGCGTCTCCCCCCATCCGCTTGCGGACAGCGTCCACGGACCGAGATCGTCGATGAGCGATTGCTTGAACTCCGCACCGAATCCCGGCGCCGAATTGCTTCGCGACCAGCCGCTCCGGCTCGAGCCACCCTGCATCCCATAGCCGCGCAGGAAATCAGGATGCGCGGATTTCACGTTGCGGAAGCGCGCGATGTAAATGCCGTTCGGACGCCGCCCGATGGTTTTCTTGTCGAGAAATCCCGGCATGCGACCGCTCGCGCCCGATCCGTAGTGATGGTCCATGAAATACTTGCCGAGTGTGCCGCTCGAATTCGCGAGACCGTCGGGAAACGAACCGTTTTTCGAGAGCAGCAGTAACCGGATGGATTCGATGGCCGATGCACACAGAAACACGATGCGCGCTTCGTACTCCGTCTCCTGCATCGTGGCGGCGTCAATGACCCGCACGCCACGCACGCGACTCCGCTTCGGATCGTACAACACTTCTGCCACAACGCTGTTCGGTTTCAGCGTCATTCGCTTCGTTTTTTCTGCGGCCGGAAGCGTGGATCCGATGCTGTTGAAATACGAGAACGTCTGGCATCCGCGTTCGCACGGCCCACAGTAGTGGCACGCCTGACGCCCGTTGTGGTCCCTGGTGAGGATGGCAGCGCGACCAATCGTCATGATTCTTTCGCCACCGAACGCCGCGCGAATCTTGTCGCTCGCGACTTTCTCCACGACGGTCATCGGCATCGCCGGCAGAAATTCCCCGTCGGGAAGCTGACTCAGTCCTTCCTTCGCCCCCGTGATGCCGATGAATTTCTCGACGTACGAATACCACGGGGCGATGTCCTTGTAGCGGATGGGCCAGTCAGTACCGTGACCGTCCTTTGCATTCGCTTCGAAGTCGAGATCACTCCAGCGATATACCTGGCGTCCCCAGGTGAGTGAACGTCCGCCGACCTGACGCCCGCGAAACCACCGGAATGGGGCGTCGGGCGCGGTCGTGTAGGGATTCTCGTTGTCGTTCACGAAGAACTTGTGTCCCATTTCGTCGCACGCGTAGTTCTCGCGCTGAATGGGATGGTCGCGCATGAGCGCCTTGCGATCGCCGTATCCGCGGAAATGCATCTCGTACGGTTGCACGTGCTCGACGAAATCATCCGCGGGATTGATGGGAGGACCGGCCTCGAGCACGAGTGTATTCAGCCCGCGCTCGGTCAGTTCCTTCGCAGCCCATCCACCGCTGATACCGGAGCCGACGACGATGGCGTCATACGTCACGCGCTTCATCGTGACCCTCCGCGCACGACGTGGGGCGCAGCGCCTTCGAATCGCCCAGGCATGATTTCGGTCTTGAGCACGTCCTTCTGCACTCGTTCGCTCGTGAAGTATCCGTGAATCACGAGCCCCTTCAGTCTCCAGTATGTTCGTGCCGGCTCGCTGCGACGATCGTTCGAAGACTCGATGGATCCAATCAGGGTTGCGCGCGCATCGGCAGACATTTCCGCAATGCCGTTCGCACCCGTGCGTCGCGCTGCAGCATCGATCGCATCAAGACCCGCGAGAAAATTTGCCTTGTCCTCGTCACTGTAGTATTCGGCGACGAGCACATCTATCCAGTCGACAATTCCGACGTCACTCGCGCCCGGTGTATCGGTACGCGGAATGATGGTGTCTCCCACCGCGTTGATGATCGCGACCTGCGCAGGCGTAAGGACCGTGAGCGCTGCGCGGGTCTCGACCAGCTTCCAGACCGCGTGTGCGTTTCTTGGAAGGAATGAAAGCGCAGCCGCCGAGCCGAGGGCGCGCAGAAGTTCGCGGCGTTCCACGATGGGACTCCGAAGGTGTTGCCCGCAACGTAGGTGGCTGGCCCGCCGTTCGTCAGTCCTTCTTCGCTTCGGGCATGACGCCTTCGGCGTTCACCTCGTACGTAACCTTCCAGACGCCGTCGGCCCCCTTTTTCCAGTGATCGGCAAACGGATTCACGTGCGTTTGCGCCTTCTTCTCGCCCTTCATCTTCAGCAGCATGGTCCCGTGCGCAAACGAAACGGCTTCGTTGTCGCTTACCACAACCACTTTATCAAGGACGGTTTCCCCTGGTTCAACCGTATCGATCATATCGAAGAAGGCTTTGGCACCCTTTTCGATGTCCGCGTGACCCTTGTAGGTACTCGCGTCTGGAAGAATCCAGGTGCCATCGTCAGTGAAAAGCGCGGCAACTCCTTCGGCGTTTTTGGAGCGAACCAGGCCGGTGAACTTCGCGAGTTCAGCGCTGATCGCCGTGCGAATAGCCGCCTCATCCGGCTTGGGCGGCGCAGGGGCGGGCGCCGGGGCACACGCACTCGCTGCGGCGATGACACAAAAGGCCATAAGGAACGTTGTTTTCACAGAACCTCCGTCGGTTAAGTGGTTCAATCCAGTTTTGCGCTCTCAGTTGTTCAGGTAGTATCCCGCCAGAATTTCAGTCCGTCCAGAGCCCACCCGAATGCACATCAATCGTTCAGTCTCTTCCGCCGGTCTGCTCGCGCTGCTCGTCGTGACCCTTCGAGCCAGTGCGCAGGAGTCACGGCGGTCATTGGATATCGGTGTTCATCACACTGGCATCAGTATCGGGGACTCCCGTGAGTGGAACGGGTTCCGCATCAACCTCCGCGATACGCGACTCGTTCGTGCCTCAGGCATCAACGCGACGTTCTGGGCGCCCATGCGCGGCGGTGAAGGTGAAGTTCGGGGCCTGTCTCTCGGCCTTCCCGTAACCGGCGCTGCCAGCGTTCACGGATTCGCCGTCGGCGTGCTGGCGGCAGGTGCTCGCGATGAATTCCACGGCATTGGCGTGGCGGGCCTCGGCGTTGGTGCCGGAACGAATGCTCACGGCATTCTCGTCGGCGGTCTTGGGGTCGGAGGCGGCGGGGACATCACGGGCATCGCAATAGGTGGCCTCGGCGCCGGCGCCGGTGGATCCCTGCGCGGTCTCGTCATTGGAGGACTCGGCGCGGGTGCCACGAAGGGATTTACAGGAATCGGATTTGGTGGACTGGGTGTCGGCGGTGGAGGCGACGGAAAGGGAATCATCGTCGGCGGCCTTGGCGCTGGTTTTGGCGGATCATTCACCGGAATTGCGCTTGGCGGGCTGGGAGTTGGCGCCGGAGATGATGCGACGGGAATTTTTCTCGGCGGATTCGGTGTCGGTTCAGGAGCGACGCTTCGCGGACTGGCGTTCGGTGGTATCGGAATCGGTGCGCCGCGCATTCGAGGCGTTGCATTCGGCGGCATCGGCGTCGGTGGCGACGACATGAAAGGGCTCATGATGTCTGCCCTCACCGTGCGTACCGGTCAAAAGGGTTCGGTCACCGGGGCAACCGTGAGTGCAATCAATCAGGTCCGCGGCAATCTCACCGGCATTTCGATCGGACTGATCAACTATGCGCACACGGTGCATGGTGCGCAGATCGGCGTGATCAACATCATCCGCGATAATCCAAAAGGGCGACGGGTGCTCCCGGTCATTAACTGGTGAGTTCAGGGTGAAGGGTGGAGGGTGCTAATGAAAGTCGCGCGAGTTGTGCACGAGTTCGCGTGAATGCAATTCCTCGAACTCCGCGCCAAGCACGCTGATTGAATTTCCTTCGCGCTCCACGCGGCCGCGAATGAGCATGAACTGCGCGTGCTTGACTACCATTTCGTTTGGCTCAACGAGTGTATTGGGCACGATGACGTTGATGAATCCGTGTTCGTCTTCGAGGAGCAGGAAGATGGTACCATTGGCCGTCGCGGGGCGCTGACGGACTACCACGAGTCCGGCCACGGCTACCTTGCGGCGATTGGGCAGACGATCGAGATCGCGACTGTCCTTCACACCACGTGCCTGCATCTGCTCGCGCAACTCCTGCATCGGATGTCCGTGAATGGACGTTCCCGTCACGTGATAATCGAGTGCGATCATCTCGTGCTTCGTGAGCGGAACAGGATTGTGCCTTTCCCGCCGCGCCGGCGCGAAGGGAAGTTTGTCGTTCGAAGCACGCAGCGCTTCCCACGCCGCGCGATGACGATTCTCTTCCCACGCGGCGAACGCATCTGCGAGCGCAAGAAAGGTTACCTCTGCTCGATTCAGTCCGGCACGCTCGACAACATCTGCGATTGAGGCAAATGGTCTGGCCGCACGGGCGGCTCGCAACTTGTCGAGCGACTTCGTCCCCAGGTCACGCACGAACTTCCATCCGAGACGCAGCGCCGGACGATCGGGATGGTCGGTCCGTTCCGTTGTGCATTCCCAGTCGCCGTCGCGTAAACATGGCGGACGCACTTCGACGTTATGTCGCTTGGCGTCGTGAATCATCGTCGCGGGAGAATAGAACCCCATCGGCCACGCATTGAGATAGCCGAGATAGAACTCGGTGGGATGATGCACTTTCAGATACGCCGTCGTGTAGGCAATGAGCGCAAAACTCCACGCGTGCGATTCCGGAAATCCGTAGTTCGCGAAACTCATCAGATCCGTGCAGATGGTCTCGGCGATCTCCGGTGTGATGCCTTTCGCCTGCAGACGCGTGCGCAATTTTTCGAGAGACGTCATGAGACGCGTGCGCTTGCGCTCATTGCCCATCGTGCGGCGCAGCTCGTCGGCTTCCGAGCCGGTGTATCCGGCGAGCACCATCGCGATCGCCATGGCCTGTTCCTGAAATATCGGGATGCCCTGCGTTCGCTTCAGGATCGGCTCGAGATCAGGATGCAGGTAGGTGACGTTTTCATATCCACGGCGCCGGCGCGTGTAGGGACGTACGAACTTGGCCTGGATGGGACCAGGACGGATGAGCGCGACCTGGACGACGATGTCGTACATGCGATCGGGCTTCGTATGCACGATCGAGGAGATCTGTGCGCGACTCTCGATCTGGAACGTACCGACGGTATCGCCGCGTGATACGAGCCTGTATGTCTCGGCATCATCATCGGGGATCTTGTACATCTGCGGGCGTGGTGCACGCAATTCGATGGCATCGAATGCACGACGAATCATCGAAAGTCCGCCGAGTCCGAGGAAATCGAATTTCGGCACGCCGATGGCGTCGAGGTCATCCTTGTCGAATTGCACGATGGTGCGCCCCATCGTGGTCTGCTCGATCGGCAGCCAGTTGCCAAGCTCGCGTGAAGAAATGACAAATCCGCCCACGTGCGTCGAGCGCATGCGCGGCAGCCCTTCGAATCCCGCGATGGCCTTGAGTAATCCTTTCACGCGCGAGATGGAGACGTCGAGTCCGGCGTCCTTCGCGTACTTCTCCTGCATATGCACTGCCGCATCAGCAGGATCGTACCGGTGCAGCCGTTTCGAAATTGACGTCGCCAGTTCGACCGGATATCCGAAGGCGCGCATGGCATCCAGGACGGCATTCGGTGCGCGGTAGGTCTGCACCGTGCACGCAATGGCCGACTGCGAACGTTCATACTTGCCGTAGACGTGGTCCAGCACTTCTTCGCGACGGTCGTGTTCAAAATCCACATCGATGTCCGGTGCTTCCGCCTTGCCGTCGACACGCACCTCGGAGAGAAAGCGTTCGAACAAGAGGCCATTCTTCACGGGATCGACCGCGGTGATGCCGAGGCAGTATGCGATGACGGAGTTCGCTGCGCTGCCGCGTCCCTGGCAGAGAATGTTTCTCTGCTGTGCAAATCGCACTGCGTCCCACATGACGAGAAAGAATCCGGAAAACCCGAGCTTGCTGATCAGCACCAGTTCTTTCTCGATCTGCGCGCGTTCCTTGTCGCCGAAGGTGGTGCCCCACCGCGTCCGGGCGCCTTCATAGGCTTTCGCGCGAAGGTACTCGTCGTCGCTGCCGCCGTCCGGTACATCGAACTTCGGCATCGGTGGACGCATCCAGGAAAGATCAAAGCTGCACTCGCCCGCAATGCGCGCGCTTTCCTCGATGCCCTGCTCCGCTTTCTGCCAGCGCATCTGCATTTCTTCCGGCGATCGCAATTTCCATTCGCCGTTGGGATGCAGGACGCCCGCGCGCTCCGCGCCTTCGATGTCGTAGCCATAACGAAGCGCCGTGAGAAGATCATGCACGAGACGACTCTGGTCGTCGACGTATCGCGGATCGTTGGTAACCACCCATGGCACGGCGCACCATTTGGCGAGCGTAATAAGCTCAGCTGCGAGTGCAGCTTCATTGCCGCCGACATGATGCATCTGCACTTCGACGGCGAGACGGGGGCCAAACACTTCGCGCCATTCTCCAAGCAGCCGCGCCCCCTGCCCTCTGCCTCCCGCTCTGATCAATTCGGACAGTTGCCCGGACAGCGGTCCCGTGAGCATATGCAGCCCATCGCTGTGCTCGATGACTTTCGTCCACGACACATTGGGATGTCCGCGCGTTCTGGCATTGGCAGTCTTGTCCCAGTCGCGCCACGTCCCGACGCGCGACGCCGTGACGAGCGCCGCGAGATTGCGATAGCCACGTTCGTTGCGCGCCAGAAACGCGACGGGAAAGCCGTCCATGCGCAGCTCAGCACCGGCGATGATGCGCATGTCGCACATATTCGCCGCGTGCGTGGCACGTACGAGGGCGCCGAGATCCGCCGTATCGGTAATGCCGATGGCGCCATACCCCATCTGCGCCGCAGAGGCGACGAGTTTTTCAGGGGTTACGCTGCCATCACCGAATGAGAATGCGGTGTGCGCACGAAGTTCGGTGTACCGTGACATCACCCATCCTGCTTCATCAATCCCACCATCCGTGCAGGAACCAGCGTTTCTGCTTCAGCTCCCGGAACAGCCACGTGATTTCGCCGTTGCGGGTGACGCAGCGGAAATACTCGCGCTGATACGAATGATCGGAGTTCCAGCGTCCTCCGGAGACACGATCAGGGCCAGCGACGTGCACGATGTCGTGCCACCCCTGTGCGTCGCGATAACGTGCGGGCACTGCATGATCACGACGCAGCACGGTTTCCACGAGGACCGGTTTGGGTGTCGGGGAGAGTTGCAGCGTCAGCGCCGGCACATAGGGGCCTGTCTCGCGCGCGACAAACGACGAGGGAGATCGCTCTGCCACCACCCATGTGGTGCGACGCTCGAGAAGATGATGCGCCGAATTCTGCGGCACCACGACGACGGATCCCTGATTGTCGACGAGCCGCGCGACCGCTGTTTCCGTGGCATTGACAGTTGCCAGTCCCCGATCAAAGAGATCGTTCTGGCGAACCTCGTTTCCATTCACGCGCGTCGTGCGAAGAGCGATGCCCGTCACCGAAGATGACAACACGATGCGGTCGAGCGCCGTTCGCACGAGGCGCATCCATGTCTGCCGGTTGGCCGTTGGACGAGACGAGCGCAGAAATTCGCGGTGCGTGGTACGATCGCTGAGCGCAAATTCGATCACCATTTCACGCGCGCCCTGACCAAAACCGGCGAGCGCGTCACACACGTTTTCCAGCAGCGCGTTGATGACGAACAGCAATCGCGCCGGATCGGTGACTTCGTAATCCACCCAGTCGAGCGTGGCGTGGGGCAATTCGCGGGGAATCGGCGCAAACAGCGACGTGTATCGCTCATCATCGGCACGCGACAGTTTCCAGAGGGGGACGGCTTCTGCACCAAGTCGCACTTCCACCGACTCGCGTGAGAGCGCCGCCAGTTCCGCGCACGTCTTGATTCCGATGCCGAACAACAGCGGCTTGATGTGTTCAGGGACATGCAGCACATGAATCGGAAACAGACCGATGTAATGCCGGTCGGTGCCGGGATCGATGATGGTCACGCCGGGAGCGCCCTGCACAGCCGCGAGCTCCGCCGCCACGGGGGTATTCGCGACGCCGGCACACGCTTCCGACACACCGTCATCACGCATGAGCTCGAGTAAGGCGTTGGCGAGTACACGTGCATTGAGTCCGCGCGCATCGGCCCAGATGACGCCATGCGCATCGATGGAAATACGAGGCGCAGAGGTGAGCAGCGTCGCCGCGAGCCGAACGAGCTCAGGGCGTTCGGGTGCGCTGCGACTGGAGAAGGCCGCGCCGATCCGCCAGGCCGGGCTCCAGAGACAAACGAAGTTCATGGGATCGTACCGGAAGGAGAAACTCTGCGCGCTTGTCCCAGCCAAGGGCGCGCGCATGGGTTCTGATGCGCACGTGTTGCAGTTCTGCTGGATCACCAAACGGATCGAAAGTCCAGCGACAATCGTCGATGCGCGAAACGAGTCGCAGCGCCGCCATCGATGAATTCGGAGTCACACTGACGAATGCGCCGCCTCCGTCGTGCACAGCACGAACGAGACGCATCGTTTCTGTATCAGTGGCTTTGGTGCCGGTAAGAACGACGAACTGGAATCCTCCTGAACGAACCAGTTCGTCCGCCGCGCGAAGCGCTTGTGTATTGGAATGCGGACGCACGAGAAGCGGTCCTTCATCCCAGAAGGCCCCCGCGATGGTCTGTGCTCCATCTATCCACGCCGCCCGTTCGCCATTCGCCAGCGTGGCATGACACGCGGCGCGAAGAATGGCGCTGATGCCACCACCGGCTTCACACACGGAGATTCTTCCGAGCGGAAATCCTCCGTTCGGCAATGAACGGTCGAGCTCGCGGATGCCGGAAGCCACCGGCCGCGCCGTCCGCTGCGTAACCGGCACAGCGTTCGGAAACTTCTGCTCAATGAGCGCGCGGAGAGAGGCGGTGGCGGCTGACATCGGTTCGTTCGGGGGAGGAGAACGTATCCCGAACATACCCCGAATACAAGGATATTCGCGGTCCGACTCAACCAAGTCCTTGACCTCAGTAGTAAACCATGGTACTATACCTTTTATAGATATTAAATTACAGGCAGTAGCTTTACCTACGGGCTCAAAAATATAGGAAGTAAATGATTGACTCGAATTCTGATATCGCAGAAAAATCGATTGCAGCTAATCATGCTGAGCTGGATCGGCAGGTAGTGACCCGCTGGGGAGGGCATGAACTCCTCCTTTCGAGAGGCTTCATAGCTGTTCCACGCACCTTCCTTGTGTATGCCCCGAAGCTTGGCCTCTCTCCTTCAGAGACTCTCTTTGTGTTGGCTTTGATGACGTTCAAGTGGACCGACGAGGATCCCTTCCCGAGCTATAAAGTCCTCGCTCAACGTGTAGGCACCTCTATCCCTCAGGCGCGCAAACTGGCTCGGCAGCTTGAGGAACGTCATCTGCTGAGACGCATCCGTCGCGACGCGAGAGATGGAAGCAGATCGAGTAATGCGTTCGACCTCCAGCCTCTTTTTGATCGCCTCGCTGTTGTGATATCCGAGTCAATCAGGAGCGGCCGCGCACGAGCGGTGCAAGCATCTTCTCTTAGTTCAGCTACAACGGCAGGACAGGTTGATGAGGAATAGTCGATGGCACTCCCTGAAATCCCCCTGTTTCTTCTTGCCTCAAAATTCGTAGACAGTTTTCGGAAGCGCATGGAAAGCGATCCGGTCCCCCAGACTCCTCTTTCACCGCCTGCAACGCTCCCCGCTCCCAGAGGAACTCACCAGTTGCTTTGGTTGACACGGGAAATACTCGTTCATGGCGCGCCGGGGATTCGAGCTCTTGGAATTTCGATCGCTCAGGTTCTCATCGCAGTAACCATTTGCACCATCACGCTCGTCTTCGTTTTCAAATAACTCGACTTCCGATCTCATCAAATGCAGTGGATTGCTCCACCAGAAAAAGATTCCGCAACCGACGCGCTCGAAAAACGTCTCTGGGACGCCGCCGATCAGTTCCGCGCCAACTCGGGCCTCAAGGCACAGGAATATTCCTCTCCTGTACTCGGCCTGATTTTCCTGCGCTTCGCTGAGGCACGCTTTTCGGCACAGCGTGCAAAGCTGTCAAAGACCAGCGCATCGTCACGCCGCGGCAACAAGGTCGACGATCCGAATGCGTATCACGCTGATGGGGTGTTGTATCTGACTCCCAACGCTCGTTTCGACTACCTGCTTGCACTTCCCGAGTCGGCGAATACTGGCGGCAAAGTGAACGAGGCGATGCGGGATATCGAGAAGCACAACCCGCAGCTCAGTGGTGTGCTCCCGAAGTCATACAACCTCTTTACCGGCACGCTGCTCAAGGAGCTCCTCAAGAAGATCTCGGAGATTCCGGTCGCTGTCGACTACGACGCGTTCGGCCGCATCTACGAATACTTTCTCGGCGAGTTTGCACGCACAGAAGGGCAGAAGGGAGGCGAGTTCTACACGCCGAGTTGCATCGTACGATTGCTGACGGAAGTCATCGAGCCGTATCACGGCCGCATTCTGGATCCCGCGTGCGGTTCAGGAGGCATGTTCGTGCAATCCGCGCGATTCGTCGCCGAGCACAAGAAGAATCCGGCAGCAGAGCTGTCGATTCATGGCGTTGAGAAGACAGATGAGACAGGGCGTCTGTGCCGACTCAACCTCGCAGTGCATGGACTCGAGGGAGAGATCAGGCACGGCGGGCACGTCAACAGCTACTACGACGATCCGCACAACGCAGTTGGCGAGTTCGATTTCGTGCTCGCGAATCCGCCGTTCAACGTGAACGCGGTAGACAAGGAGCGACTGAAGGATTCAGTCGGGAAGGGGCGCAGATTCCCGTTTGGATTGCCGAAGACGGACAACGCGAACTACCTGTGGATTCAACTCTTCTACTCAGCGCTGAACGCGAAGGGGCGCTCGGGATTCGTCATGGCGAACTCGGCGTCGGACGCGCGTTCGTCGGAGCAGGAGATCCGCCGCCAGCTCATCGAGAGCGGCGCGGTCGACGTGATCATCTCCGTTGGGCCGAACATGTTTTACACGGTGACGCTGCCGTGCACGCTGTGGTTCTTCGACAAGGGAAAGCAGAAGACGAAGCGCAAGGATACGGTGTTGTTCATTGATGCGCGCAACATCTACCGGCAGGTGGATCGTGCGCATCGCGAGTGGACGAGCGAGCAGATCAGTTTCATTGCGAATGTCGTGCGACTCTACCGAGGTGAAGCCCTGGACTTTACGCTCGGAGGGGAGGACTCGAACGCGAAGTTGAAGGAGGTCTTCGGCAAGAAACCGACGTACGCGGATATCGCTGGACTCTGCCGAAAGGCAACGATCGAGGAAGTAGGGACACAGGGGTGGTCACTCACTCCGGGACGTTACGTTGGCGTTGGCCCAGGTGAGCTCAAAACCAATCAAGATTTTGAAACCGAATTCACAACGTTGAATGAGCAACTCGAAACGCTCAACGCACAGGCACGCACGTTGGAAGAAATTATTGCGCGAAACGCCGCCGCCATTCTGGAATGAACGATCCTCATGTGAAGGGATGGCGGCGGGTGCCAATTGTCGATCTGTGCGAACGGCACGTCGATTGCGTAAACCGGACGGCTCCGCTCGCGCCTGAACCAACTGCTTTCAAGATGATTCGCACTACCAACGTGCGACATGGGTTTATCGATACGGAGAACGTGCGATATGTCAGCGAGGATACGTACAAGCGGTGGACCCGACGCTTAGTGCCCCGCAGAGGGGATATCATCCTCACTCGTGAGGCGCCTCTCGGTGATGTCGGCAAGTTGCGTACCGACGATGCCGTTTTTCTTGGCCAGCGACTCTATCATTTCAGGCCGGACGAGCGGAAACTCGATCCAGATTTTCTGTTGTACTCATTGCTCGCGGACGATCTTCAGGGTCAGATCAAGAGCTTTGGATCGGGTTCGACTGTCGAACACATGCGGCTCGAGGATATTCCAGACTTAAAGCTCGATGTCCCCGGCATCACCCTGCAAAAGCGCATCGCTGGGATACTAGCCGCTTACGATGAGCTGATCGAGAACAACCAGCACCGTATCCGCATTTTGGAAGAAATGGCCCGCGCGCTCTACCGTGAATGGTTCGTTCGCTCACGCCAACGAGCACGTGGCCATGTGAGTGAGACCAAGCGTGCCTTCACAGACATCGCCAACGTCTTGAGCGGTGGTACGCCCAAAACGAATGTCGCTGAATACTGGAACGGTTTGATTCCTTTTTTTACTCCTAGGGACGCCCCAAAGGAATTCTACGCGATACAAACTGAAAAGCACGTCAGTGAAATAGGCTTGGCCAAGTGCGCCAGCGAGCTATACCCGCCAGAAACCATTTTCATCACTGCGCGCGGAACGGTTGGAAAAGTGGCGCTGGCGAGTCAACCAATGGCGATGAACCAATCCTGTTACGCGCTCGTCGGCAAACCGGGAATTCCTCAGCGCTTCCTTTTTCTCATGGTTTTGGAACAGGTTGAATACCTCAAGAAAAACACGGGTGGCGCGACGTTTGATACGATAGTCGTCGACACGTTTCATCGGATGCAGGTATCGGTTCCGTCATCGTCAGCCATCGCGAAGTTTTCGGAGCGCACGGACGCGATATTCGAGCAACTGCTGACACTTCAGCGGCAGATCGACAACCTGCGCCGCACCCGCGACCTTCTCCTCCCCCGTCTCATGAGTGGCGCACTCAAAGTTTGAACTCCAAACGCGCGAATTTGCCCGACATCTACATCTACAAACTCGTCGCCGACACCGGCGGCGCACCGTGCGTCACTGATCGCCTCTTGAGCCTCGCGATCTGCAAACCGGATATTCGAAAGACCGCCAGCGTCGGCTCACTGATCTTCGGATTCGGCGGCAGGAAATACGGCGAACGCCTCATTTACATAGCCCGCGTCACGGGCAAGCCCGCTGCCGGCGACTACTACCGCGACCGCCGCTACGCCCGCCGCGCCGACTGCATCTACCGCGACGTCAACGGCAGCGCCCTCCTCAAATCCAATGCCCGCTATCACGCGATCACCGACCAGCGGCGCAAGGATGTCGGTCTCCGCTTCGAACGCGCATTTGTACTTCTGAGTGACGACTTCCGGTACTTCGGGCGCAGCGGCACCAACGACTACAAATTCCGCTTCTCCAGGATTCGCGACGCCATCGAGGGGCTGGGGCGTGGCCACCGGCGATTCCATTCCGATGCGCTCCGCGAAGAACTCTTCACGCTCAAGAAAGAGACGTGGCGACGATTTACCCGCGCGAAAAACGGCCCGCCCACCGATCGGGACCGCGCCGCACGCTGTAATCGAGAATCGGCGAGCGGCATCTGCGCTCGCAGAGATAGGGCCCGGCAATTTCATTGAAAGCAGCCATTTCACCATTTTATGAAATCCAGTGATTGGTGAAACCTTGGATCAACCACTTGCCAGTGTTCACGAAATATCATATGTTCACGGTTGCGTGAACATGCCAATTTCATGAACATCGCCAAGTCATCCCCTGCGGCGCTTGAGAAAGCCTTGGCCGAAAGCCTCGAGGGCCTCCTCAGGACTATCGACTGGCTCCACGGCTGGAAGGTGAAACGGCCGGAGCCCACCCGCGGCGACGAATTCGACCTCGTTGCCTCCATTCCTATTCCGGCAGGAGGCACCGCAACGCTCTTCATTGAATGCAAATCCGAACTGCGGCCGAGCGCATTCGCCACCTTGGCGCAAAGGCCTCTGCCGACCTCATATCAGACGAAAGTGACGGAGCGCGTGCTCGCCCTCCCATGGGTGTCACCGCGTCTCGCCGACCTCTGCACTCGGCACGGCTGGAGTTGGTTCGATCTCGCCGGAAATTGCCGGCTGAGCATTCCGGGCGTCATCCATCTCGAGCGCATTGGCAATCCACCCATTCATCGTCGCCCGCGACCGACCGCCAATCTCGGCACCGCTGAGGCCGGTCGAGTCATTCGCGCACTCCTCCTCCCCGAACATGCGAAGATGCACTGGACCCAGCGGTCTATGCAGAATCATTGCAAACCGGGAGTCAGCCTTGGACTCGTAAACAAAGTTGTGCGGTTCTTGCGGGACGAAGCATTTATTGAAGATGCGACGGAGGGATTCCGGCTTCGCGATCCGCTGAAGCTCCTGTTCGCGTGGCGCGATGCCTACGACTTTGCGCGCCACGAGCGGCGCGCCTATTTCACGCTCCTTCAGGGGAAGAAACTGCAGGACGCGCTACACCTGCTCGACATTAATACTGGCGGCTTTGCCGCCTACGCATCATTTTCGGCCGCTGATTTTCAGGCTCCACATGTACGACAGCCCCGAACCTGGCTCTACGTCCGCGAAAGTTTTATTCAGATGTTCGAAGCGCTTGCGGAAGCAAAACAGGTCGAATCCGGCGACAACACCATCGTGCTGATCCCCTTTGACGACGGCGTGTTCTACCTCGCCGACGGTGGCACCATGGGTAACGACAGATTGCGATGCACCAACCTCGTCCAGACCTACGTGGACCTCTATCATGCAGGTGGACGCGGCAAGGAAGCGGCCGAAGCGTTGCTCGACCAGCGTCTCAAACCTGAATGGGTAGCGAACGGACTGGCCCTGTGAATCCGGAGCCGCGACAAAAGGACGAGTATGGAGAACGGCAGGTTGACGCCGCCCGTCGCGTGCTAATCGACTTGGGCCAAGTCCTTGCGTCCTTCATGGATTGCATCGCGATCGTCGGCGGCTGGACGCCGGATCTGCTTATCCCTGATGGGGACGTCGAGCACACAGGAAGCATCGACGTGGACATTGCGCTTGACGCGGAGAAGCTTGGAGACGGACGTTATGCAGAGCTGATCAACTCGCTGATAAACACGAAGCGCTTTCGGCAGAGTCCAAAGCAGTTTCAGCTGATCGCCGATGTCGATCTCGGCGACGGCCAAGGACTCGTACAAGTGGAGGTCGACTTCCTCGCACCGAAAGAAATGGTGCTGGAGAAAAACAATCCTAAGCTGACCGAGGGATTCCGTGTCCTCCAGGCAGACGCCTGCATCGTCGCGTTTCACGAACCCGTCGACCTGAAGATTCACGGCAAGAACCTTCGCGGCGCGGATAACAGCGTTCGCCTTCGGATTGTGTCGCTGCCGGATTTTCTGGTGATGAAAGCGTACGCGATCAACCTGCGCGACAAACCGAAAGACACGTACGATTTCTGTTACTGCCTTGAATACTACCCGGATGGAATCGCGCCGCTCGCAGCTGCATGGAAGGCACGCTTCGCAGAAACGGAGATAGTGCAATCAATCGCGATCCTCCGGGAAAAGTTCGCGAGCGTCAACTCATTTGGACCACAGCAGCTCGTCGAGTACAACGCCGCACTGGATACCGACGCGAAAGAACGGGATGCGCGAAAGGCCTATGAGCTGGTTCAGAAATTTCTAGAGGCGTTTCCCGCATGACCCCGCACGCCTACACCGAAGACCAGCTCGTCGAGCAGCCCGCCATCGGGCTCTTCGCCGACCTCGGATGGCAAACGGTGTCTGCGATGGAAGAAACCTTCGGCGAAACGGGAACGCTTCAGCGAGAAACGAAAGGAGATGTCGTTCTGACATCGCGACTCCGCGATACACTTCAGCGGCTAAATCCGGCCCTTCCACCCGAAGCGATTTCAACTGCCGTCGACGAGCTCACGCGCGACCGCTCCGCGATGGGTCTCGAGGGTGCGAACCGGGAGATCTACTCGCTCCTCAAAGACGGCGTGAAAGTCTCAGTCGCCGATGACAAACAGGGCGGACAAGAACCAGAACGCGTTCGTGTCATCGACTGGGCGGAGCCGACGAACAACGATTTTCTCCTCGTTAGCCAGTTCAGCATTACGGGAACTCTCTACACATGCCGGCCGGATCTCGTCGGATTCGTAAACGGTCTGCCGCTGGTCGTCATCGAATTCAAGAAGCCCGGCGTGCCGGCGCGAGTCGCATTCGATGAGAATCTCACGCACTACAAGGCGCAGATCCCAGCACTGTTCTGGTACAACGCGCTCATCATCGCCTCGAACGGAACAGACGGGAAAGTCGGCTCCCTGACGGCCAACTGGGAACGTCTCTTCGAGTGGAAGCGAATCGAGCGCGAAGATGAACCACGCCGCGTGTCACTGGAAGTAATGATCCGCGGCACATGCGATCGCGCGCGCCTCCTCGATCTTGCGGAGAACTTCACCGTTTTCTCGACCGAGAAAAGCGGCCTCGCTAAAATCGTCGGCCAGAATCATCAGTTCCTCGGCGTGAACAACGCCATCGCTTCTATGCTCGAGGCGCGTGCGAAGCGCCATGGACGAGGCGGCGTATTCTGGCAGACACAGGGAAGCGGTAAGAGTTTTGCGATGCTCTTCTTTGCGCAGAAAGTGATGCGCAAACTTACTGGCAACTGGACGTTCGTGGTTGTCACGGATCGCAAGGAACTCGACGACCAGATTGCGAAGACGTTCAAGGCTGCCAGTGCGGTATCGGAATCCGAAGGCGACAAGTGTCATGCAAATAGCGGGGCTCACCTGAGAACGTTGCTCCGCGGAAATCATCGCTACGTCTTCACGCTGATTCACAAGTTCCAGACGAGCGAAATGCTGTCGGATCGCTCCGACATCGTCGTTCTCACGGACGAAGCGCATCGCAGTCAGTACGATACGCTCGCGCTCAACATGCGGGCCGCATTGCCGAATGCACTGTTTCTCGCATTCACCGGCACTCCGCTTATCGCAGGCGAAGAGCGCACGCGTGATGTCTTCGGTGACTACGTCTCGATCTATGACTTTCAGCAGTCGGTGCAGGATGGCGCGACGGTTCCGCTCTTCTACGAGAACCGCACGCCCGAACTGCAGCTCGTAAATCCAGAACTGAATGAGGACATCTACGATGTCATCGAGGCCGCCGAGCTGGATCCCGAGCAGGAAGCGAAGATTGAGAAGCTCCTCAGCCGGCAGTACCACATCCTCACGCGCGACGACCGACTGAATACGGTCGCAAAAGATATCGTCCAGCATTTTCTCGGCCGGGGTTTCGTCGGGAAGGCGATGGTCGTGTCGATCGACAAAACAACGGCACTCCGGATGCACGACAAGGTGCGCGCGCACTGGGACGCCGAGCGCGCAAGAGTGGAGAAGGAGATTGCACGCCTCTACAAGAAAAAGAGTTCTTCACCTGCAGAACGCCTTCAGTTCAAGGAACTGAGCGAACGACTCGATGTGATCAGGACGACGGACATGGCGCTCATCGTTTCGCCCGGTCAGAACGAGATCGCAGAAATGAAGCGGCTTGGTCTCGACATTGAGCCTCACCGCCGCCGAATGAACGAGTCAGATCCTGCGCTCGACGAGCGGTTCAAGGACAGTAATGATTCACTGCGGCTGGTCTTTGTGTGCGCGATGTGGCTCACGGGGTTCGATGCGCCAAGTTGCTCGACGCTGTACCTCGACAAGCCGATGCGCAATCACACGCTGATGCAGACGATCGCCCGTGCAAATCGTGTATTTCCCGGAAAGCATAGCGGCGTGATTGTAGACTACGCGAACGTATTTGCATCGCTCGAAAAGGCGCTGGCAATTTACGGCGTCGGGAAGGGCGGATCGAATCCTGTTCAGGACAAGGTAAAGCTCGCAGCTGAACTCCGCAGCGCGCTGAACGCAGCAGTAACGTTCTGCCGGCAACACGGTGTCGAGTTAGCGGAGTTCGAGGCGCTGCCAACAGGCACGCTGGAACGTCTGAACAGGATCGGCGCTGCCGTTAACGCGTTAATTTCACCGGACCCAGTGCGTCGCGATTTTCTTGGCAATGAACGCGTCGTTTCGATGCTCTATCGCGCAGTAAAACCCGATCCAGCGGCCCTGGAGTTTTCCGGGCGCGTTGCGGCACTTGGTACGATTGGCGATGCGATCCGGGCAAGGCTCGCACCAAGTCCGGGCGATGTCGCTGCCGTCATGGAGGGTATCGAAAAGGTACTGGATGCGTCGATCACTGGAACATCGATGCCGGTGACGGCGGGTGCCCTTCTTGATCTCTCGAAGATCGATTTTGCGTCGCTGGCGAAGCGATTTGAGAAGTCAAATACGAAGAACACTGATCTCGAAGTGTTGAAAGCTGCGATTCGAGCGATGCTCGAGCGGCTGGTGAAGCTGAACCGGACTCGAACTGATTACATCGAGAAGTTCGAGGAGCTCATCGACTCGTACAACAGCGGAAGCCGCAACATCGAGGACCTGTTCAATGAACTGCTCACGTTCAGCCAATCATTGAACATCGAAGAACAGCGGCACGTTCGAGAGAAAATGACGGAAGAGGAGCTCGTGATATTCGATCTCCTCACGCGACCCGAACCCGAACTCAGCCCCGACGAGAAGTCCGAGGTGAAGAAAGTTGCGAAGACATTGTTGGCGCGACTGAAAGACCTGCTCATCATCAACTGGCGTCAGAAGGCGGCCGCGCGCTCACGAGTGCGGCTCGCGATCGAGGACGCGCTTGATATCGGGCTGCCGCGCGCCTACGACAAGCCGATGTTCGAGAAGAAATGTTCTGCGCTGTTTGAGCACGTTTACGAGAGCTATCCGGAGCGCAGCAATACGGCATACGCCTCAACCCAGTAGTCTTGCCCGCTGATTTCGCGTCAATCCTCACCGCCACTCATTTCGCCGCCGAAAAGCACCGCGATCAGCGCCGAAAAGGCGCCACCTCGGTTCCCTACATCAATCACCCCATCGCTGTCGCACAACTATTGAGCAGCGTGGGAGGCATCGCGGATCCCGAAGTGCTGATGGCCGCGATTCTGCACGACACGATCGAAGATACCGCGACGAGTCCCGAAGAGCTCGAGCGACACTTTGGCGCGACGGTGCGCGCGCGCGTTGAAGAAGTTACCGATGACAAGTCACTGCCGAAGCAGGTCCGCAAACAGCGGCAGGTCGAACACGCCCCTCATCTTTCGCACAACGCAAAGCTCGTCAAACTCGGCGACAAGATCTGCAACGTGCTCGACGTGACCCACGATCCACCATCGAACTGGTCCACCGCGCAGCGCCTCGAATATCTCGACTGGAGCGCGCGCGTGATTGCCGGCTGCCGCGGCACGAATGCAGCACTGGAGCAGCATTTCGATCAGGTGCTCGCCAGCGGAACGGCGAAGATCAGACCTTCAGTTTGACCCCGAGACTTACTTCACAGCATGCCGACAACATTCTTCCCACGACTATAGATTTTCGGAATTGCGCTGCTGTTTGCGGTACCGGTCCGGGCGCAGGCACGTCCTGATTTTCCGGGACATGGAAACAGGACACGGCGCGAACATCATCCATGGGCGGCGGCAGAGGCAAGCGCGAAGTTGCCGGCGGTGGGCGCGGTGGCGGACTCGGGCTTGGCCCTGCAGCGACGGAGCTGGTGATCACGCAGAACGCCACAACGCTCACGGTTACCGAACAGCGTGATACTGCGACGACGCGGCTTCTGTATTCACTTGAAGGCGGTTCGCAGCAGAATCAGCTTCCGGCAGGAAAACTTGCCGGAGTTGTCGCGAAATACAAAAGTGAATGGAAAGGGCAACGCCTCCAGACCCACATTACTGTCCCTGCTGCTCCTGGTCGCTCACAACTGGAGTACATCGAAACACGCTACCTCGATGCCGACGGGACACTCGTCGTGGAAACGACGACGACAACGGGCGCGAATGCGCGACGTCTCGTTTACAAGCGCGCCACCTCCTGAACAACGACCTGGCGCCGTTCACGGGCTCTTCGCGTCTTTAGTCCAGTTTCAGCTTCACCAGATCGACTTTCGCTTCCGCCAGCATCCGCGTCGCCGTGTCGTTGAGCGGGTACGCATCGTTGTAGACCACGCGCCGGATGCCGGCGTTGATGATCATCTTGCTGCACATGAGGCATGGCGAATACGTCGTGTACAGCGTCGCATCCTTGATCGCGATACCGTGATACGAAGCCTGCACGATCGCGTTTTCCTCACCGTGTGAACACAGGCACTCATCGAGGTTCTTGCCACTCTCGCTGAACCCATTGCAGCGCGGACATCCGCCTTCGTTGCAGTTCTTCACGCCGCGCGGCGTCCCATTGTAGCCGGTGCTGATGATGCGCTTCTCGGCCACGATCACCGCCGCCACCTGGCGCTTCATGCAATTGCCGCGCGCCGCCACCTGCTTCGCGATGTTCATGAAATACTCGTCCCACGAGGGGCGCGAGAACGCGATCTGCGTCTCCCTGAGCACCACATCGAGCCTGGCCTTGAACTCCTCGAGGGTGCCACTGTTCTCGATCGTGCGCGTCGCAAGACTTTCCGTCTGCAGCAACTGCTGCGCGGCGGCGTTGCTGCTTGCGAATTCCCGCTGTTCCTGCGCAATGAAATCCTGCAGCGTCTTCGCATCGCCGTCGCGCGCACGAGCGAGCGAGCGTTCGAACCGCGCCTCCAGCGGCGCGAAGATGTGAAATAGCGAGAACGATCCGGCTTTCTTCAGCGCCGCCACTTCCGCGGGGTGCCGCACGCTGTCGACGACATAATTCTTGTCCGGATCCATTTCGGCAACAGTCAGCTCCGCGAGTGCACCCGTCCCGTGGCGTTCCCGCAATTCATTGCCGAGGGCAATGAGATTTTCCCGCACATCGGAGAGTCCACGCTTCTTCGCTTCATTGCGAATCACGTCCGACAACGAGACGTAGTAGAAGCCCTTCGTCACGAGCGTCTGTCCCGCCGTGGTCTTTCCGCCGGCGTTTCTGCCCGTCAACCCGATGATGATCATCAGGGAAAATTAGTCGCCGGCACCGACGGGGGCGTGCAGATCCAGCGGCTATTCGCTCGTGATTTCGAAGTGGCAGGCGGGATGGTCCCCGTGCTGGCAATGCTGCGTCGCGTTGACGCCGGCATGTTTTTTCAGCAGCGCTTCGACGATGTAGCACGTTGCCGGCTCTGTTCGTACGGCGCTCGCGAGCGGACATCCCGCGCCTTTCAGCATCGCTTTTCCCCGCGTCGACGTAACGTCGATTTTGCCGCCAAGCGATTCGAGGAGCGATGCACACGCGTGCACGCGATCGTTGAGTGAGCCGGTCGCTTGCGACGGAATCTGATCGGCGAGACGCCGTCCGGCGTCGAGAAAGACGCTGCGCGCTGTACGCGCTTCGAGCCGCGCGCCCAGCGCGGCGACAAGCGCGTTCAGCGCGGGGGCATATGCCGAAGAAAGCGCCAGTTCTCCCGCGGGTGTCAGTTCGTATCCGGCTGCGGGCTGTCCAACCTGCCCTGACCGTAGCACTCCGCGACTGATGAGAGCGTCCCGCTCGAGCGCCGCCAGGTGCAGGCGCACGGCGTTATCGGTCACCTGGAGGTGAGCCGCCAAGTCGTTGACGGTTCGCGCGCCGCCACGAATGGCGTCGAGTACGGCGAGGCGGGCGGCCGGCAGCGTCGCGGGAGTTGCGGGCATGGTCGGAAGCTAACGCCAGTCCAATATGTCAACAAGTTACTTGACTTATTTGGGCCGCCCGCTCATTCTGCGTGCTCAGAGATCCGATTTCCGGAATGGCGTCGTAGCCACCAATACGAACTCACCCCCTTTCCTCACCTTTCTCCAATGAACTTCAGACATCTCGCAGTGCTCGCGGCCGTGATTGCTCCGGCCATGGCGCAGGCCCAGCAGAAAGCCCACATCGATGACGCCGCCATTGTCGGCATTTTCGACGCCGCCAACGGATGGGACATCTCAACGGGTTCGCTTGCATCAAAGAATTCCATGCGCGCTGACGTCAAGGAATTCGGCGACATGCTCGCCACGGTTCACAAAGCCGTGCAGCAGCAGGGCCGGGATCTCGCGAAGAAGCTTGGCGTCACGCCCACACCTGTCCCGAAGGACTTTCCGCTGCTGCTCGATTATCAGGCCACGATGAAGAAGCTCACTCCACTCAAGGGCCCTGAATTCGACAAGGCGTTTCTCGAGCACGAGGTTGCCTACCACAAGGCGGTGATCGACGCCGTCACGAATACGTTCCTGCCTGCAATTCAGAACGCGGAACTCAAGAAGTTCGTCGAAAGCGTCGCACCGGCATTCCAGGCGCACATGGCAAAGGCGCAGGACCTTCTCAACAAGAAGTAGAAAGCCGCAGGGTCAGGGTGGAGAAAACTCCACCCTGAACCCTCCGTCCTGAACCCTCAACCCGAGGTTGATTTTCGGGTTTTCTTCGGTTATCCATTTCCCCCCGGGTTTGGAGGGTGCGGACGTGGAACTGGATGCGAAAATCGACCTGCTGATGTCACTCGCGGTCGATGATCAGGATGGGACGCCAAACGTGAGCGGCGATCTTCCGCCGCGATTGCGCAATGCAAAAGCGGCAGGGGCGCTGCGCCCGCTCAACATCAGAAGTGTTCGCATCGGTGCGAACGGACCCAAGGCGCAACTGCTTCGCATTCTGATGACGAATGCCTGCAGCTTCAATTGTCACTATTGCCCGATGCGCCGCGACCGTACGCTGCCGCGCACGTTGCTCAAACCGGCGGAAATCGTTCGCGTATTTCTCGATGCATTCACGCGCGGCTGGTGCAGCGGCCTGTTCCTGACCACCGCCATTCCCGGGCGTCCCACGAAGGTCATGGACGACCTCATCGAAGTGCTTGAATTGCTTCGAGTGAAGTACAAGTTCGCCGGCTACATCCACGTGAAAATCGTGCCCGGCGCGGATGACGCGCAGATCGAGCGCATCACGGCCCTCGCAACACGCGTCTCGCTGAATCTCGAGACGCCTTGTGGAGAAACGCTCGCACCCATTGCTCCCGACAAGTCGTTCGATACCTCCATCATTACGCTGCAGCGCGCCCGCAAACGCGTCGTCGACACGCAGATGGAGGAGCGTGACGGAAAACGCCGCGATGTGCTGCTTCCCGGTGGCGCGGCCGGAATGACGATGCAATTCGTGGTCGGAGCCACCAGCGATTCGGATCAGACACTGCTGAACAAAACGAGCGAACTGTATCGCGACGGTGGCATTCATCATGCGCAATTCAGTGCGTTTCGTCCGATTCGTGATACGCCGATGGAAAACGTGAAGGCGACGCCCGCCCTTCGCGAACATCGTCTGTATCAGGCGGACCACCTGATGCGCCGCTACCGCTACGGTGGCGACGAAATTGTCTTCGGCAATGACGGCAACCTGCCGCTCGCCAACGATCCAAAGGTCACATGGGCGCTCGCACACCCCGAACGCTTTCCGATGGAACTGAAGACGGCGTCCTACTCGGAGTTACTTCGTGTCCCGGGAATCGGACCGATAGTGGCCAGAAAAATCGTTTCGCTTCGCCGGTCCACGTTCATTCGCGGGCTCAGCGATCTTCGCAAACTCGGCGCCGCGGCAGACCGTGCGGCGGGATTTCTCACAATCGGGGGACGGTTACTTCGTTCGGATCGGTGGCGTGAACAGCTGGGACTCTGGCGTCCTGAAGAAGAAGTGGGTGTCCCTTCACACGTTTACGAATTCAGCCCGGGGACGTTTCGCTGAGCGTGCCTTGACTCCCTACACGACGGGTGCGAGCCTTTTGCGTCCCCGTTGTCCTCTTCAGCCGGCCCCCACGGATATGATGCGCACCCTTCGTCAGTTCCTGCCCGCCGTCGCGTTGGTCATCGCGACGTCGACGCTTCACGCCCAAACATCGCAGCGAATTTCGATCCAGGGATCGGGACTCTATGCAGCACTCGTCGGCAAGGCGTTCAACGACATCAAGGATGGCATCGGTGGCGAACTGCAGATCCGCTACACGCCAAGCAAGTTTTCGCTCGGCGTGGGAGTGCAGCACACGATTCATGACGTTTCCGAAGATGTGAGCGAGGTCTTCTCGAAGGTCAAACTCACCGGTGCGTTCCTCGAACCGCGTTACGTCATCGACATCGGCAGCACCAAGCTCGCGCCGTATCTCTCGATGCGTCTCGCGCTTTCGAAAATGAAATTCGAGATCCAGGACGACGTGCTCCCTGACGGCTACTCATCCGAATTGTCGGAGCCGACGGGACCAACAATCAATGGCGGTGGCGGCGTCCTCATCCGACTCGGGGGTCGCGCGAATCTCGATCTCGGCGTGACGTTCGGGTACACAAAGTTCAGGAACATTCGCCTGCAGATCAACGACGATTCCGGTACCAACGTTCTCGATGAAACGTTTACCGTCGGCAGCGGCAGCAATGCAGTCTTCCGTCTTGGCCTTGCGTTTGGCCTTGGCGGTTGATGCCTGGTCCGTTCCGCCTGACAACCGTTGACGCCGAGGCAATCCTCCGCGAAAACTTCGCGGAGTGGGTCCGTGCGCTGGGCCTCACCGTTCGGGAAACCACTTCGAATTCCGCAACACTGGTGATGCCGTTCGACCAGAAGCTCGAGCGTACGGGCGGCATCATTTCCGGCCAGGCACTGATGGCGCTTGCGGATACCGCCATGGTCATAGCCTTCTGCGCTGCCGCGGGAGAATTCCGCGCCATGGGTACCGTCGACAATCACACGACGTTCATGCGTCCCGTTTCAAATCAGGGCGTTGTCGCCGTTGCGACGGTGTTGCGCGTCGGGCGCACGATGGGGTTTGCCGACGCGCGACTCTATACTGACGCACCAGCACCAAGCCTCATCGCGAATGCCGTCGGGAGTTACGCCGTGCCGCAAGTCTGAAGCTTCACCATCCCGGCATCAGCTGAAAGCCGAACACGCTGCTTTTCTGCGGGCGCTGAAACGGATGCGCCCAGAACAGTTCGACAACAGCGGCGCCAAACAGATTCAGGCGAGTTGAAACGCCCGCGCTGACCACTGGCACGCGGTCGGCGGTGGTTCTGTCGAATCTGAACGATGGCGATTCCTCCTTCGTCCACGCGGTCGCAGCATCAAGGAACGGCGCGACCTCGATCGGAAGGAACGGCACGTTGAACAGTCCAAACGCATCGGTACCGAACAGCGGAATTCGCAATTCCATGTTGGCAATGGCCGCGCGACTGCCGATCAACCGGTCAAACTGCGGACAACCCGAGGCTGAAGTCGATCCTCCGGTGCACTCTTCTGGGTCGAAGGTATTCACGTCATAGCCGCGGATGAAATACGGTTGACCGACGAATATGGGAAACAACCGCGAGCTCTCCGCATCGCGGCCGAGGCGGCTGATCTGCATTCCGCGCACCGCGAATGTGAGCGGTCGCATGAAGAAATAGCGCCGGTAGTCGAGCAGCAGACTCTGATAGTTGAGTGAACCAAATGTCGGTGACACTTCGATTCGCGAACGCCCTCCCTGCACCGGCGACGTGAACGCGAAGTACGAATAGTCAGTCACGTAGGCCGCCGACACGCTGCCCAGCCCCAGTGACGCGGGGCCGCCGATGTTTACGGTCTTTTCGTCGAGGACCTGATTGTCCACGACGATTGCACTGTCGATCTCCGTTCCAAACGCTACGCGCTGCCCACTGACATCGAATTCGAGGCGGCGCGTCGTGGAGAGTGGATATTGCATGAGCACGCTCGCGCGATCGAAATACGTTCGTCGTACTTCCTGCACGTAGACCAGCCCCGGCACCGTTCCGCCGCTGACCGGAATATCGGTGTCTGCCGCGGAGGCGAACACGCTCGCGAGGGGCTGGTGCAGTATTTCCAGACCCCACGCCAGGCGTCGTGAGCGATTGATGTAGAACGCACCGCCACTTGCGTCACGAATATTCCCCGGCGCGCTCACGACGGTTTGCAGCACGTGGTTGTTGAGCATGTCGGAGAACGTGATGCCAATCGCGCCTCCCACGGCCGTTCCATAATTGCCGCCGACACCGACGCCAATTGCGGGCCCCCCGATGTAATCGAGGGAAAGCCCGCTGTGGTATGCGTGAGCCCGCAGCGGCGAAGGTGAGGGAAGACTCGTTCGTGGGTCGGCGAGCATCTGCTCGACGCGGCTCGCCGCGACTGCATGCGAGGGAGGCAGAATGCCGTTGTCACTCCCTGCGGCCACCGTCTGCTCCGCCATGTCCGCCGGAGACAGAGCGCGAATTGCAAATCCCTGGTGATCGAACACTGTGAAAACGATGTCTCCTGTTGCGCGCGCGATGGAGATCGTTGGAGAAAGCGACGTGATGCCGCTGACACCCGTAGCAACACGCGTAAGCCTGCGCGCCGTTCCACCGCCCGCGGGCATGACATAGATGTCGCTGATGCCATCGCGATCGCTGACGAAATACATCGAACGGCCGTCGGGTGAATACTGCGGATCATGTCCTTGCTGTCGCCTGCGTGCGGAAGGAGCGTGATCCGTCTCGAAGCCACGTCCATCGTTGCAAGCCGCATCGGCCCGAATCGCAGCTCGCGAAAATCCGTCTGGTCGCCGGCGTCAGTCGTAAACGCGAGTGTTTGTCCGTCGGGACTCCATGCCGGATGTATCTGCGCTTCGCGATCGTGCGTCAGCTGCGTTGCCCTTTTGCCGGCAACATCGACGAGGTAGAGATCGCTGATACCGCCACCGAGTCCCGAGAGAGCGATCGTTTTCCCGTCGGGACTCCACGCGAGGTCGTTTATCGCTCCGACGTCCGGTATTGATATGCGCTCGCGTTCGTGGCCGTTGTCTGCGTCGAGAATCGCGATCTCATTGTTGCCTTTGTCATACACAACGATCGCAATCGACTTTCCATCGGGCGACCACGAGCCGACGGAATTGATGAAGCTCAGCGCATCGAAATGCGGATTGCGCGCGGCAGACGTAAGCTTGCGGATGATGTGACCCGTCTGCGCATCGGCGAGATACAACTCGATACTGAAAAGGTCGCGACTCGAGAAGAATGCCACGCGCTTTCCATCGGGACTGACCGCAGGCGCCACATTCTGTGCCCCGTCGTCCTGCACAGGAATTATCGCGCGGCCGACGCGATCCGGCGGTGTACGCGATGACGCATCGGCGTATTGCTCGCGAATGGCTGCGTGCCATTGATTGCTGAGTGAGTCCGGCGACATGCGCAGTATCGCGGAAAGGGCCGTCTCCCACGTCGACTGAAGCGCATTTTGATACAATCGGATGACGATGTCGTCGCCCCAGGTTCCTCCGATGTACGCCCACAACGCCTGGCCATATCGATACGGAAAGTATTTGCCGCTCGTGAGGTCCCTGATCGAGGGGAGTTCATTTCGGCGCATCGCGTCACGCAACCACATGGCAGTGTTGGGATCCCGCCGTCCAACACTCAGGTACTCAGCCATGCCTTCGATCACCCAGAGCGGAAGACGTTCCATATTCGACCGACCCATCGTTCCCGCCGGGGCTGCGCGATACTGAAAGACGTGGACGAGCTCGTGGCCAAGTACGTGATCCGTTTCAGCGTACGATGGCGTGAACGGCATGATTACGCGTCCGCGATTTCCCTCGGTCACGCCACCAGTGCCTTCGCCGATCAGGCCCTCGATGACGTTCGATTGCTGAAAGTCCGGCGGATCTGCATAAAAGATCAGCGGATTTCCGCTGAACTCCCGGTGAAAGAGTGAGCGGTGCCTGTCGTACCAGCGTTCGGCCATGCGGGCCGCATCCGCTGTGGCGAGGGATTCGGCGGGATAGAAGTGAACCTGAAAGTGATCGGTGGGCGCGACGCGAAAATCCAGCTTTTCGTACTGGACCTTGTTCCGCCCGAAGTATTGTGCGTGCGCGGGATGCGCGGACAACGACGCCATCGCGGCAATGACAATTAACCGCGCGATACGTCTCGGTCTTGATGCAATCGATATGGCCACGTGAGGCCTCGGCAGATCGTCAGATGTCTTTCGTACCCGAGGAACTGTGACTCAGTTGCCGGTTTATGGACACGCAGGTCTTTCGCTGAGGAATGCATGCCGAAAGTACGCGTGACGACGGAGATGGCCGGCCAGGACGAGATCGAGCGCAATGCGGCCAACGTGACCAGGCGTTTGCACAGCAAGGGGGTCCGCGTGCTGGACAGTGACTCCGCGGAGGATCTGGCGAACATCCTCGAAGGCGTCGAGGGGTTTGAAGAAGCCGTACGGGTTTCCGGTGGTGATCTCATGATGGATGAACCACCACCCGGAAAGCCCGCACAACCCGACGACCCGCGCTTCGTGCTCCCGGCGCGCGGCGAAGATGAAGCGGCCGCGCGCTATGTCGAACGACTGGCAACGGCGACGGGCGCCGTAGTCAATCGCGACGAATGACTACTGGACGATCTTTGCGCTCTTGATGTAATCGAGCTTGGGAAATTCCTTCTTGAGATACGCATTGCCCTGTTCACCGATCAGCGCCTGCTCGGGACGCTGTTCGTATTCCTTGTAGATCGCGTCCACGACTTTCATTCCCTCAACAACTTTCCCGAAAGGAGAAAATCCCTGGGGATCGAGGGACTGTGAGTTGTCACCGAGGTTGATAAAAAGCTGTGTGGAGCGGGCATTTGCCGGTTGTGACGGCTTCGCGTACACGACCGTCCCGCGCGCGTTGGGCGTCTTGACCGGTTCATCGAGCAACATGCGATCGCGCCATCTCGCGTTGACAGCAGGATCCGCGTTCATGCCAAACTGCACAATGAATCCCGGCACCACGCGAAAGAATCTCGCGTCATTGAAATAGCCGGAGTCCACCAGCGTCTTGAAATGGTCAGCGCCGATGGGAGAGAGAGACCGCGTCACTTCGACCACGAAGCTGCCTTTCGTCGTCTCGAATTTCACGCGAAAACTTTCGGGCGCAGCGGGGTCTGTCCAATGTGGGGGTGCGGCAGGCGCCGCCGCTGGTGGTGGTGGCGGAGGTGGCGGCGGGGGAGCCTTTTCACATGCGGCAGCCAGAAGGCCGACTACAGCGACAACACTGAATCGAATTGCGGATTTCGAAAACACAACGTCCTCGTGCTGAGTGGTATGCGCCAAAGATGCACGACGAGCGTGCATCGTTCCACTGCTACGGTTACGTCCGGGCGCGTTTGGCGGTGTGCCGGTCGTTCCACAGAATCGAAATCACCATGTACAGCGCGATACCGGCCGCAATGATGAACCCCCACGATCCCAGCTGACGCCGCTCTTTCAATAGCATGGCACTGGCGATGATGATGCTCGCGAGCACCAGTCCGCTGAAAACGCGATTCGCGACTTTCTGGAGCCCTTCGAGCAGCACGGACACCTGTGGCAGGTCGAGCCGTGCCTGGATGTCGTTGTCGGCGAGGCGCTTGGTGATGACGTCGAGACGATGGGGGAGCGCACTCGCGAATTCCCAGCTCTGATTGATGAGCTTGTACAACTGGCGCGGGTTCATCTGGTGCTGCGCGCGCATCGTGGCAATCTCCGCCAGATAATCCCGCACGGTATCGAGCGGCCGGAACGACGGATCCAGCGCCCGTGACACGTCGCCGAGATTCGTCAGCGCCTTGGCAAGGAGCGTGAGATCAGCCGGCAGGCGCAATCCGCGGCGATACGATGCATTGATGGCATCGAACAGCACACGCCCTGCGTCGAGGTCGCCGGCATCGAGCCGGTAGGAGCGACTGACTACATCACTGATTTCCTTCACGAACTGCGATCGTTCGAAGTCGGGGAGCACTTCTCCGATCTGGATCAATGCATCCGCAACGTCTTCTCCGCGGTCATCGGCCAAACCGAGGAGCACGCGTACGCATGCGTCCCGCAGTTGTGGAGTGAGCCGCGCCGTCATCCCGAAATCGATCAGTGCAAGCTTGACGTCGAGAGGTCTCGTATCAATCGGCGCCGCATTCAGCGCGCCGGCCTCGGAACGGGTGACAGGACTTCCCGATGCCTCGACGTCCGCGGTCGTCACCTCGTGCTCATCACCGTACGTGACAATCTCCGACGGCGTGTGCGGATTTACCGAGTTGGGAAGGAGGATGAACACATTGCCCGGATGCGGATCGGCATGGAAATGTCCTTCGATAGTGATCTGCTTCAGGTATGCCCGCATCAGCTCGTCCGCGATCGGCTGAAAATCCAGTTCCGTTCTCGTGACCGGAGAAATCGCGTCGATTTTCACACCACGAATACGTTCGGTCGTGAGCACGCGCTCCGTCGAGTATCCATCGATGACGCGCGGCACGAGGAGCCGCGGAAACTCCGCGAGGGAACGTCGAAAGTGCGCCGCGTTCTGAGCTTCAACGCGATAGTCAAGTTCATCGGCGAGTGCACGTTCGAGCTGGCTGATGATGCCGACAAAATCAATGCGACGCCCGGCCGACGTGTGATCGACCATGAACTTTGCGAATTCCCTGAAGAACTCGATGTCAGCCGCAAGTGTCTCCCGGATGTTCGGACGCTGCACTTTGACAACAACGTCGCGTCCATCACGCAGGACGGCTGCATGTGCCTGGCCAAGACTGGCGCTGCCGATCGGCTCTTCCTCGAATGACGCGAACAACTTGCTGATGCGTCCACCGAGATCTTCCTCGACGATGCGGACGATTTCCTCGAATGGCGTCGGCTTGACGTCGTCCTGCAGGCGTTCGAGCTCGCGAATGTACACGGGGGGCAAAAGGTCGCTGCGGCTCGACAGCAATTGCCCAAGCTTGATGTACGCGGGGCCGAGTTCGACAAGCTTTTCACGGAATGCGCGCGCCGTTTCCTCCGAGCCGGCGGAGGCAGCGGGTTCTGTGCCGTCGCTCTTTGCAAGTGTATCGAGTCCCTGCTCGCGCGCGAAATCGGCAAGGCCGTAGCGCGTGAACAGGCCGACCGTAGCCGCCACGCGTCCGAGATATTTGGGAGCCAGAATCATGCATTGACCTACCCGTTCCCGCCTCGGAGCGTTCCGGAAATCAGGGTTGAGGGTCGCGGCTTGAGGGTCGCGGTCGCGGAATTATCGCGCCGTGTTCCGCCAGCGTTCGAGTTCTGCGACACGCGCTTCGAGCGCGGTAATCGGATCCTTTTTCGCCGTGCGCGGAGTGATTACCGGCGCAGGCGCTGCCGTCACTGCAGTTGCTGGACGTGTTCCAATGTTCCGCGCAGGAGCAGCCGCGACCCCGCGCATTGAAAGACGCAGGAAAGCCCGGCCGGGAACGCCGATCCAGATCAGGCGGAACAACCGTTCGCCGATTGGCATCCGGAACGGACTGCGTATGAGAAGAATCATCGCCGCACCGAACAGGCTGAGTCCGAGTGCCGCGAGCGCGAGTCGCCCCCCGGCTGCCTGGAAAATTGCGCCGGACGTCGTTCCCACGGGTACCGTCGTCGTATTGGCCTTGTCGCCAAGTGTGACGGACACTGCACCGGACATTCGGAGCAACATGATTGACGTCGGAAGCATGATCAGTGCCGCAATCCGCGTCGCCTTGCGTCGTCGTTTTGTGTCCGGGTCATTCTTGATTTGTTCGCGGAGCTGCTCGCGCTCACTGACGACGGCGCGCATCCCTTTGTTCACGTCGTCCGGATGAAATCCAAGAATGGCGAGACGTCGCGCGGTCGATGATGCCTGCAGTATGCGCGTAAAGCCGATGGCCGCGAGCATGAAAGCCGGAATGATCGCGATAATGGTCGGCACCTGTTTACGCAGGGACATCACTAGCAACCACGTCACGATCACCAGAAACGTCAGCACGATGCCGAGTGTCCCGACTTCCTGAGCGAACAAGCGAATCGGCAGCGGAATTTCCGGCGCCGCGATCTGCGCTGCATCGATCATGTCGACGAGCGCTTCAGCGGTTGGGAAGCGGTCATCCGGCAACTTCGCAACGCAGCGATCGATCGCTTCGGCCAGTGCTGGCGGGAGGTCAGGGCGCAGCGTCTGCGCGGCAGGCGGACTCTCCGTCAGTTGTTTGACGAGAATCTTCTGCGTTGTATCGGCCGTGATCGCCGGCTTTCCGGTGAGCGCAAACAGTGCAACGAGGCCCAGCGAATAGAGATCGCTGCGACCGTCGACGACATCGCCTGATGCCTGCTCCGGGCTCATGTACTCGGGCGTCCCAACCACTTCGCCAACTCGCGTCAGGCCCTTGTTCTCAACCGTCGCGGTGATCGTGCGAGAAATCCCGAAATCCATGAGGAGCGCACGACCTGTCGCCCGTTCGAGCATCTTTCCAGCACAGTGGGATCCGAAGCTTGGAATTCACGTGACTTGAAGTCGCGGC
>JADMIO011285598.1_pt1 | contig 63800 bp, 60 predicted proteins | sample 8958161 | NCBI WGS metagenome assembly JADMIO01 (sample SAMN16585339, study PRJNA669376) | soil metagenome | isolation source: Crop rotation soil | place: USA: Cullars Rotation, Alabama | collected 2011
CGCGACTTCAAGTCACGTGAATTCCAAGCTTCGGATCCCACTGTGCTGGAAAGTTCGACAGCGGCAGCCTGTTCGACGAAGAACTGGTCAGCGACGAGCGCGCGCTGTTCGACGATGCGGCGCACGACTACTGGCGCCAGAACGTGTATCCCCTGAACAGCGCCGCGCTGAACGTCTTGCTGGCGTGCTGGCCCGACGTCGCGGAGCTCAAGCACAAGGTGCGCGAGCTGGTGCGCCGGATCGAGGTGCTAGGCGAGATCCCCGACGAATCGCTGGCCGCGGCCATCGCGCGCGTCGAGCGCACCCAGGCCGCCGAACTGTCACGCCTGAAGCAAGGCTGGCCGGAGCGCATCGACGCGATGGAAAGCTGGATAGCGGAGCAGCGCGCGATCGCGCCCAAGTGCTTCAACGGCAACAAGCTGCGCGCCGACTCGCTCGTCAAATGGTTCGCTGCGCTGCGCGAATGGGCGGCGCGACCGGCCATGCTGATGCCGTCCATGACCGACACGGCATGGAGCCGGCTCACGCCGGAAGGCCTGGAGGACGCTTTCAGCAAGGGTTTTTCGGTCGCGATACCGCCGTGCTTCGACTGCACGCTGGATTTGCGCACGGCCTTGCTGGCGATCGATCCGCTCGCGCATGCGCTATACCGGCATGCGGCGGCCAACATCGCGCGCCGCATGGCGGAACTGAAGCGGCGCAACCGCCAGTTCGGCTTCGCCGACATGCTCGAACGCCTGAAAAGCGCGCTCGAAGGGCCCAACGGCGAGGCGCTGCGCTTGCGCATCACGGAGCAGTTTCCGATCGCGATGGTCGACGAATTCCAGGATACCTCGCCCGACCAGTACCGCATCTTCAACCTGCTGTACCGGGTCGCGGACAACGATGGCGCGCACGGCCTGTTCTTGATCGGCGACCCGAAGCAGTCGATCTATGGTTTTCGCGGCGCCGACATCCACAGCTACCTGGACGCGCGGCGCGCCACCGAAGGCCGTCACTACCAGCTCGGCACCAATTTCCGCTCCACCGCGGCGCTGGTGGAGGCGGTCAACCAGCTGTTTCGCCACGCCGAGGGTCACGGCGGACATCCCGGTTTTGCGGCGGGCGCCTTCCGCTTTCGCAAGGGCGACGTCAACCCGCTGCCGTTCGAGCCGGTCGGCGCCAGGGGCAGGCCCCAGCAACTGGTCGGCGTGGCGGGGCCGTATCAGGCGCTGGCCGTATGCAGCACCGACCGCGACGACATGAAGGCGGACGACTACCGTGAATTCTTCGCCCATCACAGCGCCGAGCATATCGCCGGCCTGCTGAACGATTCCAGGGTCGGTTTCGACGAAGCGGGCAGGTTCACGCGCCTGATGCCGGCCGATATCGCGATCCTGGTGCGCGACCGGCGCGAGGCCGCAGCAATCCGGCGCGCGCTCGCGCAGCGCAAGATTCCGAGCGTCTATTTGTCGGACAAGGACTCGGTCGTCGACAGCGAGGAGGCGGCCGACGTGCTGCGCTGGCTGCATGCGGTGGCCAATCCGCTCGACGGCGCGCTGGCGCGGGCCGCCTTCGCGACGCGCACCGCCGGCCTTTCCCTGGGCGAGCTGGCGCACCTGTCGTCGGACGAACTGGCGTGGGAGGTGCGTGTCGAGCAGCTCAAGGCGCTGCACGTGGTGTGGCAGCGCCAGGGCGTGCTGGCGATGCTGCGCCGCTTCATCCACGAGATGGGGCTGCCCTCGGCGCTGCTGCGCGCGGCCGGCGGCGAGCGGCGCCTGACCAACCTGTTGCACCTGGCCGAACTGCTGCAGTCGGCCAGCGGCCAGCTCGATGGCGAGCAGGCCTTGATCCGCTGGTTCGCCGAACAGGTGGCGGGCCTGGGCGAAGGCGACGACGAGCGCGTGCTGCGCCTGGAAAGCGATGCGGAACTGGTCAAGGTGGTCACTGTCCACAAATCGAAGGGCCTGGAGTATCCGCTGGTGTACCTGCCGTTCGCGGTGACCGCGCGCAAGGCGGACCGCCGCAACAAGGCTTTCTTCGAATTCGTCGGACGCGATGGCGTGCGCCGCATCGACCTGAGGCTGTCGCAGGAAGCGATGGATGCGGTCGACCGCGCCCGCATCGAGGAAGACCTGCGCCTGCTGTACGTGGCACTGACGCGCGCAAGGCATTTCCTTTGGCTGGGGGTGGCGGCGGTCGCCACCGGCAAGGGCCTGGACAATCAGCTGCACGAGTCGGCGCTGGGCTACTTGCTGACGGGCGGCGCGCCGATCGCCGCGGCCGAGATGCGCGCGCGCTGGGAACAACTGCGCGGCGAGTCGGCCGTGATCGACCTGCAGGCGCTGGACATGCCGCAGGGAGTGACCATGCTGGCGCGCGAAGAGGCCAGGCCGGCCCTGGTCGACGCCGCCGTCTTCCGCGGCAGCTTCGAGCGCAACTGGACGGTCGGCTCGTTTACGTCGCTGACGCGCCAGACCAGCGCCGCCCCGATGCGCGCGCAGGAGCAGACGCTGCTGGAAGAAGACCCCGTGCAACCGGCCCAGCGCACCGAGGACGCGCCGTGGCACCGCTTCCCGCGCGGTTCGGTGCCGGGCAATTTCCTGCACGAGCAGCTCGAGTGGATGGGGCAGGAGGGCTTCGCCATCGCCGGCGACGAACAATTCGCCGCGCGCCTCGGGCAGCGCTGCGAGCGCGCCGGCTGGGGCCACCGCCAGGACGACGCGGTGGCCTGGCTGCGCACCGTGGCACTCACGCGCCTGCCGCCGCTGGGGGCGGCGCTGGCCGACCTGGGGCCGGTGCTGTCGGAGATGGAGTTCTGGTTCCCCAGCGCGCACCTGAACAGCGCCGCGCTCGACCAGCTGTGCGCGGCCCGCCTGCTGGAGAACACGGCGCGCCCGATCCTGCCCGAGCGCCAGTTGCACGGCATGCTCAAGGGCTTCGCCGACCTGGTGTTCGAACACGAAGGGCGCTACTGGCTGGTGGACTATAAGTCGAACGCGCTGGGCGCCGGCGACAGCGCCTACAGCCGCGCCGCGATGGCGGTCGGGATGGCCGCGCACCGCTACGACATCCAGGGCGCGATCTACATGCTGGCGCTGCACCGGTTGCTCAAGAGCCGGCTGGGCCAGGACTACGACCCGGTGGCGCAGCTGGGCGGCGCCATCTTCCTGTTCCTGCGCGGGATCGTCAACAGCCAGACCCACGGGTGCTACCTGATCGAGCCGGACCTGGCGCTGCTGGACGGGCTCGATGCGCTGCTTGGCGAGGAGGCCGCATGAAACACGGTATTGAACGCGATATTGAGCTCGCCCCCCGCCGGCTCGAACCGCTGTGGGAGCAGGTGGCGGCGCTGACCGAGGCCGGCGAACTGCGGCGCCTGTCGGGCACTTTTGCGCGCTTCGTCGCTTCGCTCGGCGTCGCCACGCCGCCGCTGATGCTGGCCTGCGTGCTGTTGTCCGAACTCGAAGGGCGTGGCCACAGTTGCCTGCTGCTCGATGAATTGGCCACCGATCCGGTCGCGCTGACGGGGTGGAGCGAAGAACAATGGCAGGCGCTGGCGGCGGCCGCCGGCGCGCTGCCGAAGAACCGCAAGGGCTGGACCGGCCAGTTGGCCGGCTGCGAGCAGGTATGGGTGGTGGGCGACCTCGATTTCGACCAGCCGCTGGTACTCGACGGCGAGCGCCTGTACCTGCGGCGCTATTGGCGCGACGAGACCCAGGTGGCGCGCACGGTGGGCATGCGCGCCGGGCAGTTGCGCGACATCGATGCGCCGGCGGTGCGCGCCTGGCTCGATATCCTGTTCGCGTCCGAGCGGCGCGCCGAGGTGCCAGACTGGCAGAAACTGGCCTGCGCGATTGCGCTGCGCGCTTCGATCGCGATCATCACCGGCGGTCCGGGCACCGGCAAGACCTATACCGTGGCGCGTCTGCTGGCGCTGCTGTTCGCGGTGTCGGAAGACGCAGGACGCAAGCGCATCGCGTTGGCCGCGCCCACCGGCAAGGCGGCGGCGCGCCTGAAGCAGTCGATCGACAAGGCGCTCAACGAACTGGCCGACAAGGTTGGCGGCGCGCTGCCGCTGCGCGACCTGACCGCGCGCATGGGCGCCGCGCGTACCCTGCATAGCCTGCTGGGAGCGCGCCCGGACACCCGCAGCTTCGCCCACCACAAGGGCAATCCGCTCGATATCGACGTGCTGATCGTCGATGAGGCCTCGATGGTGCACCTCGAGATGATGGCATCGCTGCTCGACGCACTGCCCGATGGCGCAACCCTGATCCTGCTGGGCGACAAAGACCAGCTGGCGTCGGTGGAGGCGGGTGCGGTGCTGGGGGATCTGTGCCGCGAAGCCCAGGCGGGCGGCTATTCGGCCGCGACCATCGCCTACGCGTTGGCGGCCAGCGGCGAGACCATCCCCGCTCACTATGGCGGGCGCGGCGGGGCGCTGGCGCAGCAGACCGTCATGCTGCGCAGCAGCCGGCGCTTCGGCGGCCCGATCGGGCAGCTGGCGCAGGCGGTCAATGCCGGCGACGTCGCCGGCGCCGAAGCCGTGCTGCGCGGCGGCGGCGAGTCGGTACGCTGGATCGAACACGCGCACCAGCATCACGTGGTGCAACTGGCGCTGGACGGCTATGCGGGCTACCTGCGGCCGATGGCGAACCCGGAGCGGGGCGGCGGGTACGACGCCTGGGTGAGGGAGGTGCTGCACGGTTTCGAAGCCTTCCGCATCCTGTGCGCGGTGCGCGAGGGCGAGTGGGGCGTGACGGGCCTGAACGACGCGATCGGGCAGCGGCTCGACGCGGCGGGACTGATCCGGCGCCGCGGCGAATGGTATGTGGGCCGTCCGGTCATGATCACGCGCAACGACTATGGCACCGGGGTGTTCAACGGCGACATCGGGCTGACCCTGGCCGATCCGGCGCGTCCCGGGTCGCTGCGCGTGTATTTTTTGGAGGGCGACAAGGTGCGCAGCGTGCTGGCGACGCGCCTGCGCCATGTGGAGACGGCGTTTGCGATGACGGTGCATAAATCGCAGGGCTCGGAATTCCGCCACACGGTGCTGGTGTTGCCAAAGGAAAAGAGCGCGCTGCTTGTGCGCGAGTTAATCTATACGGGGATCACGCGGGCGAGCGCCCAGCTCACCTTGGTCTCGCCCGGCAATGCGGTATTGGGCGATGCCATTGTGCGGCGTACGCAGCGCGCGAGCGGCTTGCGCGACATGCTCGGCGCTTGAGTTTGGGGGGGCGTGCCTGCTTAGCCCCTCGGACTCATTTGTTCACAGGCGCTAGTGTCCTGAGTTGCTAGGCGCGGCGGTGGCGGGCGCGGTGCTTCTGGCGCGCCTTGGTGCGGCTTTTCAGGCTGGTCTTGACGACTGCCGCATTGTTGGCCGATATGATGCTTGTGCGGCGGATGCGTGGTTCGCTCGCCACTTGCGGCGCGTCGCCCGCAATGAAGCGGCGGATGCTCAGCGCATCCAGGATGCGGGTCGAACTGGCTTTCGCGTTCAGCAGCACCAGGGTGGCATTCTTGCCGGCCGACTTGATGCGCATGATCAGGCAGCGCCCCGCTTCTTCGGTATACCCGGTCTTCGACAAGCCGATGTCCCAGCCCTTGGCGCCGACCAGGCGATTGGTGTTGCGGTACTGTACGTCGCGCCCGTTGATGTTAATGATGTCGCTCGACTCGGTCGTGATGCGCGCGATTTCCGGGTATTTCGACGAGGCGGCCGCCATCTTGACCAGATCGGCTGCCGTCGATTTGTTGTTCGGAGACAGGCCGGTCGGCTCTTCGATCACCGTCTGCGTCATGCCCAGCGCGGCAATCTTGGCGCGCACCGCGGCCTTGAAACCGACCATGCCGCCCGGATAGGTGCGGCCCAGCGAAGCGGCGGCGCGATTGTCCGAGGACATCAAGGCCAGCTGCAAGACGTCGCCGCGGCTGATGCGGGCGCCCACCGGCACGCGCGAGGTGCTGTGCTTGATCATGTCGACGTCGGACTGGTCGATGGCGATGGCTTCATTCATGTCTTGCTTGGCGTCGAGAACGACCATCGCGGTCATCAGCTTGGTCAGCGAGGCGATCGAGACGACGTTGTTGGAATTTTTCTCCAGGAGAATCTTGCCGGTATCATCCTCGACTACGAGCACGGACTGTGATCCGAATGGCACGGCGATGGCCGTGGCGGCGGAAAGCGTCATCACGATGGCAGCGATTAGTTTCTTGTTCATGGTGTGTGGTTTGTCTTTGAAGTGCAGCTGGTTCAGTGTCGGGCGCCGGGGTCGGGGGGCGCTACGCGCAGTCATCCAGATCGTATATCTATGGGGCAACTACTATTAAAGGGGACGATAGCACCAAGACTCAGCCGTGTCTATGGCGCACACCATGAAACCGGCCTCAAGTGCAAGAAAAACCTGAGATACACGTCGTAAGCTACTGAATCTTTTCAGAAAAGCAAATTTTTGTCGGCGATCTTCGGTTCCGAATCGGGTGGAAGAAGGCCGGCAAATGGCGCCACTCCACGATTCCAGAAAAAACGGCAGTGGATTTTGATGCCGAAGGAAGATCGTGTGGGGGAGAGAAGGAGGGGACGACTCCCGGCGCAACCGGGAGTGGGAACATGCAAGCGGTTTGGCGCGCCTGGCCTTATTTGGCTTGGTATATCTTGTCGAACTCGCCGCCGTCGTCGAAGTGTTTCTTTTGCGCCTGCTTCCAGCCGCCGAACACCTCGTCCACGGTGAACAGGGAAATCGGCTTGTAGTTGGCGGCGAATTTCTTGGCGACCGCTTCCGAACGTGGACGCAGGAAGTGCTTGGCGCCGATGGTCTGGCCTTCCTCGGAGTACAGGAAGTTCAGGTAGGCGGTAGCCTGCTTGCGCACGCCGCGCTTGTCGACCACCTTGTCGACCATGGCCACGGGCGACTCGGCCAGGATCGAGATGGCCGGGTAGACGACCTCGAAGTTGTCGCCGAATTCGCTGCGCACCATCTGCACTTCATTTTCGAACGTCACCAGGACATCGCCGATTTCACGTTGGGTGAACGTGGTGGTGGCCGCGCGTCCGCCCGCATCGAGGACCGGCACGTTCTTGAAAATCCGGGTCACCAGTTCGCGCGCCTGCGCCTCGGTACCGCCTTTCTTGAGCACGGAACCCCATGCTGCCAAGTAAGTGTAGCGTCCATTGCCGGCCGTTTTTGGATTTGGAATCACGACCTTGACGTCCGGCTTGGCCAGGTCGTCCCAGTTCTTGATCGCTTTTGGATTGCCCTTGCGAACCAGAAATACCATGGTGGAATAATACGGTGCGGCGCCATGGGGAAATTTCTTGGACCAGTCGGCTGCGACCAGGCCGCGGTCGGCCAGCATGTCGATATCGTTGGCCTGGTTCATCGTCACCACGGAGGCTTCGAGGCCGTCGGCCACCGCGCGCGCCTGCTTGCTGGAGCCGCCATGGGATTGCTTGATGCTGAGCGTTTCGCCGGTTTTTTTCTTCCAATCTGCAATAAACGCCGCGTTGATATCTTTGTACAGCTCGCGTGCGACGTCGTACGACACATTCAGCAGTTCCGGGTCGGCGGCGCGCGCCGTGAAGGGCAAGGCCATGGCACCCAGGGTCAGGGCGAGGATCCAGCGGCGGGCACGCAAATTGTTTGTCGTTTTCATGGTGTTCTCTTGGGCTTTCTATTGTGGGAACAGAGCTGCATGGTCTAAAATCCGCACCCGAATTGGAAGGATTGTTTCGTCATATGCTAAGACTAGCAGCAAGGCCGCATAAGCACCCTTGATTTTATTCGTGGGCAGCGGTGGCGAAGCGGAATAAGCTTCTCCCCATCGGCGTCTCATCAGCGAGGGCGTCAGCGCAGCAGCAAACTCGTCGCGATTATTGTATAGTCGAGCCGCGCTGGAACTGTGGCAGGACGTTTTCTCTTTGTTATTATTTATTGTGATTGCCCATGGGTATTGAGATTCGCATTGCTGATCCCAAAGACGCGTTCGCGGCGTGCGACGTACTGCGCCGTTCGATTACGGAATGCTGCGTCCAGGACCACCAGAACAAGCCAGACGTGCTGCAAGCCTGGCTGGGCAATAAAACGCCCTCGAATGTGTCCGGCTGGTTTGCTTCGGCCACCAATTTTGCCCTGGTTGCGGAGCGCGACGGCGCCATCGTCGGCGTGTCGCTGCTGACCCAGGCCGGCAAGCTGTCCTTGTGTTATCTCGTGCCGGAAGCGCTGCATGGCGGTATCGGCAAGGCCATGCTGCAAGCCATTGAGGCCCAGGCGCGGGTGTGGGGCGTTAGCGTCATCAAGTTGCACAGCACCGCCAGCGCGCGCGACTTTTACGCACGCAACGGCTACATACAGGCTGGCAAGGAAAAATCCTGCTATGGCGTCGAGTGCGATTTTTTCTGGAAGCAGCTCAATGTTTCCGACAGCGCCGATGCGACCACGCGCAAGCGTTTCTGCAACTGCAGCACGGAATAATCTGCGTGCGCCACCCTTCGGCGCCGCGCTTGCGCTATAGTGTGCGCCTTGTTTATTAAGTCACACTTGACATGGCAACACGCAGAGATTTTCTTCATCACGGAATGTGTTTAGGCGCCTTGAGCGCGTTGTCGGTGCCGTTGATCGGTTGCGGCAGCGCACGCGCCGCTCCCGCCAAGGTCGCGCCGCCGCATGCGGCCCGACCGGTCAAGGTTCCAGCGGCCGCACCCCAGACCGAGCTTGAGCCGCCGCCGGATATCTTCGACGCCCAGGCGCTCGACCTGGATTTCTGGCTCAAGCCGCGCGTGCTGAGCGTCACCCGTCCGCAAAGCGGCGAAAAGTCCAAGGTCCTGTACTGGAAAGATGGCGAGATCATCGATTCGGCCTACCAGGAGCTGTGCCATTTGCTGCGCGACGTCAACGGCAAGGAAACAGCGCCCATCGATCCTAAGTTGCTCGAAACGTTGTGGGGCACGCAAGCCTTCATCGCCCGCTACGGTTTCGAGCAGCCGCTGGAAATCCTGTCGGGCTACCGCACCGCAAAGTCGAACGACAAGTTGCGCGAAGCGGGCGTGCCCGCGGCGCGCCAGTCGCTGCATATCGTGGGCAAGGCGGCCGATATCCGTATCGCCAGCCTGAACGCGGAAGTGCTCGGAAGCCTGGTGCGCAGTTTCCGCCAGGGCGGGGTCGGCTACTACTACCGCGCCGGTCCGCGCGGCGGCTGGATTCATGCCGATACCGGGCTCAGGCGGACTTGGAAGGGTTGAGCGAGAGGTCGCGGCAGTTTCCCCGGCGCTGTGATGAATCCGTCGATCACGCCAGCCGAGCTGGCGCGTGCGCCGCACCGGCCTCCGACTCGACTCACCATTTTTCTGTTGTGCACTCCACCACAGCGCTGGTAACTGCCGGGAGCCCTGTCGAGATATGGCGAACAGTGCATTGTGTTGCCGCGTCGTCCATCCGCTTTGAAATCTGAACAGCCGCCGATCCGTAAATGCAGCTGTACCATTTTTCTCCGCCGTCAAATACCCACGTCGTTGCCGTGCCGTTTTTTATACGCTTTTGCTTGTAGGGGACCAAGTCCGCATACGACTCAGGCGGACCAGCCATCATGCCGGCTGCAACAAGGTGAATCACGGGTTGTGATGACCCTCTCCAACCTAGTGGCGCACGCACAGTGACCGCTTCGCCCGTAAGGGAAGCGGGGCAGCTAGCCTTCATGTCACCGCTACGGGCTGCGGTCGGGAAGATAGTGGCTATTGCCAGCAACAATACTACTTTCATTTCAACTCAATCACTGAAAAGGCCCCGGCACTATTGCTCGGATTGGAATACTTCCCATTCGACATGGGGCGGCTTGGGTGGATTAGTCTTCGCCCGACGTATACTCGTTTTCGGTCATTTTTCCACTGATCAATGACCCATATTGCCGCGCCGCCGTAACCCAGGAAGATTGCCGCATGCTTACGAATATCCCGAGAAGAGGGGTACGCACCATCCTCAAATGTTGCAATCGCCGTGCCTGGTTTTATACCGGTAGATCCAACCACTGTCTCGCCTTTTCGCCAAGTCCTAGTCGATAGGCCGATAAGCCCAGGGACCAACGCTTTTATGAGCGCCACGCAGTCTCCTCCGTTGATAAGTTCGTGTCCGTCAAGGGAAGCGAGGCTTCCGAGATAAACACAAGGCATAAATTTTCTCCATAGTTCGCCAGCCCGGATATTGTCTGGTCTGACTGAACCGCGCCTTGCTTTGCGGCAAGCTCGGAGGAAACTTTGGCGTGAGTCTATGTTGGTCGGCCCCGGCGCTCATTCGTTCCACCCAAAGCGGCGCGCGCCAGCTGGGCTGGAACGTCCTGGCGCCGCAAGAATTCCAGCCCGGCAGCGTCCCCGAAGGCGCACTTCAAGCCCAACGCTTCCGATTTCTGTTCTGAGATCTCGCGGTCCTCGCGTCGCACGAGCATATGGCAAAACGCGCCCAAATCGCCAATCTAAAACTTTGGCGAAATTTTGGCGAAAACGACGACGTTGTTGGACTTTTGCAGACTTGGCTGGAAACCTAAGTCGCTGATTGTGCCAGGCCTGACGCGGCCTGGAGAGCTAAACTGGTGCGCGGTCCAGGGATCGAACCTGGTTATCAGTCCTGAGTTGCAAACCGATCTGGGCTGGGCTTTACCAATAAGCGAACCACGCAACTTCATCTTATGTCGAATTTTCCATAACGCAATGAAAATTCTCTAAGGCCAATATATTTGCGGCGATCACTCGTAGCTGTAGGGTTTGACGGGAACGCTGTCCTTGCGCTGTTTGTCCAGTTCGTCCAGGTCGACCCGGTGATCCCACCAGATGTACCAGCCACGCTGGCGATCCTCTTCCACGTCGGGGTGCCGGTCCAGGAAACCGTCCAGGAATTGATCGAATTCTGATACGTATCCACCGGCGAAGGGGCGATATTGCTCAGGTTTGGCATTCATAAGACCTCCAATCGACGCTATTATGATCCCGGTCAGGCTGACTGGGTCGCCATGTACGGCGCGCGCGAAATGTCGTAGGATGCTCGCCGTTGCAGCATATTCTCCAGGAAACGAATGAATCACGATCTACCTCAGCCAGTCGCGCCCGCGCCGCGCTTTCGTCCGCGCCCCTGGATCGCGCTGGAAACGCCGCAAGACGTCGAACTCTGGATCGATGAGCACAACCGCAGCATGATGGAGCATATCGGTCCCCAGGAAACCGGCTACGGAGTCTGTTTCACGCTGGCCGAAGGCGGCAATGTGTACATGCAGACCAGCGCCGACGCGGTCATCCTCGACGTCGACGCCGATGCCCAGTGGATCGCGCCGCTGATCATGGCGGCGACCCAGGCCGACCAGCCGCAGGGGCAAGTCTGGATACTGCCCGACGACAAGCTGATCCAGCTCATCGTCGGCCTGTCCAGCCTGATCGCCAGCACCACCTTATTTAGCGGACACAATTTCGGCAAGCACAGTCGGAAACCCGGCTATGCGCGCTAGAGCGCCGCCAGCGCCACCACGCCGCCGCCACCGTATGCCCCAACATCAATAAAGTTCGCGAATCCTGCGCTTCGTTGAGTGCTTTTCTCGACACGCCCCACGCACGCGTGCTAGTCTTGCCGGAACGGTTAGCACCGCAAACATGGCGACCTTTCGCGCCTTGCGTGTGCAGCGAACGCGAGGTGTGATGGACAACGACCCCAATCTGGCTCCACAGCGCGTCCTGTCGCGGGCGCGCCCGCGGCGCGAAGATCGCCTGCCCGCCGCAACGCCCCCACTGGTCCGCTTCGAGAGCGTTCGCCACGACACGGAAAGCGCCAGTTTCAACGAACAGTACCTGCTGGCCCCGGTTGGCTACTTCCTGATCGGCTTCGACAGCGCCATCTTGCAAGTCAACCTGGCCGGTGCCGCCATGCTGGGCGTGCCCCGTACCGGCCCCGCCGGTCAGCATTTCCGAGACTTCGTCACCCAACCCTTCCGGCAGGATTTCGACGCGCTCTTTTCGCTGGCGCTCAACAGCAGCACGCCGCTGGCATGCCGCGTGCGCATGCGCCGCGCCGGCCATGGCGACGCCTTCCAGGCCACCTTGCATGCCAGCGCCGACGGTAGCGGCCAGGCTTGCCGCGTCGTGGTCGAACCGGCCGACGGCGCCCTGGACGCGCTCGCGCGCAGCGAGGAGCGCTTGCGCCGCATCGTCCACAACGCCGAAGAAGGCATCTGGGAAATCGATGCCGCCGCCAATACCACCTTCGTCAATCCGCGCATGGCCGCGATCCTCGGTTACCGCATCGAGGAGATGCTCGCGCAGCCGCTGGGGGCCTTCCTGGACGAGGAGGGCCGCAGTCTCATGGAAAAGACCATGGCACGGCGCCAGCAGGGCAGTTGCGCCCACCACGAACTCAAGTTTTTGCGCAAGGACGGCAGCCCCGCCTGGACCACGGCGTCGACCCATCCCATCTTCGACGGAGGCGGCAGCTACATCGGCGCGCTGGCGCTGGTGACCGATAGCGGCGTGCGCCATGAATCGGCGGCGCCGCGCGCGCGGCAGGCCAACTACGATGCCTTGACCGGATTGCCTATCCGCCATATGTTCATGGACCGGCTCTGCGTCGATATCAAAAAAGCCGACCGTAACGCCAGCTTCCTGGCGCTGCTGTGCATCGACCTCGACCGATTCAAGGACATCAACGACCGCCTCGGCCATGCCAAGGGCGACCTGTTACTGATGGAAGCGAGCCGCCGCATAGCCGGTTGCGTCAGGGGGAGCGACACCCTGGCCCGCCTTGGGGGCGATGAATTTATCGTTATCCTTGCCGGCCTGGACCACGCCGGCAGCGTCGAACGCATCGCCCAGCAGATGATGGAGGCACTGGCGCAACCGTTCGAGCTGGCGGGCGAAACAGCGTTCAGCTCGGCCAGCATCGGCATTGCGCTGTACCCGCCGGATGCGGGTGAGCCCGACCAGCTGGTCGAGCGCGCCGACCAGGCCATGCATGCGGCGAAGAGCGCCGGCGGCCACCGCTACAGCTATGTCACGCCCGATCTGCAGGAAGCGGCGCTGGCACGCCAGAACATGGCGGGCGACTTGCGCGAAGCGCTCAGGCTGGGCCAGTTCGACATCGTCTATCAGCCCATCGTTTCCCTGCAGAACGGGGCGGTGCACAGGGCCGAGGCGTTGCTGCGCTGGCGCCATCCGACCCGCGGCCTGCTGGAACCGGCCGAATTCCTTCCCTTCGCCGAATCGAACGGCCTGATCGTCGACATCGGCGACTGGGTCTTCCGCGAGGTGGCGAAGCAGGCACAGTGCTGGCAGCAAAGCATCGCGCCGCAATTCCAGCTCAGCATCAACAAGTCGCCGGTGCAGTTCCGCCATGATGCCGGCCAGTACCGCAGCTGGCTGGACTACCTGAATCAACTGGGCTTGCCGCCGCAGAGCATCGTGGTGGAAATTACCGAAAGCGTGCTGCTTGACGGCGCCGAACAGGTCGTCGAACGGCTGCGCCAGTACCGGGAGATGGGCTTGCAGGTGGCGCTGGACGATTTCGGCACCGGCTATTCATCGTTGTCGCACCTGACCCGTTTCGCGATCGACTACGTCAAGATCGACCGATCCTTCATCGCGACCCTGGAAGACGACGCCGGCGACCTGGCGCTGTGCGAGGCCATCATCGTCATGGCGCACAAGCTGGGGCTGAAGGTGGTGGCGGAAGGGGTGGAGACCAAGGTGCAGCGGGCACTGCTGATCGATGCCGGCTGCGATTTCGCGCAGGGCTATATTTTCGCCCGGCCGATGCCGGCCGCCGAATTCGAAGCGATGGCGAAAGCGGGCATCCCCAGGTTCCCGCACTAAGCACGGCGGTACGCGGTCACGGATGCGCCCGGCCCAATGCCGTTGGCGCGACCGCCGTCGACTCACATGTTTGGATAATTGGGGCCGCCGCCACCTTCCGGCGTCACCCACACGATGTTCTGGGTCGGATCCTTGATGTCGCAGGTCTTGCAGTGCACGCAGTTTTGCGCATTGATCTGCAGTCGGTCCTGGCCCGCATCGGTTTTGACGAATTCATAGACGCCGGCCGGGCAGTAGCGCGCTTCCGGACCGGCATACTGGGCCAGGTTGACGGCGACCGGAATGCTGTCGTTCTTGAGCGTCAGGTGGATAGGCTGGTCTTCGGCATGGTTGGTGTTCGAGATGAATACCGAGGACAGGCGGTCGAAGGTCAGCTTGTTGTCCGGCTTCGGGTAGGCAATCGGCGCGTAGTTGGCGGCCGGTTTGATGCATTCATGGTCGCCATAATCGCGATGCAGGGTCCACGGCGCCTTGCCGCGCAAGATCAATTGGTCGATGGCGGTCATGATCGAGCCCAGGTACAGGCCTTTCGCCAGCCAGGGCTTGACGTTGCGCGCCACATGCAGTTCCTCGTGCAGCCAGGATTGCTCGAACGCGGCCGGGAAGCTGGCCAGTTCGTCGTGCTGGCGCTGTTCGCCCAGCGCGGCAAAGGCCGATTCGGCCGCCAGCATGCCGGTCTTGATCGCGGCGTGGCTACCTTTTATGCGGCTCATGTTCAGGAAGCCGGCGTCGCAGCCGATCAGCGCGCCGCCCGGGAACACCAGCTTGGGCAAGGCTTGCAGGCCGCCGGCGGTAATCGCGCGCGCGCCGTAGGAAATGCGTTTGCCGCCCTCGAAGAAGGTGCGGATGGCCGGGTGCGTCTTGTAGCGCTGGAATTCTTCGTAGGGCGAGAGGTAGGGATTCTCGTAGGACAGACCGATGACGTAGCCGACCGCGACCTGGTTGTTTTCCAGATGGTACAAGAAGGAGCCGCCGTAGGCGTCGCTGCTCAAGGGCCAGCCGCTGGTGTGGATCACCAGGCCCGGCTTGTGCTTGGCCGGATCGATTTCCCACAGCTCCTTGATGCCGATGCTGTAGGACTGCGGGTCCTTGCCCTTGTTCAGGTCGTACTTGCTCATGAGTTGCTTGCCCAAGTGGCCGCGCGAGCCTTCGGCGAACAAGGTGTACTTGGCATGCAGTTCCATGCCGAGCTGGAAGGCCGCGGTCGGCTTGCCGTGGCGGTCCACGCCCATATTGCCGGTGGCGACGCCCTTGACCGCGCCTTGCTCGTTGTACAGGATTTCGGCGGCGGGGAAGCCGGGAAAAATCTCGACCCCGGCCGCTTCGGCCTGCTGGCCCAGCCAGCGCACTACATTGCCCAGCGAAATGACGTAGTTGCCGTGATTTTCGAAGCAGGCCGGCACCACGAAGCCCGGGGCCTGGTAAGCCTTGGTTTCAGTCAGGAACAGGAAGCGGTCTTCGCTGACTTCGGTGTTGAGCGGCGCGCCCAGTTCCTTCCAGTTCGGAATCAGTTCGTTCAGGGCACGCGGATCCATCACCGCGCCGGACAAAATATGAGCGCCGAGCTCGCCGCCTTTTTCCAGCACGCAGACCGATACTTCCTGGCCTTTCAAGGCCGCCAGCTGCTTGAGGCGGATTGCCGCGGACAGGCCAGCAGGACCGCCGCCGACGACGACGACGTCGTATTCCATTGCTTCGCGTGGGCCGTATTGTTCGAGTAAATTGATTGGCTCTGTCATGGTTTCATCATGGGATAGAAAAATTTAAGCACGAGTGTGCGTCTTTTTGCCGGGGATTGCAACTTGGCCGCCATTTTACGGACATTATTAGATGCCGACGTCTAATACCGGCATTCTGTGACATGATTATGCTTTCGCCAGCACACCACACAGGAGCCGACCGTGGGCATTGAAGTCAATTTCGAAGGAAAAATCGCACTCATCACCGGCGCCTCGAGCGGACTGGGCGCCCGCTTTGCCAAGGCGCTGGCCGGCGCCGGCGCCCAGGTCGTGCTGGCTTCGCGCCGCACCGACCGCCTCAAGGAGCTGCGCGCCGAGATCGAAGCCGACGGCGGCGCCGCCCACGTCGTGTCGCTCGACGTGACCGATCTTGCCAGCATCAAGTCCGCGATCGCCCACGCCGAGACCGAAGCCGGCCCGATCGACATCCTGGTAAACAATTCGGGCGTCTCGACCACCCAGCGCCTGCTCGACGTGACGCCGGAAGACTATGCGTATGTCATGGACACCAATCTGCGCGGCGCGTTTTTTGTTGCCCAGCAGGCGGCCAAGCGCATGATCCAGCGCGCCAAGGGCGACCCCAAGAAGCAGCACCGCATCATCAACATCGCCTCCGTCGCCGGCCTGCGCGTGCTGCCGCAGATCAGCGTGTACTGCATGAGCAAGGCCGGGGTCGTCCAGATGACCAAGGCCATGGCGGTGGAGTGGGGCAAGTACGGCATCAATGTCAATGCCATCTGCCCGGGCTTCATTTCCACCGAGCTCAACGAGGAATACTTCGAGACCGAGCCCGGCAAGAAGCTGATCGACATGCTGCCGCGCAAACGCCCAGGCAAGCCGGAAGACCTGGACGGCTTGCTCTTGCTGCTGGCCGCGGAAGAATCGCACTTCATCAATGGCGCGATCATCACGGCCGACGATGGCATGACGGCGCAATAGCGCAACGGCCGATCCCCGCCGCCAACCCGGTTCATTCGATAATGGCTGGCTCCGCCTGACGCGGCCCACGACGGGTCGCGGCGCTCTCGCACATGGAGCCGGTGTGCGTCAACGGTGTGCGTCAACGGTGTGCGTCAATACAACTGTTTCGACGCATCGCTGCCTCCTTCCCAGTCACGTTTTGCCCAGTAATAGCGGGGCAAAGCCGTTTTTTGGGTATGTTTCGTCACCCTTGGCTCGAGATATGTATTGCCTAAACCGCAAAGGAGATGGGACAATTCCGAGTTCTGTTGCTTTTCGTGACCGAATCTTAATATATTGTTGCGTGTTTCAGGCGCAAGGTTAATAAGAGTTTGTCGTTTTTTCATTCAAAAGTCGGAACAAAGCACCATGCAATCTCATCGGCTTCGGTTTTCCATCGCTGCGCATTCGGCGTGGGCACCAGGCCTCGCGACAGACCAGGCGTGGAGGGCGTGGGCCGCGTGCCCCTTCACGATCGGTCCAGGCGCCGATCCGGCCGTGGCCCAGATGCCCGCGCTGCTGCGCCGGCGCGCCGGTTTCCTCGGCAAGATGGCGCTCGAAGTCGCTTACCGCTGCCTGGACGGACGCGCCGATGTGCCGACCGTGTTTTGTTCGCGCCATGGTGAAGTGGCGCGCGCGGTCGAGCTGCTGGGCGACCTGGCGCGCGCCGAACCGCTCTCGCCGACGGCCTTCGGGCTGGCCGTGCATAACGCCAGCGCCGGCCTGTTTTCGATCGCGCGCGGCGAGCGCAGCAACCACATCGCGGTCGCCGCCGGCGCCGCCAGCGTCGAGCATGGCGTCATCGAAGCCTGCGGCCTGCTGGCCGACGGCGCGCCCATGGTGCTGCTGGTGGCCTACGATTGCGCGCTGCCGGCACTGCTGGCGCGTTTTGAAGATTGCGACGAGCAGCCGCATGCCTGGGCGTGGCTGATGACGGCCGCCGGAGCCGATCCGATCAGCCTGCGCTGCACGGCGGACTCCGACGATCTGCCCAACCAGGCCAGCACCATGCCGGGCGGACTCGAGGTGCTGCGCTTTCAGCTGAGCGGGGCGCAGGCGCTGGTGCGCCGCACCGGCCTGCAGCGGTGGGAGTGGACGCGCGATGCTTGAGTCGCTGGGACGCTGCTGGCGCGTGTGCGCGACCGGCCTGAGTTTTACCGTCTTCGGCGTGGGCGGGCTGCTGCTGCGGGTGCTGGTATTCCCGCTGCTGCAACTGACGGTGCGCGCGCGCGCGCGCCGGGTCACGCTGGCGCGCGAGATCATCCGCTTGAGCTTTCGCGGCTTTGTCGGCCTGATGCGCGGCCTTGGCGTGCTGCGCTACGAACTGGTGGGAATCGAGCGGCTCGAGCGCGGCGGCCTGCTGATCCTGGCGAACCATCCAACCTTGATCGACACGGTATTCCTGATGGCTTTCGTCAGGCGCGCCGACTGCATCGTCAAGAGCGCGCTGTGGAACAACGCCTTCACCAGCGGGCCGGTGCGCGCTGCCGGCTACATCAGCAACGACAGCGGCACGGCGCTGGTGGACGCGTGCATCGCATCGCTGCGGGCGGGGAACAACCTGATCATTTTCCCGGAGGGCACGCGCACGCCGGCCGGTGGCGCCATCGTGTTCAAGCGCGGGGCCGCCAACATCGCCGTGCGCGGCGCCCGTGCGGTAACGCCGGTCATGATCGGCTGCCATCCGCCCACCTTGGGCAAGGGCGTGCCATGGTGGCGCGTACCGGCCCGCTTGGCGCGGTTCCGGATCGAGGTCAAGGAAGATATCGACATCGAGCGCTTCATCGGCGCCGATACGACTGAAGTAATGGCGGTGCGTCATTTGACGGACCACCTGCAACGACTTTTTACAGGGGAGTACCAAGGCCATGCTTGAACTGGAAGTGAAACAAATGATCATCGACGTTCTGCAGCTCGAGGATATCGGCGTTGACGATATCGACAGCGCGGCACCGCTGTTCGTCGAAGGCCTGGGCCTCGATTCGATCGACGCGCTGGAGCTGGGCGTGGCCCTGCAAAAGCGCTACGGCATTTCGCTGTCGGCCGATTCGCAAGACACGCGCCGCCATTTCGCGTCCGTGCAAGCCTTGGCTGCCCTGGTCGAAACCCATCGCAAGAAGTAAGGAGGATGTATGGCAGTGACAGTAGCGGTAAATAGCATGAATAGGGACGAGCTGTATGCGTGGGTGGCCGATCTGCTGGCCGAGATGTTCGAACTGGACAAGGCCGAGCTGAGCCTGGAATCGGACCTGTACGCCGATCTCGATATCGACAGCATCGATGCGGTCGACTTCGCGGTCAAGCTCAAGCAACAGACGGGCAAGCGCTTGCCGCCGGAGGTGTTCAAGACCATCCGTACCATCGGCGACGTGGTCGCCGCGCTCGGCAACCTGGCTGAGGAGCAAGCGGTATAAACGCGCGCCTGCTGGCCGTGCTGACGGTCGTCCTTACCTTGCTGTACCCGCTTGCGATCTGGTTCGGGCAGGGGCGGGTGGAGCCGCGCTGGCTGGCTGCATTGCTGCTGCTGGCGGCGGCCTCGCGCCTGCCCCTGTTGAAGGTCAGCCTGGCCGCGCGCTGGGCCGCGGCCGGGGCCTTGCTGCTGGCCGCCGGGGCGGTCTGGGCCAATGCCCTGCTGCCGCTCAAGCTGTACCCGGTGCTGGTCAATGGCGCCTTTCTCGCGGCCTTCGCCTACAGCCTGGCGGCGCCGCCCTCGATGGTCGAGCGCATGGCGCGCCTGACCGAGCCGGATCTGCCGCCGGCGGGAGTGGCCTACACGCGCGTGGTGACCCAGGTATGGTGCGGATTTTTCGTCGTCAACGGCACCATTGCGCTCTGCACCGCCTTGTGGGCCTCGCCCGCGCTCTGGTCGCTGTATAACGGCGTGATCGCCTATGTGCTGATGGGCGTGCTGTTTGCCGGCGAATACCTGGTGCGGCTCCGTTTCAAGCGCGCGCATCATGGCTGATTTCTTCGCGCGCCTTGTCGCGCGCCCGCCCACATCGATTGCCGGCTGGCGCGGCGGGCATGAGGTCCCCATGGCCGCCTTCCTGGAGCGGGCCGCGGCCTGGCGCGCGCTGGCGCTACGCACCGACGGCCGCGATATCGCCCTCTACCTCGACGACAGCATCGAATTCGGGGCCGCCCTGATGGGCGCCTGGCAAGCCGGCAAGACCGTCTGGCTGAGCGCCGACACGGTCGACGCCAGTTGCGAAGCCCTGGCCAGCCGGGTCGATCACTTCTTCGGCACGTTCCCGCCGCGCTGGTCGGCACGCCAGCCGGGCCCGGACGATGCGTGCCGCCTGCCCTGGCTGCCGCTCGCACCGGAGTTCGCGGCGCTGGTCGTGCATACCTCGGGCAGTACCGGCGCGCCGCAGGCGATCGCCAAGCGCCTGTCGCAGCTCACCAGCGAAGTCGACGGGCTCGAACGGCAGTTCGGTCCGGCCATCGGGCCTGCCGACGTGATCGCCACGGTCTCGCATCAGCACATTTACGGCTTGCTGTTCAAGGTCCTGTGGCCGCTGGCCGCGGGCCGCGCCATCCACGCCCACAGCCTGGCCTATCCGGAACAGCTGGCCGCCATGCTGGGGCTGCGCCCCTGCGTGCTGGTCGCCAGTCCCGCCCACCTGAAGCGGCTGCCCGAGCACCTCGACTGGCGCCCCGCGCAAGCGATGCTGCGCGCCGTGTTTTCATCCGGCGGTCCGCTCGCGGGCGCGGCCGGCGCGGCGGCCGGCCGCCTGCTCGGCTGCGTGCCCACCGAGATCTACGGCAGTTCCGAGACCGGCGGCATCGCCTGGCGCCGCTGCCTGCCGGGCGCGGCCACGGCCTGGGAAGTGTTTGCCGGGGTCGAATGGCGGGTCGACCAGTCCGGCCATCTCGCGCTACGCTCGGCCTATCTGGACAGCGACGACTGGCACGGCCTGGCCGACCGGGTCGAAGCGGCCGGCGCGACCCGTTTCGTCCTGCTCGGCCGCAGCGACCGCCTGGTCAAGATCGAGGAAAAGCGCATTTCGCTCGACGCGGTCGAAGCGGCGCTGGCCGCCAGCGGCCTGGTGCTCGAAGCGCGCGTGTTGCTGGCGCCCGCGGCGCGCGGCGAGCGCGAAGCGCTGGCGGCGTTCGCCGTGCTGTCCGAGGCCGGGCGCGCGCTGCTGTCGTCGGCCGGCAAGGCGGCGCTCAACCAGCGCCTGCGCGCGCACTTGGCCGGGGCGGTGGAGGCGGTGGCGCGGCCGCGCCGCTGGCGCTACCTGGACCAGATGCCGGTCAACGCGCAGGGGAAGACCACCCAGGCCCAGTTGCTTGCGCTGCTGGACGGGCAGGCGCCAGCCAAGCCGCGCCATCCAGAGGCCGAGCTACTCGAAGAAGAAGCCTGCCGGGTCCTGTACGGTTTGAACGTGCCATCCTCGCTGTACTATCTGGATGGCCACTTCGCACAGGCGCCGGTGCTGCCCGGCGTGGTGCAGGTCGACTGGGCAATCGCGTACGGACGCCGGCATTTCGCCCTGGCGCCTTCGTTCTGCGGCATCAACGCGCTCAAGTTCCAGCATGTGATCCTGCCGGAGGCACCGCTGTTCCTGGAGCTGGTGCACGACCCGCTCAAGGGCAGCCTGCAGTTCCGCTATTTTTCCGATGCCGGCCCCCACAGCGGCGGCCGTATTTTGTTTGGACCTTGAAAGTAGAGTCTCCATGCTAGATAAACGATTTTCTCCGGAACGCCAGAGCGCGTTCACGGCCCGTTTCGAAGCGCAAAAAATCGCTTTCGGTCCGGTCGTGTTCCAGTGCGTGCGCTATGCCTGGAAGCGCGGCATGCTGCAGGCGCTGGCCGACGCCGGCGACGAGGGCCTGACGGTGGACCAGATGGCGGCGAGCGGCCGCTGGACTGGCTACGCCTTGAAGGTGGTGCTGGAAACCTGTTTGTCGGCGGGCGTGGTTTACCTGAAGGGCGGCCGCTATGTGCTCGACAAGGCCGGCTTTTGCGTGCTGACCGACAGCATCACTCAGATCAACCTCGATTTCAACCATGATGTCTGCTACCAGGGTTTGTTCCGGCTCGACGAATCGCTCGACACCGAACAGCCGCTCGGCTTGAGCGCTCTGGGCCAGTGGCCGACCTTGTACCAGGGCATGTCGGAACTGCCGGAACCGGCCAAGACGAGCTGGTTCGCCTTCGACCACTTCTATTCCGACACATCCTTTCCTTCGATCCTGCCCGACGTGTTCGCGACGGCGCCGCGGCGCGTGATGGATGTGGGGGCCAACACCGGCAAGTTCAGCTGCGCCGCGCTGGCCTACAACCCGTCCGTGGAGCTGCACCTGGTCGACCTGCCGCGCCAGCTGGCGCTGGCCGACGCCGCGCTGCAGGCCGCGAACCTGCGCGCGCGCGCCCATCTGCATCCGACCGACCTGCTCGACCCGGAGCTGACCTTGGCGCCCGGCATGGACCTCATCTGGATGAGCCAGTTCCTCAGCTGCTTTTCCGAGCCGGCCATCGCCACCATCTTGCAGCGCGCGGCTGCGGCCCTGGCGCCCGGCGGACAGTTGCTCGTGATGGACACCTTCTGGGACCGCCAGCGCTACGATATCGCCGCCTACTGCCTGATCAATACCTCGCCGTATTTCACCGCCATGGCCAGCGGGAACAGCAAGATCTACGAGAGCGGCGACTACATCCGCCTGGCCGCGGCGGCCGGCCTGAGCTTGCTGACCGCGCGCGACGATATTGGCTACTGCCATTCGCTGCTGCGCTTTGGGAAGGGGCGGGCGGAGCAATGATGCAATTCGTGGACCAATGCGTGAAGCCATGCGTGCTCATTCCCGTGTATGACCACGAACACGCGATTGGCGCGGTGGTGAACGCCGTGCTTGCGCACGGCGTTCACTGCATCTTGATCGACGACGGCAGCTCGCCCGCCTGCGCGCGGGTGCTCGATGCGCTGGCCGCGGCGTCGCCGCAATCGGTGACCCTGGTGCGCCACGCGCACAACCAGGGCAAGGGCGGCGCGGTCGTCAGCGGTTTCCGGCGCGCCGCCCAGGACGGCTACACGCATGCACTGCAGGTCGACGCCGACGGCCAGCACTGCGTGGACGACATTCCGCGCTTCCTGGCGCTGGGCCGCAGCCATCCCGACGCGATCATCGCCGGCATCCCGGTCTACGACGAATCGGTGCCGCCATTGCGCCTGTACGCGCGCTACCTGACCCACGTCTGGGTCTGGATCAACACGCTCTCGTTCGCGATCCGTGATTCGATGTGCGGCTTCCGGCTCTACCCGCTGGCGGCAGTGTCGGCATTGCTGGCACGCGGCGCGCCTGGCCGGCGCATGAACTTCGACACCGATATCTTGGTGCGCCTGCATTGGGATGGCCTGCAGGTGGTCAACCTGCCGACCCGGGTCAGCTACCCGAGCGATGGGGTATCGCACTTTCGCGCCTTTCGCGACAATGTACTGATCACGCGCATGCATGCGACCCTGTTCATCGGCATGCTGCTGCGCCTGCCTACGCTACTGGCGCGCAAATGGCGGCGCCAATGACGCGCGTGTGTCGCAGTCACTGGGCGGCGATCAACGAATCGAGCTGCGTGGCGGGCATGCGCCTGCTGTTCTGGATCTGCCGCGTGTTCGGGCGCTGGCCGTTCCGCCTGGTGCTCTATCCGGTGCTGGCCTGGTATGTGCTGGCCAAGCCGGCCGCGCGCCGCGCCTCGGCGACCTACCTTGAGCATATGCGCGGCTTCGCTCTCGTGCCGACCGGATGGCTGGGCGTGATGCGTCACTTCGCCGCATTTGCCGAGAACATCCTCGACAAGATGCTGTTGTGGGGCGGCCAGTTCGACACCTCCGCCGTCGTCATCCATGGCTTGCCGCCGATGCTGCGCATGATCGAGGAAAAGCGCGGCGCGGTGCTGATCTGTGCGCACCTGGGCAATGCCGATCTGTGCCGGGTGCTGTCGCGCCAGCAGAGCGGCCTAAAATTGACGGTGCTGGTGCACACGCGCCATGCCAAGGCATTCAACGACATGCTGGGCGCGCTCGACCCGCGCAGCCAGATGAACCTGATGCAGGTGACCGAGATGACGCCGGCCACCGCCATGCTGCTGGCCGAAAAGGTGGCGCAGGGCGAGTTCGTGGTCATCGCCGGCGACCGGGTCCCGGTGGCGCCGCAGCCGCGCGTGGCGCTGGCGCCGTTTCTGGGCCAGGAGGCCGCATTCCCGGTCGGCCCCTATGTGCTGGCCGCCATCCTGCAATGCCCTGTGTGCCTGATGTTCGCGGTGCGCGCCAGGGACGGCTACGAGATTCATTTCGAGCAACTGCGCGACAAAGTCGAGCTGCCGCGCAAGGGACGCGAACAGGTGCTGGCCGAACTGGCCGCCGCCTATGCCGCCCGCCTGCAGCACCACTGCACGAGCGCGCCGCTCGAATGGTTTAATTTTTACGATTTTTGGCATACCGAGTCTGGACAAGAAAATGCATCAAGCTAACCTGAAACAAACGCAGCGCGCGGTTACATTCGACCGCGATCGCCTGTGCATCGAGGATATCGTCGACATCGCCGGCGGCAGCGCGCGGGCGGTGCTCTCGCCCGACCCGGCGTTTCGCGCCGCCATCGCCAAGGGCGCCGATTTCCTCGACCGCCTGCTGCGCGAGGACGGCGCGATCTATGGCGTGACCACCGGCTACGGCGATTCGTGCACGGTGTCGGTGCCGCCGGAACTGGTCGGCGAGCTGCCGCACCATCTGTACACCTACCATGGCTGCGGCCTGGGCGAGTACCTGACGCCGGCCCAGACCCGGGCGGTGATGGCGGCGCGCCTGGCCTCGCTGTCCAAGGGCTTTTCCGGCGTCAGCGTGGAGCTGCTGGAACAGATCGCACGCCTGCTCGATGCCGGGCTGCTGCCGTTGATCCCGAGCGAGGGTTCGGTCGGCGCCAGCGGCGACCTGACGCCCTTGTCCTACCTGGCGGCGGTGCTGTGCGGCGAGCGCGAAGTCTGGCGCGACGGCGTGCAGATGCCGGCCGCCCAGGCCCTGCGCGAAGCCGGCATCGCGCCGCTGCGGCTGCGCCCGAAGGAAGGCCTGGCCATCATGAACGGCACGGCCGTGATGACGGCGCTGGCCTGCCTGGCCTACGACCGCGCCGCCTACCTGACCCGCTTGTGTACGCGCATCACGGCCATGGCCTCGTTCGCGCTGGATGGCAACGCCCACCATTTCGACGAGACCCTGTTTTCCGTGAAGCCGCACGCCGGCATGCAGGGCGTGGCCGCCTGGCTGCGCGACGACCTGCACGTCGGCCAGGCCGAGCGCAACGGCAAGCGCCTGCAGGACCGTTACTCGATCCGCTGCGCGCCGCACGTGATCGGGGTGCTGGCCGATGCGCTGCCGTTCTTCCGCCAGTCGATCGAGAATGAACTCAACAGCGCCAACGACAATCCGATCATCGACGCCGAGGGCGAGCGCGTGCTGCATGGCGGCCATTTCTACGGCGGCCATATCGCTTTCGCGATGGACGGCATGAAAAATGCGGTGGCCAACCTGGCCGACCTGCTGGACCGCCAGATGGCCCTGCTGGTCGACAGCCGCTACAACCATGGCCTGGCGGCCAACCTGTCGGGCGCGCAAGGCCCGCGCGCAGCCATCAATCACGGCCTCAAGGCGCTGCAGATCAGCAGTTCCGCCTGGACCGCCGAGGCCCTCAAGCTGACCATGCCGGCCTCGGTGTTTTCACGCTCGACCGAATGCCATAACCAGGACAAGGTCAGCATGGGCACCATCGCCGCGCGCGACTGCCTGCGCGTGCTGGACCTGACCGAACAGGTGGTGGCGGCGCTGCTGATCACGGTGCGCCAGGGCGTCTGGCTGCGCTGCCAGCTGACGCCGTCGACGCCGGCGCCGGCCGCGCTGGCGCGGATGATGGCGGCGCTCGCCGACGATGTCGCACCGGTGGTCGAAGACCGGCGCCTGGAGCCGGAACTGCGCGTGCTGATCGCCCAGATCCGCAGCCAGCGCTGGAGCCTGTATGCGTAGGGGAGCCCCGCCCAGCCGCTGGTTTGCCGAGACCGAGATCGAGGTGCCGTTCTTCGACCTGGACCCGATGCAGATCGTCTGGCACGGCAACTACGTCAAGTATCTTGAGGTGGCGCGCTGCGCAGTGCTCGATTCGATCGGCTACAACTACACCCAGATGAAGGCATCCGGCTATGCCTGGCCGGTGATCGACCTGCAGCTGCGCTATATCGGTTCGGCCGTGTTCGGCCAGCGCCTGCGCCTGCGCGCCGAGATCGTCGAATGGGAAAGCCGCTTGAAGATCGATTACCTGATCACCGACGCGGCCAGCGGAAAACGCCTGAACCGGGCCAGCAGCACCCAGGTCGCGGTCGATCTGGCCAGCGGCGAAATGTGTTTCGTCTCGCCTGCCGTGCTATTTGAAAGACTGGGAGTCACGCCGACATGAAACGCCTTGCCTTTTTTCCTGCGCGGGCACTATGCCTGGCGCTGTGCCTGGCGCTGCCGGCGCCGGCCTTGCAGGCCGCCGCGCCGATCGCCAAGATCCAAGCGCTGCTGGCCAAGCCGTCCACCATGTGCGGCCGCTTCGACCAGACCAAACAGCTGGCGGGCATGAAACGGCCGCTGGTGTCGAGCGGACGCTTTTGCGTGGTCGCGGGCAAGGGCGTACTGTGGCGCACCCTCAAGCCGTTTCCGAATACCCTGCGCCTGACGCGCGACGAAATCGTCCATTACCAGGGCGAGCGGGTTGCCATGCGCCTGGACGCAAAGCAGGAGCCGACGGTCCGGATGATCAACGGCGTCCTGTTTTCGCTGCTCTCGGGCGAACTGTCGCAGCTTGAGACCTTGTTCGAGGTCGACGGCAGCGCCGACGCCGGCAGCTGGAAAGTGGCGCTCAAGGCGCGCCAGCCGGCGCTGGCCAAGGCCATCGGCGCCATCGCGCTCGACGGCGGCGCCTACGTGAAGAACATCCGCATCGACGAGGCCAGCGGCGACACCACGGCCATCGTGTTCTCGGACATTAAGAGCGGCGACGGCGCCCTGCAGGCGGAAGAGGCGAGCCTATTTTGACCAGGAAGTTGACCGGGAAGGCATGGCTCGCGCTGGCCTGGGCGCTGGTGGTGTGCGCCCTGCTGGGGCATAACGCCTACCTGTGGCTGGGCCAGCGCATCGTGCCCGGCACCGACATCCTGGCGCTGCTGCCGGTGCAGGAGCGCGATCCGATCCTGCAGCGCTCGTTCACCCAGATGGTGGACGCGGCGCAGCAGCGCGTGATCGTGCTGGTCGGCGCGCCCGAATGGGACGCGGCCAAGCGTGCCGCCGGTGCCTACCACGCGGTGCTGAAAGAGCGTCCCGACCTGTTCGAACCGGTCAAGCCGAGCGACCAGGTACAAGCCGACTGGCTGGCGCCATTCCAGCCGCACAGCATGGCCTTGCTGACCGCGCGCCAGGAACAGCAACTGCGCTCCGAGCCGCCGCGGTTCTGGACCGATACCGCGCTGGCCGGCTTGTACAGCGCCTTTTCCGGCCCCAAGCTGGGCGCCTTCCGCGACGATCCCTTCGGCCTGTTCGGCGGCTGGATCCAGGAACGCGCGCAGGAGACCCCGGTGCGCCCGCGCGACGGCCTGCTGTACGTGGCCGATGCCGGCGGCCAGTATGTGCTGCTGCCGCTGACGCTCAAGCCGTCGGCGTTCTCGCTGGCGGCGCAGGCAAGCATCGTTGCGCTGCTCGATCGAGCGGCGGCCGCCGCGCGCGCCGCCGCGCCGTCGGTGCAGGTGATCCAGGCCGGCGTGGTGCTGCACGCGGCCGCGGCCGGGCGCCAGGCCAGCACCGAAATGCATACGATCGGCGTCGGTTCCCTGCTCGGCATCGTGCTGCTGACCTGGCTGGCCTTCGGCTCGCTGCGTCCGATCGGCTTGATCCTGCTCTCGATCGGGATCGGCTTCCTCGGTTCCCTGTCGGTCTGCTGGCTGCTGTTCGGCCAGATTCACCTGCTGACCCTGGTGTTCGGCGCCAGCCTGATCGGCGTGGCCCAGGATTACGGCATTTACTTTCTGTGCAACCGGCTGGCGGCCGACCCGGCACTCGATTCGGGCCGCTTGCTGCGGCGCCTGCTGCCAGGCCTTGGCCTGACCTTGCTGGCGGCGGTGATCGGCTACCTCGGCCTAGCGCTCACGCCGTTTCCCGGCCTGCGCCACATGGCGGTGTTTTCCGCGCTGGGACTGGTGTTCGCGTGGCTGACCGTGGTGTGCTGGTTCCCGGCCCTGATCGGCGCGGGCACGCTCAAGAACGGCGCACTGGCGCGTCATTACTGCGCGACCCTGGCGCGCTGGCCGCGCCTGCGCATGAATGCCGCCTCGCTGGCGGCGCTGGCCTTGTTCGCGCTGTTGGCCGGTATCGGCTGGTCGCGCCTTGGCGTTAACGACGATATCCGCTCGCTGCAAGCCTCGCCGCGCCACCTGGTCGACGACCAGATCAGGCTGGGCAAACTGCTCGACGCGCCCACGCCGGTGCAGTACTACCTGGTGCGCGGCGCGTCGGCCGAGATAGTGCTGCAGCGCGAAGAGGCGCTCAAGCGGCGCCTCGATGCGCTGGTGGCGGCGGGCGATATCGGCGGCTACCAGGCGCTGTCGAACTGGGTGCCGTCGATGCAGGTGCAGGCCAGCCGGCGCGCACTGGTGCAAGCCACGCTGCTCACCGATGGCGGCCCGCTGGCGGCGCTGGCGCAAGCCATCGGCGAGGACCCGGACTGGGTAGCCGCGACGCGCGCGCATCTGGCGCCCCCGGCCGGCATGCTGACCGTGCCGGGCTTCCTGGCCAGCGCGCCGAGCGAACCCTGGCGCCATCTGTGGCTGGGCGAAACGGCCGGGGTCCATGCCAGTATCGTGGCGCTGCGCGGGCTGAAGCTGGCCGCGCTGCCGCGGCTGCGCCAGGCCGGCGCCGGCATGGACGGCGTGCAATGGGTCGACAAGGTCGGCGAGATCTCGTCCGTGCTGGGGCGCTATCGCCAGTACATGGGCTGGGTGGTGCTGGGCGCCTACGCGCTGGTGTTCTGCGTGCTGTTTCCGCGCTACCGCGGCAACGCCTGGCGGGTCGTGGCGCCGACCGCGCTGGCCAGCGCGGCGACCCTGGCGCTCCTCGGTTACGCCGGCCAGCAGCTGCAGATGTTCCATGTGCTGGCCCTGATGCTGCTGCTGGGCGTGGGCATCGACTACGGCATCTTCATGCAGGAAAAGACACAGCGGCGCGACACGCCGTGGCTGGCGGTCGGCCTGTCCGCCGTCAGCACGGTGCTCTCGTTCGGCCTGCTGGCCCTGAGCCAGACCCCGGCGCTGCGCGCTTTCGGCCTCACCATGCTGATCGGGACCACGCTGGCGTGGCTGCTGGTACCATTGTTGGCAAGTACGAACGGGATGACCGATGAAACATAAAGCATTGCGCTGCGGCGCGGCGCTGGCCCTGCTGGCCCTGGCCGGCTGCGCCGGCACCAAGGTGGCGCCGCCGGCGCGGCTCGGCCTGAAGCTGGCGCCGGCCGCGCTGGGCGAGACGCTCAGCCTGCAGCAGCATCTGACGGTCGAGCGGGGCGGGCGTATCGATGAACTGGACGCGGCGCTCGAGATCGATGCGGCGCAAGTCGAGATGGTCGGCCTCGCCTTCGGGCAGCGCGTCCTGAGCATCCGCTACGACGGCAAGCAGTTGACCAGCTGGCGCCACCTGATGCTGCCCGCGCAGGTGCGCGCCGATGACGTGCTGGAAGACATGCAGCTGACCCTGTGGCCGCTGGAGGCGATCGCGGCGCGCCTGCCGGCCGGCTGGCGCATCGAGGAGGGCGCGCAGCGGCGCCGGCTTTACCTGCAAGACGAGCTGGTTGCGACCATCGACTATAGTGCCCAACCGCGCTGGCAAGGCACCATCGTGATGGACAACCTGCGCTACCAATACAAGCTGACGATACAGTCGGCGCCATGAGCGGGAAACCATGAAGCTGTTTTTAAATGATTGCGGCATCGTTTGCGCGCTGGGCGGCGACCGGGCCACGGTGGCACGCCGCCTGTTCGAGGGCGACAGCGGGGTGACGCCGGGCCTGAAATGGTCGGGCGGGCGCGAACTGCCGCTGGGCCGGGTCGCGACGCCGCTGCCGGACGCCGCCGCGCTGCCCTTGCACGAGCGCAGCCGCAACAACCAGCTGGCCCTGGCGGCGCTGGCGCAGATACGCGCGGCCGTCGATGGCGCGCTGGCGCGCTACGGCGCGCACCGGGTCGGCATCGTGGTCGGCACCAGTACTTCGGGCGTGGCCGAAACCGAGAGCGCGATCGCTTTGCATGCGGCGACCGGCCAATTGCCCGCCGCTTTCCACTATGCGCAGCAGGAGATGGGTTCGCCCGCGGTCATGCTGGCGCGCGAACTGGGCGCCGCCGGCCCGGCCTACGTGCATTCGAGCGCCTGCGCCTCCGGCGCCAAGGCCATGGCCAGCGCGGCGCGCCTGATCAACATGGGCCTGTGCGACGCGGTCGTGACGGGCGGCGTCGACAGCCTGTGCGGGTTCACGGTAGCTGGTTTCTCGGCGCTCGACTCGGTCAGCGCGCTGCGCTGCAACCCGCTCAGCGCCAATCGCAAGGGGATCAACATCGGGGAGGGCGCCGCCCTGTTCCTGCTGACGCGCGAGCCGGCCGCCGTCGCCCTGTGCGGCTGGGGCGAAGCCTCCGACGGCCATCACATGTCGGCGCCCGATCCCGCCGGTAGCGGGGCCCGCCTCGCCATCATCGCCGCACTGGCGCGCGCCGGCATCGCCGCCGGCCAGGTCGATTACATCAACCTGCACGGCACCGCCACGCTCCAGAACGACGCGATGGAGTCGCGCGTGGTGGCCGATCTGTTCGGCCCGCGGGTGGCGGTCAGTTCGACCAAGGCGCTGACCGGCCATGCGCTGGGCGCCGCGGCGGCGCTGGAGGCAGCCTTTTGCTGGCTGGCGATGCAGGACGAGAACGGCGCCGGCCTGCTGCCGCCGCACCTGTGGGACGGCATGCCCGACCCGGCGCTGCCGGCGCTCAACGTGGCCGCCACCGGCACCCGCCTTGGACGCCACCTCGACTGGGCGCTGAGCAATTCATTCGCCTTCGGCGGTTCCAACGCCGCCCTGCTGCTGGGGAGGACGCGATGAGCATGGCCGATATCCGTGAGCTGGTGCCGCACAGCGGCGACATGGTGCTACTCGATCGGGTGCTGACGGCCGATGCCGGCAACCTGTGCGCGGAGCTGACGATCCGCCCCGAGTCGATGTTTTGCGACGGCGCCGGCGTCGGTTCCTGGGTCGGGATCGAATACATGGCCCAGGCGATCGCCGCGCATGCGGGCTGCCTGGCGCGCCTGCGCGGCGAATCGGTCAAGGTCGGCTTGCTGCTGGGCGCGCGGCGCTACCATTGCAGCGTGCCGCTGTTCGCGCTTGGCAGTGTCCTGCGCGTCCACGCCCACCATGCGATGCAGGGCGATAACGGCCTGGCCGCGTTCGAATGCCGGATCGAGGACGCCGCCAGCGGGGCCTGCCTCGCCAGCGCGACCATCACCGTGTTTGAACCGGATAACGTTAATGAATTTTTGCAGCGGAGTTTTTCATGAGTAGCACAATCAGGGATACAGTATTGGTAACCGGTTCCTCGCGCGGCATCGGGCGGGCCATTGCACTGCGGCTGGCGCGCGACGGCTACGACATCGTGGTGCATTGCCGCGGCCGGCGCGACGAAGCCGAGGCCGTCGCGCGCGAGATCGACGCCATGGGCCGCCAGGCGCGCGTGCTGCAGTTCGATATCGGCGAGCGCGATGCCAGCGCCGCCGTGCTGGAGGCCGACATCGCGCAGCACGGCTGCTACTACGGCGTCGTGTGCAATGCCGGCGTGGCGCGCGACAACGCCTTTCCGGCGATGAGTGGCGACGACTGGGACATCGTCCTCAAGACCAATCTGGACGGCTTCTACAACGTGCTCAATCCGCTGGTCATGCCGATGGTCCAGCGCCGTAAGCCGGGCCGCATCGTGACCCTGGCCTCGGTGTCCGGCCTGGTCGGCAACCGCGGCCAGGTCAACTACAGTGCGGCCAAGGCCGGCATCATCGGCGCCACCAAGGCCCTGGCGCTGGAACTGGCCAAGCGCGCCATCACGGTCAACTGCGTCGCGCCCGGCCTGATCGAGACCGAGATGATCGGCGAACTGCCGCTCGACGACGTGCTGAAGGCGATCCCGGCGCGCCGCGTCGGCAAGCCGGAAGAGGTGGCCGCGGCCGTCAGTTTCCTGGTCGGGCCGGACGCGGCCTACGTCACGCGCCAAGTGATCTCGGTCAACGGGGGTATGGCATGACGCGCCGGGTCGTGGTCACCGGCATGGGCGGCATCAGCCCGCTCGGCAACGACTGGGGCGCCGTACGCGCGCACCTCGGGTCCTATCGCAACGCCATCGCCCGGATGGAGGAATGGTCCGACTACGACGGCTTGAACACCCAGCTCGGCGCGCGGGCGGCGCCGTTCGAGCTGTCGGCACGGTACAACCGCAAGGCCATACGCAGCATGGGCCGGGTTGCGGTGTTGGGAACGCGCGCCGCCGAACTGGCGCTGGCCGATGCCGGCTTGCTGGACGATCCGCTGCTCACCGGCGGCGACATGGGTATTTCGTTCGGCTCCTCGGCCGGCACGGTGGCGGCGATCCTCGACTTCGGGCGCATGCTCGACGAGCGCACCACGCGCGGCATCAATGCCACGACCTACATCAAGATGATGGCGCACACGGCGCCGGTGAACCTGGGCGTGTTCTTCGGCGTCACCGGACGCATCATCACCACGTCGTCGGCCTGCACCTCGGGCAGCCAGGGCATCGGCTATGCCTTCGAAGCGATCCGCGCCGGCCGGCAGACCGCGATGATCGCCGGCGGCAGTGAAGAACTGAGCCCGGTGTATGCGGCGGTCTTCGATACCCTGTTCGCCACCAGCGTGCGCAACGATGCCCCGGCGACGACCCCGAGTCCCTTCGACAGCGGGCGCGACGGCCTGGTGATCGGCGAGGGCGGCGGCTGCCTGGTGCTGGAAGAGCGCGAACACGCGCTGCGGCGCGGGGCCACCGTGTACGCGGAACTGGTGGGCTTCGGCACCAACAGCGACGGCTGCCACGTGACCCAGCCGAACGCGGTGACGATGCAGGCGGCGATGCAGCTCGCGCTGGACGACGCCGGCCTCGATCCTGGCGCCATCGGCTATATCAATGCCCACGGCACCAGTACCCAGCACGGCGATATCGCCGAGTCGCACGCCACCGCGTGCCTGTTCGGGCCGAATATGCCGATCAGTTCGCTCAAAAGCTATATGGGGCACACGCTGGGCGCTTGCGGCGCGCTGGAAGCCTGGTTCACGATCGAGATGATGCGCGAAGGCTGGTTCGCGCCGACCTTGAACCTGCAGCAGGTCGATCCGAACTGCGCCGAACTCGATTACATCCGGGGCGAGGGCAGGCAGCTCGAGTGCGAGTACGTGATGTCGAATAATTTCGCCTTCGGCGGCATCAATACCTCCTTGATTTTCAAGAAATGCCGCTGACGGCCCTGGTCTGGCTGACCGATGCGGCGGCGCTGGCCGACGACGACCTGGCCGGCTATGCGGCCTGGCTGAGTGCCGGCGAATTGCGGCGCCATGGCGGTTTTACGCGGCGCTTGCGCCAGCGTCAATTCCTGATCGGCAGGGTCATGCTGCGCCAGGCGCTGGGCCGGCTGCTCGGCGTGCCGGGCAGGGCCGTGGCCCTGGGCGAGCGGACGGGCGCCGCGCCGCGCCTCGACTGGCCGCGCAATGCGGCGGTCGGCTACAGCATTTCGCACAGCGGCCGGTGGGTCGCCTGCGCGGCCAGCCTGGATGCCAGGATCGGACTCGACATCGAAGTCATCGATCCGGCGCGCGACCTGCCGGCCTTGGCCGAACAAGCCTTCGATCCCGCCGAAAATACGTGGTGGCGCGCGCGTCCGGCAGCGGGGCGGACCAGGGATTTTTATGAATTGTGGTGTGCCAGGGAAGCGCGCTTCAAGCTGGAGCCGGAAATGGGAGAGATGGGAGATTGCATCCATTTATTCCATGACGAGCTGGCCGTCGCGCTATGCAGCAGCCGGCAGCTGGCACAGCCGCCGCGGCTGACCCTGCATGCGCTGGAGCGGGCTTGAGCGGCGAACGCGCGTATGCGCGTATGCGCCCGCTGCCTGCTGCGTATGTTGTAAGGAAAAAATAGAATTATAAAAAAGCAAAGTTCTATCTTATAATTGTGTTTTTTTCAATGTCCGATGAAGGCTTATCGTGGCATTGATCTCCCCACATCGCATTACCTTCGGGCCATCCGCGCCCATGTCTGCGTGTGCTTTTTCCTCCCTTTGCGATTTGGTTCTTCGGAATGATGTTGAGTTTTTGCGTTGCGAGCATCAGAAATTGCTCGCCTGATAGGACATTCACAGCGGCGCTGTCCGGCCGCCTGCTGGCGGCAGCGGTTTTGTTAGGAATACTCACGGGATGCGGAACCCTGTCGCGCATGGAGCGCGATAGCGACGGCGCGCCGGCCAGCCGCTACGCGCAGACCAGCGACTTGAAGGCCGAGGTTGACGGCCTGGCCCAGCCCATGATCGACAGCAAGGAGTCGACCGGCCTGGTGGTGGGCGTGCTGCTGGCCGACGGCAGCGAGCAGTTCTATGGTTACGGTGTCACGGAGCAAGTCAATGGCCGCCGCCCGGACGGCAACACCTTGTTTGCGATCGGCTCCTTGAGCAAAGGTTTTCTGGGGGCGACAGCGTCGATGCTGGTCCAGGAAGGACAATTGAGCTGGGACGACACGCTGGAAACCCTGCTGCCGGCAGAGGTCGCACTGAGCCGCGATGCCAAGAAGATTACCCTGCGCCAGTTGGTGACCCATACCTCCGGCTTGCCGCGCCAGCCCTTCACCGCCAGGACGATGGTTTATTTTATCGAATATCTTTTCACGGGCAAAAGTTTCTATCGCCATTTCGACCGCGACTATCTGTTGAACTATATGGCGACGTTCGAGAAAGGGGCCAATACCGCTCCGCAGTATTCGAACATCGGGTATGGCCTGCTGGGCTATATCATGGAATTGCGCACAGGGCGCAAAGTGGACGCGCTGGTGCAGGAAAAAATGCTGGGTCCTCTACAGCTGGATAATACCGGCTACGTGCCCCAGCAATTGGCGGGATATGCCACGCGCGCGCGCGGCCATGCCGGGGACCAGCCCAAGATGATACGCCGCGGCGCGCCGGTGCCGGACTGGCAATTCACCGACGTGATGAGCGGATCGGCTGCGCTGTATTCGAGCGCCAGCGATTTACTGCGCTACGCCAGGGCGCATCTGTATCCGAGCGGCGACAAGGTGCGCGACCTGGCCTTGCGCGACACCTTGACAATCCATGTCGAGCGGCCGGTCGAGGCGGCGGCCACGGCCTGGATCGTGGACGACATCGAGGGCCGCAAGATCACCTATCAGGTTGGCCTGGTGGCCGGCTATACGGCTTACCTGGGCATGGATGTGGCCAGCAAGACGACCGTCGTCGTCTTGCAGAATAATTTCAACTGGACCAACCGGATCGGCCATCGCTTGTTGCTGCGGATGGCAAGGGCTCAGGAAGAACGGAAAAAATACGCCGCTCGGTAGGAAACGCAGAAATAATTGCGTTGCTGCTCAGCGGCTCACGCCCACCAGCTTGTGCACCAGCTCGGACGAGGTCGATGCCGAGAACTTGCGCATCAGCTTGGCCCGGTGCATCTCCACCGTACGCGGGCTCAGATCGGTTTCGCGTGCAATCACTTTGCTGGTCTTGCCCTCCACCAAAAGTGCCGCGATCTCGCGCTCGCGCGGGGTCAGTTCCGCCGTCACCGGGCGCTTTTCGCTGACATCCTCGAACGTCCACACCCCGGCCCCCAGCGGCTCCTTGGGATCGAGCGCGCGGCCGCTGACATGGCACCAGAACAGCTCGCCGCTGTTGCGGCGCATGATGCGCTCGTCCGAATACACGCCCTTGGCATTCATCACTGGAATGATGCGGTCGCCCGTGCGCAGGAATTCGTCCATGGTCGGATAGAGCACCTGGAATGATTTGCCGTCCAGTTCGCCGGCGCCGTAGTTGAACATTGACGTCAACGCATCGTTGCAGGATTGGATCACGCGGTCGACCGAGATGCACATGCCGACCGGGGCCTGCCTGAAAATGGTTTCGTAATCGATGGCGTAAGTTGCGTTCATTCAGGCTGTCGGATCTTCTTGATAAGAGTCAAATTGAAGGTATTTCTACGGTATTGTGCTTTCGGCTGGCGTATTTTATGCTGAGAATCTACTCTGGAACACGGATCGAGCGAATTTAGCTTAACTATAAAAGGGACGGGTAATGAACAAAGTTTATCCAGACGCAGCAGCGGCGCTGGCCGGTGTCGTGGCCAACGGCCAGACCATCGCAGTCGGCGGTTTCGGCTTGTGCGGCATACCGGAAGCGTTGATCCTCGCCTTGCGCGACTCGGGCGTCACCAATCTGACCGCCATCTCCAACAATGCCGGCGTCGACGACTTCGGCCTCGGCCAACTCCTCACCACCCGCCAGATCAAGAAGATGATTTCTTCCTACGTCGGCGAAAACAAGGAATTCGCGCGCCAGTACCTGGCCGGCGAACTGGAACTGGAATTCACGCCGCAGGGCACGCTGGCCGAAAAACTGCGCGCGGGCGGGGCCGGCATCCCAGCCTTCTTCACCAAGACCGGGGTCGGCACCATCGTCGCCGAAGGCAAGGAAGTGCGCGAATTCGATGGCGAGCAGTATGTGATGGAACGCAGCCTGGTGGCCGATGTCGCGCTGGTCAAAGCCTACATGGCCGACCGCGCCGGCAACCTGGTGTTCCGCAAGACGGCGCGCAATTTCAACCCGAATGCGGCCATGGCGGGCAAGATCACCATTGTCGAAGTAGAAAAGCTGGTCGAGATCGGCGAGATCGATCCCGACCAAGTCCATCTGCCGAGCATTTTCGTGCAGCGCATCGTCCTCAACGCCACGCCGGAAAAGCGCATCGAGCAGCGCACCGTGCGCGCCAACTAAGATCAGTCGGAGAATCTGGAGAAGAACATGGCATGGACACGTGATGAAATGGCCGCGCGCGCGGCGAAAGAATTGCAAGACGGTTTTTATGTGAACCTGGGCATTGGCCTGCCGACCCTGGTGGCGAATTATGTTCCCAATGACATCGAAGTCTTCCTACAGTCGGAAAACGGCTTGCTTGGCATTGGCCCGTTTCCGACCGAGGACGAAGTCGACGCCGACCTGATCAACGCAGGCAAGCAGACCGTGACGGCGCTGCCGGGCTCGGCCTATTTCAGTTCGGCCGATTCCTTCGGCATGATCCGCGGCGGCAAGATCAACTTGGCGATCCTGGGCGCGATGCAAGTGTCCGAGAAGGGCGACCTGGCCAACTGGATGATTCCAGGCAAAATGGTCAAGGGCATGGGGGGCGCCATGGACCTGGTGGCCGGGGTCAAGCGCGTGGTGGTCGTGATGGAGCATGTCGCCACCGCCAAGGATGGCACGACCTCGCACAAGATCCTCAAGCATTGCGACTTGCCGCTGACCGGCGTCGGCGTGGTGGACCTGATCATTACCGACCTTGGCGTGATCGAGGTCACCCCGGCCGGGCTGAAACTGGTCGAACTGGCGCCAGGCGTGAGCAAGGAACAGGTGCTGGCAGCGACCGGCGCGGAACTGGACGTGTCAGCCGTCTAAAGCAAGGTGGGCACGGGGTGCCCACCGTCCACATGGATTGCGATCGTCACAGGCTTCGTGTCGACGATTCCCCGCGCTGAACCGGTCGCATGATGCCGGTCTCTGCCGCCTCGTCCAAGAGCGGATCCCTCCGTTCGATTTCTTCATCTGTGCTTCGACTACCTTGCCGCTCTTGTTGACGTTAAAGGGGACTACGATGTGCGGCGCGGAATGTGCGGGCGCGCCGGCGCCCAAGCTACGTCTGCACCGCCTATGTTCTCAGCAAACGCTGAAAATGTTCATTCCGATGAAAATTCTTGACAATTTCACCAAAAATGCTAGTTTCAACAAATGCTGAAACCTGAGAATTTGATGAAAGACATAGAGCGTCAAGCAACGAACGCGCTTCGTTTGCTGTTGGAAAAAGTGCCTGCGATTAAGCTTTTGGACGTGAAGCACAAAGAGTCTGGGCCTGATCAGGGCGTGGACATCGTGGCCCATATCGACGTGTCAGGCAGGCGTCATACATTGGTCTGCGAAGTGAAGTCCAGTGGTCAGCCGCGCCATGTTCGGATGGCATTGCTTCAACTGCATAACTACATGGCTCACCACGCGCTAGATGCCACGCCCGTTTTCATTGCTCCTTATTTGTCTCCTGATGCTCAAGCGCTGTGCCGTGAACAAGATGTGGGCTTTATCGACCTTGAAGGCAATGCATGCCTGATTTTTCACAGCGTCTTTATCGAACGCCAAGTCGCGAGCAAACCCGTTGCCGATCGGCGGGAACTCCGGTCGCTGTTTAAACCGAAATCCGCACAGGTGTTGCGCGTGATGCTACGCAATCCCAGTCGGGCATGGCGTGTCACGGACCTTGCGCAGGCTGCTGCAGTCAGCATTGGTCACGTTAGCAATGTTCGTGTCGGCCTGCTTGATCGGGAGTGGGCACAAGTGTCCGAAGAAGGGGTATTTCTATCTCAGCCCGACGCATTGCTGGATGACTGGCGCGATGCCTACGAGCCACCCGTTGGGAAGCGACTGGCATTCTATACAACCCTGCACGGCAGCGCGTTTGAGCATGCTGCGCGGCGGGCGCTGCGTTCAGACGGTGAGCCCGGTCTGGCGGTATTTGCGTCCTTCTCTGCGGCGCATTGGCTCGCCCCGTATGGCCGGACAGGCGCTCAGTATTTTTATGCCGACGAGGCAGGTCTCGAACGACTGCAGTCGGTCTTGAATCTGTCCGCGATTTCCAAAGGCGAAAACGCAGTGGTGACCCTGCTCAAGGACCCTGGCCTGTTGCGCGACACGGAGGAGCCGGCGCCAGGAGCAATCTGCACAAGCCCGGTCCAAACCTACCTTGACCTTGCCAACGCCGGTGAACGCGGGCGAGAGGCGGCAGATCATCTGCGACGAGAAAGACTGATATGGCCGAAATGAAACCCGGCGAGCCGCAATCCGCCGCCGACTACGACGACCGCACAACGACGGCCGTCAAAACGGTGCTGATCGAAATTGGCCAGATTCTCGGAAGCTTCAAGGGTAAGTTCGCCATCATTGGCGGTGCCGTACCGTGGCTACTGCTTGGCAATCAGGACATGCCACATGTCGGCACGCTTGACGTGGACCTTGGCTTGGACGCCGAGGCCTTGGGTGACGGCAAATACGCTACGCTCATCGAAGCACTACAGAGGCATGGCTATTACCAACGTCGAGAGCTTCGCCGCTTTCAGCTCGTTCGCCAAGTCCCAACTGAAGATGGCGGCGCGCCGATTGACATAATTGTGGACTTCCTGATGCCCCGAGACGCCGAGATCGTCAAGAACGTACCGCCGCTGATCAGCGACTTTGCGGTGCAGAGGGCGGACGGAGCCGATTTGGCCCTTCGTTTCTACCAACTGGTGGCGATCAGCGGTCCGATGCCCGCTGGGGGTATGAACCGCGTCGAGATTGCGGTTTGTTCGATTCCGGCCCTCTTGGCCATGAAAGGGCATGCGATTGAGGGACGCTATAAACAGAAGGACGCCTACGACATCTACTACTGCGTCCGGAACTATCCCGGCGGCCCAGAGGCACTTGCCGAAGAATGCAAGCCACTGCTCGATCACGCCAGCGGTGCGGCGGGCTACGCTTTCATTGCCCGCAAGTTCGATACCAACGACGGTTTTGGACCGACATGTGTACGCCGCTTCGTTGAAGAGACGAACGTGCTTGGAGACCGCAGCCCAGCGCAATGGCAACAAGATGCCTTCGGGCAGGTCGATGCTTGGCTACGCGCACTTGGCTTGAGGGGATGAGTACGCCAAGTGCCGCACGCCTCCCGCTCCAGAGCCGCGGCGCCAAAGCCGATTGGCACAGTCGTTGCCGGGCCAAGCCCGACGTTCGTTGGCCGCGTCCTTGGCTAAGCCGCCCGTCTTGGGCGGAACTTCTGTTTCTAAAAGGCTGGCTTCGGCCCCGGGGTATCATACGTCGAAATATCGGCTTCGCCTTCAATCAGGAAGGGCAGTTTTTCCGCAAAATTCTTGAAATACGGCTTTTCAAAATGTGCATCGAGATCGGCACGGCTCTTCCACAGCTCAAAAAACACGAATTGGTTCGGTGCGTGCGGCGCCTGCAGGAAATCGTACCGCAGGCAACCCGGCTCGGCGCGCGACAGCGGCATGAGCTTTTCTGTGAGTTCAAGTAAGGCTGGGGTGGCGTCGGGCTTGGCCGTGAAGGAGGCGGAAAGGACTAACATGTGTGTGTTCCTGGTATGAATGGTACTGCTTGATGAGTCAATCACTGAGATGTGCGCGGCTATGACCGTCACGGCACGCAAAATAGTATATCACAAATATTTTACATTTAACAATGTTAATATGCAATCAACTTTCCGGCGCTAGCTATGCATGTCAGGGGAAGAACCGGGGATCGTAGATTCAGCGACCATGACCTGCACCATCCCAATCAGCGTTTCAACGCTTAGTACGCGTTCCGATTCGTCCTTGGACAACAAGATAGCGTCCTTCTCCTTGCTGCTGATCGTGGAGCGGGCGAGGCCGAGGCTGGACAACAGATTTTCCTTGCTCATGCCCATGCGCGACGAGAGATTGTCGATGATCGACGCCGGGATGCCTTGCCGGATCACGGCGACGGATTTGCCATGATTGTCTCTTCTAAGACGTCAGCATAGCTCAAATCACGGTCTTGCGCGCCCCAGCCGGAACCCCTGCGAGGTCACGGAAACAGGAGGCTACGCAAGAGGCGAGCGCGCCAACGTTTCGACAAATTCACAGGCTCATCGCTCATCGGGTGGGATACCCGGGACACGAACAAACAAAAACGCCGTTTCCACGAAAGCGGAAACGGCGTTGTTGGGCTTGTCCTGTTTTTGTGTGGGCCGGGACTGCCCACCCTGCATTACGCGGCTTTCTTGTGTTCCGGGGCCAATTCGAGGTCTTCTTCGAGGTGGTTCGGGTTATTCAGCATCTGGTTCATGCGTTTGTGGTCGAGTTCGTTTTCCCAGTGCGATACCACCACCGTCGCTACGCCATTGCCGACGAAGTTGGTCAGTGCGCGGCATTCGCTCATGAAACGGTCGATCCCGAGAATCAGCGCCATGCCGGCCACCGGTACCGTCGGCACGACCGCCAGGGTCGCCGCCAGCGTGATGAAGCCGGCGCCGGTAATGCCCGATGCGCCCTTGGAGGTCAGCATCGCCACGCCCAGAATCGTCAATTCCTGCATCAAGGTCAGCTCGGTATTGGTCGCCTGGGCCACGAACAGTGCTGCCATCGTCATGTAGATATTGGTGCCGTCCAGGTTGAACGAATAACCGGTTGGTACGACCAGGCCGACAACCGACTTGGAGCAGCCCAGCTTTTCCAGCTTGCGCATCAGGGCAGGCAGGGCGCTTTCCGACGAGCTGGTGCCGAGCACGATCAACAGTTCTTCCTTGATGTACGAGATGAAGCGGAAGATCGAAAAACCGGTCATGCGAGCGATCAGGCCGAGGACCACGAAGACGAACAGGCCGCAGGTCAGGTAGAAGGATCCCATCAGCTTGGCCAGCGGCAGCAGCGAGGCGAGACCGAATTTACCGATGGTGAAGGCCATCGCGCCGAAGGCACCGATCGGAGCGACTTTCATGACGATGCCGACCACGCCGAAGATGACGTGCGACATATCGTCGATCAGCTTGGCGACCGGACGGCCGCGTTCACCCATCATCGACAGCGCGAAGCCGAACAGGATCGCAAACAGCAGCACCTGCAGGATGTCGCCCTTGGCAAACGCATCGACGACGGTGGTCGGGATGATGTTCATCAGGAAGTCGGTGGTGGTCTGGGCATGCGCCTTGGACGTGAATGCCTCGATCGCCTTGGTATCGAGCTTGGCCGGATCGGCGTTGAAGCCGTCGCCCGGACGCGCCAGGTTGGCGACGACCAGTCCGATCGCCAATGCGATGGTCGAGACGACCTCGAAGTACAGCAGTGCCTTGCCGCCGACGCGGCCGATTTTCTTCATGTCCTGCATGCCGGCGATACCGGCGACGACCGTACAGAAAATGACGGGCGCGATGATCATCTTGATCAGCTTGATGAAAGCGTCACCCAAGGGTTTCATGTCGACGCCGAGCTTGGGATAGAAGGCTCCCATTAAAACGCCGCAAACGATGGCGAACAAAACCTGCACATACAGGATCTTGTAAAAGGGTTGTTTCTGCTTTTTCATGTCGGTGTCTCCGTACGGTTTTTAGATGTATGAATCATTATCCAAACCAACACCGTTTGCTATTGTGGATATCCGCAGGCAACTCCCATTGCGTAACATCTCGTCGAGCCCGGGGCTTGAACTCACAACTTGAACGACAGGCCGACGGTGAAACTGAGGTCGGCGCTGCGCGCAGTGAGCCCGCGCGAGACGGCGCTGTCGAGCTGGCACTGATCGCTCAGCAAATAGGCGACACCGGTGTCGAACCTGACGTCGGAACCGCCGCTGCGGCTGCGCGCGATGCGCGGCGCGGCCACTTCGGCGAAGCTGCGCAAGCGTTCGCTCCAGGCCTTGCCGATCACCACGCCGAAGATGGCCGCGGTAAAGCGCCTGCCGTCCTCGGTCCGGTCGAGGCTAAGGCCGGGCATGACCCCGAGCGACATCTGTGCGGGCAGTTCCCATTCGGCCGCCATGCGCAGCGAAGGGCGCACGCCGGCGCCGCGCATGGCGGGCGAGCCGGTCGCCAAGTCGGCATGGACCAGCATGCCGACCGAGGGCCGGCTGCCTTCGCCGTCCGCGACATGCCATTTCAGGCCGAGCGACAGGTCGCCGTAGCCGCTGTCCGTCAGCCGCCCATGCGCATCGCCGACGCGGCGGCGCAGGCGGCCATCGGTCTCCATGCGCAGTTCGAGCGTGTCGTTGATGCCGTAGCGCAGCAGGATCGGGGTGGCAGCCGACTGTTCCACAACGGCGCCGTCGTGCTTGCGGTCGAGGGCGAAGCTGGTTTCCACCTGCAAGCGGTGCTTGCCCACGACATTGCTCGACTCGACGAAGTCGGGCCGGTCGGTGACGATGGCATCCTTGTCCTCGGCGAAGGCGGATGACAGCGGCAGGCACGTCATGGCGGCGACGAGGAACATGGGCGCGCGCCCCGGCTTGCTGGCTGCGCGCGAGATGAAGAATGCTGGCATGGTAAATCTCCCTGGACATGGCCTTGCCCGAATGGCGGGCCGCTGGCCGCCGCACCGGCGCCGGACAAGCGGGCGAGGTGGGTGGGGCCAGTCGAAAGTGTAGGGCAGAATGGGAGGTGTTTTCTCTATGGAAATGAAACGCCGGAAAATTGTTGGGGGCGCACCACAATTGATGTCAGTCTGATCATGAGGAAAGCGCAGTTTGTGCCCCTTTTCTTGCGCCACATGCTCGCCGGCAAGAGTATAGTCGAGGCTTCAATATGACAGGACAGGCCATGAACCCACTCTGCAGCAAGATCTTCCCCTTTCTGACGGCATTGGTGCTGGTGCCGGGAGCGGTCCACGCGGCGCCTCCGACCTCCTTTTTTCCGCAGCGCGAACTGGGCAAATTCCTGGCCGAGAACTTCGACCTGGCCTCGGTGCGCAGCTCCTTCGGGCCGCGCCGCACGCCGGACTTGCGCACCTTTGCCGATTTCGGCTTGAGCCCGACCCGTTCCGGCGACGATGTGCTCGAATTCGACGGCGAGCGCTGGTTTTACCAGCTGCGCGTGCTGCGCCGCGGCGACCTCAACAATGACGGCATCGAGGATCTGGAAGTCTGCTTTACCGACCGCGCCAAGGGCGGCAGCTACGATACGCGCAAGGCTTTCCTGGTCAGCCGCTATTCGGACGAGACCTATGCGGTGGCGCTGAACTACGAGGTGGAAGGCTGCGCCTTGCCCAAGAAAGCCAAGGCCAAGTGAGGCGCGCGCTGTTCATCTGCAGCCAGAACCGGCTGCGCAGTCCGACGGCCGAACAGGTGTTCGCCGGCTGGCCGGATGTCGAGACCGATTCGGCGGGTCTGGGCGGGGATGCGTCGGTGCCCTTATCGCCTGAACAGATCGCCTGGGCGACGGTGATCTTCGTGATGGAAAAGGCGCATCGCCAGCGGCTGGGGCAGCGGTTTCGCAAGTACCTGAACGGGAAGAAAGTGATTTGCCTGGATATTCCAGACGATTACGCCTTCATGCAGCCGGAGCTGATCAGCTTGCTCGAAACGAAGGTCGGCAAGTTTCTTCGGTGATCGGATCGGGGAGGGGCGGTCCGCATGGACACCCCGTGCCCACCTGCGGACCCGCGGCCTGGTTTTTTACTGTGCCGCCCAACCGCCATCCATATTCCACGCCACGCCGCGCACCTGGTTGCCGGCCGGGCTGCAGAAAAACACGGCCAGCGCCCCCAGTTCTTCCGGCGTCACGAATTCGCCCGACGGTTGTTTCTCGGCCAGCAGCGCCTTGCGCGCCGCTTCGTTGCTGCAGCCTTCCCTGGCCGCCCGGTCATCGACCTGCTTTTGCACCAGCGGCGTCAACACCCAGCCGGGACAGATCGCATTGCAGGTCACGCCGGTCTGCGCCGTCTCCAGCGCCGTCACCTTGGTGAAACCGACCAGCCCGTGCTTGGCCGCCACGTACGCCGATTTTTGCGCCGAGCCCACCAGCCCGTGCACCGACGCCAGATTGATGATGCGGCCCCAGTTCTTTTGCTTCATCCCCGGCAGCGCCAGGCGCGAGGTGTGAAAGGCCGAGCTCAGGTTGATGGCGATGATCGCATCCCATTTCTCGGCCGGAAAATCTTCGATATTGGCCACATGCTGGATGCCCGCGTTGTTGACCAGGATGTCGACGCCGCCGAACTTGTCGCCCGCGAACTTCATCATCGCTTCGATCTCGGCCGGCTTGGACATGTCGGCATTGTGGTAGGCGGTCTGCACGCCGAACTCGTGGCCGATGTCGGTGTACAGCTTTTCGATCTGCTGGGCATCGCCGAAGCCGTTGAACACGATGTTGGCGCCTTCCTGGGCCAGCGAACGGGCGATCCCCAGGCCGATACCTGAAGTCGAGCCAGTGACGAGCGCGGTTTTGCCACTCAACATACTTGTTTTCATTGTGGTCCTTGGGAGAAGAGTTAGCGGGTTGATGATGTAGAATTCTAAACGCAAAGAAGTTTGCAGCATATAGTTGAATTCGCTTTGAATTCGGCGACGAACAGCGGGATTTTTTCCCGCCTGGCCGTCTTACAGGAGCTGGCATGAGCGAAGCAAGAATTAAATCCGTCCAGTGCTGCTCGCCCGCCGGCCTGCACCAGATGTCTTACAAGGAATGGGGCGACGAAAGCAACCCCAACGTGCTGATCTGCGCCCACGGCGTGACGCGCGTCGGCGACGATTTCGACAACCTGGCCGAAGCGCTGGCTGACCACTACCGCGTGGTGGCGCCGGACGTGGTCGGGCGCGGCCGCTCGGGCCGGCTGCGCGACCCCGCGCTGTATCGGGTGCCGCAATACGTGAACGGCATGGTTACGCTGATCGCGCGCGTGACGGCCGGCGGCGATGCCGAGGTGCACTGGTTCGGCACGTCGATGGGCGGACTGATCGGCATGGCCCTGGCCTCGCTGCCGGGCACCCCGATCACCAGGCTGGTGCTCAACGACATCGGCCCGACGTTGGATCAGGCCGCACTGCAGCGCATCGGCGACTACATCGGCCAGGATCTGCGCTTCCCGAGTTTCGACACGGCGGCGCAGTTCGTGCGCCAGGTATCGCTCTCGTTCGGCGCGCACAGCGAGGAGCAATGGCGCAAACTGGCCGGCGACGTGCTGCGCCAGGACGATGAGGGGCAGTGGGTGCGCCATTACGATATGGGGCTGGCGCTGCCGTTCCGCGCGGCCACGCCCGCATCGGTCAAAGCCGACGAGGCCATGCTGTGGGCCGCCTACGACGCGATCGCTTGCCCGACCCTGCTGGTGCGCGGCGAACACTCCGACTTGCTGTCGGCTGCGACCGCGCTTGACATGACACGGCGCGGCCCCTGCGCCACCCTGGTGGAAATTGCGAACGTGGGCCACGCCCCGACCTTCATGCATGACGACCAGATCGCAATCGCGCGACAATTTTTGATCGGCCAAGCCGGTATTTGATTTGAAAGGCACTATGGAAATTACACGACTGCACGTAGGAAAACGTTTGTCCGAAGTGGCGATTCACAATGGCACCGTCTATCTGGCAGGCCAGATCGCCGAAGACACCACGGCCGACATCGCCGGCCAGACCCGCGAGGTGCTCGGTCACGTCGACCGCCTGCTGGCCGAAGCGGGCAGCGACAAGAGCTGCATCCTGATGTGCCAGATCTACATCGCCGACATGGCGCACTTCGGCGCCATGAATGCGGTGTGGGACGAATGGGTCGCCTCCGGCCATACGCCGCCACGCGCCACCGTCGAATCGAAACTGGCGAATCCCGCCTGCCTGGTCGAGATCGTCATCACCGCCGCGCTGCGCTAGGCCATGGTATCGATTGCCGCGCTGGGCAGCGCAACGACCCAACTCGCACAGGGCCTGAGCGCCGAAGACGGCGCGCGCGTGGAGGCGGCGCTGGCCTACGCTAGCGAAGCCTACCAGGACAAGGTCTGCTCCTCGGGCCAGAACGCGCTGGAATTCGCCCTCGGCGTGGCCAACACGCTGGCCTACTTGAGCAGCGACGCCGAGACCCGCATCGCCGGATTGATGTTCGAACTGACCGTGCTCGACCCGAAGGCGGTGGCGGGGCTGGAAGCGCGCGTGGGCAGGGAGGCCACCGACCTGGTGACCGGCATCCGCCAACTGATCCGCCTGCGCGACATGACGGTCGGCCAGCAGACGGTCGGGCGCGGCAAGAACGCCGCGCAGCAGGCCGTGGCCCAGGTCGAGACCTTGCGCAAGATGCTGCTGGCCATGGCCACCGACATGCGGGTGGTGGTGGTGCGGCTGGCCTCGTGCGTCACGACCCTGCGCTATTTTGCCGACAACAAGATATTCAACGACATGACCCGGGCCTACGGCCGCGAGACGCTCGACCTGTACGCGCCGCTGGCCAACCGCCTGGGTATCTGGCAGCTCAAGTGGGAGCTGGAAGACCTGTCGTTCCGCTTCATCGAACCGGAGACCTACAAGCGCATCGCCAAGATGCTGGAAGAAAAACGCATGATGCGCGAAGGATTCGTGCACACCGCCATCGTGCGCCTGCAGGACGAACTGGCGGCGGCCGGCATCAAGGCCGAAGTCTTCGGCCGGCCCAAGCATATCTACAGCATCTGGAGCAAGATGCGCGGCAAGGAGCTCGACTTCAACGAACTCTATGACGTGCGCGCGTTCCGCGTGATCGTCGCCGACGACAAGACCTGCTACACGGTGCTGGGCGTGGTGCACAATGTCTGGACCCCGATCCCGAAGGAATTCGACGACTATATCTCGCGGCCCAAGCCGAACGGCTACCAGTCGCTGCACACGGTGGTGATGGCCGAGGACGGACGGCCGCTGGAAGTGCAGATCCGCACCAAGGAGATGCACAACTTCGCCGAGTACGGAATCGCGGCGCACTGGCGCTACAAGGAAGAAGGCGGTTCCGACTTCAAGGGCCAGGCCTACGACGAGAAGATCGCCTGGCTGCGCCAGCTGCTGGCCTGGAAGGCCGACGTGGCCGATGCCGTCGTCGGGCAGGAGGAAATCCAGCGCGAGTGGGTCGAAAAGCTCAAGTCCACCACGCTCGACGACCGCATCTTCGTGCTCACGCCGCAGGCGCGCGTGCTCGAACTGCCGGTCGGCGCGACGCCGATCGACTTCGCCTATTACCTGCACAGCGAGGTCGGCCACCGCTGCCGCGGCGCGCGCGTGGACGGCGTCATGGTGCCGCTCAACACGCCGCTCAAGAACGGCCAGACCTGCGAGATCATCACCGCCAAGGGTGCGCCCGGCACCGCCGGTCCCTCGCGCGACTGGCTCAATCCCGGCTACACGGTCAGCTCGCGCACGCGCTCCAAGGTGCGGGCCTGGTTCCACGCGATCGACCTCGAAGAAACGCTGTCGCACGGCCGCGCGATGGTCGAAAAATCGCTGCAGCGCGAAGGCAAGACCGCCGTCAACCTGGAACAGCTGGCGCACAAGCTGGGCTTCTCCAAGGTCGACGACATGTTCGTCTCGGTCGGCAAGGAAGAATTCAGCCTGCGCCATGTGGAGCAGGCCCTGCACGATACCGGCGAAGCCGTGGTGCAGGAAGACGCGGTGGTGCTCAACAAGAGCCGTGCGTCCAGCGTGGATCAGGGCGCCAAGTCCGGGGTGCTGGTGGTCGGCACGGACGGCCTGATGACGCAGCTGGCCAAATGCTGCAAGCCGGCGCCGCCGGACGGCATCGTCGGCTTCGTCACGCGCGGCAAAGGCGTCTCGATCCACCGCGCCACCTGCAAGAACTTCGCCGAGATGCGTTCCAAGTCGCCGGAACGCGTGATCCATACCGACTGGGGCCGGGCCGGGCAGGACACGGTCTATCCGGTCGACCTGTTCATCCTCGCGAGCGACCGCCAGGGCTTGCTGCGCGATATTTCCGAAGTCTTCTCGCGCGAGAAGATCAACGTCATCGGCGTGAACACGCAAAGCGCGAAAGGGCAGGCACGCATGACCTTTACCGCTGAAATCGGCTCGACCGCCCAGTTGCAAAAGGCGCTGGCCGCGATCTACGACGTCGGCGGCGTCCAGGAAGCGCGGCGCCAGTGAGCCGGGCCTGACCGATGCAACGCCCGACCTCCTTCCTGTACGCCAAGCCGAGCCAGTGGGGCGGGGTCGCTCTGCGCTTCCTGCTCAGTTGGTGGTACATGGTGCACCTGGGCGCCATCGCGCTGGTCATGGCGTTCTCGCCGTCGACCTACAACCGGGTCAACCGGATCGCCACGTCGCGCCAGATCTACACCAGCACCTGGCAGGTGCTGCCGTGGTTCACGGCGCTCGCCGCGCTGGTCAGCCTGGTGCTGATCCGCATCGTGGTCGTCACCGCGCTCAGCTACGGCCTATCGCGCTATGCGCTCGAGATGGTGGTGCGGGTGCTGGTGCTCGAACTGATCCCGCTGACGGCGGCGATGTTCGTCGCGCTGCGCGCCGGCCTCGCCTTCAACTCGGACGATGCGCTGGCGCTGGCGGCATCCTCGCCCGACCGCTCGCGGCAGGCCCGGAACCGGCTACGCCAGGACCTGGTGCCGCAGGTGATCGCGAATGCCTTCGCGGTGCTCAGTCTTGCCATGGTCAGCAGCGTCATCGTGCTGGTGCTGGCCTATGTCAGCGTGTATGGGCTCTCGCCCTGGGGCGTGCCCGACTACACGCGCACGGTGGGCCGCATCTTCAATCCTGCGGTCACGATCGGCTTCGTGCTCAAGACCGTCTTCTTTGGGCTGGCGGTCGCGGTGATTCCGACCGCCGCCATTCTCGAGAGGCACCGCTACGCGCGTCCGTCCGCGTCGACCGTGCAGCCGGGCGCGGTGCGGCTGCTGTTCGTGCTGCTGCTGATCGAAGCGGCCTCGCTGGCCGTCAAATACATTTAACCGCTTAACCCAACAGGAACGCCATGACCGAACCAGAAGCGAGCGCGCCGGCCGAACCAGTGGCCCACGTCGAGACCAAGGCGGTGATCCTGCTGGTGCTGATGACCGCGCTGATCGTCACCTTTCTGCTGTACGTGATGTACGCGCGCGGCGTGTTCGAAAGCACCCAGCGCCTGGTGCTGGTGGCCGAGGATTCGGAAGGCGTCATTCCCGGCATGGACATGACCTTCTCAGGCTTTCCGGTAGGGCGCGTACAGCGGGTCGAACTGGCGCCCGACGGCAAGGTGCGCATCCTGGTCGACGTGCCCAAAAAAGACGCCAAGTGGCTGCGCGTATCGAGCGTGTTCACGGTCGAGCGCAGCCTGGTCGGCGAAACGCGGATCCGCGCCTATTCGGGCATCCTGACCGATCCGCCGTTGCCAGAAGGCGCCGAGCGCAACGTGCTGCGCGGCGATACCACCGCGGAGATTCCCAAGCTGGTGGCAAGCGCCCGCGCGCTGCTCGACAACCTGGACACCATGACGCGTAGCGATTCGGCCATCAACACCAGCCTTGCCAATCTGTCGACCGCGACCGGCCGCCTGAACGACGGCAAGTATGGCTTGCTCGGCACGGCGCTGGGCAGCGACGAGGAGGCGCGCAAATTGCTGCAGACCTTGCAGCGGGTCGACGGCTTGCTGGCCAAGGCCGACCAGCGCGTGTTCGGCAAGAATGGCGTCATGGACGATACGCAGGCGGCGATCGTGCAGTTGCAGGTGGTGCTGAAGGATGCCAGCAACAGCTTGAAGAAAGTCGACGCGGTGCTGGTCGAAGCGCAAGCGGTGGGGGCCAACGCCAAGGTGGCGACCAAGGACCTGGGCGCCTTGCGCGCCGAAGTCGATGCCAGCCTGCGCAAGGTAACGCGGCTGATCGACGAGATCAACCGCAAATGGCCATTTGCACGCGAGACGGAGCTGAAACTGCCATGAAAAAAATCTACCTCGGCGCGCTCGTCGCGCTCGCACTAGCCGGCTGCGCCAGCAAACCGGCAGCGCCCGCGTGGAAAGCGAATGCCGGCAGTGCGCTGGCCGCGTTCAGCGATGCCTACCTGCGGGGCGACAGCGCGGTCGCCATGGCCGAATTCGCACGCGCGCGGAACGACGTGGCCAGTACCGGGCGGCCGGATCTGGTCGCGCATGTCGAGCTATACCGTTGCGCCACGCGTGTGGCCAGCCTGGAATACGACGACTGCCCAGGCTTCCGGGCGCTCGCAGCGGATGTGACGGCGGCGCAGCGCGCCTACGCGGCCTATCTGGCGGGACGCTGGGATAACCTCGATGGCGCGCTGCTGCCGGAGCCGCAGCGGGCCGTCGTGGCGGCGCCCAAGGCTGGCGCCGCGAGCGTGCTGGCGGCTATCGCCGATCCGCTGTCGCAGTTGGTGGCGGCGGGGGCGCTGATGCAGGCCGGGCGCATCGTACCGGCCGATATCGCCATGGCGACCGAGACGGCCTCGGAGCAGGGCTGGCGCCGGCCCTTGTTGATGTGGCTGGGCGTGTCCCTCAAGCGCGCGCAGGCCGCGGGGGATGGCGCGGAGGCGGCACGGATTCAAAGGCGCATCGCGCTCGCATTGGGACCGGCGTAGCCGGTGCCGTAGAAATTCTTCGTAATATGAAACAAACGGCGGTTCGGACGTGACAATGCCTCACGCGTAGCTCGCGTGATGGCAAATTGGTTGCGCAACGGCTTGGATCGAAAACGTCGGCATTCTTTGAGTAGGGCGGAAAAGCGTAGCGCATTCCGCCAAACGCTTGAGTCGCCTTGACGCAAACTTCTGGCGGATTGCGCTGCGCTTATCCGCCCTACGAGCCTATGCAACGGCTCGGATCGTCCGCTCGGCCAACCGCCATCCCTGACGCCTCTAACTCCGCGAACGACGAACCGCTTATTTCATTATAGGGGGCGACGAAAAAACGTCATGCCCGTTAGGGCGGAAATGCGTTAGCGCATTCCGCCAAAAGCACGCTCCAAGGCGGCCTATGCGCTAGTAGTGATACGGCGTCTTCGCTGCCCATTCGCTTCTCTTGAAGCGTTTATGCAGCAGACGGAAGGCCGTGCGCGACAGGTTCTTGTGCTCGTCATCGTGGCAGCCGCCGCGCGTGGACATGACCACCACGTGCAGCATCCACGGCAAATCGGGATCGTTGGGCAAGGCCGCCGCGCGCGTAAGCACATGATCGCCGACATAATCGACCGCACTTTTCAGCGCACGCAATGCCGCCATGTCGGAGGCGCGCGCCGCGCTCACGGTGCTATCCGTGGCCGGCACGGTCGTCAGGGGCGCCTCGCCCCGATTATCGAACTTAAACGTGCACCACATGTCGGCGCGCGATTCGTCCTTGCTGCGCTCGGCGAAAAGATCGGCTTCCCGGATCGAGGGCGAGAACTCGTGGCGCACGGCGCTCACCAGCATGAAATTGAGACGCTCGCCCTCGGGCAGCGTGCGGTATTGTTGCATCACGCCAGCCAATGCCGGTACCGACTTTTCAATGGCCGCCGCCGATTTCAACGCCGCTTCCGTCTTGCCCAGCAACCCTGCGCGCATCCATGCGGCCACCGCGATCCGTGTCCGCAGCGCCGCCGGCAGACGCTTGTCGCTGGCCAGCGACGCCAGCTCGGATACGGCAAGGGAATTGTTCAGCCACTGCATCCCGTCATCGGCGGGCTGGAGCACATCGGCGGGCGCCGCTTCGCCGCTGTCCTCGTCGCGCAGCACGATCGCCTTGCGCACCAGGTAGCCGGCCGCATCCGCGACCGAGCTGGCCACGCCGAAGCGCTCCTGAAGGAAGAGATTGCGGGCGCTGGTCGAGTCGGCGGCGCGCAGCTGGGCACTGGCCAGGGCGGCGTCGCTCGTGGTCCGCGCCTTGTCCGCCTGGCCCGACAAGCGATAGTGCCTGGCCAGCGCGTAGCGCATGGTGAGGTATTCCGGCGCGCTCGCCGGCACCTCTAGCGCCGCCTTCTCGAGTTCCGGCGACATCGTATCTGCGATCAGCGCCGATGCGGTCAGCCATACGCGTAGCGCCGGCCGATCGCGCCTGGCGAGCGCCTGGTGCCATTGCTTGTCGGCGTGAGCGCGCTGGGCGGCGCAAGCCGCCGCGTTTTTCGCCACGCTGGAACCGGGCACGCATTCGCGCAAGGTTTCGATCCAGTCGGCGAAGCCGGTGTTTTTCCTGATCGCGGCGGCGGCCTGCCTGGTCTGCTTGTTTTCCGAATCGAGTAGTGCGGCCGCCAGCACCCGCCAGTCGCCAAGATAGTCGTCGACGAAGGGATCTGCTGCGGGATTGTCCAGCAGGCGGCTCAGTTCTTCGAAGCGTTCGCGCGGCGTGATTGTCGCCTGCGACGCGCGTATGACCGCGCGCATATCTTCATGCAGCGCCGCGAGCGAAGGATCGGCCAGGATCGCGGCGCCAGCCTTGGCGATGGCGGCCATGGCAACGCCGGGCGTGCTGCCTTCGGGCGCTCCCTGGCGGGCTAGCGAGCGCAAGCTCAGATACGCGCCCCAGTCGCGCATCGGATGGTCGGGGGTAGCGCCGATCTGCGCGAAACGCTGGCTGCTGTCGCCGTATTGACCGTCATGGAAAGCCGCGGCCCCCAGTTGATACTGCTGCATCTGGCGCCAGTAAAGCGCTTCGGCCGCCGGCAGCTCGGCCGGCATCGGAATCGCCTTCTTGGGCGCGCCGAACATGATGGCTTTCTGGTCCGGATCGTCGCCGCAGAACTTGAAGACCTGGCGCTGCGTGGCGACCCATGCCTGCAGGCGCGCAGGCGTTGCATCGCTGCGTTTGGCCAGGCCGGCGAGGCTGGCGGTGGCGTGGCGATAACTGCTGAAAGGGCAGCTCAGGTAGCCTGGCTTGAATTCACGGTTGCCCGGCGACGCGGTTTGCTTTAACGCTGCATCGACCTGTGCCTGCCAGGCCTCCAAGATCTTGTCGCTGGCGATTCCCCCGGTCCAGCCGCCTTCCCCGTCGCCAAGCGCGTTCTGCAAGCCGCCTTCCCGGTTGGGTACTGCCTTGATCCCTTTCTCGCCGAGCGCAATGGCGCGCCACGCGGTGTAAAGGTAGGGGCGCTTGTAGCTCGTGCGCAGGACGCCAAGCTCACCGGTCTGGAATCTGGCCAGCGCGATATCGGTGGCGTAGGTGTTGGCGAAGTTGAGGGCCTCGTAGTCGCCGCTGGCGGCGGCGTGCGCGCAGGCGAGGGTGGTGACAGCGGCGGCGATCAGGCGAAGCATCATGGTGTGGTCTCGGAGAATACGGGAGTGGGAGTCGATTTCCAGGCGTGGTAGTCGAACCAGTAGGTGCGCTGGTATCGGTCGCTGACCTGGACAGGGACTGGTTCTTGCGGAGAAAAACCCGCGCTGCCGTCGCGGCAGCGTGGGTGCAGCGTGGATGCGGACGACTGCAGCAACCGGCGCAGGGCGGCGCCATCCTTGCCCATCCTGAAAAACATGGGGACGACTTCGTCCGCCGCCAGTCCGTCCAGCCACTGGGGCGAACGGCACCACCAGGCCAGTGCGGTCACGCTCAGCTTGATGGAGGGGGGCAGGGTGTCGCGCAGTTCGCGCACCAGCGATCGATAGAACACCCGCTGCGACGGGCGCGCTTCCATGTCGAGCTGCACGCGGCCGGAAGTGCTGGCCGCTGCCGCCTGCTGCATGGCGCGCAGGATGGCGGCCCGGCTGGCCTCGATATCCGTGGGCGGATCGACGATACTGACCTGGACATGCACCACGGGGGTGACGAGCGTGTGCGCCTGCAAGGCAGCGCGCCGCATGCGCGGGCGCGTGAGCACGCGCGCGCCGCTGAGCAGGATATGGCGCTGCAGCACGGCCGCCTCCCGGGCGGACCAGGCGGGCAGCCTGGCTTCGTCCCACAGCCACGCGACTTGCGCCGCGCAGGGTAGCGGCGCCGCTGCCAGGGCGCAGGCGGCCAGCAGCGCGGTTTTCAGCTGGTTCGACACGCGTGTCTGGTCACGCCGCCATCGGCGCGGCCGGGCATCCCGACCAGCGCGAGGCGGCCGGAATATGCTCGCCCTTCATCACCAGGGTCAACGGTCCGAGGCGCGCATTGTCGCCCACCTTCGCGCTGTACAGCACCGCGCTGCGCGGACCCATGTAGACCTTGCTGCCGATATCGACCAGGTCGATCTTCATCACGCGGTCTTCGAACAGATGCGTTTGCGGGCAGGCGAAGGCGTTCAGTTCGCTGTAGTCGCCGATCGACACGCAATCGAATTCGGTGATGTCGGTCGTGTCGAGGTAAACGCCGCGCCCCATCTTGCAGCCCAACAGCCGGAAAGCGATCGGCAGCCACGGCGTGCCGCGCAGGTAGCGCATGAAATTGGGCACGGCGATGCCTTCGTACAGATTGGTCACGCCTTCGCTGAGCCACACGAACGGTGTCCACATCGGCGCGGCGCGCTTGCGGTAGCGTCCCAGCAGCAGCCACTTGAAGGCGGCGACCACCACGTAGTTGCCGATCCCGTACAAGATGCCGACCAGGGCCAGGGCCAGCACGACCGCGCCCCATCGTCCCGCGCCCGCCAAGGGCATCACGTTCAGCACCACGGTATAGCCGACCGCGATCACCACCGCATGCGGGGCGACGATGCGGAAGGCTTCGACCAGGGTGCGGCCGAGGCGGCGCAGCATCGATGGCCGATACGTCAACGACTCCGGGTAGCCGCTCGCTTCCTCGCGCGCGGGCAGGTGGATAGGCGGCGAACCGAGCCAGGTATCGCCGCTGGCCATGCGCGCATTGTCCGGCGCGTGGGTGTGCACGCCCACCAGTACGCGCTCGGGCAGCACGGTGCCGTCCGGGATATAGCTGCCGTTGCCGATGAAGCTGCGGTGCGATACCACGGTCGCCTGGATCGTCATCCAGCCGCCGTCGATCTGCTCGTCGCCCAGCATGACGGCGTCGGCGATGAAGGTTTCGTCGCCCAGGGTCAGCATGTCGGGCACCACGCCGAGCGCGGTCGAGATTTCCGCATCGCGGCCCACCTTGGCGCCCAGGAGACGGTACCACCAGGGCGCGAACACGGTGGCGTAAATGCCGTGCAAGATCGCCAAGCTCGATTCCTGGATGTGGCTGACCAGCCATTTGGCGCAGTAGGTATTGCTGTGGACCGCGGAGCGGCCCGGTTTCAGGCGCGGCAGGAAAGTCCAGCGGATCGCGGCCGACAGCAGCGCCGTCAGCACGATCAGCACCGCGCTGGCCGGGAAGGCCAGCAGGAAGTAGCGCGCCAGCTGGGTCGGCGTGTCGTCGCCCAGCAGCCAAGGCAGCAGCGCGCGTTCGTCGAGCCAGTCGATCAGCACGAAGCTCGGGAACACCGGCATGAAGAACAGCGTGGCAATCAGCACGATGCCGAAGATGAAGAACAGCATTTCGTAGGCCCGGCGCAGCGCCGAGACGGCCGGGCGCGGCGGCAGGGCGGAGACGAAGGCGCCCTGGTCGCGCGCGGGCGAGCCGCCGAACACGCGTCCGTCCGGCACCCTGGCGCCATCGGCCAGGGCGCTCTGGCCTTCCAGGTGCCCCGCTTGGCCGACCGCGGTATTGCCTTCCAATACGGCGTAGGAGGCGATGCAGGCATCGTCGCCGACGCTGATGGCGCCCAGCAGCAAGCGCCCGCGTTCGACCCGCGCGTTTTCGAAATTGACCGCGTTGCCGATGCTGACGCGGTCGCCGATGCGCAGCAGTTCCGGCGCGCGCAAGGTGGCCGAGCCGATGATCACGTCCTTGCCGACCTTGGCCCCCAACGCGCGCAGCCACCAAACGTACAGCGAGGAGCCGGACAGCAGATAGACGGGCGCCGATTCGACCAGGCGGTCGGCCAGCCACCAGCGGTAGTAGGTCAGGCCCCACAGCGGGTACGAGCCGGCGCGCAGGCGGCCGGCGATCAGCCATTTGCCGCCGATGGCGGTCAAAAATTCGGCCAGGGTCGCCAGCAGGAACACGCCGATCGAGGCGGCGATCGCCAGCGCCACCGAGTCGCCCGGGTCGCCGGTGAAGAAGTGGTAGGTGAAGAAGGGCGCCAGCCATTGCGCCATGCGCAAGGTCACCAGCAGCGGCACCGCCATTGCCTGTGCCGCGCCGCAGGTCCAGCGGCGCAGGGCGGAAGGCGCATCCCAGTCCTCTTCCTTGAGCGCGCTGGCATGCGCTTCGCCGAGGGTGGCGGCGATCTTGCCGATGCGCCGCTGCAAATAGATATCGCGCACCGTGACGTGCGCGAAGGCGGGGTCGGCGCGCAGGGCCGACGCCAGGCGGGCGGCGAGAAAGGAATGGCCGCCGAGGTCGTTGAAAAAGTCGGCCTCGCGCCGGATCGGCTGGCCGGGGAACAGGGTCGCCAGCGCCGCGAACAGCGCGCGCTCGGCGGGCGTCTCGGGCGTGTCCGATGCGTCCGCCGCGGCGGCGGGCGGGGCGCTCAGCGGCATCGCCTTGAGCGCCTTGCGGTCGATCTTGCCGGAAGTGAGCCGCGGCATCAGCGGCAGCAGTTCATAGCGTGCCGGTACCATGTACTGCGGCAGTTGCGCGCCCAGCGCCGCGCGCAAGGTGGCAGCACCGAGGCCGGTGGCATTCTGGGCCGGCACCAGGTAAGCGACCAGCTGGTCGATGCCATCGTCCTTGCGCAGCAAGACCGCGACCGTGCCGACGCCCGGTTGCTGGGCCAGCACCGCCTCGATTTCGCCCAGTTCGACGCGAAAGCCGCGGATCTTGACCTGGTCGTCGGTGCGGCCCAGGCACAGCACCTGGCCGTCGGCGTCGATGCGCGCCAGGTCGCCGGTGCGGTATAGGCGCGCGTCGTGCCTGCCGCTGCGCCACGGGTTGGCCTGGAATTTTTCCTCGGTCAGGTCGGGGCGGCCGAGGTAGCCTGCCGCCAGGCCCGGGCCGGTAATGCACAGTTCGCCCATCTCTCCGCGCGGCAGCAAGACCGGTAGCGGGCCTTCGGTGCCGATCACGAGCAGGCCGTAGTTGGGCAACGGGGTACCGATGGTGATCGGGCGCCCCGGCAGCAGGCGCGCCAGGCTGGCCGAGACGGTGGCCTCGGTCGGGCCGTAAGTGTTGAACATCTGGCGGCCCGGCCGCGACCAGCGCTCGACCACGGATTCCGGGCACATCTCGCCGCCCAGGTTAATCAGGCGCAGGGTCGGCACATCGTCGCTGAACAAGGCGAGCAGGCTGGGCACGGCGTGCAGCACGCTGACCTGGTTGGCGGCCAGCAGGCGCGGCAAGGTTTCCGGGTCGCCGGCAATCTCCTTCGGGCCGATCCAGAGGGTCGCGCCGACCAGATAGGCGATCCAGATTTCTTCGAAGGACATGTCGAAAGCGACCGAAAAACCCTGGTAGACACGGTCGCCCGCGTGTATGCCCAGCACCGCGTTCTCGCTGCGCAGGAAGTGGCAGATGCTGCGCTGCGAAATCAGGATGCCCTTGGGCTTGCCCGTCGAACCGGAGGTGTAGATGACGTAGGCCGGCTGGTCCGGCGAGAGCGGCGCGCGCGCGCGCAGCGGCTCGCCTGGGGCCAAGGGGACCAGCAGCTCTTCGGCGGACCAGGCAGGCAGGCCGAGGGCGTCGAGCGCGGCCATCGAAGCGTCGTTGCTGATGACGCCGGCGCCGGCGGCATCGAGCAGGCACACTTGCAGGCGTTCGACCGGGGTGTCGTGCTCGAGCGGCAGCCAGGCCGCGCCCGCCTTGGCGATGGCCGCCTGCATGAGCAGCAAGTCGATTCCGCGCGGCATCCACAGGCCGACGATCTGGCCGGGACGAATGCCGGCCGCGATCAGGCGCGAAGCGGCCAGGGCGGCTAGGCGGTCGAGTTCGCCATAACTGAGCTCGCGCTCGCCGAAGATCAGCGCGATGTGCTCAGGGGTACGGCGCGCTGTCGTTTCGAGCAGGTCGGCCAGGATTTCCTCGCGCAGCAGGCCGGGCTCGACTGCCCCGTAAAGGATATCCGGATGGGAACTGACTTGTGTGGCTGGTAATACAAGGTGGTCGGTCATGCGTGTTATTTTCGTTGGCGCGCGCGCCGCTACGTGGGGCCCAGACGATACCGCATTTTTCGCTGCGTCAACGTTACGTGTGGCTTAAATCGCGCGTTTTTATGCGGGCGGCACGCGCAAGCGGCTAGCCTTCGTCATCCATGGCGGCAAACAGGCCGGCCGGCAGCGGTTCCTCGATGATGACGATGCGGTTGCGGCCTTCGCTTTTCGCTTCGGCCAGGGCGGTTTGCGCGCGCTGGATCATCATGTCGGCCTTTTCGGCAGGGGCGTTGGTCGTCAGGCCGGTCGAGAACGTCACCTTGGTGCCGGGTGTGAGCGTGTCCCAGTTGACCGCGTCGACCAGGGCGGCGAGCCGGTTCATCGCCTGCACGCCCTGGTGCAGCCAGGTGGCGGGCAGGATGATGCCGAATTGGTCGCCTTCGATGCGGCCCAGGCGGTCGAGCGTGCGCAGGATCTTGCCGCTTTCGTCGGTGAAGGTCTGCAGTACCGCGTCGCCGGTGTCATGGCCGAACTGCGCGTTGATGGCTTTCATGTGATCGACGCCCATCAGTGCGAAGCAAAAGGGCTGGCCGGTGCGCGAGGAGCGCTGCAGCTCTTCGGCTAGCAGTTCGGTCAGGCTGCGTCGGTTGATGACCCCGGTAAGGACGTCGTGGCGCATCAGCGATTCGGTCAGGTCCCAGATTTCCTGTTGTTTTTCGGCTAGCTGCGCACGCAAGGTATCGCAGGCCGGGCATCCTTCGCAATGAGTGCTCATGCAGGCTCCTTCAAGAATGGGCGTGGTGAGAGCTTACAGGCGCGGCAGAGTCCGTTCAAGCTTTATCGATTGTTTAAATGGAAGTGTTTCCTGTCGATATGCTCATGTGGGCAAAAAAGGAGCCGCCCATCGCCTTCAGTCGTGCGCTTCGGGCTGCAGCGTGACATGATCGATCCCGTGCCTTGCCAGCAGCATCGCCTTGACCAGTCCGAGCACTTCCGGCCATTCGCGCAGGCTTCTTATATGTAGATGGCCGATCAGCGCGGGCTGTCCTGGCGACATGTCCCATACATGCAGGTCATGTACCGACAGCACGCCCGGCACCGCGGCCAAGTCCGCGCCCACCTTCAGGTAATCGATCTGATGCGGCACGCCTTCCATCAGCGCATGATACGACTCCCCTAATATGGCCAGGGTCGACTTGAGGATCAGCAGCGACACCAGTAGCGACAGCAGCGGATCGATCTGCATCCAGCCGGTGAGCCAGATCACGGCGCCGGCCGTGATGGCGGCGATCGATCCGAGCAGGTCGCCCATCACGTGCACCAGCGCGGCGCGCGCGTTGATGCTGGTTTGGTCGCGCGACAACAGCCAGGCCACCGCGAGATTGACCGCCAGGCCGATGGCGGCGACGAGCAGGACGGTGCCGCCCTGGACCGGCTTGGGCGCGGAAAAGCGTTGCACCGCTTCGAACACGATCCAGCCGACCACGGCCAGCATCGCCAGGCCGTTGACGAAGGCGGCCAGGGCCTCGGCGCGGCCGAAGCCGAAGGAGTGCTTGGCCGACGGCGGGCGCGTGGCGATGATCTGGGCCAGCAGCGCCAGGCCCAGTGCGGCGGCGTCGGTCACCATATGGCCGGCATCGGAAATGAGCGCCAGCGAATTGGCAATGAAGCCGGTGGCCACTTCGACGAGGGCGAAGCACAAGGTCAGGCTCAGCGCGAAGGCCAGCGCGGTCGGGTTGCGCCCTTCGGCCACGTGGGCATGCTTGGCGTCGCCCTGGTGGTGGGCATGCAGATGGGCGGAGGGGGAGATGGGTTGATTGGCGCGCATGCGAAGTAGTGTAATGGAAAACCGCAGGCGGCCGCGGCGGCCGCTTGCGGGTGGTTTTTAAAGAAAAAAGTGCAGCTTTAAAAAAGCCCTTGTTTTTCTCGAAATGGCTCTCTATAATGTTGGTCTTCGGGCGGTTAGTTCAGCTGGTTAGAATACTTGGTCGACATCCAAGGGGTCGGGGATTCGAATTCCTCACCGCCCACCAGAACATGCAGTAAAAGAGAGTTAAGAGCGAGAAAGGCACCATGGTTATGACACCGCGAACTACGACGGAGTTGTTCCAGCGACGCTAGTCGAGGTGCTTTGTTTTGCTTGTTCAAAATGAAAAACGCGGCTAGTCCGCGTTTTTTTTCGTCCAGATTTTTGTCCGTCCTTATCCCCCCCAGTTTTTTGTTCAGGAGAACAGCATGGTTTCAGTCCGCCTTCCCGATGGTTCCGAGCGCCAGTTCGACGGCCCAGTCACCGTGGCGCAAGTGGCCGCCAGCATCGGCACCGGTCTGGCGAAAGCCGCGCTGGCAGGCAAGGTCGACGGCAAGGTCGTCGACACTTCCTTTCTGATCGAGCGCGATGCCGCGCTGGCCATCATCACCGACAAGGATCCAGAAGGACTGGACGTGATTCGCCACTCCACCGCCCACTTGCTGGCCTATGCGGTCAAGGAGCTATTCCCCGACGCCCAGGTCACGATCGGCCCGGTCATCGAAAACGGTTTCTATTACGACTTCGCGTACAAGCGTCCGTTCACGCCGGAAGACTTGGCGGCGATCGAAAAGAAAATGGCCGAGCTGGTCAAGAAGGACGAGAAGGTCACGCGCACGGTCTTGCCGCGCGACGAGGCGGTCGCTTACTTCAAGTCGATCGGCGAGCACTACAAGGCGGAAATCATTTCCTCGATTCCTGCCGGGGAGGACGTGTCGCTGTATGCCGAAGGCGGTTTTACCGACTTGTGCCGCGGCCCGCACGTGCCGTCCACCGGCAAGCTGAAGGTGTTCAAGCTGATGAAGCTGGCCGGCGCCTACTGGCGCGGCGATTCCAAGAACGAGATGCTGCAGCGTGTCTACGGCACCGCCTGGGCCAGGAAGGAAGACCAGGAACTCTATTTGCACAACCTCGAGGAGGCGGAAAAACGCGACCACCGCAAGCTGGGCAAGCAGCTCGACTTCTTCCACTTCCAGGACGAGGCGCCGGGCCTGATCTTCTGGCATCCGAAGGGCTGGTCGATCTGGCAATCGGTCGAACAGTATATGCGCAATAAATACCAGGTCAACGGCTACCAGGAAGTGAAGGCGCCGCAAATCCTGGACCGCACGCTGTGGAGAAGACGGGCCACTGGGAAAATTATCGCGAGAATATGTTTTCGACGGAATCCGAAAACCGGTCCTACGCGCTCAAGCCGATGAATTGCCCTGGCCACATCCAGATCTACAACTCGGGCATGAAGAGCTACCGCGACCTGCCGCTGCGCTACGGCGAGTTCGGCCAGTGCCATCGCAACGAGCCCTCGGGCGCCTTGCATGGCGTGATGCGGGTGCGCGGCTTTACCCAGGACGACGGCCACATCTTCTGTACCGAAGCGCAGATCGAGCCGGAAGTGACGGCTTTCCACGCGCAGGCGATGGAAGTGTATGACGATTTCGGCTTCGAGAACATCGACGTCAAGATCGCACTGCGCCCGGACAACCGGATCGGCTCGGAAGCGGTCTGGGATACGGCCGAGGAAGCGCTGCGTTCGGCGCTGCGCGCCTGCGGCGTGAGCTGGACCGAGCTGCCGGGCGAAGGGGCGTTCTACGGTCCGAAGATCGAATACCACCTCAAGGATAGTCTCGGCCGTCCATGGCAGGTCGGCACCATGCAGGTCGATTTTTCGATGCCGGAACGCCTAGGCGCCGAGTATACGGCCGACGACAACACCAAGAAGGTGCCGGTCATGCTGCACCGCGCGATCGTCGGTTCGCTGGAACGTTTTATCGGTATCCTGATCGAAAACTATGCGGGCGCCTTGCCGCTGTGGCTGGCGCCGGTGCAAGTTGCGGTCCTGAACATCTCCGATGCGCAGGCCGACTACACGCAAGAAATCGCTGCGAAATTGAGGAAATCGGGGTTCCGTGTTCACGCTGATTTGCGCAACGAGAAGATTACCTATAAAATACGCGAACATTCCGTCCAAAAACTGCCGTATATCCTCGTGATTGGCGACAAGGAGCGGGATGCCAACACTGTGGCCGTGCGAGCCCGTGGCAATGTCGATTTGGGCGTAATGTCCATCGATGCCCTGGTGGAACGCCTCAAACACGAGGTCGATTCCAAGGCTTGACGAGGTCAACCTCGACGCGGCTAATTCATCAGACTTTAAAAGGAAACAACATAGCTACTGACAAGTCGCATCGCATCAATGGCGAAATCACTGCCCCCGAAATGCGTTTATCCGGGGTGGAAAACGAGCCGCTTGGCATTGTGAGCCTGGCTGAGGCTTTTCGTCTGGCTGAAGAAGCGAACGTAGACCTGGTGGAAATTGCGCCGACCGCGCAACCGCCAGTGTGCCGATTGATGGATTACGGCAAGTTCAAGTATTCGGAGCAGAAGAAGGCGCACGAAGCCAAATTGAAGCAAAAGATCATCCTCGTGAAGGAAGTCAAATTCCGCCCGGGTACCGATGATGGTGACTACAATATCAAGCTGCGTAACCTGATCAAGTTTCTCGAAGAGGGTGACAAAACCAAGATCACGCTGCGTTTCCGCGGCCGTGAAATGGCGCACCAAGATATCGGCTTCCGCATGCTGGAACGTCTGAAGGCGGATCTGGAGCCGTACGGCCAGGTCGAGCAATTCCCGAAGATGGAAGGCCGCCAGATGATCATGATCCTGTCGCCGAAGAAGAAGAAATAAGCATCGCCCGCGGCCGGGGCCCGACCCCGGCTTGCTAGCCGCAGCCGAAGCGAAAACAATGGCGAGTGAGGATATTCACTCGCCATTGCTGTTTTCGCGCCGTGGTGTGGCGGGCTGCCTAAAAGAAAAACCTGAGAAAAGCCTGGCTTCGCCAGCAACTATGCTATCATCTCGGGCTTCCTCCTTCACGGGTGGAAGACTCATGTGAAAGCAGGCATCTAAGCGCAGCACGTTGCTGCCACCTGCAATCCTGCTACTGGAGCTGTCCGACGGACAGAACTACTATGCCTAAAATGAAGACCAAAAGCTCCGCGAAGAAACGTTTTCGCGTGCGTCCAGGTGGAACCGTTAAATCGGGTCACGCGTTCAAGCGCCACATCCTGACCAAGAAAACCACCAAGAGCAAGCGCCAACTGCGCGGAATCACGAACGTCGATGCAGCGGATGTCAAGTCCGTCCTGCGTATGATGCCGTCTGCTTAATCTCACACTCAATTTAAGGAGTTACTATGCCTAGAGTAAAACGTGGGGTTACAGCTCGTGCCCGTCATAAGAAAATTCTTGTACAAGCTAAAGGCTACCGTGGTCGCCGCAGCAAGGTATACCGTATTGCCAAGCAAGCAGTCATGCGCGCCGGCCAATACGCTTACCGCGATCGCCGCAACAAGAAGCGCGTCTTCCGTCGCCTGTGGATCGCCCGTATCAACGCCCTTTCCAGCACATTGGGATCCTAAGCTTAGAATTCCACGTGGACAAGTTGTCGCG